>Ga0310695_10004501_pt1 | contig 25618 bp, 22 predicted proteins | sample RumenRJG_04DNA_FD_203882 | JGI IMG/M metagenome (GOLD analysis project Ga0310695, IMG submission 203882) | Bovine rumen microbial communities from Lethbridge, Alberta, Canada - RJG_04 (v2) (version 2) | ecosystem: Host-associated > Mammals > Digestive system > Stomach > Rumen | place: Canada...
CTACATACAAGCCCATCAGTTGGAACAACACATATATCACGTTCTGGAAATATATCTCCTTGTTGCCCATTATCTGATAGTCGCCACCGGCAAACAGACTCTCCAGGCGGTGCATGAAGCCTTCCGCATCGCCCGTGCGCACTTCCTTTATGAAGTTGCCGATCTGGAATGGAGCCTTCTGAGAGGTCTTGGGGGTATAGAAGGGAACGAGATACCTGATGAAGCCTTCGCGAACCTCACGGTTGGGGAAGCCGAGGAGATAGCTCTTGAACTCCTTGTCATAGCTCGTTATCGTGAGATAACCGCTCTGATAAAGCAGCGGCAACGGGTTCTCGTCCATGATGTCGATGCTGTTCAGCGTGTCTGCCGTCAGCTCTTCCTCTGTCATCCGAGCCAAGGGATAGTCCGTCTTCTGCAGCTGCTGAACGAGGAACGACGGGGTGCCGGTTTCAAACCAATAGTCGCGGAACTGGCAGCTGTCGAGAGTGTTCAGCACACTGAACGGGTTATAAAGCCCGACAGTGTCGTATTCAAAGTGATAGCCGTCGAAGTCTTCCTTCAGACGACTGTAACATTCATCCTTGCTGAGGCCGTTGGCTGCGCCAAGCTCACCCACACGCTGGTCGAAGTTATCGTGAAGTTCCTTCTCCGTGATGCCACATATTTCTATATAGCGACGGTCGAAAGATATATCCTTAAGGTTATTCAGGTCACTGAACACGCTTACCTTGCCAAACTTCGTCACGCCTGTCAGGAAGGCAAAGCGGATGTACTTGTCGCATGACTTCAAGGCTCCGTAGAATGCCTTGAGCGTGGAACGGTATTCGGACTGCAACACGTCGTTACCTATCGCCTGCAATAATGGCTTGTCATATTCGTCTATCAGGATAACCACTTGATGCCCAGTGCGTTCACAGGCTCGGCGGATGACACCCTGGAAGCGCGACCACAAGTCCTTCTCGTATGACTCAGAGCCATATACCTCCTCCCACTGGTGCAGATGAAAGTCCAGCTGGCGCTCCAGGGCCTCACGGCAGTCGTACTTGGCTGTGTTCAAGTCTAAATGAAGGATGGGATAACGCTCCCATTCCTCTTCCAACCTGGAAATTGCCAATCCCTCGAACAGCTCTTTCTTGCCCTCGAAGTATGCCTCAAAGGTAGACAAGAGCAGCGACTTACCGAAACGGCGAGGACGCGAAAGGAAATAATACTTCCCTTCTGTCACCACCCTATACAACAGTGACGTCTTGTCTACGTAGACAAAATCCTTTGTACGTATCTCGGAAAAGCTCTGTATGCCGATAGGGTATTTCATCTATCCTTTATTTATCAAATAGTTTATCGTTCGCTTCTCTGTTGAGAAGTTTACACCTATTCTATATATATGCCTGCTGTCGGCTGAAAAGCCTGAAGCGTACTGCTTTTCTTCTATCTGGCGCAGGGCGGCATCGGCTGTCTGGTCAATCTTCAACTCGAAGATATAGACATAGTCACTTGTCTGCATCACTATGTCCATGCGGCCATTGGCAGTATGCCGCTCAACGTCTACATACAAGCCCATCATTTGGAACAACACATATATCACGTTCTGGAAATATATCTCCTTGTTGCCCATTATCTGATAGTCGCCACCGGCAAACAGACTCTCCAGGCGGTTCATGAAGCCTTCCGCATCGCCCGTGCGGACCTCCTTTATGAAGTTGCCAATCTGGAATGGAGCCTTCTGAGAGGTCTTGGGGGTATAGAAGGGAACGAGATACTTGATGAACCCTTCGCGCACCTCACGGTTCGGGAAGCCGAGGAGATAGCTTTTGAACTCCTTGTCATAGCTCGTTATCGTGAGATAACCGCTCTGATAAAGCAGCGGCAATGGGTTCTCGTCCATGATGTCGATGCTGTTCAGCGTGTCTGCCGTCAGCTCTTCCTCTGTCATCCGAGCCAAGGGATAGTCCGTCTTCTGCAGCTGCTGAACGAGGAACGACGGGGTGCCGGTTTCAAACCAATAGTCGCGGAACTGGCAGCTGTCGAGCGTGTTCAGTAAGCTAAAGGGGGTGTAAAGCCCGACAGTGTCGTATTCAAAGTGATAGCCGTCGAAGTCTTCCTTCAGACGACTGTAACATTCATCCTTGCTCAGGCCGTTGGCTGCGCCAAGCTCACCCACACGCTGGTCGAAGTTGTCGTGGAGTTCCTTCTCAGTGATTCCACATATTTCTATATAGCGACGGTCGAAAGATATATCCTTAAGGTTGTTCAGGTCGCTGAACACGCTCACCTTGCCGAACTTGGTCACGCCTGTAAGGAAGGCAAAGCGGATGTACTTGTCGCATGACTTCAAGGCTCCGTAGAATGCCTTGAGCGTAGAGCGGTATTCAGCCTGCAACGCGTCGTTACCTATCGTCTGCAATAGAGGCTTGTCATACTCGTCAACAAGGATTACAACCTGGCGACCGGTCTTTTTATAAGCCAGTTCAATTACCTGATAGAACCGCTCCTCAACACTCCGGTCTTTATACCTATCCCCATACAGAGCCTCCCATTTTTCCAGATGCTTGTTAAGCTCATCCTTCAACGACTGACCGTCCTTGTATTCCCGAGTATTCAGGTCAAGATGCAGAATGGGATACGGCTGCCAATCCTTCTCCAGCTCCGAGATAGCCAGACCGCCAAACAGCTCTTTCCTGCCCTCGAAGTATGCCTCAAAGGTAGACAAGAGCAGCGACTTACCGAAACGGCGAGGACGCGAAAGGAAATAGTACGAGCCCTCTGAGACTATCTTATACACCAAGGCCGTCTTGTCTACATAGGCAAAACCACCCTTGCGTATCTTCTCAAAGTTCTGAATACCTATTGGATATTTCATGCTATCCACACATTCATACAACCATTTCTATCGGCTTACCTAACGGCACGCATAATCCTCCTTACCCTGAGTGGATAAGTAGACAAACCAGAAGGCTCAAAGCCTCCTTCACTATGCTGCTATCAGTAAACCGCCGTAGGACACGAAGTCCGCAGATTAGAAATAGGCATCAATATTGCGCTGCAAATTTAATAAAAAAAAACTACTAAGCATACCTTTCCTCCATATTTTTTGACAAAACAAAATGGGAAATGAGCAAAAGAAAGAAAGGCTTGAAACACTCCGTTCAAGCCTCTCTTTAGTAGTCGATAGGGGAATCGAACCCCTATGCCAAGATTGAGAATCTTGTATCCTAACCATTAGATGAATCGACCATTCGTCTTGCACTCTACTCTGATGCCCGAAACCTCCTTTGCGGAAGGAGGGGGATTCGAACCCCCGGTACGGTAACCCGTACGGCAGTTTAGCAAACTGCTGGTTTCAGCCACTCACCCATCCTTCCTTTGGGGCTCGCTTTTGAATTTGCCAAGCATCTTTTTCAAATGCGATGCAAAGGTAGTGCTTTCTTTTTTAACCTCCAAATTTTTCAGAACTATTTTTTCAGTTTTCTTTCCACTCCATAGTTTTTAGCCTTCTGTTAAAATAAAACAACCAAATAATCGTTCTTTATAATATGCTGAACAGATTATACCTTATTATATATATGTTTGCCGCAAGCCTGTTGCTCACTGCCTGCGGAGCTGAAAGGAACGTCAAGAAAGGTGACGCGTATTTTGCTTTAGGCGAATACTACGATGCAGCCAACCAGTATCGCACTGCCTATCAGCGTACACCACCCAAGGAGCGCGACCTGCGAGGCCAGAGAGCAGCTAAGATGGCCATGTGCTACGACTACATCGGTGAGAGCCAAAGAGCCATAGCAGCCTACCGCAACGTGATTCGCTACAAACAGGACGATGCCCAGACGCATATTGACCTTGCCAAGAACCTGATGAAAAACGGCAACTACCGTGAGGCCGAGAAGGAATATCAGCTTGCCATTGACATATTGGAGCAAGGGCCAAAGGACAAGGAGCAAGATGCTTTTGACAAGGAGCAAAAAGCAAGGAACAAGGGGCAAGAGACAGCTTCCAGCAAAGAGAAAAAGAAGAAGCCCAAGGCTACGGTGAAGAAGGAACGACGCACCAAGAACAAGAAAGAATCCAAGAAAAAGGAGCAGGAAAAGGCCGTTCAGCAACAAGAGAACAGCAGCCAGCAACAGCCTGCCACTACCAAAAAGGATAATGAGGCCAACACTGCCTCACTGCTTGCAGAAGCCAGACAGGGACTGGAAGATGCGCAAGTGGCTGCGCAAATCAAGCAAGCCGGCTCCAGATATATCGTTAAGAAGGCTGAACAGTTCAACTCGCGCAGGGCCGACTATTCGCCAATGTACTTCGGCACGCAGAACGAGCAGCTGTTCTGGACTTCCACGCGCAACGACGCACAGGGCGACGAGCTGAGCGGCATAACCGGCTGCAAGCCTGGCGACATATTCTACGCAGAGAAAGACGACAAGGGAAAATGGGGAAAGCCACAGACCATAGAGTCTGGACTTAACTCCGAATTAGACGAAGGCACCCCGTCGTTCTCTGTCGACGGGCGCGAGATGTACCTCACACAGTGTCCCGTCGACGCAAGCTTCCCACGCTATGCCACCATTGCCGTCAGCAGCCGCTCGGATGCTGCATGGGGAAAGCCCAAGAAGCTGGAAATCACACGCGACACCCTCTCGAGCTATGCCCACCCTGCCCTCTCGCCCGACGGCAACTGGCTCTACTTCACGAGTGATATGCCCGGTGGAAAAGGTGGAAAAGACATCTGGCGAGTGCGAGTCTTCGGCGGCAATCTGGGAGGAGTGGAAAATCTCGGAGCGCCCATCAACACCGCAGGCGACGAGATGTTCCCAACCTTCCGGCCTAACGGCGACCTCTATTTCTCGAGCGACGGCCACGGCGGTTTAGGCGGCCTCGACATTTTCATCGCAAAGGTGGGCGACGACCGCCGCTACCACCTCGAGCACCCGGGCTATCCGCTCAACTCGCAGGGCGACGACTTTGGAATGACATTCGAGGGAGTACACAATCGCGGCTTCTTCTCCTCAAACCGAGGCGACGGCAAGGGCTGGGACCACATCTACAGCTTCGAGTTGCCAGAGATAAAACAGACCATCAAGGGATGGGTCTACGAGATGGAGGGCTACGAACTGCCTGCCGCACAGGTCTTTATGGTTGGCGACGACGGCACCAATCTGAAGCTCTCGGTCAAGGGCGACGGCTCCTTCGAGCAGGAGATAAAGCCCGACGTCAACTACATAATGCTTGCCACCTGCAAGGGATTTCTCAACCACAAGGAGGAGCTGCGTGTCGACAGCGTCAAGGAGTCAGCCGAGTACGTGCTCCAGTTCCCCTTAGCGAGCATCCGCGTGCCCGTGATGATCGACAACATCTTCTACGATTTCGACAAGGCCACGCTCCGCCCGGAGTCGCAGACAGCCCTCAACGAGCTGGTGAAGCTGCTCAACGAGAACCCCAACGTGACCATAGAGCTCAGCGCACACTGCGACTTCAAGGGTTCGCCACAGTACAACAAACAGCTCTCGCAGCGCAGGGCCGAAACCGTGGTGGCCTACCTCACCGAACATGGCATAGCGCGCGACCGCCTTTCGCCCGTGGGCTACGGCAAGGAGAAACCTAAGACCATACGCAAGAGGCTTACCGAGAAGTATCCGTGGATGAAGGAAGGCGACGTGCTGACCGAAGAATACATCCAGAAGCTCGACAAGGAGAAGCAGGAAGTGTGCAACCAGCTGAACCGCCGCACGGAGTTCATTGTGCTGAGAACCACCTACGGAATGTTCGACGAGAAAGGAAACCTCAAGAATCCGCCCAAGCCGAAGATAGAACCAGAGAGCAGCGACGACCCTGACAGCTTCGAGATAAGCGGCTGGTAGCCTCTTTGATTATCAGCAACTTACGCACAGTTTTCTCCCAGCCGTCCTGTAAATTTGTTCCAGAGGCCCCGGAGTAATGTTACAGGATAGCTGGAGTAATGCTCCAGCATAGTTGGAGAAATGTTACGGAGCCTCTGGAGAAGTCTTCTCAAGGGCATACGGAAAAAGACAGCAGCCTCAGGGCACAGAAACGGGCTGCAACAGCACACACGAAACAACCGTAAACACACAATAAGACAATGGTTATATATCCAAAAATGATTACCGATGCGCTTGCTACCGTGACGTATGCAGGCACTAAGAAGAACCTCATAGAGAGCGAGATGCTTGCCGACACGCCGGCTGTAGCCAAGCTTGCCGACGACAGATGGAAAGCAACAGTGGTGCTGCTCTTCCCCCGCGAGACCGACCCGTTCCTCAAGTCCACCGTGAAAGCTGCCGAAGCAGCCATCCACTACCACGTGGGCAAGGACGTAGAGGTGGAGATAAAGACCGAGTTCCGCTCGGCTCCACGCCCCGAAGTGGGCAATATGCTTCCCGGAGTGAAGAATATCATCGCTGTCAGCTCAGGAAAAGGCGGTGTCGGAAAATCCACCGTCGCTGCCAATCTCGCCATATCGCTTGCCCGTCTGGGCTACAGCGTGGGACTGTTGGACACCGACATCTTCGGTCCATCGGTGCCCAAGATGTTCAATCTCGAAGATGCACGCCCACACGCAGTAGAAGTAGGAGGCCGACAGCTTATCCAGCCCATTGAGCAATACGGTGTTAAGCTGCTGAGCATAGGCTTCTTCGTGGGCAAAGACACCGCCACGCTCTGGCGCGGAGGCATGGCCACATCGGCCCTGAAGCAGCTCATTGCCGATGCCAACTGGGGCGAGCTCGACTATTTCATCCTCGACACTCCGCCAGGAACAAGCGACATCCACCTCACCCTGCTCCAGACACTTGCCATAACCGGTGCCATCATCGTCAGCACGCCGCAGAACGTGGCACTTGCCGATGCACGCAAAGGTATCGATATGTACCAGAACGACAAGGTGAACGTGCCCATCCTGGGACTGATAGAGAACATGGCATGGTTCACCCCTGCCGAGCTGCCCGACAACCGCTACTACATCTTCGGACGCGAGGGTGCCAAACGGCTCGCCGAAGAGATGCACCTGCCGCTGCTGGCACAGATACCGCTCGTGCAGAGCATCTGCGACAATGGCGACAACGGTACGCCTGCCGCACTCGATGAGAACACAATGACCGGCCAAGCGTTCCTCGCACTGGCTCAGTCGGTTGTCACGGTTGTCAACCGCCGCAACAAAGAGAAGGCTCCCACGCAGATAGTGGGACTAAAGAAGTAGCCCGATGATGCCCACCTCGCGCCACTCGCTCACTCTCTATGAGCTGAATATGCTCGTCAGGGAGACCTTGGAGCTGAGCCTCAACGCCGAATACTGGGTTGAGGCTGAGCTGTCTGAGGTCAGGGAAAGCCGTGGCCACTGCTACATGGAGCTTATCCAGTATGACGACAGCCCCTCCACAGTCGGCTCGTCGGCCTTTGGCGGGCTGTCGCTTTTCTCCTCCGCACCGCCGGCTGCCCATAACCAGCCCATAGCCCGCGCCTCGGCCAAATGCTGGAAGAGCGTGTGGCAGACGGCAAAGCCCCACTTCCAGCGCGTCACCGGGCAGCAGCTCCATGCCGGGATGAAGGTGATGCTGCGCGTCTACGCCCAGTTCCACGAGAGCTACGGCTTCTCGTGGATCGTTACCGACATCAACCCCGAGTACACCATGGGCGATATGCAGCGCAAGCGGCAGGAAATCATAGCCCAGCTGAAGCAAGAAGGTGTCTTCGACTTACAGCGGCAGCTCACTCTTCCGCTCTTTGCCCAGCGCATTGCAGTTATCTCGAGCGCCACGGCAGCAGGCTATGGCGACTTCTCGCGACAGCTCCACGACAACGAACACGGCTTCTGCTTCCACACCGAGCTGTTCCAGGCCACTATGCAAGGCGAACAAACGGAGCAGAGCATCATTGCCGCACTCGACGAAATAAACCAGAGACTCGACGACTTCGACGTGGTTGTCATCATCCGCGGAGGCGGAGCGACCGTAGATCTCAGTGGTTTCGACACGCTGTTGCTGGCTGAGAACGTTGCCAACTTCCCACTGCCCATCATCACCGGCATAGGCCACGACCGCGACGAGAGCATCCTCGACATGATTTCCCACACTCGGGTGAAGACTCCAACAGCTGCCGCAGCATTCCTCATAGACCATCTGAAGACCGTCGCCGATGCCATCGACGACTACAGACAGCGGCTTTCGCGATACTCCCAGCAGCGGCTGCACACGCTCAAGGCTCAGTTGGCTCCCATACAGGAGTCGCTGCCACGCCTGTTTGCCAACATCAGGCTCCGCCACGAGGGCAGATTAGACTTGCTGCACGCCCGGTTTGTGCATCACTCTCAGCTCCGGCTCTCAGCTGCCGCAAGCAGTCTGTCGGCACTGAACACGCGTTTGCCCGCCCTGACAGAAAGACGGCTGCTACAGGAACGCCACCGGCTGGAAATCATTGAGGCAAAAGCAAAGAACCTCGACCCTGCCCTGCTTCTCCGAAGAGGCTACAGCATCACCACGAAAGATGGCAAGATAGTGCGCAACGCGTCACAGCTGAAGGCTGGCGACATCATAGAAACGCAGTTCGCACGAGGCAGCATACGCTCTGAAGTAACCGAAAAACGAACTAAAAAGCAAGACAATGAAAAAGGAAATGAAATATGAGGAAGCCTTTGAACAGCTTCAGACCATAGTCAGAAAGATGGAAAACGACGAGTTCAGCATAGACGAAATCGCTGTGCAGCTGAAAACTGCACAGCGTTTAATCAAGTTCTGCAAGGACAAACTGACCAAGACAGAACAGGAAATACTACAGATACAGACCGACGGTGACTGACTTGAACTGAGGACCGCGGTCTTTCTTCATCACGCTCATTGGCGAATACTTGCAGTATACGCCCACTCCATAGATATTGAACACGCCCATCACGTCAACCGTGAAGGGGCGATAGCCTATGTTCTTGGTAGAGATGCTCGTCTTGTCGTCGCCGATTTTATAGCCCGTATTTATCCTTCCGAAGAGGTTCAGGTTCATTACCGGGCCAAGGCTGAAGCTGAAATTCTTGCCAATACGCTGCGTGAAGAGCAGCGGCAAGCTGATGCCCCAAGTGCGAAGACGCGAATAGCGCGACTCCATATCGTCGTCGAAGGTGCCCAGCTCCACGTTGTTCTGGTCGTTTTTCACGAACATCGTGTAGTTGTCTTTCAAGCCATAGTTGCGCCAAGTGAGGCCCAGGCCGACCGAATAGGTCTGCGAAGCTCCCTTGGGAGTATAGCCATACTCAAACACCGTCCACGAAATGTCCCACGATTTGAACGGTGCAAACTTATAGTCCGCAGGCACATTGGTAGCCAGATTCACGCCAACAGCGAGGTGCATGGACAGCGTGCTGGTCTCGTCTTTCGAGAGAACAAGCAGCGAACTGCACTTGCCCTCTTTTTCATCGTCCTCTGTTGTCTGTGCAAAAGCTGTGGACGAGAAAGCCAAAAGTGCGAAAAGGAAAATCTTTTTCATAATAAAAAAGTCTTTGTAGTTTAACAATTGAATATTGCAAAGATATAAAACAAAACCGAATAAAACTTGCAAAACGACAAGAAAAAGCATTTCAGACAAACAAAAATTGCTCAGTACAAATATAATGATTACATTTGTACGCGATTTTGAACGTACAACAACATATTCAAATACATACGCAAATGAAGAATATTGATTGGGCAAGCCTCTCATTTGGCTATATGCCCACCGACTACAACGTTCGTTGCTACTATCGCAACGGCAAGTGGGGCGAGATTGAAGTATGCTCCGACGAATATCTGAAACTGCACATGGCAGCCACCTGCCTGCACTACGGCCAGGAGGCTTTCGAGGGACTGAAGGCTTATCGCTGCCCCGACGGCAAGGTGCGCCTGTTCCGTGTCGACGAGAACGCTGCCCGACTGCAAAGCACTTGCCGCGGCATTATGATGCCTGAGGTGCCCACCGAGCTGTTCATCGAGATGGCCGAGAAGGTGGTTCGCCTCAACCAGGAATACATTCCCACCTACGAGAGCGGTGCAACGCTCTATCTGCGCCCGCTGCTCATTGGCACAAGCGCACAGGTTGGAGTGCATCCTGCCAACGAATACCTGTTCCTCATCTTCGTAACTCCCGTGGGACCGTACTTCAAAGGTGGCTTCTCGGCTAATCCTTACGTCATTATCCGCGACTACGACCGCTCTGCTCCGCTCGGCACAGGTATCTATAAGGTAGGCGGAAACTACGCAGCATCGCTCAAGGCAAACCACATTGCCCACGAGAAAGGCTATGCCTGCGAGTTCTATCTGGATGCAAAGGAGAAGAAATACATGGACGAGTGTGGTGCAGCCAACTTCTTCGGAATAAAGGATAACACCTATATCACTCCCAAATCGACGAGTATCCTGCCCTCAATCACCAACAAGAGCCTCATGCAAGTGGCCGAAGACCTGGGCATGAAGGTTGAGCGCCGCCCCATTCCCGAGGAGGAGCTGGCTACATTCGAGGAGGCCGGAGCCTGCGGAACGGCTGCCGTTATCTCGCCTATCTCGTATATCGACGACATCGACACAGGTGCACACTACGAGTTTGGTGCCCAGCCGGGTCCAATGTCGCGCAAACTCTACGACACACTGCGCGGCATACAGTACGGCGAGATAGAAGACAAGCACGGCTGGACTCGCGTTGTCATCGAGTAATAACCCTTAAAAACTTACAGTTATGCAGAACTATCAACCCAACTACGACCAGGCACCATACGTACCGAAGCCCGACAACAACCTGGTTATGGCCATCATCTGCACGGCCTGCTGCTGTTTGCCAGCCGGTATCTATGCCATCGTGAGAGCCAACGACGTGAACAGCCTCCATGCTATGGGCAAATATGCCGAAGCTCAGAAAGCTGCCAACGATGCAAAGAAGTGGAGTTTGATAGGAATGGCTGCCAGTGCGGTAATAGGTGTGCTCTATGGCATCTTCTATCTTGTAGTCATTCTGATTGCAGCAAACAGCTAAAGCGGTGAAGCGGGTGCTCATACTGGTATTGTGCATGGCAGCTATCGTAACGCTGTATGTGCTGAATCCCAGTGAGCATCAGCTCATGCCAAAGTGTCCGCTGAAGCTTCTGACTGGACTGAGCTGTCCGGGATGCGGCTTTCAGAGAGCCTTGCACGCTGTGCTCCACGGTCATATCGTTCAGGCTGTGAGGTTCAACTACTGGCTTGTATTTGCCTTGCCCTACCTCCTCTTGCTCATTATAGAGAAGTGGATGCTCAGGGGCAAGTGGCAGCTATGGGCTGAGCGGTGGCTTGAGAGTTCTGCCATAATCTATACTTACGTGATTACCTTCTTCGTGTGGTTCGTTGTCAGGAACATCTACGACATCTGAACATCTCAAGAAGGCATAGCAATGCAAATTCAAACTCTGAATAATGAGTAAAGGCAAGTTAGCTAAGTTCGCCGACATGGCGAAATACAAAAACGTGTTCCAGTACCCTTACGGGGCGCTGGAACACGTTGACTTTGAGATGCGCGGCCACTGGCGTGAGCAGTACTTCAAGAACTCCAACCCCATCGTTCTGGAGTTGGGCTGCGGCAAGGGCGAATACACCGTAGGACTGGCCCTGCGCTATCCCGACATCAACTTCATAGGGGTTGACATCAAGGGCGCACGTATGTGGACAGGAGCCACTCAAGCCATCAACGAAGGCATAAAGAACGTGGCATTCCTGCGCACCAACATCGAGATTATCGACCGTTTCTTTGCCGAAAACGAGGTGCAGCAGATATGGCTCACCTTCAGCGACCCACAGATGAAGAACCCTCGCAAGCGCCTAACGTCGTCGTTCTTCATGCGCCGCTACCAGACCTTCCTTGAAGACGGGGGCTTGGTACACCTGAAAACAGACTCCAACTTTCTCTTCACCTACACTCGCATGATGGCAGAACGCAACAATCTGCCTATGCTTCTGCTCACCGAGGACCTCTATCACGACGAGAGCATAGACCCGTCGACACGCGAGATACTCTCCATACGCACCTACTACGAGAACCAATGGATTGCGCGGGGACTGAACATACGCTACATGAAGTTCCGTCTGCCACGCGAAGCCACTCTCGAAGAGCCCGACGTAGAGATAGAATTCGACGACTACCGCAGCTACAAGCGCACAAAGCGCACTCCGAAAACTGCCGGCAAATAAAGTCCTATCAGGGAAAAGAGCAAGCTGAAAGGCTACAAGCAGAAAGTAATATGAGTCATATTACCGACCAATATGAGTCATATTACTGACTAATATGAGTCATATTGCAAGCCCGACCCAACCGCTCTCCAAGGGAGGGGAGCTAAAAGGCTCTCCCATAAGACCTATAAGCCATATAAGACTCATAAGTCCCATAATATCCAACAAGCCCTCTCCTCCCCCACTTGGGGGCTGAGAGGGCTTGTTGATAGCACTTAGCAGACTGTGTCAGCGCAGCAGGAACTTATCGCCAGTATCCTTTATCAGAGCGCGACGTGCCTTTTCGGTATATCCAGGACGTGCAACCGTAGCTCCGAGACCAGTCTTTGTGCGAAGGAAACGACCGTCCTTGTCGGGTTTGACAGCCATATCGTTGTACTTCACGATAAGGAATGTAGCCAGCTCGCGCCAACGTGCCAGCATCTGCTGAGCTTTTTCAACGCTGTAATCGTTGAGATACTTCAGGGCAGCAGCCTTGTCGGTGGCGTAAAGGTCCTGAGCACGCTTCTCCACCTGAGCCTGTGCATCAAAATAGCTCTGCTCAAGCGAGTCGCGCACAGCCTTCAGCGATGGGAACATCTGACTGTAGCGCGGATAAACCATGTTGCTCACCCAGTTGCAAACCCAAAAGGCATTTTTGTCGGAGTACGTAACGGCATCGGCACCGGGCGTGTTGTAGCACTCGGGCTGAACGGTCATACCGCAATAGATGGGTGTGTAAGCCACCATATTGCCGTCGTCGTTGCCCCACCACATCACACCGCCGATTTCGCGCGGCAGCCATGAGCGCATCTGCGATACATAGCTGAAGCCTGTCTGCTGGGTGCTGGTGGGGCGCTCGTTGAAGTATTTCTTTCCGTCGACCTCGAAGTAGAGCGGTGTAGGGCGGTAAGGCATATCCCAGTTGCCCTGAGCCACATCCTGGTCGAGCGAGAGCGGAGTGCCCTCGAAGTGGTCGCGCATAGCTGCTTCCACATCCTGCACTGACAGCTTGCGGTCGGGCACAATCCAGAGAGGCATATCTTCTGCATTGGGATCGATGCCCATAGCCCACGGCAGGTAGCGCTCCATATCCTTATTGAACCTGTTGTAGAAGCTCCATACACGTGCATCGCAGATGCGTCGGCCTGAGAAGTCGGGCTTGGCATATGTATTCTTCCACGAGAACTCGCTGTCCTTGCCACTGAACCAGCCTTTCTTGCGAGCGTATGAAACAACGTTCTTTGAATAGAGAACATTCTTCTTGTCCTTCATATCGAAGCGACCGATGCGGCTCTGGTTGGCGTGTCCGCAGATGGCATTGTCCGGAATACGCATTGCCACCCACACCGTGCGCTCCTTTGAGAGCTTGCGGTCTGGGCCGCAACCCATCATCTCTACTATCCAAGCCTCGTTGGGGTCGCAGATGGTGAATGTTTCGCCACTGCTGTTGTAGCCATATTTCTCGACGAGAGAAGTCATCACGCTGATTGCTTCGCGAGCTGTCTTGGCGCGACGCAGGGTGTTATAAATCAGGCTTCCATAGTCGAGGATACCCGTGGAGTCTACCATCTCCTCGCGTCCGCCGTATGTAGTCTCGCCAATGGTGAGCTGCCACTCGTTGATGTTGCCTATTACGTTGTAGGTCTGGGCAGCTTCGTCTATCTCGCCGTGGTATTCGCCTGTGTCCCAATCATATATTTTGAGCTTTGTTCCCTTGGGATGTGTGGCCGCGGGATAGTGGCACAGGTTCTGGAACATACCGTAGGAGTCAGCATTATAGCTGCAAATAACAGAGCCATCGGTGCTGGCTCCCTTGGCAACGATGAAGTTTGTGCAGGCCGGAACTTGCACAGCGGCTGTCAGCATGGCTGCCAATAAGATGAAAGTCTTTCTCATATTACTGATGTTTAGGTTTGTATTTATAAGTTTTTCATTCGTATTGCCTGCCCGTCAGGGCTTGCCCACCACCGTGAACTGGCTCGTGGTGGTGTTGCCGTATATGTCGCTCAGCACGAAACGCAACAAATATGGGCGTTGCTGGTTGAAGACCACATAGCCTTTGTTGGCATCGGCTTTAAGGATAGGCAGCGTATTGCCCGGCTCGATGAACGTTTTCATAAACCACTGGCGGTTCTGGAGGAAATAGAAATAGTCGCCCCAGATGTTCACCTGCGGATGGTCGGTTATCGGAATACCGTTTACGTCGCTCTCGAAGACCAGCTTGCCGTCGACATAAAAGTGCGTGTGGCGTATGCCGTAGCGGTTTGGAATGGAGTCCATATAGTCTTCTGCGCGTATGCCGAAGCCCACCTTTCCCCATGCCGAGAGCTGAGTGAGTGAGTCGGTGCGAAACAACGAGTCGGCCATCATGCCTCTGAAGACCCCTTCGCCACGCACGGGATAAGCCTTGTATGCCAGTATGCGTGGAGCGACATGGTCGGCAACACAGTCGCGCAGATACTCCAGCGGGTCCATGAGCACGTCGTCCTTAGTGCGATGTATCTCAAGATGCAGGTGCGGACCTTGGCTTGCACCGGTGTTTCCGCTGAAAGCGATGAACTGATTGGCTGCCACGGGCATCTGTCCGGGACGGAACACCACCTCGCACGTATCGTTGTGCTGCTGTTGCTGCACCCGTCTCACTCTGGCGCGTATGCGCGGCGAGAAGTCGCGCAGGTGCCCGTAGACACTTGTCAGCCCGTTGGGGTGACGCACGTAGACCGCTTTGCCAAAACCGTTCATGCCAACCGACACCTTATATATATATCCCTCTGCCACGGAGTAGATTGGTTTGCCCTCCATGTGCTCGGTCTTTATGTCGATGCCGCCGTGGAAATGGTTGGGCCGGAACTCGCCGAAGTTGCCGGCAAGAGTCATCTTGTAGTGTATGGGCGACAGCAAGGCAACTCCAGCCGCCACCATTACAGAGCAGCCAAAGCACATTGCAATCAGGCTATATCTCCTCAGTCCGCCCATCAGCAAGCCTTGAAGCTCATGTCGAGCCCCTTTACCGAGTGAGTGAGCGCACCTACCGATACGAAGTCAACCCCTTGCAGGGCATAGTCGCGTATGGTATCGAAGGTTATTCCGCCACTCGACTCCGTTTCGTAACGATGGTCTATCAGTTTGACGGCCTTGCCGGTGTCGGCCACAGAGAAGTTATCAAGCATGATACGGTCTACTCCGCCATGATTGAGAACCTCGTTGAGTTCGTCGAAATTGCGCACTTCGATCTCTATTTTCAGCTTCAGGCCCTTCTCCTCGAGGTATGCGTGGCAGCGGTCGATGGCCTTGGTGATGCCTCCGGCAAAGTCTACGTGGTTGTCCTTGAGCAGTATCATGTCGAACAGACCTATGCGATGGTTGGTGCCACCGCCTATCTTCACGGCCTGCTTCTCAAGCATACGCAGTCCGGGAGTGGTCTTGCGGGTGTCGAGCACGCGTGTGCCGGTGCCCTGAAGCCGCTCCACATAACGGTTGGTCATGGTTGCGATGCCGCTCATTCGCTGCATGATATTGAGCATCAGGCGCTCAGTCTGCAACAGCGAGCGCACCTTTCCCGTGACAACCATAGCTATGTCGCCGGGCTTCACCTTGCTTCCGTCGCCCATGAGAACCTCTACCTGCATCGTGGGATCGAAGCGGGCAAACACTTTCTTGGCTACTTCGACACCTGCCAGGATGCCTTCTTCCTTTATGAGAAGATGCGAGCGGCCCTCAGCATCCTCGGGAATACAACACAGTGTGGTATGGTCGCCGTCGCCGATGTCCTCTGCAAAGGCGAGGTCGATAAGCTTTTCTTCGAGTTGGTCAATACTTAGCATAATGTTTTCAGTTTGTCGTTATGGTTCGGTTATTATTCGTTTGTCTTGTTATAGCAGCCTGCGGCCTTGATGAAAAGCCTCGAGCACGCCTTCTTCACTGCGCCTCACCTCAATCGTTCCGCCCAGCCACTCGGTCATTGGCAGCTCTCGGTCGAAGGTATAGTAGTTCACCACCCTCCCCTCTGCTATCTCCACCACTGCCTGACGGAGCATCTGTCCGTCTATCAGCAGCTCGTGTGCGGCAACTCTTCTCATCATTGGTGTCGCGGTTGAGGTGTTGAGGGGCGCTGCTCCACGCGCTGCGACGGTTCTGTCATTCCCTGTCGGGGAGCCGTGACGGGTGTTGGTGCTCCACTGTTAGGTGGCGGCGGCGCTGATGTCTGCGTCACTCTCGCGCTTTTCAGGCTGTCACCAGCTGGTTTCTCTTGTTCTGGTGTCTCCTTGGTGTGCATCCTAATGAGCCTCAGCCCCGTAATCGAGAACAGTTTCAGCGTGGTATCGGTGTTTGAGAAGCCTCGGTTGAATATTATGAAGCCTCTCAGCGAGCGTATTCCGTGGCGTTCGGTATCGCCAATCTGCAGGTTCTGCGGCATATTGCTCGATATATGGCGGTTCAGAGTCACCACACTGTCATTGTCCAACTCCAGTGCAAGCACCACGACAGCATCGCGTGAGCCTTCCTGAATGATAAACTGAGAATTGAAACTGAGCGTGAAACGGTCGCCGGCATGGAACGTAGTGTCTGCCTTAAAGGCAAAGCTGAGCATATTATAAGGAGCCTTCGGTATGAGCACGGCAGCCCTTTCACCAGTCCAGATGTCGGCAGTGTCGCCCTTGGCAGTGAGCGAACCGAAGTTGTTCAGGTCGTTCACCGATGCTCCCTGCTTGAGAGCCTCGTTCTCGTAACGCTGAGCCAGATGCTCGTAGATGTCGTGCAGGCGTGTGGTGTGGCGCATATAATATTGCAGCGACTTGTCGAAGTCGGCCTCGCTCACGCCATGCTTCTTCATCACAGCCAGCTTGTAGGCTTTGATATATATGCTGTCGCCCATCTTTCGCTGTCCGTCGGTGTCGATGATACCCTGTGCCAAATGGTAGTCGTAGAGAATATCTTCCATCTTTCCCGGCTGAATATACTCGTCGGGAACGCCCGGGGCACATGAGCTGAGACAGCAGACAACAATCCATACGCCTGCAACCACAGCCAGTGTGGTTGCAAGTGTATGTCTGATATGTGTTACGCACTGCCTCATACCTACTTATTCAGCATCGTCAGCCGCCCTTTCACTGTGAGCCGCAGCCTCAGAAGGCTTCTTTTCGCCAAGATCGCTGCTCAAGAAATTGCGGTAGAAGACGAGCAGAGCTATCACTCCGACGGATATGCACGCGTCGGCAAAGTTGAAAATCGGTGCAAAGAACACAAATCGCTGGCCTGCCACCCAGGGCATCCAGTCGGGCCACGTGGTGTCAATAATGGGGAAATAGAACATATCCACCACCTTACCCATCAGCATGGGAGCATATCCCGTGCCAAAGGAAGTGAGCTGTGACACCTCGAAAGGAGTAGACTCGGTGAATATCTGCCCATAAAACAGCGAGTCGAAGATGTTTCCCGCTGCTCCGGCACATATCATTGACATCAGCACTATGTAGCCGCGAGGCGTGTTGCGCTTGAGCAACCGCACGATGTACCAGCACAAAAGGCACACAGCCAAGATGCGGAACAGGCTCAGAAAGAGCTTGCTTCCCAGTTCCATACCCCATGCCATACCGTTGTTTTCTATGAAGCGTATCTGAAACCAGCTGAAAACAGTGATTGCTTCGTCGAGCTTCATGTTGAGCTTCACGGCCACTTTGATGGCTTGGTCGACAACAAGTATTGCTATCCCGATTATCAGCGCCAATGCGCCTTTGCTCATTTTCATCTATTGTAGTTATTTCTTTCGTTGCATTTTTGATGCCACGCTGAGAGTGGCATGGGGCACAGCGCGCAACCGCTCCTTCGGAATGAGTTCTCCGGTAATGCGGTCTATGCCGTAGGTTTTGTTCTGTATGCGCACCAGAGCGGCCTCCAGTCCCTGGATGAACTTCTGCTGACGTTGTGCCATCTGCACCAGTTCTTCCTTTGTCTGGGTAGAGCTGCCCTCCTCGAGTGCCTTGTATGTGGGCGATGTATCGTCCACATCGTTTGAGTCTTGATTGGTAAGCACACGCATGGTAGCGGCATAATCCTCACGCGTAATTCTCAGTTTCTCGTTGATGATGGCTTGAAATTCAGCCAACTCTTCATCAGTGTAACGTGTTTTCTTTGCCATTTCAATTCTGATTATTTAGTTACTATTAGTTTAATAAGGTATAGACTATCTTTTCCTTCGTCAATTACGACTTGCTTGTTGGAAATAAGACGAGGGTGGGCAACAGCTTGGAGCACTGTTGTCCACCCTCAGAGCATATTACTTTCGTTCTACTTTGATATTCAGAGTGAAGCCGTCGAACTCTGCCGGTTGCCCGTCGTTGTCGGCAATGACAATGTCATCGGCCAGAACTTGCGACTTGATGTAGTCGCCAAAGGCTGCAATGGCAGCATCAGAGTTCTCGTTTGGCTGCACCGTGACACGTATGCGGTCGGTAATCTCCAGTCCGGTCACCTTGCGCAGGTTCTGTATGCGGTTCACCAACTCGCGTGCCATGCCCTCGCGACGCAGCTCTTCGGTAAGCTCCACTTCGAGAGCCACCGTCAGGTTGCCCTCGTTCGTGACGAGCCAACCCGGTATATCCTCGCTTATTATCTCTACGTCGGCAAGCGAAACCTCAACGGCCTGGCATTCAACAGTGAGCGGCAGGCTGCCGTCTTTCTCGAACTGGGCTATCTGCTCCTGCGAGAGTGCGGCTGTCTGGGCTGCGATGCCTTTCATCAGCTTACCAAACTTCTTACCCATGGTGCGGAAGTTGCACTTCACTTTCTTGACAAGCATACCCTCCTGATCCATGAACGAGAGTTCCTTGACATTGACTTCGCCAATGATAAGCTCCTTCATGGCCTCGATGTGGGCTTTCTGCTGTTCGCTCGTAGCGGGAATCATTATCTTCTGAAGCGGCTGCTTCACCTTGATGTTGACCTTTCTGCGCAGAGCCAGCACCATCGAAGTTATCTGCTGGGCCATACCCATGCGCTCCTCGAGGTCCTTGTCGATAGCCGAAGCACACGTTTCGGGGAACTCTTCGAGATGAACGCTCTGCTTGCTGCCGCCCAAATCCATGTAGAGCTGGTCGGCATAGAAGGGTGCAAAGGGTGCTATCAGCTTGGCCACAGTCATCAGACAGGTGTAGAGAGTGTGGTAAGCCGAGCGTTTGTCGGCACTCATCTCCTTGCCCCAGAAGCGTTTGCGGTTGAGGCGCACATACCAGTTGCTCAGGTCGTCGTTGACAAACTGGTCGATAAGACGGCCTGCACGCGTCGGGTCGTAGCTGTCGAGCTCGGCACGCACTCCCTCGACGAGCGAGTTCAGGCACGAAAGTATCCAGCGGTCAATCTCCGGCGCGCCTTCCAGCGGCTCAAGACGGGCATCGGCAGGCTCGAAACCGTCGACATTGGCATAGAGAGCAAAGAAGCTGTAGGTGTTGTAAAGCGTGCCGAAGAACTTGCGGCGCACTTCATCAACGCCGTTGGGGTCGAACTTGAGGTTATCCCACGGCTCGGAGTTAGTCATCATATAGAACCTTACGGCATCCGAACCGAACTTCTCCATCATATCGAACGGATTGACAACATTGCCCACGTGTTTCGACATCTTGTTGCCTTTCGAGTCGAGCACGAGTCCTGTTGAGATAACGTTCTTGAAGGCAACGGAGTCGAACACCATCGTTGCTATTGCGTGCAGAGTGAAGAACCATCCGCGTGTCTGGTCTACTCCCTCGTTGATGAAGTCGGCGGGGAAAGCCAGTCCCTTGTCTATCATGTCGCGGTTCTCAAACGGATAGTGTATCTGTGCGTAGGGCATGGAACCCGAGTCGAACCAAACGTCGATGAGGTCGCTCTCGCGCTTCATGGGCTTTCCGCTCTCGCTGACGAGCACTATCTTGTCTACGTATGGACGGTGCAGGTCGATACGGTCGTAGTTCTCCTGTGAATAGTCGCCCGGCACGAAGCCATTGTCCTTCAGCGGATTGCTTTCCATCACGCCGGCAGCCACTGCTTTCTCTATCTCCTGATAGAGTTCCTCAAGGCTTCCGATGCAAATCTCCTTGCCGTCCTCGTCGCGCCAGATAGGCAGAGGCGTGCCCCAGAAGCGCGAACGCGACAAGTTCCAGTCGTTAAGGTTCTCAAGCCAGTTGCCGAAACGTCCCGAACCGGTCGACTCTGGCTGCCAGTTGATGGTCTTGTTGAGCTCAAACATACGGTCTTTCTTAGCCGTAGAGCGTATGAACCACGAGTCGAGCGGATAGTAGAGCACGGGCTTGTCGGTGCGCCAGCAGTGCGGATAGTTGTGCGTATGCTTCTCCAGCTTGAAGGCCGTACCCTCCTGTTTCATCTCCATAGATATGATAACGTTCAGGTCCTCGGCCTTCGAGGCTGCTTTCTCGTCGTACTTGCCACCCTCGTTGAAGCGTGGGTCGTAGGCGTTTTTCACGTAGTCGCCTGCATGATGGGCGTATGCCGCAGTGTCTACGCAGGCCGAAAGGAAGTTCTGGTCGAGGTCGGCAACCACGTAATACTTACCTTCGAGGTCTACCATCGGCCTTGTCTCGCCCTTCTTGTTTATGAGGAACAGGCTTGGGATGCCTGCATCTTTTGCCACCTTGGCATCGTCGGCACCGAATGTCGGGGCAATGTGCACGATACCCGTACCGTCTTCGGTGGTCACATAGTCGCCGGGAATAACGCGGAAAGCCTCCGAAGCCATCTCCACGAAGGTGTCCTTGCCGTTCTCGCTCTTGAAAATCTTGTCGGCATGGGCAGCGGCGTATGCCTTCACAAAGTCGGCAGCGTTGTCGTCGACCTTGGCGCAGGGCTTCACCCACGGCATGAGCTGGCGGAAGCGCAGGCCCACGAGGTCGCTTCCCTTGTAGCGGCCTACGATGCGGTAGGGCACAAACTTCTCGCCCTTGTTGTAGTCGGGCAGTTCCTCGTTGTCGGTAATCAGTCCCTCGGGATTGAGATATGCTCCAACGCGAGCCTCTGCCATGATTATCGTTACCTTCTCGGCATTGTAGCTGTTGTAGGTTTCCACTGCCACGTAGTCAATCTTCGGGCCCACGCAGAGGGCTGTGTTCGACGGCAGTGTCCACGGTGTTGTGGTCCATGCCACGAAGTAGGGCTTGCCCCAACGGGTCCACTCAGGACGCGGCTGCTCCACTTCAAAAAGTGCAGTGACCGTCATGTCCTTCACGTCTCGGTAGCAACCGGGCTGGTTCAGCTCGTGGCTCGACAGTCCCGTACCTGCTGCCGGGCTGTAGGGCTGTATGGTATAGCCTTTATAAAGCAGGTTCTTGTCATAGAGCTGGCGCAGCAACCACCAGAGGGTCTCTATGTACTTATTGTCGTATGTGATATAAGGATGGTCGAGATCTACGAAGTATCCCATCTTCTCCGTCAGGTCGCGCCACTCTGCCGTGAACTTCATCACGTTCTCGCGGCAGCGTTTGTTATATTCCTCAGTGGAGATATAGCGAGAGCTTGCCTTGTTGTCGATGTCGGCCTTGGTTATTCCAAGCTCTTTCTCCACGCCCAGCTCCACGGGCAGACCGTGTGTATCCCAACCGGCCTTGCGGTGCACCTGGAAGCCGCGCATGGTCTTGTAGCGGTTGAAGGTGTCCTTGATGCTTCGTGCCAGCACGTGATGTATGCCCGGATGGCCGTTGGCCGATGGCGGTCCCTCGTAGAATACAAACTGCGGACAGCCCTCGCGCTCGGTTATGCTCTTGTGGAAGATGTCGCCTTCCATCCACTTTGCCAAGACCTCCTTGTTAGTCTGGGTGAGGTCCAACCCCTTGTGTTCGGCAAATCTCTTAGCCATAATATCTCTTTTCTTTTGCTTATGTGGCAGGCTCGGTGCCGCGTCTGCTGCAAGCAGGCCAACACACTGCCCAACTTTTTTAAGGTGCAAAAATATAAAAAATAGCTTATTCGACAAAAATCTATAAGAAAAAATCGGCTCTCGTTGGCGTTTATGCCTTTTTCAGCTACTTTTGCAATCGATATGAACACCAATACCCTACGCATACTCGTCGCCGTGGCAGCTATCTGCACCACCCTTGCGTGCTCGCAGAAAACGGGAAAGCTGCTGCCCACCGACCTGCCCACCGACAGCGTTTCGATAGACACGCTGGTCTACCTCGATGCCAACCGCACGGCAAAGCAGACCTTCCACATAGGCTATCAGCTCTTCGCCGACTCTGCAATGGCTGCGGCCAACAGTGCCGTCATTGCTTCGGACTCCACCCTGCTCGACTATCAGGACTCGCTCTCACTGCTGTCGCCGAGGCAGGCGATAGCCACTTTCGCAAAGAAATACTGCGACGACTATCGGCAATATGCCAACCTGATACGCGCTCAGGAGCGCGACAGCCTGAGCAGGCTAAACTGGGACTTCTCGCTCGACAGCAAACTGATGCGCGGAAGGGATGGCAACATCGTGGTATTGCAGCAGCTCAGGGTCTTCGAAGGAGGGCTCTCAGCGACGGAATACACCTTTGCACGAAACATTGAACCAAAGTCGCTTAAACTGTTAAGCCTCAACGACTTGTTTACAGCCGACGACAGAAAGGATTTAACTGCCGATTTTGTTCGTCAACTCACAGGTATGTACGATTGCGACGGCCTCGACCAGCTCCGGCAGAAGGGCATCCTCGTTGACACCGAGCCATACCTTTCCGGCAATTTCTACATCACCGACCGCAACATAACCTTCATCTATGCGCCCGGAGAGATTGCGCTGGCTGCCGAAGGGGAAATACAAGTCACCATTGAGCTGTAAGCCTGACTGCGAATTATCCTTACACCTCCGCTCTAAATACTCGCACATTTGGCAATAAACGCACAACCGCCACCAAATATGCGAGTATCGTGCATCTGCAAAGCCACTTTCCGAGCCTATAAATCTCGTTTTTCCATACTTCCGCCCCTCTCGCGAGGGTGCTGCAGGTGGGCTGCCGCCTTTTCCCAGGCCGCTGATAAACTTTCTCCGGCAGCCCCGTAACAATGCTACAGCATAGTTGGAGCACTTCTCCAGAGCCTCCGTAAGGTTGCTCCAAGGCAGCTGGAGAAAGTTTACCGAGGCTTCCGTAAAATCCGTTTAGCGCGCAATCGCTTATCGCTCAAGCTGTTACACTTCTCTTATCTACTATTCAACAAAATCACACTGACGGCATTGCTCTCAGCTCCGAAGCTGCGCCCAGCACCCTAACCGCTACAGCATGAAAGCAAGGAAAGCATGAAAGCAGAAGCACTTTGACGTTAGAAAGAGAACAAAAGCCTCTCCAATACTTCGCAAACAGACCATTTGCAACCGCTCAAAGCATTATCAGTTCGGAGCTGCAAGCCTGTTTCAGCTCTAAAACGGCAAAATCCAGATGCTCGATAAATAGCACTTTTATTTTACATCTCACATCCTTCAACTATCTGAAAAACAGATTGCGAAACCAGACCGCTAAGTTATCCCCCTCTCCCTTGTCCCATCACCCTCGCCCTCTAAAACCCGGAACCACAACAAAAGCAATCGACAAGCGGCAGGATACCTTAACCTTTTGTCCGTAATAGTTTGTTGTTTTGAGAATTATACTTATTTTTGCAAAAGGAATTTATAAAGCAAGAATATTATGACAGATGCACAACTCAACGCAATGAACACCGAACTATGGCAGAGCATTGGCACCATAGCCGACAGCGAACCGCTGATGAAGCGGCTCACCCGTTATGCCAAGAAGCTGGTGAAAGAGAAGCAAGACCCCACACTGATGTCTAAGGAAGAGTTCTTCGCAAAGATAGAACGGGCTGAGAAACAGCCAGGCAAGAGCTTTGCAAGTGTAGAAGAACTTGATAAATATATTCGCAGTATATGAGCCAATACGTTGTCATCATTAAGGAGGAAGCTCAAGAAGACCTGAAACGCTTGCTTCGTAATGAGCCAAAAGCCTACAAAAAAGCCTTGAGGTTTATTGCCGAACTATACGACCACCCAAAGACCGGATTGGGACATCCCGAACCGCTCAAAGGAAAGCCCGAAGGACGCTGGAGCCGAGAGATAACAAAGAAACACAGACTCGTCTACCGCATCTTCGACACCGAAGTCTACGTAGAAGTTCTTACCGCCTACGGCCATTACAACGACAAGTAAGCAGCCAACAACGGCTTGTTTGTTGAAATAATAAAAGGTAGTTTGCCATGCAATAGCAATGCGGCAAACTACCTTGCTGTAGATAGTTGCTCTACATTAGTTAAAGACTAAATTTGTAACCTACCGTAAATTGGAAAACACTATTCCTTGTTCCTTCGCCATCAACAATCTTTGTAGTCCCAATATTGTAACGGCCATCAATCATTACATTACTAAATTCATAGGACAATCCAACGGGAATGGAAAAGTCAAACGACTTAATGTCTACCCCGATGTCGTGCAAACTTCTGCTTACAGAGACCCCTTCTGCAGAAACACTGCCACTGGAATTAACATTAAAACCAGGCTGTATACCAAACTTCAAAGCCAATCCACGAACCACGTAAATGTTTGCCATGATAGGAATGTTGATATAATCGGTCTTTACAGTAGCCTTTACATTTAGGCCCTCATATATTAAAGAAGCCTTAACTCCCTGCATTGAATATACCAAACCTGCTGAAAGACCAAAAGCTCTCGAAACTTGATACTGAAACTCAGCTCCTGCGGCAAGGCCAATGCGCGGAGAAGAGTCACTCTCTCCCGTCAATTTCGCAATATTCACACCCACTTTGGGCTGGATTGTTAATGAACCAGGTTCATGTTGTGCGAAAGCACTGACTGAAAGCATCATTACAGATGCCATAAATAGCAATTTTTTCATACTGATTATTTATAAATGAAATTAAATAGTTTTTCGTTTCTAAAATGAGCTCAAACCAGAAGCCATGCAAAAACTTACTGATTATATGCCACAAAGGTACAAAAAGCGAGTATAATGCGCACAAAATGACTCATTTTTTTGCACGAAACATCAGGTGAAAACAACTTATTGCAGCAACCTCCGCACAGTTGGAAGAGTGAATTATCTATCAAGAATTATGGTTATTTTGCTGAAAATGAGAGAAAATAACTACTTTTGCAGGCGGTAAGCTCCGAGCGCAGGCAAAGAGCTGTCAACCCAATCGCTAATCAGAATGGAACAGATACTGAACTATTTCCCCAACCTAACGGCTGAGCAACAAGGACAGCTGGCTCAGCTCTACGAGCTTTATGCCGACTGGAACACAAAGATAAACGTAATATCGCGCAAGGACATAGAGAACCTCTACGAGCACCACGTGCTCCACTCTCTGGCTATAGGCAAGGCTTTGCGCTTCAAGCCCGGCACAAAGGTCCTCGACTTCGGCACGGGAGGCGGTTTCCCCGGCATCCC
>Ga0310695_10004504_pt1 | contig 25598 bp, 17 predicted proteins | sample RumenRJG_04DNA_FD_203882 | JGI IMG/M metagenome (GOLD analysis project Ga0310695, IMG submission 203882) | Bovine rumen microbial communities from Lethbridge, Alberta, Canada - RJG_04 (v2) (version 2) | ecosystem: Host-associated > Mammals > Digestive system > Stomach > Rumen | place: Canada...
TCAAGCAGGCCTTTGATGCAGAACTTGCACAAACGGACCTCACCAATCAAGAAGCGGTCAACAATCTCCGCGTAAAGTACCTCGGCAAGAAGGGCGCCGTCACGGACCTCATGAAGCAGATGGGTTCGCTCAGCGCCGAAGAACGTCCCGCTTACGGCAAGCTTGTGAACGAACTGAAGGTTGCCGTTTCCGAAGCTATCGACAAGGCTATCGAAACCGCAAACGAAGCAGCTCTCCAGAAGAAGCTCGCTAGCGGCGCTGTCGATATCACGCTCCCGGGCGCTGGCATCGCAGCCGGTTCTACGCATCCGCTGTACGACGTCCGCGAAGAAATCATCGACTTCTTTGCGCAGATGGGTTTTGATGTGGACTTCGGTCGTGACATCGAAACGGATTGGTACAACTTTGAAGCGCTCAACACTCCGCCTGACCATCCGAGCCGCGACATGCAGGACACGTTCTACGTGGACAACAAGGTCATGCTCCGCACGCACACGTCTGGCACCCAGATTCACTACATGGAAACGCACAAGCCGCCTTTCCGCATGATTGCTCCGGGCCACGTGTTCCGCGTCGATAACGATGCGACCCACGCTCCGATGTTCCAGCAGTGCGAAGGTCTTGTCGTTGACGAAAACATTAGCTTCGCCGACCTCAAGGGCGTGCTCCAGGTGTTCATGAACAAACTCTTTGGCGCAGGCGTCAAGACTCGCTTCCGTCCGAGTTTCTTCCCGTTCACGGAACCGTCCGCAGAAATGGACGTGAGCTGCGTGTTCTGCGGTGGCAAGGGCTGCCGTCGTTGCAAGGGCACGGGCTGGATGGAAATCGGTGGTTGCGGCTCTGTGGACCCGAACGTGTTCAAGAACTGCGGCATCGACTCTGAAAAGTTCACTGGCTTTGCTTTCGGTTTCGGTCTTGACCGTATCGCCATGCTCCGCCACGAAATTCCGGAAATCGGCCTCCTCACGGCAAACGACCAGAGATTCCTGAGCCAGTTCTAGTTTAGACGAAAAATAAAAAGAGCGAACCGTTGAGGTTCGCTTTTTTCGTGGGTACAAAAATAGCGGGCTAAAAGCCCGCCATTTTTTTAGATCCTTCGACTTCGCTCAGGATGACAGAAGCGGGCAAAGCCCGCCACATGTTTACGAGCGCTTGTAGTCGTCCTGCACGCGGATGATGTCGTCTTCGCCGGTGTATTCGCCGACCTGGACTTCAACAATCACAAGCGGGAGCTTGCCTTCGTTCTGCAAGCGGTGAATCGTTCCGGACGGAATGTAAGTCGATTCATTCGGACGCACGTAGAACACCTTGTCACCAACGGTGCATGTTGCAGTTCCGCTCACAACGACCCAGTGTTCCGAACGGTGCAAATGCTTCTGCAACGAGAGGCGTTCGCCCGGACGAACAACGATTCGCTTCATCTTGTAGCGGTCCGTAGATTCGAGCACGGAGTACGTACCCCACGGACGGTTGACCGTCTGCGGGACCTTCGGCAAGTCGGAGCCGCGAGCCTTGAGCTCGTCGACAACCTTCTTGACCTTCTGGCTGCTCGCAAGAGGAGCGACCAAGAGAGCATCCGGCGTATCGACAATGAGCATATTGTCCAAATCAATCGTGCAAATCTGACGCTGACCACCGAGCACAAGAGAATTCTTGGAACCAATGCCCAAGTGCTTTGCGTTTATGTTATTGCCGTTTTCGTCGTGGTCGAATTCACCATAGAGGGAATCGAAAGCGCCGAGATCAGACCAACCGATATCGCTCGGCACGACCTTCACCTTAGCAGACTTTTCCATCACGGCGTAGTCAATCGAGTTCGAAGGAATGTTCATCATGTCTTCGTGGTCGACACGGACGAGAGCATCCTTGTTTTCTTTCTTGGCGTTGGCAAAGGCAATCTTTGCAGCGGTCAAGATATCCGGAGAATACGTCGAAAGTTCATCGAGGAACGTCGAAGCCTTGAAGCAGAAGATACCGCTGTTCCAGAAGAACCTTCCGGAAGCAACGTACTTCTTTGCAGTTTCCAAGTCCGGCTTTTCAACAAAGCGCTTGACATCGTCGCCATTCGCTTCGATATAGCCGTAACCCGTTTCCGGACCCGTCGGCGTGATACCGAACGTGACCATGAAACCTTTCTTTGCAAATTCTTCAGCCTTGCGCAAGCATTCTTCGTAAGCTTCAGCCTTGCGAATCACGTGATCCGACGGAGACACGAGAACGATATCGTTCGGATCAAGGCCAAGGCAAGCAAGAGCGATTGCCGGAGCCGTATTGCGGCCCACCGGTTCCAAAAGGAAGCGGACATTGTTGGCACCGACTTCTTCGAGCTGGTCTTTCGCCAAGAAATACTGTTCAGCATTGCTCACGATGTACTGGGCACTGCAAATACGGGAGTTCGTCTTTACCGTGCGCTGGAACAGGGACGCACCGTCAAAAAGACGGGCGAACTGCTTCGGCATGAGGGAGCGGCTAATCGGCCAAAGGCGCGTTCCGCTACCACCACACAAAATAAGGTTAATCATAACTTTACCCTAGCCGCCGATTACTTCCAACCAGCGTTATTAATTTCCTGGATGTTCTGAACAACGTTAGTAGACGTGTAAATAGCCTGCATGGTCGGCATGATCAAGCTAAGAAGGCGATTCCAGGTACCGAGACCAGAAGCGTCGACGTACACGATATCACGCGGATTCAGTTCAAAGCGGTCAGCCATCGCAAGAGCCATGGCATTCTTGGCGTTCAGCTGATAGACGTCAATCTTGTTCGGCGTTGTATTTCTAATAACATAGATATCGCTCGGAGCGGCATACAAGACATTGACACCACCCGCTGCCGTGAGAGCTTCTGCCAACGAGAGGTAGTTGTCCATGCGGACAATGCTCGTCCTGTTGACTTCACCCATGACGTAGACCTTTCTATCCCTTTCCATTTCGGACTTGAGCGGGACAAAGAGCTGGTCATCCGGCTTCACGAGAATGCGTTCTATAGGAATGTTTTCCTTGAAAGCGCGGACGTAGTCGATGTTATAGACCTTGTCGCCACGACGGAGCTGGACAAAAGACGGGTCAGCCTTTTCATTAAAGCCACCTACTTCGGCAATCACATCGGGGATGGTCATCGGGTTTTCGTCAAAATGCACATAACCCGGTCTGTTCACGGCACCCGTGACAAAAGCCTTGCGACTGTGGTAGCCCGTCACGCGGACATCGACCTGAGGATCGTTAAGGATCTTGTCGGAGAGGCGCTTGGTAATTTCTTTACGGAGTTCCTGAGCGGTAAGGCCTTCGACCTTCAGTTCGCCTGCGTACGGATAGAAGAGCGTACCTTCAGTCGTCACCTTCTGGCCTGCCGGCTGGTACTGACCCATCGGAGAGGTAAGTTCCGGATGTTCCCAGACAACCACCTGCACCTGGTCCAGAGGTCCAATCCTATATTCAAGGCTAGGAAGTGTATCCACCATCAGGTCTTCAAGCTTGCCTTCAAGCGGATTCTGGGCGACCGGGACAGGTTCCCCCATTTCACCGTTATCAATGGAATGTAACTTAAATGTAATTCCATTGTAAGTTGTGGAATCTGTGGGAACGTCCATTCGCATCTGGGGAGCGGCAAAGCAGCCACTCAAGATAGCGCCGGCGACACCACAAAGAGCTATACCGATTTTATTCATAGGTTACCTTTTTAGAATTATTTTGAGGCTTCACTTTGCCTAATCTTTTCCACCCAATACGGAGTCAGCTTGGAAATGAAGTTCCATGCCAAGACAAACGCGTTTTCTGGACGCCTGTACGGGTCAGGAATATCGACCTGGTGGGATTCACCATAGCGGAAAACCTTACCCTCAAGCCAAGGATACTTGTGCAGAAGTTCCCTTTTATGCCCATTTTCCATCACCAAAATCAAGTCAGCCCACTTGAGGATGTCCAAATTGATCTGGCGAGCTCGGTGTGCACTCATGTCAATGCCATGTTGCAACGCAATTTTCTGAGAGATTTCGTGAGCGGGATTATCAACCAAAGCACCGAGACCAGCACTCATCACATTAAAGTCAGGTCCGAGCTCTTTTTTCAAGAGATACTCCCCTGTTGGGCTGCGACAAATGTTCCCAGTACAAACGACAAGAATGTTTTTCATGATAATACAATAATAGAAAAATAATTTTACATTCTAAAGGTCAAAAGCGAATCCAAGGTCCTTGAGGAGCGGATTCTTGGTATCCTTTTCGGAAAGGAGCGGTTCAAAACCATCGCCCACCGGCCACTTGATTCCTACCGCCGGATCGTTCCAGAAAAGACCTCCTTCGTCATTCGGAGCGTAGAAACGAGTGCACTTGTAAACAAAAGCCGCCGTTTCGGAGAGCACCACGAAACCATGAGCAAAGCCTTCGGGGATGTAGAACTGCTTCTTGTTTTCGGCGGAGAGCGTAACGCCCACCCACTTACCAAAAGTCTTGCTGTTCTTGCGAAGGTCCACAGCCACGTCAAAGACTTCGCCTTCAATCACGCGGACGAGCTTGCCCTGCGGATTCTGCTTCTGGAAGTGAAGACCGCGGAGAACACCCTTGCGAGAACGGGACTCGTTATCTTGAACAAAGTCCACATCAATGCCACCTTCGGCAAAGTCGCGCTTGCTGTAGGTTTCCATGAAATAACCGCGAGCGTCGCCAAACACCGTCGGTTCAATAATCTTCACACCTTCGATTTCTGTATCTATAAAGTTAAACTTTCCCATTATAAATCTCCTATAGATCCTTCGCTTCGCTCAGGATGACGTAGGCTATCTGTTTCCGTACATTTTTTCGTAATACTTTTCGTAGTCGCCGCTAGTGATGTTGTCCAGCCATTCCTGGTTGTCCAGGTACCAGCGCACAGTCTTTTCGATACCCTCTTCGAACTGCAACGACGGTTCCCAACCGAGTTCCTTCTGGAGCTTGGTGGAGTCGATAGCGTAGCGGGCATCGTGACCGAGGCGGTCCGTCACGTACGTGATGAGGTTCAGGTCTTCGCCTTCGGCGCGGCCAAGAAGCTTATCGACGGTCTTGATGACGACCTTGATGATATCGATGTTCTTCCATTCATTGAAACCACCGATGTTGTAAGTTTCAGCAATCTTTCCGTTGTGGAAAATCACGTCAATCGCGCGGGCGTGGTCTTCGACAAAGAGCCAGTCGCGAACGTTTTCTCCCTTGCCGTAAACCGGGAGCGGCTTCTTGTGGCGGATATTATTGATGAAAAGCGGGATGAGCTTTTCGGGGAACTGGTACGGGCCGTAGTTGTTGGAGCAGTTCGTGACGATCGTCGGCATGCCGTAAGTGTCGTGGAATGCGCGCACGAAGTGGTCGGAGCCAGCCTTCGAAGCGGAATACGGGCTGTGCGGCGTGTACTTCGTCGTTTCGTAGAAGAAGTCGTCACCATATGCCAAATGGTGTTCCGAACTAGAAGCCGTAGTCGTGAACGGAGGCGTGATGCCTTCCGGGTGGTTCATCTTGAGGGCACCGTAAACTTCGTCGGTCGAAATGTGGTAGAAACGTTTGCCTTCGTACTTTTCCGGGAGGCTTTCCCAGTAGAGCTTTGCAGCCTGGAGGAGGGAGAGAGTACCCATGACGTTCGTGCGGGCGAATGTGAACGGGTCCTTGATGGAGCGGTCCACATGGCTTTCGGCAGCGAGATGGATGATGCCGTCGACCTTTTCATCTTGCATGAGCTTGTAGAACGCGTCAAAGTCGCAGATGTCCATCTTCACGAACTTGTAGTTCGGCTTGCCTTCGACATCCTTCAGGTTTGCGAGGTTGCCCGCATACGTGAGCTTGTCGAGGTTGATGATATTGTATTCAGGGTACTTGTTGACAAAAAGGCGAACAACATGGCTCCCAATAAAACCTGCCCCGCCAGTAATTACGATGGATCGTTTCATGAATTTCTCCAATTTACGAGGGAAATATAGTAAAGGGCAACTTTTTCTGCGGACAACAAACAAAAAAGAACCCGACAAGGAATGCCGGGCATAAAAAGTAAAAACTCTAGTAACTAGTAACTCATAATTTCTAATAGTGAATCTTCCCTTCGGCAACCTTTTTGAGGTGCTGACCATAAGGAGACTTGCCATACTTGGCTGCGGATTCCAAGAGCTTTTCCTTATTAATCCAGCCGTTCTTATAAGCAATTTCTTCAATGGCTGAAATCTGGATACCCTGGCGGTTTTCGACCATTTTCACGAATTCGCCCGCTTCGATAAGGCTATCCATCGTGCCAGTATCGAGCCAAGCAAAACCACGACCGAGGAGTTTCACGTCGAGTTCACCCTTGTCAAGGTAAGTCTTGTTGAGATCGGTAATTTCAAGTTCGCCGCGAGCGCTCGGTTTTTGCACCTTGGCAAATCCAGCTACACGATTGTCATAGAAATAAAGACCCGTAATAGCGTAATTGCTCTTCGGTTCCTTCGGCTTTTCTTCAACAGAAATTACCTTGCCGTTTTCGTCAAATTCCACAACGCCAAAACGTTCCGGGTCTTCGACGTAATAGCCAAATACGCTCGCACGGCCATTTTCTTCGGCGTTCTTGACGGCTGCCTTCAAAAGCTGACTGAAACCGTTTCCGTAGAAGATGTTATCGCCAAGCACCATGGCGCAGCAATCGTTACCGATAAATTCTTCGCCCAAAATGAAAGCCTGGGCAAGTCCATCCGGGCTCGGCTGTACCTTATAGCTCAAATTGAGACCCATAGCAGAGCCGTCACCGAGCAAACGTTCAAAGTTCGGCAAATCCGTCGGTGTAGAGATAATGAGAATGTCACGAATGCCCGCCAACATCAAAGTCGAAAGCGGGTAATAAATCATCGGCTTATCATAGACCGGCAAAAGTTGCTTCGATGTGACCATCGTAAGCGGATACAGACGTGTGCCGGAGCCCCCAGCGAGTACAATTCCTTTCATAACAATTCTCCTATGATTTCGAAAATAGAAAACTTCTTACGAAAGATTTTTCAAAAAGTTATTTTTAGCACATTATGGCAGAGCAAAACAAGCGAATTCTCAAAGATTTTTTGAACGAACTGATCGAAAAGTTCAACGGACACCATTCCGATATTTCGTCCGAAGACGTTTTAGAACAATTTATGGCGTGGGCAGAGAGCCGCGGTACAACGTTGTACCCAGCGCAAGAAGAAGCGATTTTGGAACTTTTGGACGGCAAGAACGTTATCCTCAACACACCGACCGGCAGTGGGAAATCCATGGTCGCGCTTGCTCTGCATTTTGACAGTCTCGTGCACAACCGCCGAAGCGTTTACACCTGCCCCATCAAGGCGCTCGTGAACGAAAAGTGGATGGCGCTCTGTAAGGAATTTGGCGCCGAGAACGTCGGGCTTTCGACTGGCGATGCAACAGTCAACCGCGACGCCCCCATCATCTGCTGCACGGCAGAAATTCTTTCGAACATGGCGCTCTGCGAAGGCGAAACACTTACCATCACAGACATCGTGATGGACGAGTTCCATTATTACAGCGACAAGGAACGCGGTGTCGCCTGGCAAGTTCCTCTTTTGACACTCCCGCAATCAAGATTCCTCTTGATGAGTGCCACCGTTGGCGCTACGGAATTTTTCGAACGCGACATGACCAAGCACACAGGGCGCGAGTCCGTGACCGTCCGCTCCACGCAACGCCCGGTGCCGCTTGACTTTAGCTATAGCACCACTGAAATTTCAACCGAAGTGCAAAAGCTCGTGAACGAGGGCAAGGCTCCCGTTTACGTAGTCCACTTCACACAGGCGGCTGCAGCAAGCAATGCGCAGAACTTTATGAGTCTTGACCTCTGCACCAAGGAAGAAAAAGTCAAGATTAACGAAGCGATTAAGGAAGTCCGATTCTCCAGCCCGTACGGTCCGGACGTCAAACGTTGGCTCAAGCAGGGCATTGGGCTCCACCACGCGGGACTTTTACCGAAGTACCGCATTCTTTGCGAGAAGCTCGCCCAACAGGGGTTGCTCAAAGTCATTTGCGGAACAGATACGCTCGGCGTTGGCGTGAACGTTCCAATCCGCACAGTCCTTTTCACGCAGCTCTGCAAGTACAGCGGTGATAAGACCGCCATTTTGACCGCTCGAGATTTCCACCAAATTGCAGGCCGCGCAGGCCGTAAAGGCTTTGACAATGTCGGCTACGTTGTCGCTCAAGCGCCAGAGCATGTCATCGAAAATCTGAAACTCGAAGCGAAGTCGCGTACGACAGGCAAAAAATTCCAGAAGAGGAAACCGCCTGAGCACGGTTACATTCCGTTTGACGAAAACACGTTCAAGCGTTTGATTGAATCCGCACCGGAACCGCTGACATCAAGCTTCCAGGTGAACCACGGAATGCTTTTGAACATCTTGAGCCGCCCGACGGACGGTTGCCGCGCCATGCGTGCGCTCCTCAAGGATTGCCATGAAAGTGCAGCGAGCAAGAAGCAGTTGCAGCATCGCGCATTTTTGCTGTTCAGGAGTCTCGTCGAGAAAAAGATTATCGAATTCGTGCCTGCAGTTGCCGAAGGTTACAGCCATTTGCGCGTGAACATGAACTTGCAAGACGACTTCTCGATGAACCAGCCGCTTTCGCTGTACCTGCTCGACACGCTTCCGAAGCTCGACAAGGATTCGCCGGAATACGCACTCGATGTGATTACCTTGTGCGAAAGCATCCTCGAGAATCCCGATGCGATTTTGCGCATCCAGCAGAGCAAGGCTCGCGATGCCCGCATGAACGAACTCAAGGCGCAAGGCATGGAATACAACCAGCGCCTCGAAGAGCTTGAAAAAGTCGAATACCCGAAACCGCTGAGAGACTTTATTTACGACACGTTCGATGCTTTTGCCGACATTCACCCGTGGGTGGACGAAAACATTGAACCCAAGTCCATTGTGCGCGAGATGTTCGAAAACTTTACGACGTTTAGCGGTTACGTAAAGCAGTATAACTTGCAACGCATGGAAGCCATTTTGCTCCGCCATTTGAACGGGGTCTACAAAGTGCTTTCGCAGACCGTGCCCGATGGCTACAAGAACGAAGAACTTTTGGAAATGCAGGACTACCTCGGCGAAATGATCCGACGCGTGGACTCCAGTTTGCTCGAAGAATGGGAAAAGATGGCACACCCGGAAGATTACCAGAAGCGCTTGGACGAAGGCGCTTCCGAAGACGAAGTCGAAAAGGCTTTCGGTGCAGACAAGGCTGCCGCGGACATTACCTACGACAAGAAGCGATTCCTCAACATGGTTCGCCAGCGCATTTTCCAGATTATGATGAGTTTGCAAAAGCAGGATTTCTCGGATGTTCTGGACAGCCTCGCCGACGACCTTGCCGAGGGCGAACTTTTAGCGGACGCCGAAGGCACACCGTGGACAGAAAAACGGCTCATCGAAACGATGGCCGCCTACACTGCCGAGCATCACAAGTTCCGCATGGACGTGGAAGGCCGAGCTCTCAGCCATACCATCGTCACGTACGAAGGGAACATTATGCAGATACAGCAAATGCTCCAGGACGAAGAAGGATTCAACGACTGGAGCATTGATTTCACGGTCAATCTCGACGAAAGCCGAGAAGCCGGAATGCCATTGTTAAAGCTTGCTAGAATCGGCGAAGTTTAAGTTTAAGTTTAAGCCTCGCCGGCGAACTCGAAGCCAGCTTCTTCGACAGCGGTCTTTAAAGAGTCAATGTCGATATCATCATCGTCGTGCCATTCCACGTGCAACGATTTGCTCGCGACATCGGCTTCAGCAAATACAACTCCATCGAGCGGGCGAACCGCTTTTTCAACGCACGCCTTGCAGTGGCTGCAATTCATGCCGTTCACGCGATACGTTTTAGAGACTGGCTCGGAATGCGCCAAGGTCGCTGAGCCTGCCGAAGCGCCGTGATGATGGTCGTGTTCGCCGTGTTCATGGCATCCACAAGATTCGCCGCATTCGCAATGGTCATGATCATCCTCGCAAGAGTCCGCGCACTTGCAAGAATCGCCACAACCGCAACCACAGCCGCAATGACCGTCACAGCCCTTGTGCGCAAACTTTGCATACAACATGAATGCAGCCAAGAGTCCAGCGCAAACGTAATCGAACACGCCTAAAGCCTCATGCCCATGGCAATCCGCAGCACCTTGCGGGAGCATCGCCGAGAGGAACGTATCCATAAAGAACGTATCGACGATAAAGCCAAAGAACATCGCGCCAAACGCAATCGAGAACAAGTAAGCTGCGAGCGTGCGCTTGCCAAAAGCCTTACCGACCACAAGCATCGAAGCGATACTCGTTGCAGGTCCAGCCATCAAAAGCACAAGAGCAGCACCCGGAGTAATTCCCTTTGCCACAAGGGCGAGCGCAAGCGGAATAGAACCCGTGGCGCACGTGTACATCGGCATTGCCAAAAGCAGCACGCAGACCATGCAAAGAATCGGGTATTCACGCAATGCAAGGAACAGTTCATTTGGGACAAATGCAGAAATCAACGCACCAAGCACAAGGCCAATCATGAGCCACTTGCTCACATCGCCCACCATGTTCACAAGTCCATAGCGGAACGTTTCTTTAATCTTTCCCGTGAAGGTCCCTGAGCCTGCCGAAGGGCCGCCGCATTCACAGTGTTCATGGTCATCTTCACAGCAACAACCGCAATGTTCGTGTTCATGATGATGGTCGCCACTTTCGCAATGTTCATCGTGATCATGATGGTGTTCGTGGTGATGTTCGTGATGATGTTCATGTTTTGCCGAATCGCCATGCGCACCCGCAGCCGCATTCCCAACAGATTCGTTACGATCAGCTTCTCCACGCGTTACAAAGTTCGTCAGCACACCGCCAAACAGCGCCGTTACAAACGCCGCCACTGGGCGCAAAATAGCGAACGGGAGTCCAAACAGCGAATACGTTGCCAAGATGGAATCCACTCCCGTCGCAGGAGTCGAAATCAAGAAGCTCACGCTAGCGCCCTTGCTTGCGCCTTCCTTGCGAATTGCAATCGAAGTCGGAATCACGCCGCAGCTACAAATCGGAAGCGGGACGCCAAAAATTGCCGCCCAAAGCACCGATGCAAAATTCGACTTTGCAATTTTAGGCACGTACAAATGATTCGGCACCCAGACATGCAAAATTCCAGCGAGCAAAAAGCCAAGCAGCAAAAACGGAGCCATCTCCGAAAAAAGCGTGATAAACTCCCAGACAAAATCAGTAACCAAGTTCATTTTTAGACCTTCTTCTTATGCAAAATGTGAGCAAGACCCGTATTGAAAATCTCGCCGATATGTTCGTCATCGAGTGAGTAATAAATCTTGCGACCGTCACGAGTAGGCTTCACAAGATTCGCCGTGCGCAAGATACGCAGCTGGTGGCTCACCACGGACTGTTCAAGGTTCAACTTTTCGGCAATGGCACTCACAGACATCTCGCCCGAAAGCAACAAATGAATCACGCGAATGCGCGTCGTATCGCCAAAGAACTTGAAAAACTCCGACAGTTCGAATAGCGTATCGATCGAAATATTTTGCGTATTCGGTTCTTTATGCATATTTATACCCGTTTTAATAGTTTAAATATATGAACAACAATTCATATATACATATTTTCATTTAACATGGCAAGGTATCATTCCATAAAAAACGGCTCCTTAACGACGATTCCGCCCAATTACGCAAAGCCTTCTTTATTATATTTTCATTACAAGTTAGGGGTCCACCACAAGGGACGCCATAAAAAGGAGTTTTTATGAAGAAATTCGCAGCAGGCATTTTGACCGCTCTTTGCGCTACGGCTATCGCAACCGCACAACCGATTGACCAGCCCACCGATTATGCACAGCAACCAGCTTCAACGCAAGCAGCCCCGGCTCAAACAGCCGCCCCACAAGCTGTAGCTACAGAAGCTCAAGCTAACGAAGCAATGCCAATCGACGAACAGCAACAAACTTATTCCGTCCAGAAAAAAGCCCCCATCGGTTTTGGCGCACGAGTCGCCTTCATTTACGGTAATTTCTGGGGATTCGAAGACCTTTCCGACGGTCTTGAAGAACCTACCGGCTTTGGCGGTGAATTCGGCGTTGCCACCCGTTTCAACATCGTAAAAGGACTCCAGTTCGCTCCTGAAATCTTGTTCCGCTTTTTCAACCTTAGCCATGACGACGACGATGTTGAAAGATGCTACAACCAGATGTTCCTCGACTTGTCTCTTTACATTCGCGGAATTATCGGTGGAGGATTCTTCCTTGAAGTCGGTCCTCAGTTATCCATCAACACAAGCAGCGATTACTCCATTGACGGCGTAGACAACGAATTCGAAAAAATCACACAATCCACCGCTGAATTCGGTCTCAATTTCGGTTTAGGTTATTACGTCTTGGAAAACTTAAGCGTTAGCTTCCGTTGGTACATGGGATTTACCGAAGTATTCCCCGATGTAAAGTACTACTTTGACGACAACTTCAAGCCTGGTAAAGACCAAAACGGCAGCTGGTCCACGATCAACTTGAAGGGCGCCCACACGATGATGTTCAAGTTCGGCGCAACCTACTGGTTCATTTAATCTAAATGAGTTCGCTCCAGTCCTTAAATTTGCAACCGGTTCTTTCGACCGAAGGCATGCGTAATCTCGACGCAGCGTCAAAAGAATTTTTGGCAAAAAAGACTACGAGCGAACCTTCAGAAAAAGACGTTATCCAAAGCGGATACACGTTAATGCAAGAAGCAGGGCTTGCGCTATTCAAGTTTATTCAAAACAAAATAGTTGAAATTCCTGCCCGTCACCACGTAAAGACCGTTGTCATTTTTATTGGAGGCGGAAACAACGGAGGCGACGGTCTCGTACTTGCCAAGCATCTTTTGCAGGCAGGGATTCATAGCCCAGTCTTTAGCCTCGCGCCCAAAAGTAAATTCAAAAACGAAGCCAAACTAGCGCTTGACGATTTTCTACAGGCAGGCGGTATTTTCGTCAGTTCCGCGTCACTTACCAAAAACGAAAGCTTCGCTATCCGCTTTTTGCGAGAAGATATTCAGCTTATCGTCGACTGCATGCTCGGAAACGGCGCCAAGGGAGAGCTTCGCCCCGATTTTGCAGAAACTGTACGAATCATAAACGAGAGCGGAACTCCCGTCATTGCCGCAGACGCACCCACAGGTTACGACTCCTCTATGCACATTTGCAACAACATTTGCATTCATGCAAGCGATACAATGTTGTTCGGATTTCCGCGTTTAGACGCTTACGTAAAAGAAGGTGGACCTGTATTTGGGAAAGCCGAAGTAGCCCAACTCAACTACCCCAGCGAAGTCGTCCAGCAATTTGACGAAAAGAAATACCTCGTTACAGAAGATTACATTCCGCAGCTTTTGCCCAAGCGAAATGAATGGGGCGACAAGCGAAATCAAGGAACAGCATTCATTATTGCAGGTTCCAAGGACATGCCTGGCGCAGCAGCGCTTTGCACAGAGGCAGCACTTCGCAGTGGAGCGGGACTTGTAACACTCGCAACGACCGAAGCTATTGCGCCGATTATCCAAGCAAAACTTTCTGAACCCGTTTTTTGCAGTCTAGACGATTTCGGCAAAGACACAGTGCACCGCGGAACGCTACTGCATGAAAACATTTCAACGCTATTAGATCGCGCAAAACACGCAAGCGCAATCGCCATTGGCCCAGGCCTTTCAACAAACTTCGGCACGGTTGAAGCAGTCCTCGCATTACTCCCGCAGTTCAAGGTTCCAACAGTCATTGACGCCGATGCTTTAAATGCAATCGCAATGATAGACGATGCAGAACCCAGATGCGGCATGGTATTTCATGACGAGAAGTCAACAATTCAGGCAGTCAACGAATACCTGCGCAATTTACAGCAACCCGCCATTCTGACGCCCCACGTGCGAGAATTCGCAAGACTCTTCGGAGAGCTTCCAAATAGCAGCTTCGCCATTCCGAGCCGTTTAAGAGAAATCGCCACAAGCACAAACAAAGTCATTCTGCTAAAAGGCGCACCAACATACATTGCAGCTCCTAATGGCAACGTTTATATCATTCCTGTCGCGAATTCTGGCATGGCAAAGGGCGGCAGCGGAGATGTACTTTCGGGAATCATCGTCGCACTCCTCGCACAAGGTTTGGCAACTCCCGAAGCAGCCGTACTCGGCGCACTTTTGCACCAGAAAGCAGGTCGCATAACACGCGAAGAACTCGGCGCATTCAGCATGCTCCCAAGCGACATCATCAAGAACTTGCACAAAGCGTTTTAATTTCTTTTTCCTCGCCTCGGCTCTTTTTTGCAAATTGCTACATTCCCTAGCATGGCAGAAAAGACTTTACTATTACTTGATTCTTTCGCTCTCGCGTTCCGCATGTTCTACGCTTACAGCCAGAACCCACTCGTCAACAGTAAGGGTGAAGAAGTTTCCATGATGCACGGCTACTGGGGCGCAGTCCTCCGCATTTTGGCTAAACACAAGCCCACACATTTTGCGATTGCCCGCGATGTCGCGCACACAAAGACTTTCCGCCACGAACTTTACCCAGACTACAAGGCCAATCGCGGCCCCATGCCCGACGAAATGGCAGCGCAGATGCCGCTTCTCTGCGAATCCTTGGAAGCAAGCGGCATCCCGCTTTTGTCGGAACCCGGCTACGAAGCCGACGACGTGATGGCAAGCGCCGCCGAAGCCGCTGTCAACGCAGGCTTCGACCATATCGTGATTATCAGCAAAGACAAGGACATGTCGCAAATCGTAACCGACAAGATCCACCTTTTCCATTTGGAAAAAGGCGCAGACGGCATCGATTTTGGACCGCAGCAGGTCCTTGAAAAATACGGCATTCCGCCTGAAAAGATCCGCGACTATCTAGCCCTCATGGGCGACTCGAGCGATAACGTTCCAGGCGTCCCCAAAGTCGGTCCGAAAACAGCCATCCAGCTATTGACCGAATACGGCGACATGGACAACATTTACGCAAACATCGACAACATCAAGAAAAAAGGTTTGCACGACAACCTCGCGAACAACAAGGAACAAGCGTTCCTCAGCCGCGAACTCGTAACGCTACAGACAAAGCGCGCCTACCATGGTAATCTCGACGCCCTTGAATTCTGCGGTATCCACAGCGACACGCTCGAAGGCATTTTCAGGGAACACGAAATCAACAGTCTCATTCGATTGCTCGAAAATGTTCCGAGCAAGACAGGATTTGTGCGCAAAGACGATTCCGACGACTCCGCGGCAGGTTCCGAGAGCAACGGCACCTCCGATGATGCATCCGGCGACTCTAGCAACAGCAAAGTCATAAAAGCAAGCTTCCCGGTAGACCTCCCGCCCACTTACATCTGCGTCGATAACGAAGAAACATTCGAACAGATGAAGAAGGAATTCGACGAAGCGACCGAAATCGGCATCGACACAGAAACCGACGGACTGGATCCGATGCAATGCAACATTGTCGGGCTTTGCCTTGCCGCCGCAGCAAAAGACGGTAGCGTCCCCAAGGGCTACTACATTCCGCTCGGACATACCGACGATATCGGATTCCCGTACCCCACCGGCAAGGGTGGCAACTTTGACTTTAACGCCACCAAGAAATGGTTCGTTGAATTCTGGGACGATTCGAAGCGTTCACTCGTTTTCCACAATGCCAAATTCGACTTGCACGTTCTCGCCCGCACCTTCGGACTCACGCAAAAGCAAATCGACTCCGCGAACATCGTCGACACGCTCATTGCCGCATGGATGCTATCGCCCGGCCAAACCGGGCTCGGCCTCGACAATCAAGTGATGCAGCTTTTGCAGCACGAGATGATTCCGATCGAGAACCTCATCGGACGCGGCAAGAACCAAATCACGTTCAACCGCACGCCCATCAAGGACGCCACCGAATACGGCGCCGAAGACGCCGTGTATACGCTCCGCCTCTGGGCTCCGCTCCGCGCCAAGCTCCAGAAGTACGACTACGAAAAATACTTCTTCAGCCAGGAAATGCCGCTCCTCAAGGTCCTTTACCAGATGGAAGGTGTCGGTGCATTTGTCGACACGAAGATTCTCAAGAAATTGCAGACCGATTTGGAACACCGCATCGAAAAGCTCGAAAAAGAAATCTGCGACATGGCGGGTTGCGAATTCAACATTGGTTCGCCCAAGCAACTCGGCGAAGTGCTCTTTGACACGCTCGGACTCCCCGAAATCAAAAAGCGCAGCACCGATGCCGCCGTCCTCGAAGAACTCAGCTTCCGCAGCGCACACCCGATTGTTTTCGCCGTCATCGAGTACCGCGAACTCAAGAAGATGCAGAGCACCTACGTTTCCGTGCTCCCGACACTTGTGAATCCGGATACCAAGCGCATCCACACGAGCTTTATCCAGTGGGGTACCGCGACAGGCCGCCTTTCGAGCCGCGACCCGAACTTGCAAAACATCCCCGTCCGCAGCGATCTCGGCAAGCAAATCCGCGCCGCATTCGTTCCGCAGAACCCGAACAATGTGATTCTCGCAGTGGACTACTCGCAGATTGAGCTCCGCATGCTTGCCCACCTGAGCGGGGACGTTGCCCTCATCGAAAGCTACAAGGAAGGCATCGACATCCACGCCCGCACGGCAGCCGCCATCAACCGCGTAAGCCTCGAAGACGTGACCGCGGACATGCGCCGCGACGCAAAGGTCGTGAATTTTGGAGTGCTCTACGGCATGACCGCCTTCCGCCTCTCCCGCGACCTGAAAATCCCGATGGCACAGGCAAAGAGCTTTATCGACGGCTACTTCGAAATGTACCAGGGCGTGCAAAAGTTCATCGACGACACCAAGGCCGCCGCCCACCGCGACGGCTATGTCGAAACGCTCTCCGGACGCCGCCGCTACATCGCAGGCATCGACAGCTCCGACCGCATGGAATCGCAAATGGCCGAACGCATGGCCGTGAACACCCCCGTGCAAGGCAGCGCCGCAGACCTCATCAAGATTGCCATGATCCGTATCCAAAAGCGCATCAACGACGAGAACCTCCCGCTCCGCATGATGCTCCAGGTGCACGACGAACTCGTATTCGAATGCCCGAAGGACCAAGTCGAAGAGCTTTCTGCCATGGTCAAGTCCGAAATGGAAGGCGCCATGGAACTTAAAGTTCCACTCGTCGCTAGCGTCGGATTCGGCAAAAACTGGTTAGAAGCACACTAGAGACCGCTCGGCTCAAATCCACTCGAAATACTCCTTCTTCGCCTCGCTACCACCTAAAGGTGGCCATGTCCACATAAGTGCTAAAGCACTAAGTGGCCAAAGGTCGTCAACACGACCCGTTTATACGGGTCGCTTTTGACTCACTGTACCGCTCGGCTCCCGCGCAGCCCCAAATGTTCTCAAAAAAAGTTCTCAAACAGACGTGATTTAGACCACGTTTGTTCTTACAAACATGTTATTTATTTCTATGTAAATAATTTTTCGGTTGCGTTCGCAGCCTTTTTCATATATATTAAAAGCCATACAACGGGTGTATTCTTGAGTGTATGAGAAAAGGGATGTTTGAGATTGGGCAAAAACGCTCGAAAATGTTCTCAAAAAATTTCTAAAATCACTTAAATTTCACAAAATAAGGCACCCAATCACAAGTCTCAACAAGGAGTCTTAGACATGAGATTGAATACCTTTGGCATCGCATGCAGCTCGCTTCTCATGGCAGCATCAGCATTCGCCGCCCTCCCCAAGGCAACCGCATTGGTCGAACCGATGGGCATGGGTTATAATATCGGCAACACCATGGAAGTGCCGGAAAATCCGACAGCATGGGGCAACCCGCTCCCGACCGCAGGCTACATCAAGGCCATCAAGGCAGCCGGTTTCAACACCGTGCGTATTCCTTGTGCCTGGTATTCTCATTCTGACGCTCTTACCCAAGACATCGCCGCAAACGGCGGTACCGCAGACAACAGCAACTACACCCACGTAAGCAAGGCCGCCAACTTTACCACACCGACTATTGACGCCGCTTGGCTCAAGCAGGTGAAGGACGTGGTGGACATGGTCATTGCCGAAGGCATGTACGTCGTCTTGAACTCTCACTGGGACGAAGGCTGGCTCGAAGACCGCGTTTACGAAGGCACCGCCAATCCGCGTAGCGGTTCCGGCAACATTGCCAACTCCTCCGCAACAGTCAAGGCACGCCAGGCTGCATTCTGGTCTCAGATTGCAACATACTTCAAGGACTACGATGAGCACCTTCTCTTCGCAGGCGCCAACGAACCGGGCGTGAACGACCCGTGGGGTTCCAGCGGCCAATGGGCATTCGACAACTCCCGTATGCAGATTTTGAAGGGCTACTACGACGCATTCATCACTTCCGTTCGTAGCGCAGGCGGCAACAACGACACCCGCACCTTGATTGTGCAGGCTCCGCGTACCGAAATGGACAATGCTCCGATGCTCAGCACAAGCTGGCCGACCGACCCGGCTGGCGAAGGTTACATGATGGCCGAAGTCCACTACTACCCGTATCAGTACTCTCTCATGACCGCTGACGAAGATTGGGGCAAGCAGTTCTATTATTATACTGGTCTTCACAGCACGACCGATACAGAACACAACATGGGTTGGAACGTTTACAGCAAGAGCATCGACAATTCCGCTCTCGGCACTCCGAACCAGATTGCAAAGGCTTTCGGCGAACTCAAGACGATGTTCTGCGACAAGGGCATTCCTGTGATTATCGGCGAACTCGGTGCCATCAAGCGCACCGGTCAGATTACCGATGCCGCCAACCTCAAGCTCCACTTACAGGGCCGCGCCCTCTTCTACGGCGAAGTTGCCAAGAACGCTAAGGCAAACGGCATTGTTCCTTACGTTTGGGACACCGGCGCAGAAAACGACGGTAACATGACCATCATCACCCGTCAGAAGGGCACCTACTCCATTCTCGACCCGGATGTTTTGAACGCTATGCAAAAGGCATACGGCATGGAAGGCAACAACAAGAGCAACCTCGACAGCTTGGTTAAGGAAAACGAAGTTCCGGAAACCGCTGGCGGCAAGGCTGCCGAAATCACTTACAAGAGCGTAACTTCCGACTCTAGCGAAACCGGTACCCTCCGCATCAACCTCTCCGGCACCGCCAAGGATCTCTCCAAGTACGTCGGTCTCGAAATTCGCATGAAGGGCTCCGTCGTTTCTGCAGGTCCTTGCACCAACGCCGCCAAGGATTGCGGCGAATACGGCTGGACTTCTATGGACCTCTTCATGATGACCGGCGGTTCATGGGCATGGTTTGACGCATCTCTCATGGCTCAAGCCGACAAGGAACTCGAAGAAAACTTCACGACATTCCAAGTCAAGTGGACCGACTTCCGTACTGAACCCACGGACCTCAACTCTGCAAACGCCATCGGCCTCAACCTCTATGGCACGCAGGTTTCTGGCACCATCACGATTGACTACATCAAGGGCATCAAGGCAGACGGCACGACCGAAATCATCGATGACTTCGACAAGAAGCCCTCTACCGAAGGCACAGCATCCGGCAAGGTTGTCGCCATCAGCGGTTCCACTGGAATTTGCATGCCGCGCACCGCAACAGCACCGAAGATGCTCGTCAACGTGCAGCCGGGTTCTGTTTATGCCACATTCAACGCAAGCAAAGCCACTCGCGCAACGGCTACGCTCATGAACTCCATGGGCCAGGTCATCGTCCAGAAGAGCTTCGACACACACGCTGGCGCAAACGAAGTCCAGCTGAGCACAAGCGCACGCGGCGCTGCAGTCCTCATCGTCAAGATGGGCAGCCAGAAGAGCGTCAAGCAGATCAAGCTCCGCTAACTTAAAACCCCTTGCATGTTGGAGTGTTTACAGCAAGGGAATAACAGAGAGACCTATCTCCTGTTGTTTAGGGAAAGGGCCCGGCAATCGCCGAGCCCTTTTTTCTTTCCTCCTAACAAATTACCATTCAGTTTGCCAATCGCGTATGAGCGCACCATTTTCATCAATAAACATCATGTGGATAGCGCCAATGCCAAACCTATAATCACCGTCTACTTCATCTTGAATCTTCAGCCTTACAGAAATCGTTTGCTTAGCAGCATTTTCCACTTTTTCTTCAATACGAGACATTTCGTAACTTCCATGCATCATCATCTTGGTCACGTCACTCATGTCATTTATTTCACCTTCATAAGGAGCAATACTGTCCTTAGGCAACCTGAAATGGCCCCAATCTAAGCATCGTTTTACAGCCATTCGAGAGCTAGGCAATTTCGCCCACGGCAAGCCATCCGACGTATCGCTCACAACCAGTTCAACCCTTATGGGTATTTCTGAATAATATTCAAAACAGACCGCATTCCAATTCGATATATCAACAGGCAACGGTTCTCCAGAAGCATCCTTAGCGATTCCAAAGCCGAGCGACACATACGGATCCGTCTGGCTAGAGCCCTTCTTCAGAGATGCAACGCCGCAGACGCCCTTGCACAATTCGACAACCGGAGTCAACGAATTTTCCGCACCTAGCGCCACCGGCCATTTTACAGACGACATCCCGCCTACATCTTCGTCCGCAGACCAATACCAACGGCCATCTTCCACGGCATTTTCCGGCCAAACATTTTCAGCATAAAATGATGTTTTAACTCGGTCCGGATTTTTAGTTGGAGTCCACAAAACGCCGTCATAGCCGTACAGCACAAACTCACCTGACGAATCGGCCACTCCCGCATCACCCGCAGTTTCCGGGTTTTCTACTTCCGGCGCACCATCCGCCTTCGTTCCAAAATACTTGATATTGAACTTATAATTCCCAGGCTCATTTTGGATCCTGAACATCAGCCCGACCAATTGCTTAGCGGCCCTCAAGCCAGTATTCTGTCCCCAGCCATCAGGATTTTCCTTTTTCCAGGAAGGTATTTTGAAATAGCTCCAGTTAAAGCATTTAGTAACCGGATTAACCGCTTTCGGCAATGACGCAGCCGGGAAGGCAAAGCCATCGTAGAATAACGCTCCAAGCGAGTCCCCTAGATCAAGCACAAGCGAGGCATCCGAATCAGACGTATACGAGATGCAAACGCCGCTCCAATCAGAGACATCAACCGGAGTCGGGTTACCAGCCGCATCCCTAGCCATGACAAAGCCTACACTTGCAAAAGGCTGCATGGTCATCGCGCCCTTTTTCAAGCTAGCAACACCGCAAATGCCCTGACACGACTGAATCACAGTAGACAGGGAGTCCGCATCGCTTCCGAGTTCTACAGGCCAGATTATGGAAGACTGCCCGCCTTCGTTCTCATCTGCGCCACGAGCTTCCCAGAACCAATGGCCATCCGCCAGAACATTCGCGGGCAGCAACGACGCGTAAACCGCAGTATTAACACGGAAATCGCCCGCCAGCGGATTCCACAAATCATATTCATTCAGTCCAAAACCTCCCGAAGAAGATTCCACCACTGAACTTGACGACCCAAACGCCATCGTATTCGGGTCCGTCGAAGTACCGCTGATGCTTCCGTTTTCACTAGAGCATGCGGCAAGACTCAGCGCCATCGCGCCACAAGCCGTATAAAGTTTCTTATTCATCTTTAGCCTCCTTACCTTTGGCAACCTCTTTCGAAAGAGGGAACAATTGTAAATTCAATCTGTAAACTTGAGTGATATCATTGCATTCGTCAGCAATCGCCGTGATTTTCTTGCGGCATTCCTCAAGCTCGAGCACGATGCGTTCATAAGCATCACGGTTTATGCCCATCGTAATTCCCGTAACGTTTCGCACGTCCGGCGTAAAGCGGTTCAGAGAATCCACCGCCAAGTTGCCCATCGCACGGTGCATCGAGCGGATTGCCAAAGGCAAGCCCTCCTTGGAGCCTTCCACGGACTTTTCCGTTTGCACATAAACGTTTTCTTGAACCTGCTTAAGGAACCCTGCACGTTCAAGAAATTGCAACGACCTGCGGACATCGAGCGCCGAAACATCTTGAGCACACGCTTTTGCAATATCGCCCGGCATAGCTCCCGGCATCAAAGGCGCCAATTCGCGCACCACCGGATTTTTCCAAGTATCGTAATACTCGAAAGCATCCTTATCAATAATGCGAACCTTATGATCGAGCGCAATCGAATGCATTTGTTCTAAGAACTTTTTCTTAGCCTCATCCGTTTTGGCGTTACCAAACTGGACCATCGCCTCGAAATAAGTGACCTCATGACCAACAAGACCTATAGCCTTAGCGACACGGCCCATGGTCACTTTGCTAAGGTTTGTCTTTCCACCGCAAACATCCTTGAGATACGATGGCGAAACGAAACCCGCAATTTTGGCAAACTCACGCCAAGAAAACGCCGAAGTGCGCTTGCGTTCCTCGTAGTAGTCGCTCAGAAAAGTGTGATAATCTTGGTATTCAATTATTGGTTTCATATAAAAAAATATAAGTTCACTTATTCACAAAGTCAATAATTTAGAGTACATTTTCTTTTATTTTTATAAAATTTTAGCATTTTTACAAAGACATAAAACAATATTTTAAGCCATATAGTACACCCCGTACTGTATATGAAAAAACGCCGCAGTTTTATCTACGGCGCTCTTAAAATTGACGATTTTTTCAGTTACTGATCGGCAGGACCCGCTGCATAACCGCTTCCCGAATTATAAGCAGATATTGTCGTTATATAAAACTTATAGCCGCCATCTTTGGGTTTATCCTGTAATCTAATCCTCACGCCAACAAGCTGTTTAGCCGCCTTAGCTCCCGTATCATCCTTCCAACCATGATCATCACCTTTAAACCAGGACGGAATTCTAAAGGAACTCCACGGAATGCATTTTGACGTTACCGAAGACACTTTCGTCAGCCCTGCTGACGGCACTGCATAATTCAGCACTTTCGTATTGACGGAATCTCCCAAATCCAATTCTAGCGAAGGCGAAACTTCAGACATATAAGAGATGCAAATACCACCCCAGTTCGAAACATCAACAGGAACCGGATTGCCAGAGCCATCCCTCGCAAGCGTAAAGCCAATCGATACAAAAGGATGATACGTCAATGATCCCTTATCCAAAGCCGCCGTTCCACAGATTCCATAACAGGAATCCTTAACCGCAGCCATCGTATCAATGCCATCAACAAATTCCACCGGCCAAACGATAGACGACTTTCCACCGTCCTCGCCGTCCGTTTCCATAATGCGCCAAACACCATCGGCAACTACATTTTCCGGCCACGAAGATTCAGCACACGTTTCAACAGGAACGCGCACCCCCTCCTCCGGATCATTACCAAACCAGATTAAACCACGACACTCACTGACAGAAGATTTGGCAATTGAGCTAGACGAGGGATCGGACTGTAAACTAGACGAAGAATTATCCTGCGAACTAGAAGAAACTTCATCGCTAGAAGAAAGTTCAAATGACGAACTGGAGGATTCAGCAATGGCTGAGCTCGAAGTTCCCTCCGCAACAGAGCTTGATGATTCCTCTATTACTGAACTAGACGAATCAAGCGCAATAGGCTGCACCACAGCATTGGCAGTACTATCATCAGAACAGGCTGTAAAGGCTAACGCCGTAAAAGCAGCCAAGCCACAATAAAAGTTCTTTTTCAAACCACACCTCCTTTTTATGCATTTAATATACATAAAAAGAGTACAAACGAATTAAATAAAATAACCGTTCCCTGAATTAAATACATCCATAATAATCAGATATTGCTTTTATGTTAAACCCATAGCCCCCATCTTTGGACATTGCCTGTATTTTAAACCTCACACCAACAAGTTGCTTAGCCGCCTTAACCCCTGTATCTTCTTTCCAACCTTGAGCATCACCTTTAAGCCAAGACGGCAAATTAAAGGAACTCCACGGAAAGCATTTTCTCACAGCCGAAGCAGTAGCCTTCGACAAAAACACTGCCGGCACTGCATAATTCAGCACTTTCGTATTGACGGAATCTCCCAAATCCAATTCTAGCGAAGGCGCAGCCTCAGATGTATAAACGATACAAATACCGCCCCAGTCCGACACATCAACAGGAACCGGATTGCCAGAACTATCTCTCGCAAGCGTAAAGCCCACCGACACAAACGGATTATACGTCATTGAGCCTTTATCCAAAACAGCAGTGCCACAGATTCCATGGCAATATTCTTTAACCGCAGCCATAGAATCCACACCATCTGAAAAGTCCACCGGCCAAACGATAGAAGATTTTCCGCCATCCGCGCCATCCGTTTCCATAATGCGCCAAGCTCCATCGGCAACTACATTTTTCGGCCACGAAGAATCAACACATTCATCAATAGGAACGCGCACACCATCTTCCTCATCAAAACCATTCCAAGAGAGCAACCATCTGCACTCAAAAGCAGAAGGCTTCACATACGAGCTGGACGAAGAACTGGATAGCGAACTAGATGAAGAACTAGCTAGCGAACTTGAAGAAACACCATCGCTAGATGAAAGCCCAAACGACGAACTTGAAGATCCAGGAACAGCGGAACTCGATGATTCAACAACCGCTGAACTTGAGGACTCTACAATCGCAGAACTCGATAAACCTTCGACAAAAGAGCTTGAAGAGCCCACCAATACAGAACTAGACGAATCAAGTGCAACGGGTTGCGCCACAGCATTGGCAGTACTATCATCAGAACAGGCTGTAAAAGCTAATGCCGTAAAAGCAGCCAAGCCACAATAAAAGTTCTTTTTCATCCTTCATCTCCTTTTATGCATAATATACACAAAAAGAGTACAAACGAATTAAACAAATTAAAAAATCGCCGCAGTTTTACCCACGGCGACTTTTAAAATGTTACGAGATGCGCCCGCGCAGTGGCGAGCGGGAATCGCGACTTACCAGATCTTGTCGAACTTCTTCTTGTTCTTTTCTTCGTCCTTCTTTTCCTGAACAATGGCGTCAATGACGGCGGCAACGGTCAAGTTAAAGATATCGTGGACAGAAGCGTCGGAGTCGGTGAAGTGAACCGGCTTGTTCAAGCCCATCTGAACAGGACCGATGGATTCGCCAACGCCCATTTCCAAAAGCATCTTGCAAGTGGTATTTGCAGAAGAGAGGCACGGGAAGATGAGCGTGTTGACGGTCTGGCCCTTGATCTTGTTGAACGGGTACTTCGTATCGCGAAGATCCTTGTCGAGAGCCACGTTCACCTGCATTTCGCCATCGAGGACGTAATCCGGATACTGTTCGTGAATCGTCTTCACGGCTTCGCGGACCTTGTTCACGGTGCCACGAGCGGCTTCCTTGTCAGAACCGAAGTTTGCGTAGCTGAGCATAGCCATCACCGGTTCGTGAGCGAAGAAGCGGACAGCGTCGTGCGTGAGCTTCACGATATCGACGAGCGTTTCTGCATCCGGGTCGCGGTTCACAAGCGTATCGGCAAGGAAGAACGTACCCTTCTTAGTGCTGAGGATATGCATAGCGCCAAAGTGCTTGTATTCCGGACGGATACCGATAATTTCCTTAGCAAGTTCGATCGTTTCGGAGTACTTGGAGTAGCCACCGGAAATGAGCGCATCGGCATCGCCGACCTTCACCATCATCATACCGAAGTGGTTCGGTTCGAACATGTCGTCGCGGGCTTCTTCGAAGGTCACGCCATTGCGGCCGTTTTCTTCAGCGTAGA
>Ga0310695_10004506_pt1 | contig 25557 bp, 24 predicted proteins | sample RumenRJG_04DNA_FD_203882 | JGI IMG/M metagenome (GOLD analysis project Ga0310695, IMG submission 203882) | Bovine rumen microbial communities from Lethbridge, Alberta, Canada - RJG_04 (v2) (version 2) | ecosystem: Host-associated > Mammals > Digestive system > Stomach > Rumen | place: Canada...
CACAATCTTACCGATGATGTCCAATCCGCCGGTAGAAGCATTGATGCGGAAGAGAACAGCCTGACAGATACTAAGCATGAGCACGAAGCAGATGAGGTCGAACCACACATCACCCATACCTAAACCGCCGCTCATCACGCTGTCACGCACCTGCACCATCCATTCGCCGGAATGATTCAAAATATATCCGTCGCCGGTGAGTGTACCGGCATTGAGTTGGCTGATGATCTCCGGATCGGTGATGAGTTGGTGAGTGAAGTTATAACTCGGGTAGAGCCAGTCCCACACTTGGGTTAACGGACCCAGGATCATCGCCGTATAGACCGTTTTGATACCAAACTCATTGCCGATGAGAATGAAGGCCAGCAGCAAGAGGAAGGCATTGATACTCATTACCAGGTAAGAGAAGGTGTCCGGCGTACCACCGAAGATGGTGTTGATCACGATAGAGAGACCGGAGATGGTACCTACAATGAGGTGGCTCGGCATTAAGAAATAATAGACTGCGGCAGCACCGATACTCATACCGACGGTCATCAAAATCAGTTCACGCCAGAACTTCCATGTGCATAGGAGATGCATCAGTGCTTTGGCTTGATCTTGCCAGTATTGGCAAGTAAAGAACTTTTGAAAAGAGGATTTCATGGATATTTATTAATTATCTTTGACCACCAATCGTGCTGTACGGCGGGTAGTCTGACTCAACATAATCGTTCTCCCCTGTTTGGCTTGTTCCAATATCTGCGGTGTCGTGCCACGGATCGTCAGCAAAGACAAGTGATCGTTATAGGTTACATTAAAATGAACTTGTAAAGCTTCGATGGCTTCCGGTACGAAACGGGTGTTATCGACACAAACAGAGATCGTGACGGCAGAGGACTGAATGAGGGACACTTTGAGCCGATGGGTATGAATGATATCGAAGATCTCGCTGAGACTTTCCTCCAGTACAAAAGCAAAGTCTTTCGCACGCATCGTGATGAGGATTTGGTTCTTCCTCCATATATACACCGGCACATCGATGGGCCCGATACCGTCATCTGCTATACGGGATCCCTCCGCCTTGGGGTCTCCGAAGGGTTTTACTAACAACGGAATATGCTTATTCTCAAGCGGTCGAATCGTTTTCGGATGAATAACTTGTGCTCCGGAATAACTCAGTTCTACCGCATCCCTGTAACGCAAAGAAGGGATAAGCACGGTGTTGGGTTCAATACGTGGATCGGCATTAAGTATCCCCGGCACATCTTTCCAGATGGTAACGGATTCCGCATTGAGGTAGTTGCCGAGCAATGCAGCCGTATAATCTGAGCCTTCCCGTCCAAGCGTGGTTCGTTTCCCGTCTGCTGTTCCGCCGATGAATCCTTGGGTAACAACCACACGGGGGCGATTTGACCTCTCCCACCCTGCTTGAATCACAGCACAACTGGCGTTGTCATCCACAACGGCTTCCCGCCAAGTGGCATCGGTACGCAGAAGTTTAGGCATGTTCCACCATTCGACGGACAGACCTTGTTTGAGCAGATAGACGGCTACGATCTGAGTGGACATAATCTCTCCGAGAGAAACAATCTGGTCGTAGTTCTCATCGTAAGATAAAGCCGGATCATATGGAATCTCACCAATGAGCCGAATGTCGGTACCGGGTTGCAGTCCGAGTTCCTTCATGATTGCCACATGGAAGTCGATGATATCCACCCATTGGTTCAGCGCTGCCTCTTCTTTTCCGGCATCGCAGAACTCCACTACTCGCTCGAGTGCATTGGTCGTTTTTCCCATAGCGGATACAACAACCATAAGCTCATCGTTCGTCAAACGAACAATGTGCTCCACGTTCCGAACGCCTGCTGCGTCCTTCACGGATGCTCCTCCGAACTTGTAGACTTTCATATAGGGACGGGTTACAGGTTAGCCATGCGGATAGCAGTGTACGCACCTTCGACACCTTTATTACCGAGTTTTCCTCCACAGCGGTCCAATGCCTGCTGTTGGTTCAGAACAGTCAGCACGGAGAAGATGACAGGCACCTTTCCTTGCGCGTTCAAGGTGGCAACACCTTGGGTAACAGACTGACAGACGTAGTCAAAATGCGGTGTCTCGCCTTGGATGACGCATCCGATAACGATGACGGCATCGATGCGCTCCTCTTTCATAATACGCGCTGCGCCGTAAGTCAGTTCCACCGTACCGGGCACATGGATGAGGTCGATATTATCGGCTTGCACACCATGCTTAAGGAAGGTATCGACAGCGCCCTGCGCCATGGCATAGGTGATCTCGCTGTTCCAATCCGCTACCACTATCGCATAGCGCTGACGTGCAAGGACGTCAGCGCCGGGCAATTGATTCACATCGTATTTCGATAAATCAGTAGTCATTTACGATGTGCGAATTATTCAGCAATAGCGATGTATTTGTCGATATCACGAGCTTCTACAGAAGCAGGATAATTCTCTTTGATCGAAGTGAAAGCTTTGCGTGCAGCCTCGTTATCCTCTAATTTCAGGTAAGCGATACCGGCTTTCTTCAGGCTCATCGGAGCGAATACCTCGTTACCGGTCTTAGCAGCAGCTTCGAAAGCATTTACAGCTGCTTCCAGGTCACCTAACTCTACATATGCATCACCGAGCAACTGCTTAGCTACTGCCTTAAAGTTCAAGTCATCGGAAGAGAATTTCTCAAGGTAGTTAACGGCTTCCTCGTATTGGCCGAGTTGGAAATAGCATGTACCTGCAAACAATGCAGCCAACTTACCCTCTTGGTTCGAATACGAATCGGCTGTAGCAGCAAAACCCTCTATATTCTCGTCTCCTTGCGCTGCTACCTCAAACTGGTTGTAGAGATATGCCCATACGTTCTGACCGTTCTCCTCGGTAGCTGCCTCGTGTTTCGGCTGCACGATACGTTGTTGATAGAACATGAAACCCAGAATAAGGAGTACGATGATCGTTACACACCATGAGAGTTTCTTCGAGTTTTTCTCGATCCATTTACCTGCGCCTGTGAGCGCGTTGTTTACTTCTTGAAGCTGTTCTTCCTGCTTCTCAAATTTGTTTTGTTTCTTTGCCATAATATGTGTTTTTTATTATTTTCAATAATAGTTTTTACGAAAAAACGTGCAAAGTTACGAAATATTTTTGATATGTGCAAATAAAAACAAAAAAATCGCTCATTTTCGGGCGATTTTTCTATTTTATATTTTCAGGCTCAAACCTATAAAAAAGGTTCGAGGTATGGAAGGACCATAGATATAACTGGCATCTCTAAATTGGCCTTTATCGATGTCCCGTTGGTACTGGTCAAGGATGTTCTTCACACCGCAACTGATCTCCAGACAATATTGTTTATACAAATGTACGTCATAAGCCAAACGGATTCCTAAGTCCCAGAAACTCGGTGTGACCGTCTCGTCGTCTTGGGGAATGAATCCTGCGAGGTGCGGCACAAGCATCGAACCGGTTGCTTTCCCGTTGATAGAAATCGTAAAGTCCTTGACGGGTTGGATATCGATCAGCAGGTATCCGTAGTTATCAGGGGTACGTAACATACGAGTGTTCGCTGATACGGTAGGGTTCCATTGTTGAGGCGTGGTGTAACGACTTTGCTGGTAGGTGTATCCTGCTGATAGACTAAAGGAAAAAGGCGAAAGACGAAAGGCGATTTTTCCTTCAACATTCAATCCCCCCACCCACGCAGCATCAGCATTAGTGCGCACGAAGAGCAGATTCCCGGCTGCATCTTTTCCGTTCTCACGCAGCATAAAGATGTCCTGCAGATAGGTGTAGAATCCTTCAGCCGTGAGGTTGATTTCCCATTTACCGAATTGGCGGTACCAATCTGCACTGAGGGTAGCACTGTGGGAGTATTCCGGTCGCAGTTGGGGATCGAGCGTGATGAGAGACACTTCTCCTCCTACCGCAGCCACATGAAGGTCTTCATCGTATGCCTGTGGTGCACGGTAACCGCTGCTGTAACCGGCACGAAGGACAAGGCCTTCCACAGGTGTATAACGGAAGGTAGCACGTGGTGTACATATCGGATTGGTCAGGAAATTATGTTTCTCCAGACGCGCTCCGACCAGCACACTCCATTGTTTACCTTTCCATTCATTTTGTGCATACACACCAATCACATGTACATCCTGTATGAGGTCACGGTGGTAGCCTAACATGCGGTCGTGCAATGCATTGAAGGTGTACTCTGTTCCCACACTCAAATCGCCTTTAGCGATACCGCAGGGATAGGAGAAACGGTACTGTAAACCAGTGGTAGAAGTGAGATCGGTACTGCGACCGTAAGCCGCTGTATCTCTGCCTGTGCCGAAATAACTCTCCCTGCCGATATGTTGCAAAGCAGAATAGGCAGACACAAAGTGTCTGTTATCCTCCGAAAACCAATCGAATGCCAACGAACCGGCATCGATATTATGGCGTAGCTGTTCAGCGATATCAGCCTGATGAGGCTCGATATCCAAGTTATTTCCTCCCCTACGAAAATCCGTAGTATGATGGTATTCCGCGATGATCTTGCTATAAGCGCTGGTCTTGAAGAACACCCGTGTGCCGGCAGTAGTAGAACGCAGTTTAGGCAGTTCACTAAAACCGTCGTTATCGCGGTCATATTCACTGCGCGTACGATGGGTTGCAAAGAGGTACGCTCCTATCTTGCGGTTCTCACTTATCACAGATGCGTTAAGGTCCGTATGGATATCATAACAGGCATGTTCGTTAATATGGCTGGTATTGGAGATGTTTACAAAATTTCGAACGGGTTCCTTGGTGATAATATTAACTACTCCACCAATCGCATTGGCTCCGTACATCGCTGATCCACCACCGCGAACGACCTCTATGCGGTCAATCATCGCCGCCGGAACTTGTTCCAAACCATAAACCGCCGCCATTGAAGAAAAGACAGGTCGGCTATCCATGAGAATCTGGGTGTATTGGCCTTGGAGTCCATTGATGCGAAGTTCTGTTTTTCCGCAGTTGGAGCAAGTGTTATCCACGCGCAGACCCGGTTGAAAATCCAAGGCATCCGCAGCACAAGTGACCGCCGTCGTTTCAAACAACTTTGGCGACAGCACATTAACGATGGTAGCTGCTTCCTGCTGTTTGGTAGCATAGCGATTGGAGGTAACAACGACGCTGTTGAGCATTTGCGATACCTCACGGATAGTGGTTTTCAACTCAGTAGTAGTGCGCTCTTTGATGACAACCGGCAGTTCTATTGTTTCATATCCCACAAAAGAGAAGATAATCGTCTGCTTACCAATAGGTAAGTTCTTCAAAAAATAGTGACCCGACTCATCTGTAACGGTACCTATCGACGTTCCTTTTAGTTGTACACTCACATAAGGCAAATGCTCTCCTGTTTTCTCATCCAAAACGTGTCCTACCAAGTGGGCATCATACTCTTCCTGTGCCCATGAAGTCATCACTCCAATTAACAAGACAATAAATACTTGTATAATTTTTCTCATCGTATATCGTAACTTTATTCAAAAAAAACGGTGCAAAATTACAAAAAAAATCCCACATAAGCAAGCGTGGGAAACAAAATACCTAAAAATGGGTATTAGAAATCGAGCATGCTTTTTTTACGAGGCCGTTTGTCTTCCGGCAGAACGATCTGGTAGATGTTATGGTTTCGACCGATCTTACGGGCGTAATAAGCACGGGTTCCGTCGGTCGATATCTTGTACCAGCAATCTCTACCGGTGGTATTGATCTGCGGTCCTAAGTTCTCCGGCTCCGACCAACACGTCCAACAGGTGTCCGACAGGCGACGAGTCACCCATACATCCAGTTCCCCCATCGTACCGGGACGGTCAGAAGAGAAATAGAGCGTCTGCATGTCGGGGTGCAGGAAAGGCGACCGCTCCATGCCTTCCGTGTTAATTGTTTCTCCGATCGAGAAAGGTTTACTCCATCTACCCTGTTCATCCCTGGTAGCCACAAAGATATTCAAAGATGGTTGTTCACCCGGTTTCGTCGGATAATTGGCGGCAAAGAGGATAGCAGAACCGTCGGGTGCAAACATCGCATCGGCCTGCCAGTTACCGATTCGAAAGAGTGCCGGCATCGCTTGCGGTTCCGACCATCCACGAGCCGATTTCACGGAATAACACATCCTTCCTTCCACAAACAGCAGCATCGTTGCGCCGTCTGCTGAGATGGATGTCGGTGCCTCATTGCGATACGGGTGACTCAGTTCCGGTATCCGCTTCGCAGCTGTCCATTCACCTGTACTATCCCGTTGGGAGACATAGATATCTTCGGTAGCCGAACCGTCGGCACGGTTCAGACCTACAAAATAGATCGTCCGGTCATCAATTGTCACCGTCGGTCCGTACTCTTCTCCGTCGTAACTGTTTACCGTCTGCGGCAAGATCTGCGGCGCAGGGACACTATCCGCCGTCGTGAAACTGCAAAAAACCAGTACCAACAACTGCGCCGCCATCACGCGTAGAAACGTAGTGAACGGATAGACGGTAGCATAGCAAACAGAGGCTTGGTTATTATCATTGGAAAGCGATTGCGCATACGGAAGAGCCATAGCGGAGGTCATAGAACCGATTAACAAACCTACTACATTGAAATAATTGACATGCAGCCATTTATAGGCTATTACTCCTATCGTAAAAAGAGGTATCAGAGTTATCAGGAATCCGTAACCTATCCAGAGATATCCTCCGTCAACCAGCGTAGGAACGAACTCTTCCCCTACGCTCAGACCTAATGCTGCCAGAAAGAGCGTCAGTCCCACCTGACGAAGCATCATATTAGCCGATGTAGTAGAGAAAGTAACCATATTATAATAAGGTCCGTAATGTCCTATCAAGATCGCTACAATCAGAGAACCGCCCACTAATCCTAATTTGAAAGTCTGTCCCATTCCCGGAAGAGGGATAGGCAACAACCCCACGCATATACCTAACACCATGCCAAAAAATACGGGTAGCAGATGCGGCACATCCAGCCGTTTTAACTCATTACCGAAGATCTCCGCTACGCGTCCCACATCGTCTTTATCACCGACTACCATCAGCCGGTCGCCTAATTGGAGAATCATCTCGTCTGTAGCCAAAAGGTCTATTCCGGCACGGCTGACACGCGTGATTGTAGCATGGTATTGCTGGCGGAGATTGAAAGAACGGATCCGTTTACCGTTACATTCCTGCCTCGTCACAGCTATGCGGCGGGAGATCAGATGATCGGATTTCTCGCTTTGCACACGCAGATCGTAATCTTTCATTGCCCCCAAGAGACGGAGCGCATTCAGATGTTTTTTATCCGTCAGTATGCGGATTGTATCGCCATTACTGAAGAGGGTTTGATCACTGATCAGTTCGTCCGACCCGTCCGGCCTTATCACACGGCTGACCACTAATTCTTTTACGGGACAGACCTGTTGCAGGTCATGTAAAGTCATCTCTCCTAACTGCGGATTATTGAGCGTCAGATCCACACAGATAGGTTCTTCAGCCGCTTCGGATGCCTCCTCGCGCAAGCGTTTCTCCTCTTCGGGCAACTGCACGTTAAAGCAACGGCGGATTAGTTCAAAAGCCAAAATGACACCAACTATACTTAGCGGATAAGCCACGGCATAACCGGTTGCAATATCGGGATTGGAAGTGCCGGTGATATCAAAATATGCCTGTTGCGCCGCCGCAAGAGAAGGCGTAGAGGTTGTGGCACCGGACATCACACCCGCAAGGGTGGACATATCTATACCGGTGATATAATGCAACACAATCGTGCATACACAGCCTAACAGTACTACAGCGGCTGCCAGCATATTTAATTGCAGACCACCTTTCTTAAATGGGGAAAAAGATGGACCTACCTGTAAACCAATAGAATAGACAAAGAGTATCAGACCGAAATCCTTAGCAAACTGCGCGACGGAGTGGTCTATCTTCACACCTAATGATGCTAATCCTATTCCTACGAAAAGCACCCACGTCACGCCGAGCGAGAACTGACGGATTTTCGCTTTCTCTCCAAGCCATAGACCTATGGTCATCACAATCGTCAGCCATAACAGGGACTGCGTGATAGAGGGTTCAAACAGAAATTGTTCTATTGACGGCATAACTTTATCATTTTGATTAATGCTTTCGTACATGCGCGATCCGTGATCTGCTCCCGCAACTTACCTAAATGGAAACACTCAGCCATCGTTCCGTCCGGTGTTGCCCAGGCTATCCATACCGTACCTACAGGTTTCTCCGGTGTACCTCCGGAGGGGCCTGCTATGCCCGAAGTTGCGATAGCATAAGTCGTGCCGATGCGTTTGCGAACGGTGTTTGCCATCTGCCGCACAATCTCTTCGCTTACCACGCCGTGCGCGCTTATCATTTCGGCTGGTACATCCAAAAGATGCTCTTTTACGCTATTGTCATAGCTGATGACAGATCCCCAATAGAAGGCTGAACTGCCGGCATGCTTATTCAGCAATGAAGCCAGTTTACCGCCCGTACAACTCTCTGCAGTAGCGATAGTTGAGCCTTGAGCCGTTAATAATTTGCCGAGAATCACTTCCAAGGGTTCATCCGTTTCCGCTATCAGATAGTCTCTCACCAACTCTTTGAGCCGGTTAAACCAATCCACCATTTCTCCCTCAGAGGCTTCGCCGTACGCGGAAAGGCGCAGACGGATCGTGCCGTCCTTAGGTAGATAAGCCAGATGGATATACTCCGGCTTTTGTGCCTCGTAACCCTCCAATAGGATAGCCAAAGAGGACTCCGGTATGCCGCTGACTTGTAATGTCTGGTGCAGTATCTTACGTGCGGCAAACTGATGGCTTGCTATATACGGCAGTATCTGTTCCTCCATCGCTATCTTCATCTCATACGGCACACCGGGCATGGATGCTAATATCTGTTTGCCATGATGAAAAACCATAAGAGGCGCGCTGCCTACTCTATTCTCCAGAATCTCAGCTTTTTCCGGTACCAGCCATTGAGTAGCCGTCAGGCGGTTGAGCACGTCTGGCCGGTCCTTATATAGTTCCTCCACATGGGTACGCACACGCGTATCTTCAATAAGGTGTGTTTCGAAATATTCGCAAAGCACGTGCTTGGTGATATCATCCTTGGTGGGACCTAAACCACCGGTGGTCAGCACAATATCGGCTCTGCCGAACGCCTCATTAAGTGCAGCAATAATATGCGCACTGTCATCGTGCACCGAGGTGATCTGGTACAGTTCAATGCCATGTTCATTCAGCCGCTCAGCCATCCAGGCGGAGTTGGTATCTACCACTTGACCTATCAACAGTTCGTCTCCTATTGTAATTATTTCTGCGCGCATTGTTTTTTCCATTCGTTAGCCGTGAGGCATAATTCATTATACCAATCTTCGCCAAAACGCCTGATGAGCGGCTCCTTAAGGAACTGATATATCGGTAAATGCAGTTTCTTGCCTTTCTGCCGAGCACAATGGCAAATATCCCATCGGTGATATTCCAGACCCGTATATTCGCCTACCCGAGTGAGGCGTATAGGATACAGATGGCAAGAGATAGGTTTCTTAAAATCTATTTTTCCTGCGTTATAGGCTTTTTCTATCAGGCAATAGCACCATCCGTTATGGTCCGTGCGGGCGAAGACGCAGTCTTTATTATTCACGATAGAGGTCACCCGTTCTCCGGAAGGGTCATTATAAGCAATACCCTGCTCCGCTACTACAGCCCTTGCCTCTTTGGTCATCTCCGGAAGAAGAATTGGCAAGATTTCGGTGATCTTCGTTTCTTCCTCTGCATCCAGCGGTGCGCCGGCGTCTCCTTCTATGCAACAGCAACCGTGACAGGTGTCGAGGTCACAACAGAACTCTTTCTCCAGCACGTCCAGCGAAACTAATGTGTTTTGTATCAGGAACATGGTTTAGTTCAAATAGTTCTCCGCCCAGATCTTAAGGCCTAACAGGATCAGTACCAATCCACCGATGGCGTCAATACGTACTACCCGTTTACTCATTCGTTTACCGAGCTGCACGCCCATGATGTAACCGCCTAAAGAGAAGGCAGCGGTGATACCACCGATCGTCAGAATAGCCGGTAACAACCGGTTGGGGTACGGCGCAAAGAGTAAACCCGTCGTGAGCACATCAATACTGGTAGCAAACGCCAGGATCAGCAGATGTACGATACGCCAATTGGCATCTTTGTGCTCTTTTTCTCCCCGTGTGGACTCCCAGATCATCTTACCGCCGATGAATCCTAACAGCACCAAGGCAATCCAAGGGATATAGAGTTGCAGGAAGTCAATGAACAGCTGTCCGGCATAGAAACCAATCACCGGCATACCCATATGAAAACAACCGAAGATAAGCGCCATCAGCAGCGCACGGGAATGCCAGCTCTTCTGCGTCATTCCCTGGATAATCGAGATGGCACAGCAGTCCATCGCCAATCCGATACCCATTAAGATAATGTTCAGCCAATTCATTAGTTCCTTCTGTATTTATATCGTGCGCCGGTCTTCCCTTTGGCGATTGATGCCAATTTATTGCGCACAAAAGTCTTGCGTATCGGTGAAATCCTATCAGTGAACACATGGCCTTCGAGATGATCATACTCGTGTTGCACGATACGTGCTTTGAACCCGGTGAAGGTCTCTGTGTGTTCGTTGAAATCCTCATCCAGGTAGCGCATCTTCACCGACACCGGCCGCACCACGTTTTCACTGATACCCGGTAACGACAGACAGCCTTCGGAATAAGTGCACGTCTCTTCACTCTCTTCCAGCAACTCAGGATTAATAAATGCCTGTTTGAAACCTGCACATTCAGGATAATCTTCCGCTAACTCATTGCCGTCCACCACAAACAACCGCCAGGGTTTGCCTACCTGCGGAGCCGCAAGACCGCAACCTTCCGCCTGCGTCAGCGTCTCATACATGTCGGCAATGAACTGCTTCAATTCCGGCATGTTCTCAATCTCTTCCGTTTCTTTTCTTAATACGGGTTGACCGTATAAATATATTGGTAATATCATACTATTTTGTGTTAACTTGCTTATTTTCAAAAGAATAGCCCTCGCATTCAAGCGAGCGGGTAACAAAGTGGTAACAAAAAGGCACTTTTATTCGCTTGTGCGGGGCTATCTATTCAAAATCGGCTGCAAAGTTACAACTTTTTTTTGACATACGCAAGAAAAAGCACCGATTTTTTGTCGGTACTCTGCTTTTATTGTGGTTCTTCGTGTCCGGGCTTCAGTTCGTGCGGCATAAAGTCCTTGTACATTAAGCCGTGCGGCATAATATCCGCGTATTGTACCGGCTTTGTAGCGGTCACGTCTAATTGCATTTCGCTCTTCTCAGTCCATCCCCGGTCTTTATATTTGGTCTTAAGCGCAAAGATTATTGCCGTTGTGTCTCCCGCCTCTATACGAGCCATAAGCGCGCTTTCTATTATGTCCCCGCACTCTTCTCTCACCTCTTGCGCTTCGGCGGCAAAATCGGGATCTTTCTCCCTCCAGTTCGCAAAGGTTTGCCTGCTTATTTTATGCACCCGGCACGTCTCCGTAAGATTTCCGTGCGTTTCCCTATAAGTAGCCATTACAGCCGCTTTCTTCTTATCGCTATACTTGTACATTTGTACCTCCTTTTTTATAGTGTCCATTTTGACCAGTTCCGCAAGCGCTGAGGCTGTGCGTTGTTTGTCAGTTGTTCTTAGGTTGTTAGGGTCTTATATATTGCCACGTATTCAGCGAACGAGTGTACGAACTCGTAAACGCCTCCGGCGGCTTGTACCTCGTCACGCACTCGCAGTTGCTCAGTACGCGGGCGGTCTTTCCCGGCTTTCACCTCCAGTTGCACGGAACGGCCATTGATTACAGCCGTCACGTCAGCCAGTCCCCTGCGCGCATTGGACGTTCGCCACGTTCCCCGGCGTTGATCATATACGCCGGTCGAATTTACACGCGCTGCGAAGTGTCCGTGAAACGTAAGGTGCGCTATTATTGCGCGTGTCAGGCTGTTAGCGTCTTTGTCCGAAAAGGTATAGCGAGCACGGCACTCCGGGGGGATCTTCGGAAACTTAAGCGCGTGTGCTTCGTTGTACTCTCGTTCAAACTCTACCAGTTCCGGCGGTTTGACGTACCGGGTGCGCGGTTTGCTCTGCTTCGGCTTGTTAGCCTCAGCCGGTGACGCTTTATAGGATCTGCGCAATATACTCCAGTCACCTACAATTATTTCGTTGCTCATTGCCTCGTAAAGTATTGGTAAAACTCTCGTGTCTTCTTATCCAGTAGCGCGTCAGCCTCAGCGCATACGATTTCGGATATCGCGTCTTCAATTCGAGCGGTGGGGGTCTTTTCCTCGTTGGTCAAATTGCGTTCCGCTTCTATCCATTGTTTGAAAAGCACCTCCGTTCGCCACGTCTTAAAATTGATATTGTGGTCAACTATCTGCGTCCACGTGTCCGGGTGGTTATCGCGCAAATAGTCCGCTTGCATAACGAACTCCGTGCCCGCCTCTTCTCCGGGATCGGGTGGCAAGTTCTTCAAGGCCTCAGCAATTTGCACCGGCATTGTGTTTTCTACCCGGCTGCAGATCGGTTCGGGGCGGGTCGTTCGCCATCGGACGGCTTGCACCTTGCAGCGTGTCAGGATCGGCGTAAGATCTGCGCGCCTCATTAGTCCATCGTACTGCCGTGCTTCGCTCTCAGTAGTACCAGGCGCAAGCCATACTTGCAGGGTATTATCCGACACGCTTACGCGCTCTATACTGCATAATACGCTGAGGCTTGCGCATTGCCACATTTCGCAAAAGTCAGCTATCTGCGCGCCCTCGTTCGGTGACACGTTATTGCGGCAAGATATTTGCCATTTCGACAAATAGCGTTCCGGGTACGCAATAGGGTTTCCGGCTGCTTCTCTCGCTCGCAGAAAGTCCACGTATCGGCACGCTTCGTTCTTAAGCCTTGCGCCTATATATCCCCGGCGCAAAAGTTCGTAAGCCGTGCTTATTGTTACGTCACTTTCACTTGTTACATTGTCACGTGACGTTACAATTTTTTCTTTTAGGGGTATGGGGATATTTTCTTTTTGCTCGTCCATCGCACTAATTATTTTAATTAGTTTGTAATAATTTTGATTACTTTCCCCCATCGAGCAGGCTGCGGCTTACTGCCTGCGTCTCCAGTTCTTCGTCAGTAGCCACACGCACGGACGTAAGCCAGTCTTCTAACTCCGTACGCTTAAAATACGTCAGTTTCCCGCCTGCGCTCTTATAATATGGGATCTTCTTAGCGCTTACGAGTTTGTAAAGGTTCGCCATTGTCACGCCCATAAATAGCGCGGCCTCTTTCATTGTCAAAATCGGTTTTGCAGCGAGCAAAGTAAGCCCTTTGATCTCCTGCAACTCTTTCAAAATTGCGTCTTCTGCCATCGTTGTAAGATTTAGCAGTTCGGCGGGTGGGGTCTGCTACAGCCTCAGCCCTCCCCCTTTGCCGGTTCGCCATCGTTCCGGCGGGTGCTGTATTGCCTGCCGTTCTATCGTTTGGCGGTGCAAAGGTACTGCTTTTTTGAGACGTAAGGAAACAGCGAAAGCGAGCAAAGGAAAGAAAACGCAAACAAGTAGCAAAAGAAAAACTGCAAATTGCTTTCTTTCAGCAACTTGCAGTTGTATAGGTTACGAGCGTATATTATAACTTGCGGTTATAACTGCGTACTCTCATATTTCGGGAACTTTATCCCGTAAGCCTCTCCCCACATTGTAAGCCATCGTTTCCACGTAAGCACGTCTTTCTTGCCGGTTATTTTCCACACGTTGGAAACGTGTTTGTCGTATATCTCTCGTATTATCCGGGCTGCGGCTTTCATTCCCCGGTCGGTGCTCGCATACTTGTATATATCTTGCTCTTCCGTGTCAAAATTCTTGTTTACGTTGTACGTGGTTCGCTTCGTATAGTTCTCGTCACAATATCGCTTCAATAGTTCCCGGCTCTCCGCGCTCATTGGGCGGCATTGTGTCACGTTTGCGGCGGGCTGCTTCGGTTGCAGTCTCTCCGGGGCTATCTGCGCGGTTATTGTCTCCGCTTGCTCTTCAATATAAGCACGTTCGGCGTACTTGCGCAAATATACCGGCATATCGTTGTATATGAAAGCCGGTTTGCTCATTATAAGGCTCTTCGTATATACGTGCGTAAGACGTTCGCGCTCTTCGGCGTTTGTCTCTTTGCCTCTCAGGATCAAAACGGCTGCGGCTATCGGTGCAAACACATTGCCTTGCGCTCTCCAGTCTCTCGCCCATCGAGCGGCGTCTCTCCGGCCTCGCAGTTTAATAAGAGCGCACAGCATTGTTTTGTAGTATATAAAATAGTACGCTGCAAGATCTTTGCGCAGTTGGTCAATATCCGTTCCGTGTGCCTCGCAATAGTTCGCTACGTTCTCCGGATCTATCATAACAGCGTCAACCGGCGTGCCGGTCTCTATCATAAGCGGCACACGCACGCGGTTTTCCGTGCTTCGGTGACAGCCGTCTGCGTCTGCTATCATATACCGGCCATCGTTCAAGGCGTAAGCGCCTTTTGCAAAGTAGGGGCGCAAGATCTCACGGCATAACTGCGTTGCGTCCATATCGTTTACTTTACTTTGTTCCATCGTTACCAGTTTTTAGCGCGTTTGCGCGGTTTTCTCTCTCCGGGTGGGTACTTTATCAGCCGTGCGCCTCGTAAGCGTACAGCGGTCAAATATAGGTGCAAGCCTAAGCCCTCAGCGGACACGCCGTCCGGGAACTCGCAAGCCAGTAGCACGGACACGCCCACAAGTTCGCCCGCTTTCCGTTGGTACTCCGAAAATTTGGCGTTCAGTTCTTCAGCCTCCGGGCTGTTTTCTCCGTACTCTCTCGCCACAAGGTCAAATAAACGTCCGTGCGCTTGTTGTACCTCCTTTGCTGCGGCTATCAGTTCGTTAGCCGTTGCGTCTAAAATCGTGTGTTTCATTTGTTCGTTGCTTTTATTGGTTCGTTATAATATGTTATCGAGCAGGCTTACAGCCTCTTGCTTCTTTTCGTCAACTATCTTTGCGTATATCTGCGTTGTGCTTATATCGGTATGTCCTAACAATTTGCTTGTTGTGTAAAGGTCTGCGCCCTCAGTAAGCAACAGCGTTGCGAACGTGTGCCGTGCCGTGTGAAACGTAACGTGCTTCTTTATCCCTGCTGAGGCTGCTAATTGGGCTACGTGCTTATTCAGTCTGCTATCCGTTGTCAGGTACAAAAATACGTTGTCTTCGTCCGTGCTGTTTCCACGTTCCGGCAAATAGTCAAGAGCACGCTGCGAAAGTGGCACGTACAGCGGTTCTTGCGTCTTCTTCATTACGATCTCTATTTGCTTGCGTCCGTTACTCTCCTTTATATCTCCCCATTTGAGCCGTTCAATATCTGACACACGCAGGCCACAAAAGCACGAAAACAAAAAGGCTTGCTTCGTATAGGTTGCGCCATCGGAAAGGGGCTGCGCGTTCACGAACGCTTGCAGTTCTTCGCGCGTCAAATAACTGCGCTGCGCCTCCGTGTCTTTGATCTTCTCGCTTGTGGATATTTGGTCGTTCGGGTTTTGGGCTATTAGTCCGCTGCGCACAGCTGCGTTCAAGCACGCCACAAATAACGAATAATAGTGCCCTGCGGAACGCGGCGCAAGCGGCTTGTTTTTCTCGTTGTTATATACCCTGCAGTCGTTCAATAGAAAGCGCATAAAGCGCAGGCAAAAATCTCTATCCACGTCCGAAAGGCGTGCTTTCGGTGCGAACTGCATAAGCACGTTGTACGTGTTCTTATACGAACGTATCGTGCCCGCCTGCGTCTTCTTCTTTGAGCACGTCAAAAGCCAGTCCGCAAGTAAGATCTTATTGCCCTGCTTCGGTGCTATCCCGGCTGTGCCGTTCGCCAGTTCAATAATACGCTGTGACTTTATAGCGTTAGCCGCGCGCATTGTTTGTTCGTTCTGCGTGCGGTCGGTTTGGTTACGTTCCGGGATCAGGTACAACTTAAGAAAGTCGTACGTGCGTTTGCCGTTTACGTAAATGTCAAGATAAATTGATTTGTTGCCGTTAGAAAGCGTCTTAAAACGAAGACGTACCGGCTCTTTTGCCTTAAGTGATTTGCGTGCCATAAATGTTACATTTTTGTTACCGGGTGCAAAGGTACTACTTTTTTTTGATATATGCAAGAAAAGTAACAAAAAAGTAACAAAAAAGTAACAAAAAAAGCATAAAAAAAGAAAACAAACACGATTTGTTTGCTTTCCTTGTATAGCCTCAGCCCTCTATTTTACTTGCATTTGTTACGCTTTTGCTTTCCTTTGCTTTCCGCTATAAAGATATATTGGTAAAATCATAGTCTGCTTTCTAAATAGTCTTCCAAAATAATACAAGCGGCGATCTTATCGACCACGGCTTTGTCCTGTCGGTCTTTTTTCTTCATTCCCCCGTCAATCATCGCCCTGTGCGCCAGTACCGACGTGAAGCGCTCGTCATACATAGTTATCGGTTTATCGGGAAATGTCTTTTTGAATACACCCATGAACGGCCGTATATAATTCATGCTCTCCGAGTCTTCTCCGTTCATCTGGGTTGGATGACCGATGACCACTTCGTCCACTTGTTCATGGGCGAAGTAGTCGGTCAGCCAATTCAGCAATTCCTTCGTCTCTATCGTAAGCAAAGGATTAGCCGTTATACGGAGGGCATCCGTAACGGCTATTCCTGTGCGTTTACGACCGTAGTCTATTGCAAGAATACGTCCCATTATCACTTATTCATCTCCTCAACGATTGCCTCATACTTGGCATCGTCGTGGAAACGATAGTACAAACCTTTGAGAACGATCATATAATCGCGGTTATCCGGATCCATCTCGTGCGCTTTCTCGAAGAAAGGCAAACTCTGACGGAACACACTGTTCATCTCTTCCAGTGCTTTCTTGTACGCTTTGTTATCTTGAATCAAGGCAGCTGCCTCGTTCAGTTTAACAGCCTGGTTGTAATAAACACGGCCTTTACCGGCCATAGCGTCTGCCAGGTTGGGGTCGCAACGCAGCGCCTCGTCGAAATCAGCTAATGCAGCATCATAGTTTCCTAAGTTCTCATCCAGGTTACCCTTGATGTGATGGTACTGTGCTACATTCGGTTCACGCTCGATTGCTTTTGCCAGATACTCAACTGCCGTCTGCTCCTGACCGGAGAAGATATAGTAGTTGATCAGGTTCTGCAGGAACCACGGTTCACCCGGGAAACGAGCGATTGCGTCTTGCAGTGTCTGGACGAACTTAGCGGTGTCCTTGAGTGCTACGTACTCCTGATAGAGGAACTGGTTCACCGAGATCGCCTCGTATTCTCCGTCTTTCATCGACTCCAGAACCACAACAGCCTCCTCGTGCATCTCTGCCTGAACGGCAAAGATAGCTGCGTAGTATTTGTATTGCTCATACGTGGTGTCACGCGGCATCTCCTTCTGGATCTTTGCGTCTTGCATCATCGCCAGGTCCGGCATGTCTGTATGCAGTTTGAAAGCCTGATAAGCACCCGCAAAATCACGTTGCTCATTCAGATAGATACCGTATTTTACCAACTCCTGGTTTTTGTAGTACTCCAGCATCTTCTTGCTGATGTTTCCACGCATCTTCGGATCGGTCGGCACTTCCACACCTTTCTTGTTGAGTACCGGTACCTGTGCCAACTCGTCGGCTTTGAGCCAATAAGCGTAACTCTCTTCTACGGCTTGACCGGCTTTGGCCTGGTTGATACCCTTACCCATCATCTGGTTGTAGTTCTCCTGCGTCATCTCCTGGAAACCGATCATACCTGCCCAGTAATAGGTCTCTGCGGTAGGAGCAGCTTCGATCGCTTCTTCGATGGTAGCACGAGCGGCAGTGAAATCAGGAGTCTCTGCCATCGCATAACTCTTTGCTTTCTTAACCAGCGGGTTCTTCTGTGCAAAGCAGCTTGTACCCATCAGTACAACAACTGCCAAAATCAAACTCTTTTTCATAATCTTATTCGTTTGTTTCGTTAGTATTTTCTTCGGTCTCTTCGTTAACAGCGCTTACCTCTTCTTCGGAATCGTCCTTCGGAACGATACAACCGCTCATAAGACTGTCATTACGTTTTTGTAACTCGATCAGTTTGACACCCTGTGCGGCACGTCCCGTCTGACGAATCGTCGAGATATCCATGCGGATAGCGGTACCGGACTTTGTGATCAACATCAGGTCATCGGCGTCGGTAACAGCTTCAATGCCTACCAGGTGACCGGTCTTCTCGGTGATCTCGATGGTCTTCACACCCTTACCGCCACGGTTGGTGATACGATAGATCGGTTCGCCGTTCTCGTCATCCACCGGTGTACGCTTACCGAATCCGTTCTCCGAGATTACCAGGATGTTCTTGTCTGTTCCTTTCTCTACACAAACCGTGCCAATCACGCGATCTTGGCCGTCTTCTTCCAAAGTAATGGCCTTTACACCCGTTGCCGAACGGCCCATCGGACGTACGCCACCTTCGTTGAAACGGCATACCTTACCGTTATACGAAGCCACTAACATCTCGCTCTGTCCGTCGGTCAACGTAACTCCGATCAGTTCGTCGCCTTCACGCAGACCCAACGCGATGATACCGTTGGCACGTGGACGGCTATAAGCCTCCAGCGTCGTCTTCTTCATCAAGCCGTTCTTGGTGATAAAGATAAGGAAGTGGTTCTCTACGTACTCTTGGTCATTGAGACCCTTCACGTTGATACACGTACGTACCTTATCGCCCTTCTGCAGGTTGATCATATTCTGGATTGCACGACCCTTCGACTGTTTGTTACCTTCCGGCAGTTCATATACTTTCAGCCAGTACAGACGGCCCATCTCCGTGAAGAACATCATGGTCGAGTGCATCGAAGCCTGATGAACATACTCGATGAAATCCTGATCACGTGCACTACCGGCTTTCGAACCGATACCGCCACGAGTCTGCTGACGGAAATCAGCTAACGGCGTACGTTTGATATAGCCGAGGTGCGAGATAGTGATGACCATATCGTCGTCTGCATACATATCTTCAGGATTGAACTCCGTCGCCATCTTCACGATCTGGGTACGGCGCTCGTCTCCGTATTTGTCTTTGATCTCTACCAACTCGGTGTTGATCACGTCGTAACGCATCTCCTCGTTAGCGAGCAACTCGTTCAGGTGCGCAATCAACTTCTCGATCTCCTCGTATTCAGCTTTCAACTCATCGATACGCAAGCCTGTCAACGATGCCAGACGCATATCTACGATCGCTTTCGACTGCAGGTTATCCAGGTTAAAACGTGCCTCGAGGTTCAACTGTGCATCGGCCGGGGTACGGCTCGCACGAATGATACGAACCACCTCGTCGATGTTATCCACCGCGATGATCAAACCTTCCAAGATATGCGCTTTCTCTTCCGCTTTCTTGAGTTCAAACTTCGTACGACGCGTTACTACGTCCATGCGGTGCTCGATGAAGTTACCGATCAACTGCTTGAGGTTCAGCAACATCGGACGGCCTTTCACCAACGCAATGCTGTTAACCGCAAAACTCGACTGCAGGGCCGTGAACTTATACAGTTTGTTCAGTACCACCTGTGCGTTCGCATCACGCTTCACATCAATCACGATGCGGATATCGCGCTTGGAGTGGTCCTGAATATCGGAGATACCTTCGATCTTCTTGTCGTTCGCCAGTTCAGCGATCGCCTTTACCAACTCGTTCTTCACCACACCATAAGGCAGTTCGGTGATCACGATACGCTCACGACCGTTATCGTCGGTCTCGATGTCCGCATTCGAACGAATGATCACACGGCCGCGACCGGTCTCATACGCGTCGCGTACACCCTGATAACCGTAGATAGTACCGCCTGTCGGGAAATCAGGCGCCTTGATATGCTCCATCAACTGCTCTACCGTGATCTCCTCGATGCTCTCATCGTGCATGCGTGCCTTGATATTATCGATATACGCGCAGCAGCCGTCAATGACTTCAGAGAGGTTATGCGTCGGCATATTCGTCGCCATACCTACGGCGATACCGCTTGCTCCATTCACCAACAGGTTCGGGAAACGGCAAGGCAGCACCGTCGGCTCCTTCAGGCTGTCATCGAAGTTATTCTGCATGTCCACGGTATCCTTCTCGATATCGCGCAGCATCTCTTCAGCGAGTTTCGAAAGACGTGCCTCCGTATAACGCATAGCAGCAGCACCGTCACCATCGACAGAACCGAAGTTACCTTGTCCGTCCACTAAGCAATAACGCATTGCCCACGGCTGCGCCATACGCACAAGCGTTCCGTAAATAGAACTATCACCGTGCGGGTGGTACTTACCCATTACCTCACCCACGATACGTGCACTCTTCTTCGTCGGCTTGTCACTCGTATTACCGAGCTCATTCATACCGAACAGCACACGACGGTGTACCGGCTTGAAACCGTCGCGCACATCAGGCAGCGCACGGCTTACAATCACAGACATCGAGTAGTCGATATACGAGGATTTCATTTCCTCATCAATCTTCACGGGGATGATGTGATCATTCTTAATGATTTCGTTGTTTTCTTCCATATATTTTTTATTTTAATAAAAACTTCGTAATTTCGTCATGACGTTATAACGCCATAAAAATCGCGCAAAGATACTACTTTTTTTTGAATTGTGCAAATATTTCGCGCATTTTTTTGCGATTTTCGTGCATTTTAAGCCGTTTTGCATTCATTTTCGACATCCCCTCGATCAAAAACCACCATTCTCTCAAATCGCAAATAAATGCCCTTTAAGGCGATATATATAACAAAGATTGTATCTAAAATTTTCCTAAGACGCTCGAGAGACGCTCGCGAAATGCTCGCCTAAATGAAAGGGTGTTGAAAACTGTAAAGATACAAATAAGCGGGTAACTCATAGAGCACCCGCTTGATTGATATGTACATTGTACTTTGTTGCTTTACTTGACCTCTTGACCTTGGAGAGTATATACCTTCTCCCCGCGGAGGATGAAGATCTGGCCGTTATGGAGGATCTTGGTATTTTGTACTTGGTCACTTTGTACTTCGTCTATGTTTGTGGGCACACTTTCTCCGGTTGTGGTGAACGAGACAGTCTTCGTATCAAGAGTACCGCCATTATTATCCTTTGAGGTCATCGTCAAATCGTAACTTGTGCCTTCCTCAAGACCTGTGACAGTAAACGAGAAGCCTGCAGCTTGAGTTTGTTGCGGTGCGTCGTTGCGAGAAGGAGCAAAAGCAATTGAGGTTAACTGGCCATTAGCATTGAATATCAATGTGCAAATCACGTTGCCAGACTTATCTTTGATGACTAATTCGTATGTAGCCGCTCCGCTTACAGCCGGCCATGCTACCTCAGCCGTGTTCTCTGCCGGAGTCACATTTACGTTTGTTGTCTCTGTACTCTTGGCTCCCAACGGACGAACGTCGTACAAACCCCAGGCATCGTGCATTATATAGTTGTTGAGATAATCGGCTGGCACATAAACGATAGTGCTGTAATTCAAGCCATATAATGCATATTGATTAACTGTCGGCGGGCGCTGACTATAGCATGTGAAGGATTCAATGGACGAGCAATAAGCAAAAGCGCTTTCCTCCAGCACTTTGACAGACGAGCCGATGATAACATTCTTTAGGTTACTGCAGTCAAAAAAAGCAGCAGCTCCAATGCTTGTGATGCTATTTGGAATCGTCACAGAAGTCAAACTGTTGCAACCAGAGAAAGCGTTATTTCCAATGCTTGTGACGCTATTTGGAATCGTCACAGAAGTCAAACTGCTGCAGCCTTGGAAAGCGCTCTCTACAATGCTTGTAACACTATTGGGAATCTCTATAGAGGTCAAACCGCTGCAACCAGAGAAAGCGTTATTTCCAATGCTTGTGACGCTATTTGGAATCGTCACAGAAGTCAAACCGCTGCAACCAGAGAAAGCGTTATTTCCAATGCTTGTGACGCTGTTAGGAATCGTCACAGAAGTCAAACTGCTGCAACCAGAGAAAGCGCTATTTCCAATGCTTGTGACGCTATTTGGAATCGTCACAGAGGTCAAACCGCTGCAACCATAGAAAGCATTAGTTCCTATGCTGGTGACACCATCTCCTATGAAATATTTAGGAAGTTGCACACCAAAAATATCTTTGAGGCTATTGTTGTTCGAATATGCTTGACTAACAATGGCATTGGAGTTTAACGTCACAGAGGTCAAACCGCTGCAATTTTGGAAAGCGTTCTCTCCAATGCTTGTGACGCTATTGGGAATAGTTATAGAGGTCAAACCGCTGCAGCCTTTGAAAGCTCTCTCTCCAATGCTTGTAACACTATTGGGAATCTCTATAGAGGTCAAACCGGTGCAATCAGAGAAAGCAGCACTTCCAATGCTTGTGACGCTATTTGGAATCGTCACAGAGGTCAAACCGGTGCAATCAGAGAAAGCAGCACTTCCAATGCTTGTGACGCTATTTGGAATCGTCACAGAGGTCAAACCGCTGCAGCCTTGGAACGCATAACGTTCAATGCTTGTAACGCTATATGTTACTCCATCATAATTCACCGTCTCCGGAATAACAATATCACCACTAATTTCAGCATAAGGATTATTGTTAATCGTCACTTGCAGTTTGGCAGCCTTACCCGAAGGGTTCTCATCGGTAGCACTTGCGCAGGGCAGAATACCTACAGAGCTCCAGTTTTGTTGGATATCGAAACCGATACCAAAAGCTGTATTATTCCATGTTGCAGGAATAAACGAGCGGTCAATCTGAATCTCGAACTTACCATCTACGAACTCGCTATTACCAAAAGGAAGTTGTCCTTCACAAACAATCGCTCCCCAGCAATCTCCAGCATCATGATATACACTCGGGTCTGTCCAGTCCCAACCGTCGCCACCAACTTCACCCCACCATTTGAATACAGCAGGATTATAACTGTACGGCTCACCGTCTGCAAATATACCGCCTTCAAGCACGAAATCCGTGTTCGCATCCAGGAACTCATCACCAGAACCACCGGTCGCGTCGCTATTATCTGTGTTCAGAAAGATATGGAATGGTACCCACTCAAGGTCAACGATGTCGTCCATGTTCGGTTCCACTAAGATATTAATGTACTTGGTGTCTGCATACACCTTCACGCACTTCAATCCGAGATATGCTGCGTCTGCGGGACATGTGGCTTGTGCTACATATTGAGCAGGTAGCATATTCCATTCATCAATACTATTGTCATCAACGTTTATTATTCTTGTTAAGCTCGTTGAGACATCTGCCGTTTGGTTGGTGGCATCGAGGTTGTAATACAAATTGCCGATTTGTACCTTTTCGGCAAACATGGTTCCTATGCTTGCTGCTACAGCGAGCAATAGGGTAAAAAGTTTCTTTCTCATAATAAAAAATAGTTTTAGTTAATTATATAGCATAATAAAAGCGTGCGCTTTCGTTCGCTTCATTTGATTCTTCAAGGTCTTCGACTACCCTATTTATCCAAAATCTACGCACGGAAAACTCACGCTATTACGTGAGCGTGCATAAACCGTACTTGGATAAATAGTGACCTTGCGGTCGGATTCTTTTTGAAGTGTCGAAGTTCTGAAGAATCAAGCTTTTCGGCTTATTACGCTATTATTTATGTATGTTGTTAGTCTTTTGTTTTATGCCATAGGCAGATTTGTTATGTTTTTTTTCTATTTGTTTTGCTTATAACCTAATTCTATCAAAAGTTCATCGGCGAGGTATTCATCGCTGAAACAATGCATGTCGGCAATGCCATTACTGATCAAGTCGTACGTCGTGGAATCATAGAACTTGCCTAATGCCTCCTCGTACGAAAGTCCCGCTTGCTCTGCAAAGAGTTTTACGATACGGGCATATTTCATTTGTAATATGGTTGGATTAGCTTGCATGGTTAAAGTCTTTGGGATGATTTAAAATGAAGAAATTTATCCAATACTACTTGCGAGGTAATACATATCTGATGATTCGGTTTCTTCTCACGCAGTTCGCCCAAAGCCTGTTCGCGTGTATATATGCCCGAAAAATAGAGATCTATTGTGTCAAACACTTGATCGTCCGCTATGCCGCCTTCAATAATATCAAATTGCTCATGGGGCAATCCTTTACGGCAGGCAGTTATAAAATCCAACCATTCTCCATCATATGCGGAAAAGACCTTATGCGTACAATCCAAACTGTCATCATCAAACTGATAGATGTTCATAATGGCTTTCTGTCCGCGTCTGATAAAACGCTCGCCGTAACGCTCTGCTTGTGCACGTAAAGGTGTAAGGTAAAAACCAACTCCAAAATCAAGACGAGGTCGTGAATGCTGCAAATCCGGATGAGGAATTTCTGTATATGAAGTGTGGTAAAGAATCATAGTTGAACTCCTTTCTGCCGCATAAGCGATACTAAATCGTCCACAATGTATTCCTTTGAAAATGAGTGTAATATATCGTAACATGGCACAATATAACCATCTATCATACCTGCGTTTTGCATAGCATGATACACGTCCCTTGCGCTTTTGTTCAGATACGAAGCCACATTATTGACGCAAAAAATCGTAAAATTTAAGATTTTAAAGTCCATATAACTAACTCTTTGCAACTTTTCGGCTGCAAAGTTACAACTTTTTTCGGATATATGCAAATAAATTTACAATTTTCTTGAAATATTAGGCTTTTGGTGTAAACTATTATACATGTGCAAGTGATGTAAAATACAACATTGGAACAGGATCATCACGGGACCATCTCCCAAGAAAAAGCAAAACACAACATTTTCAGAATAGCTAAGGGCATCAAAAAATCCGCACTTTAGATGCGGATTTAATGGGTTGAACCCCACCCTAATTAGTTATGCTTTTGCAGCTAATGGTGAAGGAGTGGCATAGACACGTGCAGCCAGCTCCTGGTCCAAAACATACAGACCATAGCTGTTGCCGTCCAACATCTTGAGCTTATTGATAATCTCTACTGCATTCTCTTCTTCCTCTACCTGCTCGTCGATGAACCACTGCAGACGACTCTGAGCCGCATAGTCTTTCTCCTCCACGGCAATATGCATCAGGTTGTTAATCAACGAAGTAACATGCTGTTCATGTTTGTAGGTAGCCTCAAAAGCTGCTAAGGGAGATGCCCATTCGGTCTCTACAGCATCGATCGCCTTCAGGATCACACGGCCACCACGGCTGATGAGGTAGTTATAGAAAATCTGCGCATGGTCTTGCTCCTCTTTGAATTGGATAGCAAACCAGTTCGCCATGCCTGCATAGCCTTTATCCTGGCAATAAGCAGACATACTGAGGTATAAATATGCCGACCACATCTCGGCATTGATTTGGGCATTGATAGCCTCTTCTAAACGTTTGGAAATCATAAATTTATTTACTATTTAGTCATTTATTAATCATTTACTATTTGGTCATTTGTTTTTAGATACTCAGAACCATCATTGCCTGCCAGGAGTCTTCCTTGATATCTTTCTTCTGGTGGATGGCTTTGCTGAGCGGAACTAACACGATATCATCGTTCTGAA
>Ga0310695_10004508_pt1 | contig 25550 bp, 20 predicted proteins | sample RumenRJG_04DNA_FD_203882 | JGI IMG/M metagenome (GOLD analysis project Ga0310695, IMG submission 203882) | Bovine rumen microbial communities from Lethbridge, Alberta, Canada - RJG_04 (v2) (version 2) | ecosystem: Host-associated > Mammals > Digestive system > Stomach > Rumen | place: Canada...
ACTCACCCCCAGCCCCTCTCTGAGCAGAGAGGGGAGTGAATAGATTTTTTCAATTAACAATTAACTAATTAATAATTCCCCAACTAACTACTCCTCCCCATTCAGGGGGGAGGTAGGGAGGGGGTCTGAATTATGATTGCAAGAGGAATTCGTAATAATAATCCGCTGAATATAAGACGTTCAAAGGATAAGTGGCAGGGCATGAAGGCCTTGCAGACAGACCCTCAGTTCTGTCAGTTTGAAACCATGGCGTATGGTTGGCGTGCAGCCTTCGTGATGCTGACGCGCACGTACTACCACACGTACCGCCTTTATACCATCAGGGCGATTATCAATCGCTGGGCGCCGCCAAATGAGAACAACACGAAGCGGTACATCGAGAATGTCTGCAGGTTCACGGGCATCGGTCCCGATGAGCCCCTGGGCATCCCTTCGGATAAGCCATCCCGCTGGATGAAGTTGGGTGCTGCGATGTGCGTCCAGGAATGTGGCGCAGAAGGACTGGATTGGATAGCCTTGCTCGATGGCTGGGCCTTGGCGAGAGAGTAGGATATAACAAAAAAATGGATGTGCTTTTGCACATCCATCTTTTGGTTGGGGTACCCGGACTCGAACCAGGAAAGGCAGGACCAGAATCTGCAGTGTTACCATTACACCATACCCCAATTCCTTTGCATCAAGTTGTCGTTTTCTCGATTGCGGGTGCAAAGGTACGACTTTTTCTTGAATCTCCAAAACTTTTTGCAACTTTTTTTCAAAAAATCCGTAAAAATATAGAGAAATCGTTGTGACTTCAGATTAATTTCGTATCTTTGCAATCAAAATAACATCTTATTATTAATGGAACAAACAAAGGAATTAGTAAACGTAATCATAGAGGGAATACAAGAGAAAAAAGGTTCACAGATTGTAGTGGCTGACTTGAGTGAGATAGAAGGCACTATCTGTAAGAATTTCATTATTTGTCAGGGTAACTCGCCTGCACAGGTGGAGGCTATTACTGAGAGTATTGCTGAGATGGCACGTAAGAAGTTGGGCGAGAAGCCTGCTCATGTTGTGGGTCTGGAGAACGCCCAGTGGGTGGCTATGGACTATACCGACGTGATGGCGCACGTGTTTCTGCCCGATGTACGCGAGTACTACGACCTGGAGCATCTGTGGGAGGATGCACCAGTGGAATATGTCCCAGATTTAGACTAAACGCACATAACTTATATGGATCAGAATCAAAACCCGAACAATAATCAGCCGAAGATGCCCAGGTTTAATATGAACTGGGTGTATCTGCTCGTGATTGCTGCCCTGGCATTCTTCTATTTCTCGAATGGCACGGGCGGTGTGCAGGAGCAGGGCAATACGCAGGGTCAGGCTTCGTATAGCGAGTTCAAGAACTTCGTGAAGCATGGCTACGCCAACCGTATCGTGGCCAACAAGAGTACGGAGACGCTGAAGATGTATGTGAAACCCGACAGTATTCAGGCTGTGTTTCATAAGACTACGGCGACAACAGGCACGGAACCTTACCTGAGCGTGGAGTATGGCAGCAATGCCAAGGTGGAGGAGTTCGTGGACTCTGCCCGTGCACGTGGCTACTTCACGGGTAAGTTTGACTACGAGCACGAGGCCAGCAATGGTATCCTGAGCTTTATCATCACCAGTCTGCTGCCTATCTTCTTCCTGGTATTCCTGTGGATGTTCTTCATGCGCAGGATGGGCGGCGGTGGCGGCATGGGTGCCGGCATCTTCAACGTGGGCAAGAGCAAGGCCAAGATGTACGAGAAGGGTGGTGAACTGGGTATCACCTTCAAGGATGTGGCTGGTCAGGCTGGTGCCAAGCAGGAGATTCAGGAGATTGTGGAGTTTCTGAAGAACCCGCAGAAATATACGGACCTGGGTGGTAAGATACCCAAGGGCGCCCTGCTGGTAGGTCCTCCGGGAACAGGTAAGACGCTGTTGGCCAAGGCCGTGGCAGGCGAGGCCGGCGTACCGTTCTTCTCGATGAGTGGTTCTGACTTTGTAGAGATGTTCGTGGGCGTGGGCGCATCGCGTGTGCGCGACCTGTTCCAGCAGGCTAAGGCCAAGAGCCCTTGTATCATCTTCATCGACGAGATTGATGCCGTGGGCCGTGCCCGTTCGAAGAACCCTGCCATGGGTGGTAATGATGAGCGTGAGAACACGCTGAACGCCCTGCTGACGGAGATGGACGGTTTTGGCACGAACAGTGGTGTGATTATCCTGGCAGCTACCAACCGTGTGGATATGCTCGACTCGGCCCTGCTGCGTGCCGGTCGTTTTGACCGACAGATTCACGTGGACCTGCCCGACCTCAACGAGCGTAAGGAGGTGTTCATGGTGCATCTGCAGCCCCTGAAGCTCGACGAGACGGTGGATGTGGACTTCCTGGCACGTCAGACGCCTGGTTTCTCGGGTGCCGATATCGCGAATGTATGTAATGAGGCAGCGCTGATTGCTGCCCGTCATGATAGTCAGAAGGTGGGCAAGCAGGACTTCCTGGATGCCGTGGACCGTATCATCGGTGGTCTGGAGAAGAAGACGAAGGTGATGACGGAGGCCGAGAAGCGTTCTATTGCTATCCATGAGGCTGGTCATGCTACCATTTCATGGTTTACACAGTATGCTAACCCCTTGGTGAAGGTGAGCATCGTACCACGTGGACAGGCACTGGGTGCTGCCTGGTATCTGCCCGAGGAGCGTGTGCTGCAGACCAAGGAGGCGATGCTCGACGAGATGTGCTCGCTGCTGGGCGGACGTGCTGCCGAGGAACTCTTCGTGGGTACTATCTCTACAGGCGCAATGAACGACCTGGAGCGTACCACCAAACAGGCGTACGGCATGATTGCATACGCAGGTATGGGTGAGAAGTTGCCTAACATCTGCTATTATAATAATGCGGAGTATCAGTTCCAGCGTCCTTATTCAGAGACGACGGCCAAACTCATTGATGATGAGGTACTTAAGATGATTAATGAACAGTATGCGCGTGCCAAGCAGATACTGACGGAGCATGCCGATGGTCATGCCCAGCTGGCTCAGCTCCTGGTAGACCGTGAGGTGATCTTTGCCGAGGATGTGGAGCGTATCTTTGGCAAGCGTCCCTGGACCAGTCGTGCCGATGAACTGCTGGAGGCTCAGATGCGTGCCGAGGCCGAGAAGATGGCTGAGGAGCGCACCAAACAGCTGGAGGCTCAGCAGCAGGAAGCCAAGCAGCTGGAGGCCAAGGATACTGAAGAGTCGAAAGATACAGAAGGGAATGAGGCTTAGGATTCAGCCTCATTCCTTTACCAATAACTAACTAAAATTTTCAAACCTAAAACCTATGAAGTTAAAACTAATCGCACTGTTTTTGTTGATTGGTGCAAGTCAGGTGCTGCATGCACAAACCACAGACCAAGTTCCTGTTGGCGATACCGTCTATTTGTATAACCCAGCAAACGAGAAGTTCTTTGTTGGTGAGAACCAGTATAAGACGCAGGCCAGTCTGTCTGCGAATCATGCCTATAAGGTTGTGGTGAACAAATATCTTGATCAGAACAACCAATGGGATGGTAAGACCTACGTGATGACGGACTCCGTAGAGGCTGGCAACTATGGATTTAGCTATCGCAACATTTTCATTGATGCAATAGACTGTGTTATCTGGGTGGATCAATCAGAGAGGTCGGAATTTAGTGACTATCTGTGGGAAATCGTTCCTTCCAAGACGATGAAGGGCGCTTTCAATATCTATCCTGCAGAAGCGAACAATGCCTATAAACATAGCAATATGCCTGACAGATGGCTGGGATGCTGTGATACCACGGCTCTGGAATATCCGTTGGTATCGTTGGTGAAGACAACTGATCCCAAGGCATCTATCGATTGGACCTTCGTGCCTATGGCTCAAGGTGACAAGATGTTGGCTGAGCGTCATAAGGCATTGGCACAGAAGCGCCTGGCACTCCTCACGGGTGGAAAGCCGGTGACGAGTGAACTGAGCATCACGCCACTGCTGGTCAATCCCCAGTTCTCTGATTCCAAGGCAAGTGGCTGGCATACCACGTTTGACGTGAAGCGGGGTACCGTGACATGGTGTGGTGGTGACCAGTCGAATCCATGTGCAGAAGCATGGCAGTGTAACTTCGATTTCTGTCAGAAGTTGGAGGGAATGCCAACGGGTTTGTATAAGGTAGACATGCAGGCGTTCGCCAGAACCAATGAGCCCAGGTTTGCATGGTATGAGCGCGACTCGGCCTTTATCAGCACCGTGATCTATGCGAATGAGGCAGAATTGCCCGTGCACAACCTGATGCGCAACACGTTCCCCAGCAGGAATGACTATGACTTCCTGCGACCAGCCATCGACGGCACCAACAAGGCGGCATGGGAGACCGTAGAGGGCTCTTATGTCCTCAATAATCTGCGTGCTACGTCGTTGGCCTTTGCCAAAGGACTCTTTGACCAGAGCATCTATTGCTATGTGGGTGATGGCACGCTGCAAGTGGGCATCAAGGAACCTGTCGTGCGCAATGGCGCATGGTCGGCATGGGACAATCTGAGAATTACCTATCTGCCAGAGACCAAGGAGAATTACGCGAAGGCCATCAGATATCATGTGGAGAAGGCTAAAGAGACAGAGAAAATAGCCAAGACGATGAAGGGAGTAGATGTGAAGTCTCTCACGAAGGCTCTTACGGGTGTGGAGACGCTGTTGAAACAGGGCTCTTTCAGTCAGTTGCGCGACAGGCTGGCGCTGATCAATAAGGCGATGAAACGTACCAGGGAGGCCATGCTTGCCAGTCTGCATTTTGCAAGCCCCATGCAGGTGACATCCATGAATCCCACAGTGGACAAAAGGCGCCAGGAACTGAATCGTATCCATACGTTGGGCCTGTCGTACCTTACCCTGGGGGCAATGGCGGAGAAGGATCAGAATATGGAACTCTCGTTGAAATGCCTTCAGTCTGGAAGTGACTTGTTTGCTGCTTATCCAGATGCTTTCTGTCGTCAGCTCGTTGCTGTGGCAAGAGCCATATACCACCAGCAGCTTGCTGCAGGACATGGGGATGAGGCTGCAAATACCATGGTGACGTTGGTAGAGCGTCTGGAACCTTATAACACCAATGCCGTTCTAAAAGAACTGGATAATATCTATCCGAAGGCTGGCGAATTGCTGTCTGTCCAAAAGAATTATTCAAAGGCAGAGGAGATATATATAAAGGCAGCCAACCTCAGTTTGAGACTTGGTAATATAGAGGAACTTGCCAATCGCTTTAATATGTTGGCCTACTGCTTAGCCTATCAGGAAAAATATGACGAAGCCTTGGAGGTCATCGATTCGGCCATAAAGAAGCAGCCTCAGGATGCAAACCTCTATGACAGTAAGGGTGAGTTCTACTTGATGAAGGGTGATAAGAAAAATGCGCGCAAGATGTGGAAGCAGGTCATCACCCTTGATCCCGATTTCCCACAGAAACATGAAACGGTACTCTATCAGAAACTGATAAAGAAATAGTATCGTGTCATAGACCCCATCACAGGAGCCACGCTCAGTGAGACACCCATGGAACTGATGTCTGGCTTTATCGGTGCCTTGGACGACGAGAAAAACAATATGCTGACGCCGCAAATAGGTTGGCTGGAGCGTGCCCGTGAGTGATTTTTCTTGGTGTAATTGTACAACTTTCAAAAAAATGTTGTATTTTTGCACCAAGAAAACGTGAATAATATGAAAAACTTTATTGTTAGAACCATCACAGGCGTATTTTTCGTCGCCGCTATCGTGGTCAGTTTCCTGAATCCGATGGCTATGGTCTTCCTGTTTGCGCTGGTCACTGGCCTGACTATCTGGGAGTTCTGCGGACTGGTGAACGAGCGTCCCTATGTGCAGGTGAACCAGTTTATCTCGACGGTGGCAGGCGTGTATCTGTTTCTGGCGATGGCAGGCCACTGCAGCGGATACGTGAATACGGACACTGTGTTTATACCTTATCTGATAACCATCGTCTATCTGCTGATAGCAGAGCTATACCTGAAGGCAAAGGATCCTATCAACAACTGGGCCTACACGATGTTGCCACAGATGTATATCGCCCTGCCATTCTCTATGCTTAATGTGCTGGCATTCCCTCAGGCAGGCAGCTACTCGTTTGTGTTGCCCCTGAGTGTGTTCGTGTTCCTTTGGATGAACGATACGGGTGCTTATCTCTGTGGCTCACTTCTGGGACGTCATAAGCTGTTCCCAAGGGTGTCGCCAGGCAAGAGTTGGGAAGGTAGCATCGGTGGTGGCCTGCTGGTGGTAGGCGTGGCCATACTGATTTGGTGGCTGCTTGGACAGACTCAACAGCACAGCGACCTGAATATGTGGCAATGGGCAGGACTGGGCATCACCGTCGTGGTGTTTGGCACCTGGGGCGACTTGGTGGAGAGTCTGCTGAAACGCACGCTGGGTATCAAGGATAGTGGTAACATCCTGCCTGGTCATGGAGGCATGTTGGATCGCTTCGATTCTTCGCTTCTGGCTATCCCTGCAGCCGTGGTTTATCTGTTTACTATCTCACTGATGTAAAAAAGTCTTTAGAAAACTTGCATAATTCAGAAAAAACTTGTTATTTTGCACTTAGTTTTTAAACATTAACCTAAATAGTAAAAGAAATGATGAAGAAATTTTTAGTGGCTATTGTAGCCGTGCTGTTTGCAGCACCTTCGTTTGCTCAGTACAGCAGCGGTGGTTTTTCATTGAGTGAGAGCACTGTATATTATGGTGCACGCGTTGGTTTGAACGTAGGTTGGATCAGCGGTGATTTTGATAAGAGTCTTGGCGCTAAGGCAGGCATGAACATCGGTGGTGTGCTGGGTCTGCGTGTTAGCGACGCTACACCTGTATTCCTGGAGTCTGGACTATATTTCGCCATGCAGGGTGCCAAGGATGGCAAGAAAGAGGTTAACCTGAACTATCTGGAAATTCCCTTGCTGATTAAGTATGGCGTGCAGGTTACTGATGATATCGCCCTGCTGCCTTATCTGGGTCCTACTTTCGGACTGGGTATTGCTGGTAAGACAAAATATCCTGACGAAGGCAGTGTAGGTTCATTCTCAAGCGATGGTAGCTTCAACCGTCCTGACGTAGGTATCAAGTTCGGTTGCGGTGCTGAGTACAACAAACTGTATCTGGAGACAGGTCTGAAGTTTGGTGTGACCAACATCCTGGATGATGACAACGATGCTGCACACAACGGTGCATGGTATCTCAACTTCGGTGTGAACTTCTAATATCACTCCATATACAAAAAAGAAAGCCTGCTCAGACGAGCAGGCTTTTCTTATATTTTCTGACTGCTTATTCGCAGAGGATATCGCAAATCTTATCTTGATAGTTGCGGGCAGCCTTGCCACTGAGTGCGCCCTGATTAATTATGGCAAAGCAGAGACGATGGCCGTTGGAGGCGGTGCAGTAGCCTGCCAGGGAGATGATACCGGTGAGTGTGCCGGTCTTGGCCTGCACATTACCTTCGGCATGGGTATCGAGCATACGCTTCTTGAGGGTGCCGTCCTCGCCGGCAACAGGCAGTGAGGGCAACAGGTGTTGATAGATGGGCTTATGCTGATAGGCATAACGCAGGAGGCGCAGCAAGCACTCGGCAGAGAGGTAGTTGTAGAGCGACAGTCCACTGCCGTCGGCCAACTTATAGCGACTGCTGTTCAGACCGGCACGTTCCATCAGGGCTTTCTCCTGACGCTGGGCGTAGAGTGCCTTTCCCGGATGGTTGCTGTGGGCGGCTATCTGATAGTACATGGACTCGGCATAGAGGTTGTCACTATCTTTCATCATGCGCAGCAGTATCTGGTCTATAGAGGTTTTGTGCTGACTCAGCAGGATTGCGTCCTCGTCAACCTTACCTTCCCTGATGGTGATATCCTGCAGCACGATATCATAGCGTGACAGGGCGTTGATAAACTGCAGGAGGAAGTTGTCCTTACGATCTACGAGAAGTGGCGAGAGGGTGGGGTTGTCGTCGTCCCAGCACCAGCCTTCGCCCCATTTCAGGGTGTCTTTCAGCGTGTTGTCGGCGATGATACTGCCACGGATGGTGTCGATACCCTGCTGCTTGACGCTCTGAGCAAAGGCGTCAAGGTCGCCATAGGAGAACGAGGGGTCGAGGCCACCTACGCAATAGAGGTCGCCCTGAAGGGTGTGGTCGGTAATGTCTCCTTTATAATATAAAGAGGTGGTATAGTGATAATTGGTGCCCAGATAGTCGAGAGCTGTGATGGCCGTCACCAGTTTCATGGTAGAGGCAGGACGCAGGAGCTGTCGCTGGTTCATGCCAAACAGCTGGCAGTCGTCTGTGAGGTCCCATACCATCAGTCCCAGTTGGGTATAGTCCAACAATGGGTCGCGCATCATGGAGTCCAGCTGGCTCTGCATCTGTTGTGGCCAGGGCAGTTGTAGTTCGGTAGTGTCGGATGTGGCGGCTGGTTCGCTGACTATCTGTTCCGTTTGGGCATAGAGCGAAACTGACAGTAACCAGAATAAGCCTAAAATAGTTCTTTTCTTCATAATTGATGCAAAGATATAAAATTATTGTGAATTATGGGCTCCCCTTTATCGCTTTTTTAGAAAAAAGAATTATGAATTATGAATTATTTTGTACCTTTGCACCATTAATTTGATTTGTATGGTTTACAAATATGATTTCCTGATTATAGGCGCTGGCGTGGCTGGCATGAGTTATGCCCTGAAGGTGGCCCGCGCCAAGAAAGGTAAGGTGTGCATTATCTGTAAGACCTCGCTCGATGAGGCCAACACTTCATTTGCACAGGGTGGTGTTGCTTCGGTAACCAATCTGGCTGTTGATGATTTCGACAAGCATATCGAAGACACGATGATAGCAGGCGACTATATCAGTGATCGCGCTGCAGTAGAGCAGGTGGTGAGAAACGCTCCTGAACAGATCAAGGAACTGGTGGAGTGGGGCGTCAACTTCGACCGCAAGGAAGACGGTACGTTTGACCTGCATCGTGAGGGCGGACACTCTGAGTTTCGTATCCTGCACCATGCTGATGATACTGGTGCGGAGATTCAGCGCGGACTGATGGCTGCCGTGAGAAGCAATCCTGATATCGTGGTGAGAGAGAACCACTTCGCAGTGGAGATTATCACCCAGCATCATCTGGGTGCCAAGGTGACACGTCGCACACCCTATATCAACTGTTATGGTGCTTATGTGCTGAACCCTGAGACGGAGAAGGTGGACACGTATCTGTCGAAGGTCACGCTGATGTGTACAGGCGGTTGTGGTGCCGTGTATCAGACCACCACGAATCCTATCATCGCTACTGGTGATGGTGAGGCTATGGTCTATCGTGCCAAGGGTACGGTGGCCGACATGGAGTTTGTGCAGTTTCATCCCACGGCGCTCTACTCTCCTGGCGAGACGCATCCTGCCTTCCTGATTACGGAGGCTATGCGTGGCTATGGTGGCATTCTGCGTCTGCCTAATGGCGAGAGCTTCATGGAGAAATATGATGAGCGTCTGTCGCTGGCTCCACGTGATATCGTGGCGCGTGCTATCGATAAGGAGATGAAGATTCATGGATTGGACCATGTGTGTCTGGATGTCACGCACAAGAATCCTGCCGAGACTCGTCGTCACTTCCCGAATATCTACCAGAAATGCTTGTCTATGGGTATCGACATCACCACGGACTATATCCCCGTGCGTCCTGCTGCCCACTATATGTGCGGTGGTATCAAGGTCGACCTGAACGGTTGCTCAAGTATTGAGCGCCTGTATGCTATCGGCGAATGCTCATGCACTGGTTTGCATGGTGGCAACCGCTTGGCTTCCAACTCACTGATTGAGGCCGTGGTCTATGCGGATGCTGCTGCCAAGCACTCATTGGAGCATGTGGACCTGTACGACTTCAACGAGAAGGTGCCTGAATGGAATGATGAGGGTACGCTGACGAATGAGGAGAAGGTGCTTATCACTCAGAGTGTGAAGGAGGTGGGCGAGATTATGTCCAACTATGTGGGCATCGTTCGTTCCGACCTGCGTCTGCATCGTGCCTGGGTGCGCCTGGATACGCTCTACGAGGAGACGGAGAACCTCTTTAAGCGCGTGAAGGCTACAAGGGATATCTGCGAACTGCGCAATATGATTAATGTGGGCTATCTGATTACTCGCTTTGCCTTGGAACGTAAGGAGAGTAGAGGACTGCACTACACGATTGACTATCCGGCTCACGCATACGATAAATAAGGGTAAAAGGAAAAGAGAAAAGTGAAAAATTTGCTACCGCTTTATGTTTGAGGTAAATCCCAAATATGCGGTAGCAAATTTTTCACTTTTCACTCTTCACTATACCTTTTATAGTTTTGCTAATTCAATCACCTTGTCAACAGCTGCGCTGAGTCCGTCAACACTCTTACCGCCAGCCTGTGCAAAGTGGGGCTGACCACCACCACCGCCTTGGATGAGCTTGGCTGCTTCGCGAACCATCTGACCTGCATTCAACTTGTGGTCGGCCACCATATCGTCGCTCATCATGATAGAGAGCTGAGGCTTGTTGTCGGCATGTGTACCAAGTACACAGAGCAGGGAGCCATCGATGGCAGCACGAATCTTGAATGCCAAATCCTTGGCTGCGGCAGGAGCCATTGGCAGAACGGCGGTGATAACCTTGATGCCGTTGACCTCGCGAGCCTTCTCAACCAACTGCTTGGCTGCACGCTCTACGGCCTGTGCCTGGAAACCTTCAATCTCTTTCTTCATGGCGTCGTGCTCGTCGATATATTTCTTGATAACGCCCTGCAAATCCTTGGCATTATTGAAGAAAGCCTTCACGGCACGCAGCATATCCTCGGTCTGGTACAGGAGCTCTTCGCACTCCTTGCCAGTCTTAGCCTCAATACGACGGATACCGGCAGCAACACTGCTCTCAGAGATAATCTTAAAGAAGCCGATACGGCCGGTACTGCTGGCGTGGACACCACCGCAGAACTCGCATGAGGGACCGAAACGGACTACGCGCACCTTGTCGCCGTACTTCTCGCCGAAGAGGGCGATAGCACCCAGTTTCTTGGCTTCGTCGAAGGGCATGTCACGATGCTCGTCGATGTGGATGTCCTGACGAATCATATCGTTGACCAAGCGCTCTACCTCGCGCAACTGCTCGTCAGTAACTTTCTCGAAGTGTGAGAAGTCGAAACGCAGGGTGTCGGGGCTCACGAATGAACCTTTCTGCTCCACGTGGTCGCCCAGAACCTGTTTCAGGGCATAGTCGAGCAGGTGGGTAGCGGTGTGGTTGGCTGCACTGGCATCGCGCTTGTCGGTGTCAACGCAAGCCATGAACTGGGCTGCGGTATCCTTTGGCAACTGCTTCACGATATGTACGCTCTGGCCGTTCTCGCGCTTGGTATCAATAATCTCGATGGTCTCGTTCTCAGAAACCAGAACGCCCTGGTCGCCTACCTGACCACCCATCTCGCCATAGAAAGGTGTGTTGTCGAGAACCAGCTCGTAGAACTCGTTCTTCTTCTGGGTCACCTTGCGATAGCGCAGGATGCGGCACTCGTATTCTGTATAGTCGTAGCCCACGAACTGCTGTTCGCCGGCCTGCAGCTCTACCCAGTCTGAGTTCTCTACTGCAGCGGCATTGCGGGCACGGTCTTTCTGTTTCTGCATCTCGGTGTTGAACTGCTCTTCGTTGACGGTGAAACCGTTCTCACGACAAATCAGTTCGGTGAGGTCGAGAGGGAATCCGTAGGTGTCGAACAGACGGAAAGCCTGTACGCCGTCGAGCTCCTTCTTACCTTCGGCCTTGAGCTGCTCCATGGCGTCGTTGAGCATGCCGATACCCTTCTCCAGTGTGCGGAGGAATGAGTCTTCCTCTTCCTTCATCACCTTGGCAATGAGGGTCTGCTGAGCCTTCAACTCTGGGAAGGCGTCGCCCATCTCCTCCACGAGGGTAGGCAGGAGCTTGTAAAGGAAGGCTTCCTTCTGACCCAGGAAGGTGTAGGCATAGCGTACGGCACGACGCAGGATACGACGGATCACGTAGCCAGCCTTGGCGTTTGAGGGCAACTGACCATCGGCAATAGAGAAGGCAACGGCACGCAGGTGGTCAGCGCAAACACGCATAGCCACGTTGATATCGTCCTGCTCCTTGCTGATGGGGTTCTCGGTCTCCTCCTCGAAGGTGGTATATTTCAGACCTGTGATCTGCTGCTCGGCCTTGATGATAGGCTGGAAAACGTCGGTATCGTAGTTTGAGTGCTTTCCCTGCATCATGCGGACCAGGCGCTCAAAGCCCATGCCAGTATCAATCACGTTCATTGACAGGGGCTCCAGTGAGCCGTCAGCCTTGCGGTTGAACTGCATGAACACGATGTTCCAAATCTCGATAACCTGAGGATCGTCCTGGTTTACCAGTTCACGGCCGCTCTTACCGCTGGCCTTGCGCTGCTCGGGTGTACGTGAGTCAACATGAATCTCTGAGCAGGGACCACAGGGACCTGTATCGCCCATCTCCCAGAAGTTGTCGTGCTTGTTACCATTGATGATGTGGTCGGCAGGCACGTGCTTAGACCAGTATTTGGCTGCCTCGTCATCGCGAGGGATGTTCTCTTCGGGTGAACCCTCGAATACGGTTACGTACAGGTCCTCGGGGTTCAGCTTCAGTACGTCGACAAGGTATTCCCATGCCATATCGATGGCACCCTCCTTGAAGTAGTCGCCAAAACTCCAGTTACCCAGCATCTCGAACATGGTGTGGTGGTAGGTGTCGTGACCTACTTCCTCCAAGTCATTATGCTTACCTGAAACGCGCAGACACTTCTGTGTATCGGCACGGCGGCGTGGCTCTGGGTCACGTGTTCCCAGGATAATATCTTTCCACTGGTTCATACCCGCGTTGGTGAACATCAGCGTGGGGTCGTCCTTGATAACCATCGGTGCAGAGGGCACGATGGCGTGCTGTTTTGACTCGAAAAACTGTTTGAACGAGTCGCGAATTTCTTTTGCAGTCATTATCAATCTTTGGTTATTTTCAATTTTGTGTGCAAAATTACAAAATAATTGCGAAAAATCGATGAGGAATTAGAATAATTTCGTATCTTTGCAACCAAATGATGATGTTTTTATGGCACTGAATCTGAATAAGAACTTGAAACTCTACTATTCCATCAAGGAAGTAGCTGAGATGTTTGACCTTAACGAGAGCACTTTGCGCTTTTGGGAGACGGAATTTCCGTATCTCAAACCAAAGACGGCTGGCCCCAGTAAGGTTCGTCAGTATACCGAGAAGGATATTGAGCAGATTAAGCTGATCCACAACCTGGTGAAGGTGCGTGGATTCAAGTTGGCTGCTGCCAAGAAAATCATCAACTCCAATCGTGATGGTGCCAACAAGAAGGCTGAGGTGCTGACACGCCTGATGAGCGTGCGTGACGACCTGCAGGCGCTGAAAAAGCAACTTGACGGGTTGCAATAAAAAATGGCATCCTTATGGGTGCCATTCTTCGTTTCTCTGAAACACTTTCTCCAGTGTGATAGCTTTTGCTTCTTTCTTGGTGAGTTGTCGGCTCCAGGCTACGCGCTTGTCCGTGGCAGCGCCCTCACCGGTATTCTCGAACTCCAGATAGCGGGCTGTCTGTTCGCGCTCTTTCTGCCAGTGGTGCCATCCCTCAGGACGGATCTGCCTGGGCAGGTTGCAATGCATGAAGAGGGTGTAGCCATAATCACGCCATGGGCGCCCCAGATAGACCTTCTGTACATCGTTTGCAGCCGTGACGGTGCACTGGTTGAAGATATAGCCGAAGGGGATATGCTTGGGCGTTGATGCTGCCGTGATGTAACTGTTGGCCTTGCAATGAATGGTGCACTGCTCAAACCATGCTGTCGACGGACCAAAGATGAAGTCGGTGGTGCCCTCGATATAGCAGTGGTCAAAGAACAGGCGCGTTCCCTCCATACCCGTATAGATGGTGTCCTGATGACCCAGGAAACGGCAGTTGATGAATTTCAGGCAGTCGCCTTGTGTATGCAGGGCCACAGCCTGTCCCAGACGGGCGGCATTATTCTCTATCGTCAGGTTCTTGAAAGTGATGTGGTTGGCATCCACCCTGACGGTATAGGTACGGAAGGTACCCATCCCCAGGCCTGTAGGCGGATAGAGGATGTTGGCATGGTCGTCGTAGGTGATGATGGTCTCCTCACGACTCTCGCCACAGAGTTCGATGTTCTGTACCCACTGTGGGATAATCACTTTCTCCTTGTAGGTACCCTTCTTGATGTAGATAACTTTGTGATAGTCCATGAAGGCGCGGCACACCTCGATGGCATCTGCAATGTTACGGAACTGGCCAGTGCCGTCGCGTGCCACGACAATCGTATCGGGATTGTCGTAGGGTGAGGCGGCATACGTGATGCCTGCCAGCAGTGAAAAAATGATAGTTTGTAGTAGTCTGTTCATCATATGTGTTACATGATTTGTGAAATCTCTTTCAGGTCGTCCACCTCTTTCAGACGGTCGATAATCTCTGCCACATCATCACGGTCGTGAACACGCAGGTCGATGACACCGTCGAAGATACCATCCTCCGTGTTGAAGGTCAGCTTGCGGATGTCCACGCTCATCTGGTTGGAGATAATCGTCGTCACCTCGTTGACCAGTCCGCGGCGGTCGATACCGCCCAGACGGATGGTGGCATCAAAGAACAAGGTTTTGTGCATATCCCATTTTACATCCAGAATACGGTTGCCGAAGCTGGCTTTCAACTTGTTGGCAATCGGACAGGTACGCTTGTGGAGTTCTATGCGGTTACGATTGTCTATATAACCCAGCGTGTCGTCGCCAGGGATGGGATGACAGCAGTCGGGGAAGATATACTGGCGGATATTCTTCTCGTTGATGTAGATAGGCTTCTTACGATTGAACTTCTCGGGCACGATAAACAGTTCGGGCTCCTCTTCCTTTTTCTCCTCCTCTTTCTTGGCTTTGACGAAAGGCACGAATTTGCGCCAGCCGCCACCGTTGTTATTACTGTGTTTCTTCTTCTTACCCTTTATCTCGTCGATATCTTTCTCGCCAAGCAGGATGGAATTCTCGCCGATGCCCTGATAGAGTGATTCACGACGAGGCACATCGAACATCTTGCACAGGCGGTCCAGGACAGCAGGCGACTGTTCGATATTGTACTTCGCCAGCCAGTTCTCCAGTTTCTCCTCACCCTTCTTCTGTATCTCACGATTGGCACGGCGCAGCATGGCCTCAATCTTGGCCTTGGCCTTGGCCGTGGTCACGAAGTTCACCCATGAGGGTTGTACGTGGTGCGACTTGGATGTGAGAATCTCCACCTGGTCGCCGCTGGCCAGTCTGTGACTCAGGGGCACCAGCTTGTGGTTGACCTTCGCACCGATGCAGTGTGATCCCAGGAAGGTGTGGATAGAGAAGGCGAAGTCGAGCACCGTACTGTCTGCCGGCATCGTCTTGATCTCACCCTTGGGCGTGAAGACAAATATCTCACTGGAGAAGAGATTCAGTTTGATGGCATCCAGGAAGTCCATCGCGTCGGGCTGTGGGTCGTCCAGGATCTCCTTGATGGTACGGAGCCACTCGTTCAGTTCACCCTCGTCCTCGCTATACTCACTGCCGTCCTTATATTTCCAGTGGGCAGCAAGTCCCTGTTCCGCTATCTCGTTCATACGGTCAGAACGGATCTGCACCTCAATCCAGAGACCCTGTTTCGACATCAGCGTCACGTGCAGGGCCTGATAGCCATTGGCCTTGGGGTTGTTCAACCAGTCGCGAATGCGGTCGGGGTGATATTTGTATATCTTCGTCAGGGCCACGTATATCTTCCAGCACTCATCCACTTCCTCCTCACGGTTCTTGGGAGTGAAGATGATACGTACGGCCAGGATGTCATAGATCTCGTCAAAGGACACGTGCTTCTTCTGCATCTTACTCCAGATGGAGTAGGGCGTCTTCACACGTTCCTTGATCTCATACTGGAAGCCCATCTTCTGGAGGGCAGCCTCGATAGGCTGGGTAAACTCGTCGAACGACTGATGACGCAGGACGCGGGTCTCTTCCAGCTTACGTTCGATAATGGCATATTCCTCCGGGTGCTCGAACTTGAAACTCAGGTTCTCCAGTTCCGACTTGATCTTATAGAGTCCCAGACGGTGGGCCAGAGGGGCATACAGGTAGAGCGTCTCGCCCGCAATCTTGTATTGCTTGTTGGCAGGCTGGGAGTCCAGCGTGCGCATGTTGTGCAGACGGTCGGCTATCTTAATCAGAATCACACGGATATCCTCGCTCATGGTGAGCAGCAGTTTCTTGAAGTTCTCTGCCTGAGCCGAGGCCTGTTCGCCAAAGATGCCTCCGCTAATCTTTGTCAGTCCGTCGACGATCTGTGCAATCTTCGGACCGAACATGTTCTCGATATCCTCAACGGTGAAGTCGGTATCCTCCACAACATCGTGGAGCAGGGCTGCACAGATACTGGTAGACCCCAGTCCTATCTCCGAGCACACAATCTGTGCCACGGCGATGGGGTGCATGATATAGGGCTCGCCCGACAGTCGTCTCACGCCCTTGTGAGCCTGACGTGCGAAATTGAATGCTTTTCCAATCAAGTCCACCTTCTTGCGATGGCGCGAGTTCAGGTAGTCATTGATGAGTTTCTCGTACGCATCATTAATCAGTTTTTCATCGGCTGCTTCCTGTTCCTTTAATTTCTGCTCATCATCAGTCATAGACATCCTCCTTGTAATTTTAACTACTAACTATCGTCTTCTTCTTTCTTCTTCTTCTTAACGTACTCTCAGACGCTGTCCGGCACGTATGTTGCTATTGCGCAGTCCGTTCAACTTCTTCAGCTTGCTGACTGTGGTTCCGTATCTTTTTGCAATGGCACCCAGGTTGTCGCCAGAGCGTACCTTATGCCAATGTGCGTTTCTGCTGCTCTTTCTGTCCTTGGCCGTCGTGGTCTTCACCACCGTCTCTTCCACAGGCACCTCCAGACGCTTGTCTGTGCTTGACTCTGCCGCATAGATGGAGTCCTGTCTGTCAATGAATGTCGAGATATCGCTGATTGGCAGACGGATGGGCGATGGCGTCGTAGCACCAGGCACGATGTCACGTCTGTAGGCAGGGTTCAGCGCTCTGATCATGGAGATGTCAAGTCCGCAGACACTGGCTATCTGACTGAAGTTCACGTTGCGGTCTACCATGACGGTGTCTGTCTTAACTGGCAACTGACTCTTCATCGGACAGATATTATGCTCGCAGTAGTAGTTCATCACGTAGTTGGCCGCAATGAAAGCAGGCACATAGCCTCTCGTCTCCTTGGGCAGATAGGGGTAGATCTTCCAGTAGTCCTTCTCACCGCCAGAGCGACGGATTGCCTTGTTGATATTCTCAGGACCACAGTTGTAGGCGGCAATCACCAGGTTCCAGTCGCCGAAGATATTATACAGGTCGCGCAGATAGCGGGCAGCTGCAAATGATGCTTTTACGGGGTCACGACGCTCGTCAACCAGCGTGTTCACATTCAGTCCGTAGGCCTTACCCGTGGTCAGCATAAACTGCCACAGGCCGGTAGCACCAACACGTGATACGGCTGTGGGGTTCAGGGCCGACTCAATGACAGGCAGGTATTTCAGTTCCAAGGGCAACTGGTACAGGTCGAGCGCTTCCTCGAAGATAGGCATGTAGAAATTTGACGCACCCAGGAAGTAGCTCACCGACTGTCTCATGCGTGAGGTATATCTGTCGATGCACGACTGCACCACCTCGTTGTATGGCATCTCCATGATGGTGGGCATGCGGTGCAGACGGTCGATATACACCTGCTTGTCGTAGGTGACATTCTCGTTCTTCATCTGACAGTCGTTGTCCGTTGCCAGGTAAGTCTTCGACATATATTGGCTCATCAGACTATCCATATCGTAGGTCATGGCCTCAGGGAAGTCAATCTCCTCCTTGTTGCCCATCTCGTCGACAACCTCAATCTCGTCGTCGTCATCATCATCGTCGACCACAATCTGTGCACTGCCGTTCAGGGGCAGCACAGCCAGGCACAGTGGCAGTGACCATCTTACTGTTTTGTCTAATAGCTTTGTAATATATGTCTTTATCATTATTCGTTGTTTTTTATCGTGTTTAGAAATTAATACTACAGTTGACACCCAGCGATGTGGCATAGAGCGGGTTGACAGACGACTTGTTGCTGATCACCGTAGGACGTACCTTCAGACTCAGGTCCTTGGAGATGTCGAACGACGACAGTTCTGCATCCACGTAGGCGTCAATCACGGATACCGCATAGACACCCAGCATGCAGAAGAAGCTCAGGTCGCGCCATCGGCGGTATTTATCCTTCCTGCTCTTGAAGATCTGCTTGTAGCGCTCTTCGTTGGCAGGCGTAATCTGTTTGCCCAGGTGCAAGAACTTATTATAGCTGGCCGTTCCCGGGTCGTCGTCCATGATGTCCAGATAGGCCTGTGAGTAGTCCTTGTACATCATGTTGTTCCACATCATGGCATAGATACAGCCTACGAATCCGCCATATACGATGGGCAGTTTCCAGTATTTCCTGTTGTATATCTGACCACCGCCAGGTATGACCAGTGCCAGCCAGAGAGCCCTCTGCGGGTCGGGTCGCCATGTGTTCCAGTCGCGCGCCACCTTCATCTCTGCCTCGTCCTTCACGAAGGTCAGCTTCTGGTATTCCAGCGAGTCCTCGATGAAGGCCGTGTCGAGAGGCAGTGCCTCGTACATGGAGTCCATCGCCATCACGATGGAGTCGGGTAGGGCGTTCTGGGCCGATGCCGTAAAAGGTAAAAAGGCAAATAGGTAAAAAAGTAAAAGCTTTGTTACCCGTTCGTTCCTTCTGTATACCTTTTTTATATTCATATCAATCACTTCCTTATCTCTCCAGCAGACTCATGATACGGTTCAGGTCCTCCTCATTGGCAAAGGTGATGCTGATCTTTCCGTTGCCCTTGGGTGAACAGGTCAGCTGTACCTTTGTGTTGAGCATGCTTGTCAGGCGGTTCTTGCTCTCGTTCAGACTGCTTGACAGGGGCACCCTTGTCGTGATGCGCTTGCGTACGGTCTGCACATCCTCGCCATTCTTCAGTGCCTGTACCATCTCCTCAACCTTACGCACAGAGTACTGGTTCTTCTGTACCTCCTTGAAGAGTTTCAGCTGAAGCGAGGGAGAGTCCAGTGCCAGCAGTGCACGCGCATGTCCCATGTCAATCTCACGGTTCTTCAGGGCCATCTGAATCTGTGCGGGCAACTTCAGCAGACGCATATAGTTGGTCACCGCCGTACGACTCTTGCCCACGCGCTCAGAGATTTTCTCCTGCGTCATGCCACTGGTCTCTGCCAGGTGCTCGTAGGCCAGTGCTATTTCGATGGCGTTCAGGTCCTCACGCTGGATATTCTCCACCAGTGCCAGCTCCATCACGCTCTCATCGTTGGCCGTGCGGATATAGGCAGGGATAGCCGTGAGACCGGCAATCTGCGATGCGCGCCAACGACGTTCACCGGCGATGATCTGGTAGTGGTTCTCGCTGACCTGACGCAGGGTGATAGGTGCAATGATACCCATGGTCTGGATACTTGCTGCCAGTTCCTGCATGGCCGTCTCGTCAAACTCACGACGAGGCTGGTCGGGGTTGGGCTCAATCTGGTCGATGGGAATCTCGTTCAGGTTTGATGAGCCCTGTGTCTTAACGTCACTTGTATCTATGAGGGCGTCCAGTCCGCGACCAGTACTGATTTCGTCCAGACCTCTGCCCAGTACGCTCTTATCAAATTTCTTTCTAACAGCCATGATTTATTTGTTTTTGCTGATTATTTCCTTTGCCAATGCCAAATGGTTCTTGCTACCTGTAGAGTCTGCGTCATAGAGGATGACGGGCAGACCGTGTGAGGGACTCTCAGACAGTTTTACGTTACGCTGAATCACGGTCTTGAACACCAGTTCCTGGAAGTGGCGCTTCACCTCGTCGTAAATCTGGTTGGCCAGACGGAGACGTGAGTCGTACATCGTCAGGAGGAAGCCTTCAATCTCGAGCTTCGTGTTCAGTTTCGACTTGATGATCTTGATGGTGTTCAGCAGTTTTGAGATACCCTCCAGTGCGAAGTACTCACACTGCACGGGGATGATGACTGAGTCGGCTGCAGTCAGGGCGTTCACGGTGATGAGGCCCAGTGATGGTGAACAGTCAATCAGGATATAGTCGTATTCATTGCGGATGGGGTCGAGCATATTCTTGATGACACGCTCGCGGTTGTCCAGGTTCAGCATCTCTATCTCAGCACCTACCAGGTCAATATGGCTGGGGATGATGTCCAGTCCCTCGATGTCGGTTGTATAGATGGCCTCGCGTACATCTGTATGATTAATGATACATTCGTAGAGCGAGCAGTCCACCTCTTTCAGGTCTACTCCCAGTCCGCTGGATGCGTTAGCCTGAGGGTCGGCATCAACCACCAGTACGCTCTTCTCCAGCGTAGCCAGCGATGCTGCCAGATTAATGGTTGTCGTGGTCTTTCCCACGCCTCCTTTTTGGTTAGCAAGTGCAATAATCTTTCCCATTTTTAATCTTTCTCCTATAGATTTGAACTGCAAAGATACATAATTTCCGTGAAACAGTTGTTGTTTCACTCATTTATTTTGAAAATTTTAGAAAATGGAGTGTAGTCTGTACAATTTCCAAAACGAATGAAACATTTTCGTATAATTATTAGAGGAATTATTAGTACTTTTGCAGCATAGATTTAAAAACCTAAGAATTATGATTAGAAAAATTTACTCATTTCTTTTAGTGATGATGCTGAGCGTCTGTGCCTTTCATGGCATCCAGGCCCAACAGCGTCGTCCTATTGACAATCAGCATCCGTTATGGTTGGTCCATGTTGATGTGTGGAACAGTGCTGACCCACAAAAAATTATTGATTTGATACCAGCAGATATCAAACCTTATGTTTGTCTGAACCTGTCGCTCTCTTGTCAGTTTGACACGAAGACCGGCATGTATCGTATGCCTCGTAATGCAGTGCGAACCTATAAGTCGTGGGCCACTGTCTGTCAGCAGAACAATATGTGGTTCTCTTGTCAGCCTGCCTCTGGTGGTCACACCCATATTCAGGATAACGACCTGCAGACTTTCGAGTATTTCTTCAAGACCTTCCCCAACTTCCTTGGATGGAACTATGCTGAGCAGTTCTGGGCCTTTGGCGATGCAGGCGACCTGAGTTCCATGACCAAGTCCAGTCGTTGGAACCTCTTTGCCAACCTTGTTGAGATGTCTCATAAGTATGGTGGCTTCCTCACCGTGAGCTGGTGTGGTGGTATCTACCATTTCGATACCGACCCTCTGGCAGAGTTAAAGACCGAGCCCAAGTTCTTGGCTGCCTGTCAGAAATATCCCGAGTCCATCCTGTTTCTCTACAAGTACACCCATTGCAGCAGTTTCTATAACAACGAGAGTGTGTGCTTCGGTCCGTTTATCTCAGGTTTGACAAAGAATTATGGTGTACGTTACGACAACTGCGGCTATAACGACATGCTGACTAAGGTGCTGGGCGAGAAGCACGGTAAGAAATATCCAGGCAGTGCCGGTATAGGCACCGTGATGGAGCAGACCTGTGTGAACGGTGGTGCCTTGTGGGACGGACCAGAACTTATCTGGACCGAGGACTTCCAGAACCTCAGTGACAGTAACGTTGACGGCTACACCCGTCGCAACTGGGGACTGTTTCCTAACTTCAAGGGTATCTGGATTGATATGTGGCGTGAGATTATCAAGGGAAAGATGTATATTCCCACCCGCCAGGAGGTTGTAGCCAAGACCAAGGCCGTGCTGATTCACGATGCTACCAGTGACTTCAAGGTGCCCGATGCTCTTTATGCAGGCTTGTATGAGGTGAAAGACCCGGGCAACAAAGGCGACGGACGTTGGGAGAACAACGGTTGGTATCTGAAGTCTTCGGGCCGTTATGGCGCTATCCCCATGGTGCCAGGCCTCTATGACGATATTGCCAAAAGTATCCCTGTGCAAGTAAAGAAGAGTGGGTTCAGTTCGCGTTGGGGCACCCAGTCAAAGAAGGTTAAGGAGTTCAACGAACTCTATCCAGAGGTGTCAAAGGGCGACCTCTTCGTGAACCGCTATCGCAATCAGTTGGTGACCTATGCTCCTTATACCTATTTAAATAAGAATAAGCACGCGGTGGGTGCCATTCCCCTGCTGTATAACACCTGCGACTCACTGAAACTCGACTATTACAATCTCTCCAGCGGCGTGATTCGTGAGTATGCCGACCGTATCGAACTCTATCTGAACAACTACCGCAGTGATACCCTGACGGTACGTACCGATACCATCTATATCGTTGGTGCCACCGCCCAGCCTGTCACAACGGTGGAGAAACACAAGACGGGTACCACCACCTATAGCGCCTCTTTGGTTAGCGAGAACTATGATGCCGACACGAAGACCTATCGTGTGGGCGTGAAACACATGGGTCCTGCCACCATCACTATTGCCTGTGCCGGCGAGGGTACCAACCGTCTTACCGACTATCTCCCCGATACACCTTTAGGCCAGCCCCAGCAGCCAGCAGCCTATCATGGTCCTATTATGATTGAGGCCGAGAATATGGACTACAAGAGCGTTAGCGTCAGTCTGACCCATTCAGGCTGGTGGGCACAGGACTATAAAGACTTTGCCGGTATGGGTTATGTTGAGACACAAGCCAATACAGCCTCTACTCTGCGCCATCAGTTGAAGTTGGCCGAAGGTGGCGCCTATAATATCCTGGTGCGCTATTGTAACAGCAGTAAGGCTGGTAATATGAAAGCCACCGTTAATGGTACTGCTCAGACTGTAGCTTTTGAGAAAGTTGATAAAAACGACTGGCGTGAGGCTGTTATCCCTGTCACGCTGAAAGAAGGTACCAATAATTTCGTGCTCCAAAACTCAGGCGCTATCAAGATGACCATCGACCAGATTACGTATATGCCTGCAGAGATGCCAAAGGAGAAATTTGATGTTGCCGTGCGTCAGGCCGACTTCGGCACAGTGGTGGCTGATGTTGATTCCGCACAGGCCGGTCAGGAGGTTCACCTCACCATCACAGCAGACGATGGTTATGGCATCAAGGCGCTCCGTGTGGTCAACTCCGTTTATTTCACCCAGGGTAAGACTATTCCTGTGGAAGAGGGGGCTAAGGAGGTGACATTCATCATGCCTGATGAGAACGTGACCATCCAACCTCAGTTCAACGATATGTGTGCTGTCTATAATCTTGACTTTACCAATGTGGCTGCAGGTGAACTGCCCATAGGTTGGCGTACTACCGACGGTAATGATGTGCGTAACTATCCCGCTTCGAATGGTAGCGGCCCCCGTACCTTCAGCGGTCTGCAGGGCTATCAGGGTAAGGCACTCTACTGGCGTACCACCAGTGCGGAGTATGGTCGCCTGGCCAACTATAAGCTCTCGCTCGAACCTGGCTCTTATGTGCTCACATTTGCTACAGCCGCATGGAAGGGCAGCCCCACCTATCAGGCACGTATCCTGAAGAGCACAGGTAGCGTTGTAGCCACATCGCCCACCTATACCGCTACGCCCAACCTGAATGGTAATGCCGCAGGCAATATCTCGTCGGCCAACCGTAACACCTTGTCGTTCGACATCACCACCAAGGGCGACTACGTGATTCAGTTCAAGGAAGTGGGCAGTGGCATGCAGGAGTTCCTCCTGGCCGAGTGCCGTCTGCGCGACCTGTCCATCCTCACCGGCATCACCACCCGTCCTGTCAGTCGTATGCCAGAGGGTATCTACAGTCCTTCGGGCGTACGTCGTGAGTCGCTGCAGCGCGGACTGAATATCGTGGTGAAACCCAACGGACAGACCATGAAGGTGCTGATCAGATAAGCATCCGCTCAGATACATAAGAAAAGGCTGCTCCATTCGTGGGGCAGCCTTTTTATTATGTTTGTTTATCCTTGTCTCTGTTGTCTTCTTTTCTTCATCTCGATATATCGCCAGAAGGCATCGTGACGCGCCAGGTAAATCTGGTAGCCGTAGACCACGCATGCCAGCCAGAAATACAGGAACACGTGGAGCCACAGAATCCATATCTCCGTTGACACGTCGCTGATGGTGGCACCCATCGAGTTCAGGCGTACGTAGGCCCTGATGCCGAAGGTAGAGGGGAATACCCACGATGTACCCTGCCAGAAGCCGGGGATGTTGCTCTGGGGCCAACTGACACCCGAGAGGAACAGCAGGGGTACGGATACAAAGACCATCAGCAGCATCACGTTCTCGCGGTATCTCACAATACATGATACCACGATGCCAAAGAAGATACATGCCAGCGTGTAGGGCAACATCAGCGTCAGCAGTGGTTGCCATGCTGCCAGTTGGGGGAAGTGGAACAGGCGTGGCACGGCGATGACCAGCCAGGCACCCATGATGGCGTATATCATGAAGTAGCACAGCGACTTGCCCAGCACGATGCGGAACACGTTCTGATAGGGGCGCGTCACCGGTATCAGCTGGTGGTAACGGTTGCGCTCGCGTGCCGTACCTGCCGACATGCCGATACCCAGTACCAGCGTCTGCTGCAGAATCAGCATCAGCACACCGGGAAGGATGAAAGAGCCATAGCCGCCCTGCGGGTTGAAGATAGCCACCTCGGCATAGTCCAGCGGACGGGCAGCGATAGCCTCTTCCCTGCTGGTGAAATGACCTCCCAGTTTTGTCTGTATCTCGGCCCCCATCTGCATGGAAACCAGTTGGGCGGTCTGGAAAATCGCCTTGTAGGTGAGCATCAGGCTCATGTCACAGTATACGCTGATGACGCCCTGCTGCATCCTGTTGATGTTTGTTTCAAACTCACTGGGAATCAGGTAGATACCCTTAACCAACTGACGACTGACCAGCGACTTGGCCTCGTCGAGGTCCTGTGCGTAGTAGGCCACCTTCACATCTGCCGACGCGTCGCACATACGGATAAACTGTCGTGAGAGCGCCGTGTGCGACTGGTCCACCACGACCACCGGCACCTCGTGCACCGTCTCGTTGTTGTAGATCCACGAGTAGAGCAGGGGATATATCAGGGGCACGATGATAAAGAAGATGAGCACTCCTTCATCCTTCAACACCTGTCGCATCTCGTCGCGCCAGATCAACATGGTGTCGTCAATCCTTCTTCTGTAACTGTTACGGTATGTAGACATAAGTCAGCATTGCATTCTTTATTTTCCTTACCACCAGCCAGGGCAACAGGATAAATGCTGCCATGGCGGCCATGTGGAACCACGACTCCAACAGCGGGTAGCCGTTGAACACGTTGATCTGATAAATCATGTAGTAATGACGCAGGGGGAACAGCCACGAGAGCGTCTGCAGCGCACCGTCCATGCCCATCACGGGGAAGGCTGAACCCACCATCGACAGACTGAGTACCGCCCAGAGTGAGCACACACTCATCGACATACGCAGTGACGGCATCAG
>Ga0310695_10004509_pt1 | contig 25546 bp, 17 predicted proteins | sample RumenRJG_04DNA_FD_203882 | JGI IMG/M metagenome (GOLD analysis project Ga0310695, IMG submission 203882) | Bovine rumen microbial communities from Lethbridge, Alberta, Canada - RJG_04 (v2) (version 2) | ecosystem: Host-associated > Mammals > Digestive system > Stomach > Rumen | place: Canada...
CTATGAAATGAAGGGGGGAGTGGGACTTCGCAATTTCCTTATGGAAACAACGGGCGGCGAGAGGCTTGCTGCCGCGAATTCTGTATGGACACTGGTCAACACACAGACAAAGCATCCTGTCCGTATTCCTGCAGATATACTTGAGAAATATCCGCTTGAAAAAAAGCTGGACATGAAGTACGACTCCCGGAAGATCCGCCTCCCGGATTTTCCCGGCACTTCAAAATCTACTATCACTGTGCAGGAATATCATCTCGATACAAACCGGCATATGAACAACGGACAATATGTCCGGATCGCAGCAGGCCTTCTGCCTGCAGATCAGGAGACAGATGTTCTCCGCATTGAATACAGACGGCAGGCGGTCCTGGGAGACCGGATCACACCTGTGGTCTATGCAGCTGATCCTTCAGCGGCATATGTTTCTCTCAATGCAGATGACGGAGAACCCTATGCGATCATGGAAGTGCATTTTTCAAAGAGCAAATGATTTAACAGTCATTCTTTTTCCATTTTTTCAAATATAACTGATGCGGGTGTACAGGATTTTGGGATTTCCATTGGAAAATATCCTGCTCACAGCTGCACAGCAGCTTTACTGAAAATAGCTTTCCGTAATGCCGAAGTAGTATAGATCGGAAAGGATCGACATGCTGAAAATCGGAGAAAAACAAATACTGCGAATAGACAAACAGGTGCCCTTCGGGGTTTACCTGACCGGGGATGTTCCCAACGAAAGAGTACTGCTTCCCCGTTCCCAGGTGCCTGAGGGCGCCGCGATCGGCGATGAGCTGGAGGTATTCCTCTATAAAGACTCTGAGGACAGACTGATCGCCACACGTAAAGAACCGAAGCTGACATTGCACCAGGTGGGATATCTCACCGTTATACAGGTCAGCCGCATCGGCGCATTTCTGGACTGGGGCCTGGACAAGGACCTGCTGCTCCCTTACCATGAACAGCCGCGTGAGCGCGTTAAGGAAGGCCAGACTGTTCTGGTTGCTGTTTATCTGGATAAGAGTGAACGGCTTTGCGCCACAATGAATGTTTACCCCTGGCTCCGCACAGACAGTCCTTATCAGACAGGTGACCAGGTCACCGGCATCGTCTATGAGACAAGCCGCAATTTCGGCGCTTTTGTCGCTGTAGACAGCATTTATTCCGCCCTGATCCCCCGCCGTGAACTTGTCCGCGAGCTCAAGGCAGGAGAAGTCGTTCAGGCGCGTGTAACCAGTGTCAAACCTGATGGAAAGCTGGACCTGAGCATCCGTGAAAAGGGCCTTCTGCAGATCGAGGCAGATGTGGAGACCGTTCTCAATATGCTCAATGAAGGCGGCGGATCGATTCCCTTCACTGATAAGGCTTCGCCGGAGCTCATCCGCGAAAAAGCCCATATGAGCAAGAATGAGTTCAAACGTGCCATCGGACACCTCCTCAAGGAAAACAAGATTTCTATTGAGGAAGATCGGATTGTATTATTGTAGAACCTGAAAAAACACAGCGAAAGCTGTGTTTTTTTCATGCCTGACAGTATATCGTATTATTTCTGTGCTATTTTGTGCATAAAGTCTTGTGAAATAGAAAATAAAGCGCCTGATTTGTGGATTTCATACAAAATTTCTTGTGTTTTTTGTGGAAAATTATCGGGTTTTACTTTAGAATAATAAGAAGGAATATGTCGGTATTTTTCATGCAGGGTTATTGTCTGCAGGAAAGTGTGGGATCATATGGTTTCTAATCAGGTTTTACAGAATACGATTGACGGGATTAAGGATATTACAAGACAGGAAATCTGTATAATGGATGCAGATGGAAGAGAAGTCGTCTCTACAGCTCCGGTTTTTGAAGAAGCATCGAAAGCGATCCCGGATTTCGCAGTGTCTCCGGCTGATTCACAGTCGGCGGGTCCTTTCCAGTTTTTTAAGGTTCTCGAAGACCAGCAGCTGGAATATGTCCTCGTTGTTTACGGTGATACGGACAATACCCTTTTGGTGGGCCGTATGGCCGCTTTCCAGCTCCGCGGCCTGATGGCTGCTTTTAAGGAGCGTTACGATAAGGACAGTTTCATGAAAAACCTGCTCCTGGATAACCTGCTTCTCGTGGATATCTACAGCCGCGCCAAGAAGCTCCGGATTATCCCGGATGTCAGACGTGTCGTCCTGATCGTTGAGAACGGATCCGACAAGGACCGCAACGTTCTTGAGTTACTGCAGGAATATATCGGTGTGTCCAGCGCGGACTTTGTTACTGCTGTGGACGAGACGAATGTTGTGATCGTCAAGGATCTCTCCGATAACAGCAAGGAACGTGAGATTGAAAAGACGGCGCTCAATATCGAACAGCAGCTGCACCGGCTGGGCATCATGGATATCCGTGTTTCCTATGGCACGGTGGTAGACGAGATCAAAGAAGTCAGCCGTTCCTTCAAGGAAGCCAAGATGGCTCTGGACGTCAGCAGGATCTTCTTTGAAGACCGCACCGTCATTGCCTACAATGAGCTCGGAATCGGCAGGCTCATCTACCAGCTGCCGATCCCCCTCTGCAAGATGTTTATCCGTGAGATCTTCAAGGGCAAAAATCCCGATGATTTTGATCAGGAGACTCTTGCGACCATCAATAAGTTCTTTGAAAACAGTCTGAATGTCTCGGAAACATCCAGGCAGCTTTTCATCCACAGAAATACGCTGGTATATCGTCTTGACAAGCTTCAGAAAAGCACCGGGCTGGATCTGCGTGTGTTTGAAGACGCGATCACGTTCAAGATTGCTCTCATGGTCGTGAAATATATGAAATACATGGAGCAATACGATTTCTGACCGCTTACGATCCCTCACATGAACACACTCCCGGAGGGACATGCAGTGTAACTATTCTGTGTATTTGCGGTGAAGAATCTGTCGAACACAGTGACAAACGGACGCCTGTTCATTAAAATATTCATTGACAGTCCGGAAACACGGATACTTTTCCGGCAGGTCCGCGAAGATAACAGCATATACACAGGATGATAGAGGAAAAACAGCAATATGGATGAGAGAGACTACAACGAATCCGGAAATATAACAAGAGATTTATCTGTCTACAATAAACCGCAGATTCCGCAGCAGGGTGATCCGCAGTACACGGCAGCAGGCAGACAGTACGCGGATACCGCGCAGAGGGCAGACAGACAGTATGCGGGCAGTCCTCAGTACGCAAACGGCACGCCGGACACCGGCTATCCTGTGTCCCGAAGGCGCAAAAAAGGCGGGTTTGCGTCCAGAGCCGGTATCTTTGCGGTGGGCATGGCTGTCGGTATCGCATTTCTGGCAGTCGTCATGCATATCCTTCCGGTCAGGACCATCGCGGAGCAGACAGTCAGTCCTGCCAGGAATCCCGACTCGACGACAGATTCAGCCCTCAACCAGGAGTCGATCCAAAAGCTGAAGCTTCTCGAAGACTGCATCCGCGACTACTACTATGAGCCCGAAGATGCCACCGTCGAGAAGCTTGAAACCGGTATGTACAAGGGCCTGATGGATTCCCTGGGCGACCCCTATACAGTCTACTATACACAGGAAGAATACAAGTCCATGACAGAGGAAACGACCGGTATATATAAGGGAATCGGCGCTTATATCGGTCTCGACAGCGCTACGGGAGCACCGGTCTTTACAGGTATCATGCCCGGAACACCTGCCGAGAAAGCCGGACTCAAAGTCGGCGATATCATCTGCCAGGTGGACGGTGTGGATACATTGTCCATGGATACTTCAGAGGTGGCCAATCTCGTCAAGGGAGAGGAAGGCACCGAGGTGACGATCAAAGTCAGCAGAGACGGCGAATATGTCACCGTGAAAGCCACCCGCGCGACCATCAATGTTCCCACAGTCACATCCGAGATGCTGGACGGCGGAATCGGCTATCTCAAGATCAGCCAGTTTGATGATGTGACACCCGGCCAGTTCGATGAGAACTTCGAAAAGCTGAAGAGGGCCGGAATGAAATCCATGATCCTGGATCTGCGCGATAACCCCGGCGGCACTGTGTCCGCAGTCACACAGATTGCTTCCGAGATCCTGCCCGAGGGCCTGATCTTCTACATGGAGTACAAAGACGGCAAGCGTGACGAATATCCCTGCCCCGGCGCAGATTTCAATATCCCTCTCGTTGTCCTTGTAAACGGCTATTCCGCCAGCGCCTCCGAGATCCTCGCCGGCGCGATCCAGGACGCGGGGACAGGAACCCTTGTCGGCACCCAGACCTACGGAAAAGGCATAGTCCAGAACCTCTATCCCCTGGGTGACGGCTCTGCCATCAAGATTACTGTCGCCGATTACTACACCCGTAACGGCCGCAACATCCACAAGGTGGGTATCGAGCCCGACCAGGTCCTCGAATTTGACAAGGACCAGTATGAAAAAGATGAGACTGACAACCAGCTTGAAAAGGCCAAACAGATCCTTAACGGCAGGTGACGGACAGTTAAGATAAGGTCAGATCTATGCAAAATGAATGTGACAGCTGTGCGCTCTACATATATGACGAAGAGTACTGCGACTATATCTGCGAGGCGGATATGGACGAGGATGACTATGTGCGCTTTGTGACAGACAGCCACTCTTCCTGCCCCTATTATCAGGGCGGAGATGAATACACAGTTGTGCGGCATCAGGCATAACAAAACAATAAACAGTTACACAAAAAACCTGGAAAACAAAGAAAACATGTATCAAAGGGAGGTACACAATGGGACTTATTTTAGCAGCAGGCGCTTCACTCAGTACTGTTCTTGGAGATCAGTGGAAGGAATATTTTTACTGCTCTGAAATGCCGACGAATGTTCTTGTCCGCAAAGGAGAGCATCACACCGGCAAGTCAGGCCTCCTCAACAAAGGCGGAAGCGAGAATGTGATCACCAATGGATCTACGATCGTTGTCAACGAAGGCCAGTGTATGATCATTGTCGACCAGGGCGCGATCGTGGATATCTGCGCGGAGCCCGGCGCCTACACCTATGACACATCCTCAGAACCCAGTATCTTTTCCGGTAATCTGGGACAGGGTATCAAAGAGAGCTTCAAAAAGTTCGCGGCGCGTGTCAGCTACGGCGGCGTCACAGCCAAGGACCAGAGGGTCTATTATTTCAATACCAAGAATATCATCGGAAATAAATACGGCACTGCCAGCCCGGTCCCTTTCCGTGTCGTCGATAAAAACATCGGCCTGGACCTGGATATATCCGTCAGGTGCTTCGGCGAATATACCTACAAGATGACTGACCCGATTCTGTTCTACAAGAATATCTGCGGCAATGTGGACAGGGATTACACCCGTGACAGGATCGATGATCAGCTCCGCTCCGAGCTCCTGACAGCCCTGCAGCCTGCCTTCGCCAGAATCTCCGATATGGGCATCCGCTACAGCTCACTGCCCGGCCACACCAGAGAACTCTCTGAGGCTCTCAACACCGAACTCTCCTCCACATGGGGACAGGTTTACGGCATAGAGATCGTTACGTGCGGCGTCAGCAGCGTCAAGGCTTCCGAAGAGGACGAGCAGGCGATCAAGAATCTCCAGCTGGGTCTTGCGGCAGGCGGCAATGCAGCCATCGCAGCCGGTATTTCTGTCCAGGCGAATGCACAGGCCATGAAGGACGCAGCCAAGAATCCCAACGGCGCCATGATGGGCTTTGCCGGCATGGGAATGGCACAGCAGGCCGGAGGCGTCAACGTCGGACAGCTCATGCAGCAGGCAGCAGCGCAGCAGCAGGCGGCACCTCAGATGCAGGCACCCGGCGCGGCGGCAGCCGGCTGGAAATGCCCTGCCTGCGGCCAGGAAGGCAACACCGGCAAGTTCTGCCCCGGCTGCGGCACAGCCAAACCCGCGGAGCCTGAAGAGTGGACCTGCCCTACCTGCGGCCAGACCGGCAACAAAGGCAAGTTCTGCCCCGGCTGCGGCACGGCAAAACCCGCTGACTCCAGCGGTACCTGGACCTGCCCTTCCTGCGGTCAGGCGGACAACACCGGCAAGTTCTGCTCCGGATGCGGTAAGCCCAGGGCATAAATTGCAAAACAGCCGGCAATCTTTTTAATAGATGAGAACAGGTGTGTCAGGAATACTTCATTCCTGACACACTTTATGAATAAACAGCATTGTGAAGCGCCCGGGCGCGGGGCAATGCGGAGTTTGATCATACATAAATCACGCATATTTGAGGCCGCGAGACCATAGCTGCATTTATGAATATACCGGGAGGAAGGCATGGCAGATCAGGTTACCAATTATCAGTGTCCGGCATGTACAGGTCCGCTTCGTTTTGATGGGAAAACCGGAAAGCTGAAATGCGACTACTGCGGGAGTTACTTTACTGTCCAGGAAGTCGAAAAGCTCTACGCGGCTAAAAATGCTTCCGCGGAGAAGGCAAAGGAAAACGCGGACAAAGCCAAAGAAAACGCGGACAAAGCCAAAGAAAACGCGGATTCCGGATCCGGCTGGGGCAGTGATGCCGCGAAAATGCGGGCATATAACTGCACATCCTGCGGCGCGGAGCTGATCTGTGATGAGACAACCGCAGCGACACAGTGTCCTTATTGCGGAAATAATACAGTTATTCCGGGACAGTTTGCAGGTACTCTGAAGCCGGACTGTGTCATTCCCTTCAAGTATGAAAAGCAGGATGCAGTCAAAGCGCTGAAGGGCTACTACAAAGGGAAAACCCTTCTCCCCGGATCTTTTAATAATTCGAATCATCTGGAGGAGATCAAGGGTGTCTATGTCCCCTTCTGGCTTTACAGCGGACATGTGGATGCGCGCGGTCTTTACGAGGCAAGGCAGGATGAAGTCCACCGGCAGGGAGAATATGAGATCACAAGATCCAGACACTATGAGGTTAGCCGCGAGGGCACCATCAATTTCAGCCGTGTGCCGGTCGACGCATCCACGAAAATGCCCGATGATCTCATGGACAGCATCGAGCCCTTTGATTACAGGGATTTGAAGGAGTTTTCTCTTGCATATATGCCGGGATATCTGGCCAATAAATACGATGTCAGCAGACAGGAGTGCGGAAAGCGGGCGGCAGAACGATCCAGAAACAGCGCCCAGGATGCACTGCGGGGCACAGTCGATGGTTATACCAGTGTCACCACCCGCACCCACGACGAAAAGATCTACAACGAGAAGACGGAGTACGCAGTTCTTCCGGTATGGCTTCTGAGCACAAAATGGCAGGGGCAGAATTTCCTCTTCGCCATGAACGGCCAGACCGGCAAAATGATCGGCAATCTCCCCGTGTCCAGAGCAAAACAGACGATCTGGTTCCTCGCTGTATTTATCCTCAGCTTCCTGCTGTTCGGATCCTTCCTCTTGACGGGGGAGGACGTGACTGCGGTATCCTATCTGATCGCATTTATTTTTGCCTTTGTACCGGCAGCTATTGTCAACGCTGTCCTGTGCAGCCAGATGAAACCGGTTGCACAGAAGAACCGTGCGGCGGCCTATGTGACGGACGGAGGAGTCCGCCTTCATGTTAAGGATGATCGCTATATCCGGACGACAGAGTCCAGGGTGAAGATCCAGAACGCACAGCCCAGGGGCGGGGGGAAAGGTCCCGGTCCCGGCGGTATATGATGGAGCCCGATCTACAATGCGTCATAAAAGAGAAAACACAGGACGGAATATTGCCGTGGCAGCGGCGGGGATCATGACCCTGCTTCTGATCCTTGTGTGGATGTTTTATTATTTTGTTTTCGAAAGAGCAAGGACACTCCGGGCTTCTCTGGAAAAACTAGAGGGGCCGCCGGTGTCCTTCAGTGTTGACAGCGGCTTTTTTGAGGAAAGCTTCCTGCTGGAGCTGAAAGCTGACCGGAATATCCCGGAGGATGATACGATCGAGATCCGCTATACGGTAAACGGCGATGATCCGACGGGGGACAGCCTCCTTTATAAAGACGGCATAGACATAGGGGAAGTGATCCGGCTAAAGAAAGCGGAAGAGGCAGAGACAGCAAAAGAGACAGCGGCCGCAAGAGAAGCGAAATCGGCCGGAGATTCCGCAGAGGAGGAAATTTCAGAGGAGGAAGCCGCTCAGAAGAAAAGTGAGACTGCGGAAGAATATTCCATTGAGAATCAGCGCAGACAATGGGAGCAGGAAAAAAACACTGCGTCGTCTGACAATGGCCTTTATGTGGACCGGACTGAGGACGGGATCTATGTGATCCCCGTCCGGGCCCGCCTGGTGCAGGGAGAGGATACAAGTGCTGTAGTGACCAGGACCTACGTGGTCGGCCCCGGTGTGTTTGAACGATACGACGGGTATGTGGTCTGTCTCAGTACGGATTCCTCCAACCTGTTTGATTATGACAAGGGCATCATGGTGCGCGGGAGTCATTACTGGAAAGATCTGGACAAGGGCATACGCAAGGACCGCTGCGGAAATTATTATCAGGAGGGTGCTGAATGGACCAAAGACGGTCACGTGACCCTGTTTTCGCCGGAGGGAGAAGTCCTGCTCGAAGAGGATACAGGAATCGAGGTGGGCGGATTCAGCTCCCGTAATCTTCCGGCGAAAACGCTCCGTATCGTGGCATCACCGGCCAAAGGAAGTTCTGATTCTTCTTTTGCCCTTGGTATTTTCACCGGGGGCTCCTACAGCCGCGCAGGCAATCTGCAGAAGGCGGAGGAGACGGGGACGGACATCGGGACCACAGCTATTCCGGAAGATCCTGTCTCTTTTCAGAAGATCCGCTTCCGTACACATGGAGTTCCCCAGTATCACAACCGGAGCGTCCGCAACGAATATGCCAAGATCATCAGCGATGCGAGCGGTTTTCCGGGGCTTGCCGGAGCCCGTCTGGGTGTGGCATTCCTCAACGGGCAGTTCTACACGGACTGTGACGTGACGCCGAGTGTGACCAGAGACTACATGTGCAGGATCTTTAATCTGGGAGTACCCGATGCGATCGAAAGATACGACACCAGTGACTACGATGCCTACAAAAGTGCGAAAATCCTCAATCTCTTCAATGCGGATCTGACACAGACGGAAAACCAGAAAGCTCTTGAAAATGCAGTCGATATGGACAACTATCTGTTTTATTTTGCACTCGAGGTGCTCTTTAATAATTCTGACTGGCCCTTCAACAATGTCACCATGTGGCGCTATAACGGGGAGCAGGATCCGGGAAATCCCTATTCGGACGGACGTTTCAGATTCCTGCTGGATGACATGGATCAGATTCTTACCAATGATCTGCACAGTGCGCCGGAGCACTGGTCAACGGAACTGATCGATTATCTGATGCGGGATGAGAAAAATACCTTTTACCATGTCATGGCATGCAGAAAATACAGGGATACCTTCCTGACCTATGTTGACGATCTTCTGCGTACGACCTTCGAACCGGATTATGCCTGTGCGGTTCTGGATGCCCTCTACACGGATCTGGAGCGCGAATATATCCTTGACTACGGGCAGGATTTCTGGACGGAAATGGAAGATACCGCAGAAAAGACCAAAAACAACGTCCGGGAAAAGGAAGGTCTCTACCGGGCGGACATCGCCAAATATATGGGGCTGCAGGAACGCTACCATGTCTCGATCGAGGCAGGGGACGGAGTCTCTGTTTCCTGGAACAATATGATCGTCGGCCCGGGCAGGAAGTGGTCGAACCAATACTACCGCGGCACTTCCTTTGCGGTCACGGCGAAGCCCATGGAGGGCTATCGCTTCATCGGCTGGGAGATCAACGGTGAGGCCGCCCATGCAGAGGGAGCATCCGGTTCCGGCACCCAAAGCGGAGAAACCATGGTGATCAGCGACAGCCTGTCCTCTGCGGAGGCGGGCAGCGCAGCGCAGGTGACGGTGCGAGCCCTCACGGAACCAATCCGGTAAATAGACAGACCGGAACTAAAAAAAGGAGTCAAAAAGCGGAAGCAGAAGCCGAAATCAAAAACCGGAATCAAAGAACCTGAACCGGAATAAAATAACAGGGATCAAAAAACCGGAATCGCCGGTGTGTATCATCTGATGATGGACACATGCCGGGATTCCGGTTTTTTTAAACAGCTTTTACTGGTTTTTGAGTTTTTCAGATTCCTTATTTGTACAGACCTCTTAATTGTACAGACCTCTTAATTAACAGAACCCTTAATTTTACAGGTTCCTTAATTTACCGGATCCCTTGATTTACAGGTCCCTGAAATGGAAGTGACTTCTGCCGCTGGCGTAGTCGCCGACGATCTGTCCGCTGCCGTTGAGCAGGTATTTGTAGGTCACAAGGCCATCGAGTCCGACAGGACCGCGGGCGTGGAGTTTGCTGGTGCTGATGCCTACCTCGGCACCGAAACCGTAGCGGAAACCGTCCGCGAAGCGGGTGGAGCAGTTGCGATAGACTCCTGCGGAGTCGACCATCTGCATGAAGCGGGCGGCCACGGCATCATCACGGGTCAGAATGGAGTCTGTGTGGTGGGAACCGTAGCGGTTGATGTGGTCAATGGCTTCCTCGACATCCGCGACGATTTTGATGGAGATGATCATATCCAGGTACTCCGTGCGGAAATCGTCGTCTGTCATGATATCGACAGCTTCGATCTGTGCGGCAGCCTCAGAGGAGCGCGCGATCAGGTCCTCTGCCTCCTGTGTGCCTCTGAGTTTTACGCCGGCGTTCTTGAGTTCGCGGGCCAGGCGGGGAAGGAAGACCGGGGCGATCTCCCGGTGGATCAGGAGAGTCTCCACGGCGTTGCAGGCAGCTGTGTACTGGGTCTTGGCGTCAAGGATGACGTCTGTGGCCATGTCCATATCGACATCGCGGTCCAGGTAGATGTGGCAGATGCCGTCCGCGTGTCCCATGACGGGAATCTTTGTATTGTTCATGATGTACTGCACGAACTGGTTGGAGCCGCGGGGAATGAGCAGGTCCACATCTTTTTCGCACTGCAGAAGCTCGTCGATCTCATTGTGGAGCTCAGCCTGCAGCAGGCAGGATTCGGGAAGGCCTGCCGCGACAGCGGCTTCGTGGATGATGGTAAAGAGGACGCGGTTTGTTTTTGCGGTCTCTTTACCGCCCTTCAGGATCGCGCAGTTGCCGCTCTTGAGGCAGAGGGTGGAAATCTGTACCAGAGCATCCGGCCTCGCCTCGAAAATGACACCGATCACGCCGATGGGGACACTGACACGCTCGAGGACAAGCCCGGCGTCCAGCTCCCTTTTCAGGAGGGTTTTTCCGATCGGATCGGGAAGGGTGATCAGCTGGTCAATGCCTTTACAGACATCGTTGAGCTTTGCGTCATTAAAGACGAGACGCTTCATGACTGCCTGTGCGATGCCGTTCTCAGCGGCGGCCTGGCAGTCCTGAGCGTTTGCGGCAAAGATTTCGTCTTTTCTTGCCGTCAGGGCTTCTGCGATCGCGCGCAGGGCACCATTTCTCATTTCGTTGGAAGATGCGGCAAGCACAGGAGCGACAAGCTTCATTTTCCTCGCTTCTTCACGGATATTCATCATATACCTCCTTGTACTGGTTAACACGCCCTTAGGGGGTACGTGCCTTGTAACGTCATTTGTGGTAGGTCCGGCCGTTCAGGATCATGAACCCGCGGTAGATCTGTTCCAGGATCAGCACCCTGGTGATGAGGTGTGTGAATGTCAGGTCGGACAGCTTCCAGCGGACATCCGAGCGCTCCAGGAGCGCTTTGCCCGGCCCCAGGGAACCTGCGATGACAAAGACAAGATCGCCGCCCTTCTGTCCGGCTTTCAGCTGCCAGCTGCCCAGCTGCTGTGCGAATTTCCCGCTGTCCCACATTTTTCCGCCCAGATCCAACAGGATGACCAGGTCCTGGTCCCGAAGCTTTGAGAGCACACGCTCCGCTTCATTGTCTTTGATGCGGACAGTCTCCGCGTCCCGCTCCGCATGGGCATTGGGCTCATCCTTTACCTCAAGCACGTCAACTTTGGAAAAAGCCGAGATCCGCTTGACATATTCCGAAACTAAGGACTGGAGAGCCTTATCTTTCATTTTTCCGACACATAAAAGTCTTATCATCTGTGTCCTTTCGACAGGTCCTCTTTACTGAAAAAATCAATTCATTCTGATCAGATGCACCCGGATCTTCACGCAAAAACTGCAAAAAGCCGCTTCGATGCCTGCCCACCCAAGTGCTCCGGCATGGCCGGAAACTTTGACTTGCGACTCTGATTATCTTAACAAGACACACAAAAGAATTCAACTGAAGATTGCGCGTTTGCGAACCTGTCGACATGGCTCATTGGGAATGCCGCAGACTCCAATGAGCCATGCACTACAAAAAGGCAGGAAAGGCTCCTGCCTGTTCCCTGCCTGGGCATTGAATATACCATATTTTATATTTTTACTTTCCGGGATAGGGCCTGCGTATATCACTTGCCCCGGAGATATAATCGAGGCTGCAATTGTAGAATTGTGCCAACTTTATCAGTCTGTCCACAGGAATGCGCACTCGGCCGGATTCATAATCACTGTAAGTGCGCTGCGATACTGTAAGTACTTCCGCAATGCTTTCCTGGGTAAGAGATCTTTCCTCCCGCAAAGTACGAAGTCTTTCTGTGTAACGCATATGTAATCTCCATATAGATAATATAATGATGTTGAGGTCAAAAGGTGGTTAAGTGAACACCGTCTCGTCAAGCTGCACAAACGCCTTGGGCACGCTCTCGCTCTACCCTCGCTGGCAGCGGTACTAAGGCCGCTAAAAAACAGCGGCCAAGTACCGGCCGCTCGCCAAGGCCCTTCGGCTGTTTGTGCAGCTTGACGAGACTCAGAGCCATTGGATACCTTTTGACCTTTACATCATATAATGTTACGTACTCAGACATGTTTATGAACACGAGGTCATAACCACAAGTATATGCAATAATGGGAGAAAAAGTGCTTTTTAGCGCAATAAACACTAAAAATAACGCCGGATAATTCAAAGATGAGTGGATTTTCTGTCACATTGATTTGGCGGGCGGCAGCCCGTTTTTTTACTTGCGCAGGGCATAAGCAGGATGATGGCTCAGACCCGGCTGAAATCAGCGGGTCCCGAAGGGAAGAAGCTGCTGAAAAGGGCAGTAAAACCTGTGTGAAAGCTCACCTCTGTTCAGATGATTCAGATGGACCTGTACTCCTGTAACCGATTTAAAACTGCGTGTTCAAAAACTGAGAGAAAAAGATGCGAAAAATACCGCCGGCTCTGTTATAATGGGGACATGAAAACACCTATTGATTTCGGAAAAGAGTTTTTATATAGATTATTTGATCAAAGAGATGCCGATGCCTGTCAGAAAATGCTGGCGGGAGATCTGGTATGGATCACACCGGAGAACATGCACCATTTCCTTTCGGAAGGTGCGGTGCTGAAGTTTCTGCGCAAGCAGATCAAGCAGGAGACAGAGTCACGATATGTTGACCTGATCTCCATCAAGAGTTCCCCGAGCGCGGATAATATCATGACAGTGGCCTACGAGATTAATCTCGTATCAAGGGAAGAGGAGAGGCCGCTCTATCTGCGGTGTTCCATGGCGATCTGCCGGCGCAGCAGACAGCTCGAGATCACATTCTTACATTTTTCCAAAAAATCCGAGCGTGACAGTTCAGAACAGCTGCGCGGATTTATTGACAATCTTCCGTGCGGCGTGATGATCCTCGCCTGTCTGGACGGACGGCGGGAGCAGGCGATTTATTACAATGAGTTTTTTGCCCACCGGCTTCGTTACAAGCAGGATGAATTTGCGCGCGCAATGGAGCAGAATCCCTTTTTCATGGCCTCGGAGGAAGACCGGGACAGAATTCAGGAGGAAATTGCGGAGGCGCGCAAAAACGGAGGCAGTATAACTGCAAATCTGCGTTTTTACCGCCGGGACGGCAACAGCTTTTATTACCGGATGAAGGGGGCGCCCGCCTATCAGGCAGACGGCGGCACCGTCTATTACTGTGTCTTTCAGGAGACGACCGGCTTCCGGATCACCGCAGACCGGCTCCAGGAGCGGCTGGATTCAGCCACTGAGATCCTGCGTCAGATTCCGGAGGCAATCTGCGGGATTGAGTATCCTCCGGGGACCATGCTGAAAAAAGCTGAGGAAAAGGATCCCGCAGGGGAGAATGCTGCAGCTTCCGGCGGTGAAAGCACTGAAAGAACTGACAGCACTGACAGCAGAGGGAAAACCGCCCCCGAACAAGCTGTGCAGGAGGACGGCGATGTCAAGATCTACCGCGGACGCCGCAGGGAAAACAACTTCACGGAGAAGGCGGCTGCGGCAAAAGCACAGGCCGTAAAGATTTCCGGCGGCGGTCCGAGAGTGTTTTTTACCAGTAAAAATATTCCTTCCATGTTCGGTGTGTCCAACAGTGTGTATATGAAGAACATCCTGGAGGACCCTTTCTACGGGCTGGAACTCACGAGTATCACCCGCGACCGTCTGCTGACATCCTATATTTTCAATCCGGACAAGACAGCGACCGGCAAGGCAGTTTCATGCGGGATCTTCCGTGTCAAAAGACCTGACCAGGCGGACGAAAAGGCTGTCCGGGTGGAACTGATGGTCCGGCGCGTCAGGGAAAAAGACGGGACCATGCGGCTGTATCTGTTCTATTATGACCGGGAAGCTGCGCAGAAGGAAATGGAAACCCGGGTCGACCGTGCTATGAAGATGGGACGTGCCGGTCAGGAACAGCTCCGGGCAGACCTCAAAAAGGCCAAGGAAAATGCGGCCGGCAAGCTGGGCGAGCTCAGCATCTCCTTAAAGGAAGCTGAGAAAAAGCATGCCGAGGAGATGACGCGTATTGAATACAGTCTGTCGGAGGAAAAGAAGCGCGGCGCCCTGATGAGCCGTCAGCTGGAAGAAGCCAGGACGGCGCAGAAACAGATCGCGGCGGAGCGCGACAGGGTTGAAGAAGATGCTGCCCGAAGGATCCGCAATCACGAAGCCCGCGCCCAGAGGCAGGTCAAAGAAGCCTGCAGTGCCCGCAGCCTTCTCGAAGAGCAGCTGCGCGAGGCTCAGCAGCGCAGCCGTCAGCTGGAACAGCAGCTGCAGAGGGAAAGATCCCGGCGTCTTCTTCTCGAAGAGCAGCTCAGGCAGCTCAGGGAACAGAACGAAGAACGTCAAAAAGAACAGACAGACGGCCTGTATACAGACCGTGTGAAAATCACGGAGGCTATGGGACCTGCGATCCTGCCTGCGGCGACGCTGCAGTCGTCCGCGGCGGGATCATCCGCGGGATCAATGAAGTCTGCGGCAACAATGCAGCCCTCGGCAACAATGCAGCCTTCTGCAGCAATGAAGCCCCCGGCATCAATGCAGCCCTCGGCAACAATGCAGCCTTCTGCAGCAATGAAGCCATCGGCATCATTGCATTCTCCGATCTCAATACAGCCTTCGAAAGAAATGCATCCTTCGGCATCAATACAGCCTTCGAAAGAAATGCAGTCTTCGGCAGTAATGCAGCCTTCGGAAACAGTCATCCGCCAAGGGGACTGGATGACCCGGGGCCGGTCCCTGAAGGTGTTTTCCTCTATGGGGCCGGCCGATGACGGGGAAGAGGAACAGCTGCAGCTTGATACTCCCGCTGCCCCTGCGGCAAGTGCCTCCCCCGGAAAGACTGTTCTGCGGGAGGAGGCTTTCTCCCCGGAGTCCTTTATACGGGATATTATGGTCTATGAGGACAGCATCTGCTCGGACAGGGAGATCACACTCCGTCTGTATCTGGACAGCAGATTTCCCTCAAATGTATACGGGTATGCTTCGCTTCTCAGACAGGCTCTGTGCGAGATCATTGAGAATGCGGTAGGCCGTGCGAGGACAGGCGGAATCATCAGTGTCCACTGCCGTGCTGACCGCCCTTCCGGAGGTCTGGTAAATCTGTACTTCAGGATTGATGACGACGGAAAAAGGATTCCGGAGACAGGGATGCAGGCCATGTTTGAGGCGGAAGATCCGGCTGATGCCGCATCCGCGGGAAGACCGGTACTCTATGCGGCGCAGGAAGCCGCTGCCCTCATGGGCGGCAGCCTCAATGCACGGAGCAGCTCCGGCTCAACCCGTTTCCTGCTGACAGCAGCCCTGCGGGTTCGATAGAGAGAGCTGATCAAAAGTAAACGTTCAGAACCCTGAGAGCATCGAAGGGAACGCTGAAACAGCGCGAGGCATAGTGTTATGAAAAAAACGGGAAAAAACAGCAAGGTAAAAGACAGCAGCGGAAATACTGTAAACAGGAAAGAAGAGAAGGAAAAATCTATGACATCAAGAATCGGCAAAAGCCTTTGCGATGCGGCAGGTCTTGTATTACTGACCGGAGCCTGTGCGGGTACGGGCGCTCTGGTCGGGGCGGCAGGACATTTTTACAAGTATGCACTGACGCCCAAAAAACATGATCCCCGACTTGACTCAAAGCCTCTTGAGAAAGAATATGCTGCCGGCCGCAAGTGGATGAAATCCCATTCCATGCGCGAGGATATTTATATCCGGAGCGACGACGGGCTTCGCCTGCACGGCAATTATATTCCCGCGGAAACCGCCAGACATTATTATGCCATCTGTGTACACGGCTACGCCAACGCAGCCGACAGCGTGGGGCTTTATGCATCTGTCTACCGCGACCGCTACGGTATGAATGTGCTGCTCCCGGACCTGCGCGGCCACGGCCGGAGTGACGGCAATTATGTGGGTATGGGCTATGATGACAGCCGTGACATTCTGCGCTGGATCGACTGGATCCTGGAAAAAGATCCTGCAGCCAGGATCATCCTCCACGGTATTTCCATGGGCGCGGCTACAGTCCTGATGACCACGGGATATAATCTTCCCAAACAGGTGGTGGCAGCTGTCTCCGATTCTTCCTACACATCTGCTGTGGATGTCTTGACATTTGCCTACAAGAAGGAGGATGCAGCGGTGGTCCCCGCACCTGTTATGCTCGAAGCCCTGCGTGCCATTGCGCTTGTGCAGGCCGGCTATGATATCAGGAAAGCTGCACCGATTCAGGCAGTAGCACACTCCAAGACACCGACACTCTTTATCCACGGACAGGCCGACGGCCTTGTTCCGCCGCGGATGATGCCCGCCCTCTATAAAGCGGCATCCTGTGAAAAAGCATTTCTCTGGATTCCCGAGGCCGACCACGTCCAATCTGTCAATGTCGATCCTGAGACCTATTGGGCACGTGTCGAGCGCTTTCTTCACGCACATGAAATTCCCCTTATGTAATACCGCTTAAGTGATGATCCCCCGCATGTGATGACCTGAGTATATCGATTTCAACAAGGACGGCTCCGTATGGGATGATCCCCCGCATGTGATGATCTGAGACTGAAAAAAGCCCCCGGCTGTTCCGCCGGGGGTCTTTTCATACATATTTTCGGGCGCCTGCTCACGGCCGCATATGTGAAATACAGCTGAAGCCTTTTTTTGCCTTCGGGAGAGGGGCTGCCATGGTCAGTCTTTGCGGAGCATCACATGCCTGCCGTTGACCTGGACGGAAGGGATCATGCGGTTGAGGTAGACGGAGAAGCGTGTCACGCCGCTCTTGCGGATGGTGGCATCGAGCTTGTCGTTTATCTCCTCGAGTTCTTTTTTCAGGGTCGAGATATAGATGTCATCTGTCTGATGCTTCTCGAAAATCTTCAGGATCTGGCTCTCTATATCAGAGTCGGGCGAGCTGCTCAGAGAGACCCACACTGCATTGTCCCGGTTTTCGACAGAGAGAGAGGGAAGGTCCTTGAGGAACTCAGAAAGTTTGCTGTAGTGGTAGTTGCGGATATCGAAATCGGGGAAGATCTTCACAAGGCGGGAGCCGATCTCGCCCAGACCGGTCTCTTTGCCTTCGGCGTTATTGTCCTCGATCATCTTGACGATCGTGGCCTCAATGGTCTCGGGCGGAGTAAAAAGCTGCTCATCGCTTACTGCCTCCGGATCGAAATTGTAGCTGCCTGTGCCGTCATAGATATAGGGGTCTGTGCTGCCGGGGTAGGCAGAAGAACCATAGGACCCTGATCCGTAGGAGGAGCCGCCGGAGGAACCGTAGCTTCCCGTATCCGTATAGGAGGATGCAGCAGCCCCCGCTTTGCGCCGCCTGCTGCCGGAATCGGATCCCGCAGAAGCAGTGCCGCTGCTCTTGCCGGCGGAAGCACTGCCGTAATAACCGGCAGGTACCGGAAGCTGAGCTCCGGAACTCTTTTTCCGGGATGTACGGGTCCGCTTGCCCGCCACAGTCACGACATCATCGTCCGGATCGCTCTCGCTCTCATTGATGACTTCCAGAAAAATAAAACGCTCACAGGAGACGCGGAAGGATTCCGGCGTCTTTTTTTCACCCATACCGATGACAACCTTGCCGGCCTCGCGCAGTCTTGTGGCCAGTTTGTTGAAATCGCCGTCGCTGGACACAATACAGAAACCCTGCACATCGCCGGTGTAAAGAATATCCATGGCATCGATGATCAGACCGATGTCGGAGGCATTTTTGCCCGGTGTATTATTGGGCTGCATCACCGGTGTCAGGGAATATCCGGACGCCCGGTTCAGCCAGGAGTGAAGACGGTCCTGGGACCAGTCCCCGTACATGCGGCGCACCGTGATCTTGCCGAATTTTGACAGTTCGCTCAGAATTCCCGGTATATATTTTGAGCTGACATTGTCAGCGTCGATCAACATCGCAATATTGATATCTTCCATGCTTTTTCATGATCCTTTCAGTCTCAGAGCTTTGTACCGAGAGACGGCCCAAAGCTCCCCTGATCCTTCACCGTTTTTACCTGCGCGAAAACGCTTCAGTGTGCCGCTCTGACGAGCGGCATGTTTCCGAAGTGTGAACGCGGGCAGCGGATGATCCGCCGAAGACGGCAGACCTCCTGTATCCGCTTCAATCTGACATCATCTTATCATTTTTGTGAAAGCGTGACAATCGTTACAGTTCACGCCCACTCGAAGGACGTGAACATGTAACGCTGCGCGCGGTGCTGAGGGACACCGGGGGCGGTTCTGACTGTCCCGTTGCAGTTGATAAAAGCATGTAAAAAGAGTATGATTATAGGACTGCGTGTCTGCAGGCTGTGCCGGTATTCCTGCCGCACAGGACCTGCGGCTTATATCTGCATTTTTATGTGCAGAATTACGCAATACAGTTTATTTCCGCCCCGTATATAAGGACGGTAACAATACGGAAAGGAGTAGTAAATACTATGAGCAGCGAAAACACCCCTAAGACCAACACCGGTAAGATGGCTCCTCCGCAGCCGAATTTCAAGGTTGATCCCAATCCGGGAACTCATGTAAAAAAGATGATCGCGGTCGTCAGCGGCAAGGGCGGTGTCGGCAAATCCTCCGTCACAGCTATGAGCGCCCTCTGGGCAAGCCGTCAGGGTCATTCTGTAGGCATCCTGGATGCGGACATCACCGGTCCCAGCATTCCCAGAATGTTCGGCGTGACACCCTATGATCTGTCCGCCAACGAGACAACCATTTTCCCTGCAACTTCCATCACCGGTATCAAGGTCATGTCCATGAACCTCCTGATGGAAGACGAAGAGCAGCCCGTCATCTGGAGAAGCCCCGTGATCACCGGCGCCCTCAAGCAGTTCTGGACGGATGTCGCCTGGGGTGATATTGACTATATGTTTGTCGACATGCCTCCGGGAACCGGCGATGTCCCGCTGACGGTTTTCCAGTCCCTGCCCGTGGACGGAATCCTGATCGTCACGACTCCTCAGGACCTGGTCAGCATGATCGTCAAAAAGGCTGTCGGTATGGCCAAAATGATGGATGTCCCGATCCTGGGTGTCATTGAAAACATGAGCTACATCAAATGTCCTCACTGCGGAGAAGAGATCCATATGTTCGGCAAGAGCCATGTTGAGGAGTCTGCCGCGAAGGAAGGTCTCCCTGTAGTCGCCCGCATTCCCATCGATGCAGCCATGACAGCTGCCTGCGACACAGGCAAGATCGAATATTACGCAGGAGATTTCATGAACGGCCTTGCGGAGGTTCTTCCGAAAATCTGATGGTTTGTGACCTCTGAGGGCGAAAAATCTTGTATCGGCAAGGTTTTTTTACTCTCCCGAAACATGCCGGAGCACTTCAGTGCTCAGGCATCGTCAACGAGAAATCCGCATTTCAAAGTCTTTCGTATATGGACTTTGAAATTGGCGATTTCTCGTTGATATCAGAGGATGTTTGTGCTCCGGCACAAACATCCGGGAGCTTTAACCAGTGACAGCAATTTCATTAACAGAAGACATTAAGAAAGAAGTCCGGCATTGCATAAAACAAGGCCGGGCTTCTTTGATTCCCGCAGATCAACCAGGATAACCCGGATGAACGGAAGCGGCAGAGGAAGATTATACCGCTTTTTGTTTTATCATTTTGACATATCTACGGCACATTCTTGCATTGAAAAAGAAACGTCTATCGGTGAGAATGATTTTTAAAACAGGACAGTTTGTCCGGAAAGATATTTCTAAAATCGGCAAGATCAGAATTGAGGGGAAAACAGTTAAAATGAATATTCAGTTTCTGGATAAGGAAAGAATTTTTAAGATTGATACAGAGCACACCAGCTATGTGATGGCTGTCATGGACGATGAAAAGTTCCTGGAACATGTGTATTTCGGAAAGCGCCTGGGAGATTCCGATCTGCGTTATCTGCTGCGGTATATGGAGAATCCTTTCCTGCCCTCCTCCAATAACGGAGAGCGCGGCAAGGTCCTTGCAAGCATGAAGCATGAGCTTCCCGGTGAGCTGATGGGCGATCACCGCGATGGAGCTGTGACGATCCGGACACAGGGAGGCCACACCGCTGTCCAGCCCTATTATGTTTCTCATCGTATTTTTCAGGGCAAGGAGCGGCTTGAGGGACTTCCTGCCACCTTCGGTCATGAAGAAGATACCATGTCCCTTGAGATCACCATGGAGGATCCGGTCCTGCATGTCCGCTTCCTTCTGACCTATTCTGTCTTCGCAGATACGGATGCCGTCATGCGCAGCATGCGTGTCATCAATGACGGACAGGAGTCTGTCCGCCTTGAAAAGGCACTTTCCCTGTCCCTGGATATGGACTGTGCAGACATGAATCAGAAACCTTTCCGCCTGCTGACTCTCGACGGCATGTGGGTCCGCGAGCGCCATATGAATTTCCGTGAGATCGGATATGGTTTCCAGGGGGTCTGCTCCAACCGCGGCGAGACTTCCCATCACGAACAGGCCTTCCTCGGCCTGGTGTCTCCCAGTGCCACACAGCACCAGGGGGAGGTCTATGGATTCCATCTGATCTATTCCGGCAATTTCCGCGGGCAGGTTGAGCGCGATTCCAATGAGACCCTGCGCGTCACTCTCGGGATCAATCCCGACCGTTTTGCCTTTACACTGCAGCCCGGCCAGAGCTTCCAGGCTCCCGAGGGCGTCATGGTCTTTTCCGCAGAGGGACTCAACGGAATGTCTCATACTTTCCATGACCTCTACAGGAATCACCTGATCCGCGGCGTCTGGAAGGACAAGAAGCGTCCCATCCTCATCAACAACTGGGAGGCCACATATTTTGACTTCGACGAGACCAAGCTTCTGGATATTGCCCGCGATGCAAAAAAGTGCGGCATCGAGATGCTGGTCATGGACGACGGATGGTTCGGCAAGCGCGACCTGGATGACTGCAGTCTCGGCGACTGGTTCGTCAATGAGAACAAGATCAAGGGCGGCCTCAAAAAGCTTGTCGATGAAGTCAATGCCCTGGGCATGAAGTTCGGCATCTGGTTTGAGCCCGAGATGATCTCACCCGACTCCGACCTCTACCGTGCCCATCCGGACTGGGCGATCCGTATTCCCGGACGCGAGCCCATTCAGCTGCGCAATCAGTATGTTCTGGATCTGTCCCGCAAGGAAGTGCGCGACACAGTCTATGATATGATCGCAGCTGTTCTGAGAAGCGCGAATATCGAATATGTCAAATGGGATATGAACCGGACCCTGACCGATTTCGGCAGTGCCAGCCTCGGCGCACAGGACCAGGATGAACTCTGCCACCGCTACGTGCTGGGTCTGTACGAGATGCAGGACCGTCTGACGAAGGATTTCCCTTACCTTCTGCTGGAAAACTGTTCCGGCGGCGGCGCCCGTTTCGACCCCGGCATGCTCTATTACAGCCCCCAGATCTGGTGCTCTGACGACACGGATGCTGTGGAACGCCTGATGATCCAGGAGGGTACATCCCTGATCTATCCCCTCTCGACCATGGGCGCCCATGTCTCTGTCATACCCAACCATGTAGTGGGACGCTGCACCAGCTTTGAGACCCGCGGCAACGTCGCTCTGGCAGGCACCTTCGGCTATGAGCTGGATATCACAAAACTCAGTGAGCAGGATATAGCGCAGATTCCTCACCAGATTGCGCTCTACCATAAATACAATGACCTGATCCGCCGCGGCGATTATTACCGGATCGCCTCCTACCGCGAGAACCATCTGTTTGACAGCTACTGTGTTGTTTCCAAAGACAGGACAGAAGCCCTCATCACCTATGTTCAGGTTCTCAAGGTACCTGAAGACCGCAGCAGGATCCTCCGGATTCCGGGTCTTGATCCCGACAAAGAATATGCCGTGATCGTCGACCAGACCGGCGACATTGCCCCCGAGGATGACAAGACTATGGTTCTCCCTGTCGGTCCCCGCACAAAGATGCGCGGCGATGCCCTTATGTATGCGGGCCTTCCCATGCCCAACTTCCGGGGAGATTTCCGCTCCGCTCTTATTTACCTGTCCGAGATCTGAAAAAAGGAAACAGCTCCCCCCGATTCCGATTCTCAGTGATCAAAAAAGACCGGCTCCACGATGCTATGTCAGATGGACATTTCATCGTGGAGCCGGATTTTTTTTATCAATGGGGGTAGACCCCTTCTCTGCAGCCTTATGGCCGCTTGTGCTTATTTGGATTTGCGGCGGTTTCCGCGGTTCTTCTCCCAGATAATGCGCAGACCCTTGAGCAGGAGGTTGTTGTCAATAGTAATGTGATGTGTGCAGTAAGGGCAGATGGTAGAGGCAAGTCCGCCTGTTCCAACGATACTCCACTCCTCATCGCCTGTTGCCTGCAGAGATTCTGTGAAGCGGTTCAAAACTCCGTCGATCGCGCCGGCTGCACCGAAGATGATACCGGCCTTCATACACTCGACTGTATTTGTGGCGATTACTTTGTTGGGAGGGACGATCTCGATTTTGGGCAGGAGGGAGGTTCTCCGGGTCAGGGCATCCATAGAAAGATCCACACCCGGAAGGATCGCGCCTCCGATGTATCGTCCCTTCTGATCCACGACCGTCACGGTCGTCGCCGTGCCCATATCTATGATGATACAGGGAAGAGGATAGTATTCCTTGGCGGCGACAGCGGTGGCAACCAGATCTGACGCAATGGTGCCGGGATCGTCGATCATGATCGGGAGACCGGTCTTGACACCCGCTCCGACGACCAGGGCATCTACCCCGGTGATAAGCTTGACGGCCTTTTTGAGGATGAATGTCAGCGGGGGGACAACAGAAGAGATCACGGCACCCTCGATCTTCTGCAGATCGACGCCGTTCAGTTCGAGGATGAGTTTCATGTTCGCTGCATATTCGTACTCAGTCTTGTACGGATTGCTTTCAATTCTCATAATATGCTCGATCTCGCCGTTCATCTCCATACATCCGATCACTGTGTGAGTATTGCCGGTATCGATTGCCAGAATCATGAACCCCTCCTTTTCCCCGAATGGAACGATAAATGAAAAATATAGTCCAAAAAAACAACGCCCCGGCGGCCGCGTATATCAACCCTTCTCTAATCATTTTGCTCTGAATACCGGCCGGACAGTCCGGCATTTTGCATGGAGCAGAATACCTCGCCGCCCTCCTCCCGGAACCGGGGACTGCTTCTCTTATTTTAGTGCCTGTAACAGGCTATTTCAAGCTGAAAGGCAGATTTCAAGTTACAGTTCAGACCCGCCGTTATCTGTATACGCCCTTCGAGAGGGCTGTAACGATTTGACTTTCCCGGACGGCGGTCATATATTTATCTCAGTGGGGGAAGCCCTCAAACGTGCTTAAACATCAGGAGATATCTCATGAAATATGATTTTACTTCCATCATGGACCGCCGCGGTCATGATGCCCTTGCGGTCGACGCGATCGGAAATCCGGGCGGTTTTGCTCCGGGAGCTCCCGCGGAAGGATTCGATGTGATCCCCATGTGGGTCGCGGATATGAATTTTCCTACAGCTCCCTCTATCACGCAGGCAGTCGCGGAGAGGCTGCAGCACCCGGCTTTTGGCTATTTCAGCCCCCGAAAGGAATATTTTGATTCCATCATCCGCTGGCACTGTCACCGCCACGGCGAGGAAGCAGTAAAAGATCTTGTACCTGAATGTATCGGATATGAGAACGGTGTGCTGGGGGGAGTCGTCAGCGCCCTCAATGTCTTCTGCTCCCGCGGCGACAACGTCCTGGTCCACACACCGACCTATATCGGTTTTACCAATACACTGCGCAACAACGGCTACCGGATCGTGCACAGCCCCCTGCTCTATGAGGAGACAGTGCCCGGTAAGGGAAACTGGCGGATGGATTTTGACGACATGGAGCAGAAGATCCGCGATCATCATATCCATGCTGCGATTTTCTGTTCGCCTCATAATCCCTGCGGCCGTGTCTGGGACAGGGAGGAATTGGAACGGGCCTTTACCATTTTTGAAAAATATGATGTCAAAGTGATCAGCGATGAGATCTGGTCCGACCTCATTCTGGAGGGATACCGTCATATCCCGGCCCAGAGTGTCAGCAGCTATGCGCACGAGAACACCGTTGCTCTCTATGCGCCCTCCAAGACCTTCAATCTGGCGGGGCTGGTGGGCAGCTACCATATTATTTACAACAGGACACTGCGGGAACGTGTCCGGAAGGAATCCTCTCTCTGCCACTACAATGAGATGAATGTTCTGTCCATGCATGCCCTGATCGGAGCCTATACCCCGGAAGGGGAGGTCTGGCTCGATGAGCTGCGGCAGGTCCTCACCGGCAATGTCCGCTATGCGGCAGACTTTATCCGCTCTCATTTTGAAGGCGTCACCCTGGCGGAGCCGGAGGGCACCTACATGCTCTTCCCCGACTGCACAGGCTGGTGCACAGAGCACGGGAAGACTCTGCGGGAACTCGAGGACCTGTGCTGGAACTGCGGCACAGCCCTTCAGGACGGAAAGATGTTCAACGGGTCCTGCCATCTGAGGATCAATCTCGCCCTGCCCCTTTCCCGCGTGCAGGAAGCCATGGACCGCCTGGACCGGTACGTGTTCAACAGATGATGAGTCAGGGGGGAGGAGACAGGTGGAGAAGGGGACGGTTCTTTGTCTCCACCTTTCTCCCCTCCGTTGCGAAATCTCTGCGCAGCGTCTATAATCATTGTTGGAACCAAAGCTTTATCTGTTTATATGCAGTTTTATCTGCTTAAGCAGGGAGAAGCATTTAGTTTTTTGACTGATATTTTCAGGAGGACAAGAAATGAGTAAGGTACATGATTTTTTAAATGAAGCCGGTGTGTTTTTC
>Ga0310695_10004514_pt1 | contig 25515 bp, 26 predicted proteins | sample RumenRJG_04DNA_FD_203882 | JGI IMG/M metagenome (GOLD analysis project Ga0310695, IMG submission 203882) | Bovine rumen microbial communities from Lethbridge, Alberta, Canada - RJG_04 (v2) (version 2) | ecosystem: Host-associated > Mammals > Digestive system > Stomach > Rumen | place: Canada...
TTCCTTGCGATGGTCGAGGAAATGCTTTTTATCGCGAATCTGGGCGTTGATGTACTCCGGCTTGATGCTCTTGCTTTCGTTTGGAAGCAGAAGGGCACGGTTTGCGAGAGCTTGCCAAAAGCCCACACTCTGATTCAGGCATTCCAGTATGTTGCGGCGATTGCCTGCCCGAGCTTGCAGTTCAAGAGTGAGGCAATCGTCCATCCTGATGAAGTTATTAAATACATCAACGGCTCGGAGTGTCATCTGAGTTACAATCCGCTTCAGATGGCTCTTTTCTGGTCAACCGTTGCCACACGCGATACACGGCTTCTTTCGGAGTCTCTCAAAAATCGCTGGGCAGTGCCTCAAAATTGTGCGTGGGTAAATTACATCCGCTGCCATGACGACATTGGCTGGACTTTCAGCGACGAGGATGCCGCACGGCTTGGAATCAACGGCTTTAATCACAGGCAGTTCTTGAACCGATTCTTCACAGGCCGGTTTGACGGCACTTTTGCAAGCGGTGAGCCATTCCAGCTCAATCCAAGCACAGGGGACTGCCGAATCTGCGGAACAATGGCGAGCCTTGCGGGCCTGGAGCAGGCAGAAAAGCTCAACAATGAGGAACTTCGCCGCATGGCTGTGAACCGGATGAAGATGATGTATGCCGTTCAGATGGCTTTGCCTGGCGTTCCGCTTTTGTATGCCGGCGATGAAAAGGCCTTGCTCAACGATTATTCTTACCGTGACGACAAGAGCAAAAAAGAAGACAGCCGCTGGGTTCACAGAATCAAGACCGACTGGAGCGGAAAGAGCGAGTACAAGTCGCAGAAAATGGTCGCTGATTTCGTAAAAAAAGCAATTGCGCTCCGAAAAGAAGAGCCAATGCTCGGCGGAAGCGAAATTTTCTTCTACGATATTCAGGACAGCCGCGTGTTTGCTTTCCGCAGGGGAACGATTCATGTCGTGGCAAATTTCAGCGACAGCCCGGCTTCGTTCATGATTGACGCATGGAGCGAAAACAGCACGGACTTGCTCACAGGCCGCAATTTCTGGAATCATCAGAAGCAGCTGCTCGCACCTTATGAAGTACGCTGGCTTAAAGAGATAATTGAATAGGAGTCGCTATGACTTTCAGCACAAATAAATTCGGTGGCAATGATACCGCCAGGAACGAAACTCTGTTCACTACCGGGAACGGAAATCTTGGCTTTCGTGGCGACACGGAAGAAAAAGCTGGTACGCATCACAAAGGATGCTACATCAACGGATTTTATGACTCTGAACCGATTCAGTATGGTGAGACCGCTTACGGTTATGCCAAAAATCACGAGACGATTCTGAATCTCCCTGATCCAAAGCGGATTGAGCTGAAAATTGACAAAAAGGTTTTTGGTTTGGGCGAAAATGTCACTTCGTTCAAACTGGAGCTTGATGAAGAAAAAGGAATCCTTACGCGGCACACTGACTGGAAGAACGGCGACTCTTCTATCAGCCTTGTGAGCGAGCGGCTTGTTTCGTTCGCCCATGAAAATTGTGCCGTAATCCGCTATACAGTTACGAACACTTCAGAAAAAGACGAAAAAATTGCTGTGTCCACATGCATCGACACCGAAACAGGGAATATTCTCGCCGAAGAAGACCCTCGAATCGGTGCGAAGTTTAAGCATCTGCCGCTCGTAATCGATGAAATTTATAGATTTGAAAAACTTTCTTTTATTGCTCATACAGAAAATTCAGGGCTTCTTTTGGCTGGCTGTACAATTGACAATCTTGAAGTTGATGGCGAGCATGTTAAGTGGCAGGGTGGCGGGGCAACCCACATTCCTGGAATCTCACTTTTCATTCCGTCTTATGGATCTGTATTCACTCTTCCAAAAGGAAAGTCTTTTACTCTCACAAAATATATTACTTATTGTCATGCCAAAGAAGATGAAATTACGCTCGAAAAACTCCATGAGAATACTTTGAAAGAGTGTGACGAATTTGCTTCTCTGGGATTTGGAAAAATTGCAAAAGAACAGGCTGATTTCCTTGCTGATTTCTGGAAAGCAGCCGCTGTTAATATAGAAGAAACTGAATCAGAATCAGCTGATTCAAAAAAATCTTCATTGCAGGAAGCTCTTCACTTCAATCTTTTCCACCTCTTGCAGAGCGCAGGGCGGAACGGCAAAGTCAGCATTGCGGCAAAAGGCTTGACCAGTGAAGGATATGAAGGTCACTTCTTCTGGGACACAGAAAGTTATGTCTGCCCGGTTTTCACTTACACAGCACCAAATGTCGCAAAGAAATTGCTTGAATACCGCGCATCGATTTTGGACAATGCAAAAGAACGTGCCAAAGTCATGAGCTTGAAGGGCGCGCTTTATCCGTGGCGAACAATATCAGGCGAGGAAACAAGTGCCTACTTCCCGGCTGGCACGGCTCAGTATCACATCAACGCGGACATAATTTTTGCCCTCAACAGATTTTTGAACGCTCACGAAAACGACTTGGGCTTCGATAAAAAATCCGTCGAAGAAATGTGCGCAGAGACAGCAAGAATGTGGGCTTCTCTTGGAAGTTTTGCTCCGGGCAAGGGCGATAAATTCGTAATCAACGATGTCACAGGCCCGGACGAATATACGGCAATCGTAAACAACAACGCTTTCACAAATCTCATGGCGCGAGAGAATCTTGAAATCTCGGCAAAAAGAGCAGGGGCGGGCGCAAGCGAGTCCGAAAAGAGCGAGTGGAATCACATTGCCGAGAACATGTACATTCCGTTTGATAAGGAGCACGGCATTTATCCTCAGGACGACAGCTTTATGGATAAGGCGGACTGGGATTTTGAGCACACACCGCGCTCAAATTATCCGCTTTTGCTCCATTATCATCCGCTCGTAATTTACCGCCATCGTGTTCTCAAACAGCCGGATTTAGTGCTCGCACAGTTCTTGCTCAGCCGAAGATTCACGCTTGCAGAGAAAATCCGTAATTTTGACTTTTACGAAAAATACACCACAGGCGATTCGTCTCTTTCTCACTGCATCATGAGCATTATGGCGGCTCAGACCGGCAACGACGAAAAAGCACTTGATTACTTCAACAAGACTGTGCGAATGGACATTGACGACGTGAACGGAAACAGCCGCGACGGAATCCACACAGCCTGCATGGCTGGAAGCTGGATGAGCGTGGTCTACGGATTCGCGGGCTTTGAGGATTATGGCGGAGAATATTCTTTTAATCCCCATCTTCCAAAAGAATGGAAAAAGCTTTCATTCTCACTGGCGATTCACGGCTCTATTCTCGATGTCACGCTCTCTCAGTCCCAGGCCGTTTATTCTTTGCGTGAGGGAAACTCTCTTGAACTTTCGCATCGTAACGAAAAATTCACTTTGAAAGCCGGGGAGAAAAAATCTTTCTCTCTCAAACAAAAACTCGGTGCGGTTCTTTTTGACTTGGACGGCGTTGTTACGGACACGGCTCCTCTTCATTTTAAGGCATGGAAAGCTATGGCTGAAGAAGAGGGCTTGAAATTTGACGAGAATATGAACAAAAAACTTTTGGGAATTTCCCGTGAGGCTTCGCTTGAAGTGATTCTCAAGGAAAACGGCGTTGAATGGACTTCGGAGAAAAAAGCTCTCTGGTGCACCAGGAAAAACGAGATTTACAAAAAATTCCTCGAAACTCTTTCCGAAAAGGACATTCTTCCGGGAATCAAAAAACTGCTCGAAGATTTGAAATCGCACGGAATCAAAGCCGCGCTCGCTTCAAGCAGCAAAAATGCGCCCGCAATCCTGGAGCGGCTCGGAATCAGCGAATATTTCTGTGCTATAGCCGATGCGGCAAAAGTTCAGAAGGCCAAGCCTGAGCCGGACTTGTTCCTCGAAGCCGCCGAAAAATGCGGAGTCTGGTACACGGATTGCCTTGGCGTAGAGGATGCTGAGTCCGGGGTCAAGGCAATCAAAAAGGCCGGCATGAAAGCTGTCGGAATTGAAAGCACGGTCAAGCTGCCAGATGCGGACTTGAGATTGGCTTCGACTGCGGAATTGAGTTTTGAAAAATTGGAGAAATTGTTTTTCTGACGCAGATAAACGCAGATTTTATATTTCGCATGTGAAAAACTTTCGTATTTCGCAGGCGATTTCCATTTATCAAAATACTATCCGCGTCCATCTGTGTGCATCTGCGTCTAAAAATGAAGGAGAACTATATGAAAAAATACGATGTTGTTGCTCTTGGTGAGATTTTGATTGATTTTACTTTCGCAGGCACAAATGCCGACGGAAAAAAACTCTACGAAGAAAATCCGGGCGGTGCGCCTGCAAACTGCGTCAGTGCCGTAGCCAAGCTCGGCGGAAAGGGTGCTTTTATAGGCATGACTGGCCGCGACAGTTTTGGCGAGGACGTGCGCAAGGTGCTTTCAGAAATCAACGTGGATACGAGCGGAATGCGCTACTGCGACAGCCAGCACACAACCCTTGCGTTCGTGAGTCTTGATCCAAGTGGCGAGCGACATTTTTCTTTCTGCCGAAATCCTGGTGCTGACACTCAGATTCGCCCGGAAGACCTGGACGAAGAAATGCTCAAAAACACAAGATTCTTCCATATCGGTTCGCTCTCGCTTACAGACGAGCCAGCAAAATCGGCAACCCTCAAAGCAATCGACATCGTAAAAAAGGCTGGCGGTCTTATTTCCTACGACCCCAACTACCGCGCAAATTTGTGGAAGGGCAGGACGGATGCTATTGATTTGATGAAAAGCATTTTCCCGCTTGCCGACACAGTTAAGGTGAGTGACGAAGAGCTTGCCCTTCTTTTTGGCTCTGAGACAAGTGCCGAAGAGGGCGGAAACAAAATCCTTGACCTGGGGCCACGCCTTGCGATGATAACTTTGGGACCAAAAGGCGTTTACTATGCCGCAAAATTGCCGGACGGAGCTAGAATCTGCGGAACCGTGGGCTGTAAGAGCGTTAAGGTCGTGGACACAACAGGAGCAGGCGACAGTTTCACAGGCGGCATGCTCTACCGCCTCACACGCCGCGAAAATCCGCTTGCTTTCACAAAGGAAGATCTCGAAAAAGATTTGAACTTTGCCAACACCGTGGCTTCAATCTGCGTGACCCGCCGTGGCGCAATACCTGCTCTTCCGACACTGGAAGAGGTGCTGGCTTTTTAACCGAATCGCCTGATTAGCTCCGCCCTGTCAATGATATTCGTTTTTTCGTAGATTGCCGAAATGTAGTTTTCTACTGCTCGCTTTTTGAGATTCATCTTTTCGGCAATCTCGTCGTTGGAAAGGTGGCGCAAAAGAGCCTTTTCCATGCAAGCAAGAAGCTCGTTGGAGGTTGCATTTTTTGAAACATATCCGCAGGCCCCGCTCTGGATTGCGTTCTGCACGATTCCCGGTGCAAAGAACATTGAGTAGACGATGATTTTCTGCTGGGGGTAAAGCTCGTGAAAGCGTTTCACAAGCTCAAAGCCAGTGTCCTTGCCGTAAAAGTTGAGGTCGGAGATTACGACGGAAGGCATTTCTCCGTTTTTCGCAAAGCTCTCAAAGTCAGAGAAAGCTTTTTCAATGTCGGGCGCGTCACCGAGGCTCTTCCAGTCAGAATTCTTTTCGATGTACGAGGCCGTGCCAATCCTCAAAAGCTCATGTTCGTTGATTATGTAGAAAGTCTTGCTCATTTATTAAATCTCCACCTTGATTCTAGTGCCGTATCCTTAATTTTTGATTTATGAGCATTATAAAAGTGCCAAAATAAAAAAAACAGTGAGTTTTACCCACTGAATGAGCGGTAACTTGGAGGGGCGGGGGATTTTAATTTATTTCTTGTTCTAATACTTTCAAGAATTCTGAAATGGTAACGATTTCTACATTTTCGACTTTGCCAAGTGAAAGCAAATCTTTATCGCCACTTACAATGTAAAGACAACAGCCTTCTAATGCACAAGAAATGAATACTTTTTATGAACTTCAGCATAAGTTTCTACATACTCTTGAACAATATTTGGAGAGACAAAAGCAGAGAATTTATCAGCAAAAAGGTGTTCGATTAATCTTCGTGGCTGTCCTCCGAAGAAAACTGCTGAGATTATAACATTCGTATCTATTATGATCTTCATTTATGGGAAGCCCTCACAGCCTTGATTGCAGAGGTGATATCCGCCTCTGTTAATCCGACTTTTTCTGCCCATTTGTTTTCTGCGTCAAGCATTTTGAAAAACTCGCTTTCATCAGGTGTTTCTATTGGCTTTAACATGATGTTTTTGCCTTCGCTCATAATAAAGAATTTTGCACCATCAGCAAGCGATAGTTTTTTGCGAAGTTCGATGGGAAGAACAATCTGACCTTTTGAGGAAAGTGATGTTATGGCTGTATACATAAATACCTCCTTTTCAATTTGGTGTAAGATTAGCTTGCCTCAGAAGTTCTGAATCGTCAAAAATTTCAAGAAAATCAAAAAAATCCCCGCCCGGGTTGTGGATAGCGGGAAGCATAAGTGCAGCTCCTCTCAAAAAAATCAATTTTTTTTCCGAAAAATCATATTTTCCGCAAAAAATAATTTATTTTTTGTCGGAATAATCCAATCCGAGCAAAAAATATTTTGTTTTTCGCGGAAATATCCAAAAATGGCAAAAAATGGATTCATTTTTCGTCAAAATATTTAAAAGTAGCGAAAAATGAACTCTTTTTTCACGGAAATATTTAAAAGCAGCAAAAAATGAACTCATTTTTCACCAAAATATTTAAAAGCAACGAAAAATAAATCTTTTATTGCCAGACATGCCATAAGCAGAAAAAAAATCTTATTATTCGCCCGCCCTGGCCTGGGGGCGAGCAAATAATAAGCTCAGAGCAAAGCTGCTACATCTGCATCAGGGCAGAATAATTCAAGTGGTGCTCTCTTGCGTATGCGATAAAGTCTTTTTCTTCTTTTGTGACACGAATCTGAAATTTTAGTGGCAAGGCGAATTTTTTCTTTCGTCCTGCATTTTCCCTTGCACCGCCATGAGAGAACTTCTTTTCATACGAGGCAAGACCGGATTTTTTCATATATTCTTTTTCCGAGATGATTTTTTCGTCTGGAGAAACTTCTGACTCTAATTTCTTGAAAACATACCCTTCCGAATCTTTTACGAAAACATAATCCATAATCAGACCTCCTGTAATCTTTGCTTTGCAAGTTTTATCTTGTCTTTTGGAGTTTTTTGCGTTTTCTTCACAAAAACAACCCCAACCACGATAATTTTCCCCGCTGAATATTTGAATAAAGAACGAAGCTCATTCGATTTGATTTCAAAAATATCTTTTTGCAGTGGCTTTACACGCACAAACTCAATCCCCTGAGTCTCGATTTTTGAATATTCATTGCGGAGCAGTTCTTGCTGAGATTGTTCCAGTGATTCAATTTCAGCTTTTGCCTGCGGCAATTTTTCAACGGTGAACTTCATGATTATATTCTAGGATAATCCTTTGAATACGTCAACAAAATCAAAAATATTTTCATGTTCGCTTGTTTCTGCTACAATCTCGGCATGACAAAAAATCACAATCTTGCCGGGCTTTTCTTTGCTTCGGTTTCTGTTTTTCTTTGGGGCATCACTTTCGTCTGCACTAAATATCTTCTTCGTTCGTTTTCTTCTTTTGAGATTCTTCTGCTGAGATTCGTGCTCGCTTATTTTGCCTTGTGGATTTCAAAACCTCACTTGCTCCGTCTTTCCGAAAGGCGGCACGAGCTTTATTTTGCGCTTGCGGGGCTTTCGGGCGTTACGGCCTATCAGTTCATGGAGAATATGGCGATTTCTTACACCAGCGCGTCGAACGTGAGCGTCATAGTTTCAATCTGCCCCATGTTCACGGCGATTTTCATGCAGGTTTTCTTGAAGGAGCGGCATCTTACTGTGTTCTTTAACATCGGCTTTTTGCTTGCGATTTTTGGCGTGGCTCTGGTGAGCTTTAACGGCGTGGTTGAGTTCCATTTGAATCCGAAGGGCGACTTCCTTGCGCTGGCGGCCGCCCTTTGCTGGGGCGTCTATTCGCTTTGCGTGGCCAAAATCAACAGGCTTGGCCTGGAGTCGATTCTCGTTACGCGGCGGATTTTCCACTGGGCGTTGATTTTCATGCTGCCGATTGGGATTTTCTCGCTTTTAAGGCATGGCGGCTCACTTCCTTCTGAAATCAATAACATTTCCGTGATTCTGGAGCCTTCGTTTAACGCCGCCCGCTTTACGAATCCGCTCAACTGGCTCAATCTGGGCTTTTTGGGGCTGGGGGCGAGCGCGTTCTGTTTTGCGGCCTGGAACATCGCCTGTGAAAAGCTCGGGACTGTCCGCGCGACCGTGGGCATCTATCTGATTCCAGTAGTCACGATTATCTTCGCGTTCTTCGCCCTTGGCGAGAAGATTTCCCTAATGGGCGCAGTAGGCGCAGTCCTAACAATCGCTGGCCTTTTCGTGAGCGAGATAAAGAAGAAGTAGCATATTTCGCCTTATTGTCTCAAATTGTGTCTTTCGCTAAAATGTTTCTATATACAGAAAACATTTTGCAAAAAGGATGCACTTATGATAGTTATGAAATTCGGTGGCAGCTCGGTTGCCAATGCGGAGCGAATCCGCCATGTTGCTTCTATTATTCAGGCTTACAAAGAGAGCCGCCCTGTCGTTGTTTTGAGCGCGATGGGCGACACTACGGACCATCTTCTTGATGCGGCTGACATGGCTGTAAACGGCAAAGTTGACATTGCTAAGGTCGAAAAGCTTCACCTTGACACAGCGAAAGAGCTTGGCGTTGACGTTCCTGCAATTCAGGAGCTTTTGACAGAGCTTAACACTTTGCTCACCGGCATTTCAATGCTCCACGAGCTTACAAAACGCACCCGCGACTATCTCGTTTCTTTTGGCGAGCGTATGAGCGTTCGAATGATGGCCGCTTATCTTGCAAAAGAGGGCACACCTGCAAAATTCTACGATGCATGGGATATCGGCATGGTTTCTGATTCCAACTACATGGCCGCAGAGCTTCTTGATGAAGTTTGGGACAACATTCCAAAACACTTGAACGACTACAAAAACGGCAAGCAGGTCGAAATCCCGATCGTCACTGGCTTTATCGCAAAGGATTCAAAGGGCGTTATCACAACTTTGGGCCGCGGTGGTTCTGATTTGAGCGCGACTATGATTGGTGCTGCTATGAGGGCCGACGAAATCCAGACATGGAAGGACGTTGACGGAATCCTCACGACTGACCCTCGAATCGTTAAAGAAGCCCGCACTGTTCCGGAAGTAACTTACGAAGAAGCTCAGGAGCTTGCAATGTTCGGCGCACAGGTCTTGCACCCGCGAAGCATGATTCCTTGCCGAAAGACTGGCACACCTGTCCGCGTAAAGAACAGCTACAATATCAAAAGCGACGGCTCTGTAATCGTTGAAAAACATTCCGGGGCAACTCCTCGCGTTACTGCAATCACAAACGTAAAGAACGTAACTTTGATTGATATTCAGTCAAGCCGTATGCTCAATGCCTGCGGATTTTTGGCTCACATCTTCAACCAGTTCCTCAAATGGAACATTTCAATCGATGTAATCGCAACTTCAGAGGTTTCTGTCTCACTCACAGTCAACACAAAGGCTGATTTGACAGGTCTCATCGAGGACATTGCGCGAATCGCCGAGGTTAAGGCCACAAAGAACAAGGCAATCGTCACATTGATTTGCGACGCAAAACATTCAAGCTCAATTCTTGAAGAGTCTTTCAAGGCACTCAATACTGCTGGAATCAACGTTCAGATGATTTCTCAGGGAGCAAGCAAGGTCAACATCTCTATGCTCGTTGATGATTCTCAGGCAAACGATGTTGTAAGCATCCTCCACAAGGCTTTGTTCTAATTCTTAATGAAGAAGCATCTTTTTCGTAGTTTAAAGCGAAATCTTCTCATTATATTAAAAAGCCCGGTCACTTATCTTGTCGTGGCATTCGTCGCCCTCATGACGATTCTGATTGATGTCGTTTATCGTTATGAGGCCGGTGTCTCTATGGAAAGCTACACGGACAGTTTCTGGAACTTCCTTATCGCTTTCGTGGCGGGCTACTATGATATTTGTGTCGTTACGCCGATTGGTCGTGCGTGCAGTTTCATCATTCTTATCACCGGAATTTTAGTATTCAGCACTCTCACTGGTAAAATCGCATCCATGTTCATGGATATGCAAATGAAAAAAAACAAGGGGTTGAAAAAATTGAAGAATTTAAAAGGACACTTTTTGCTTTGCGGCTATCGTGACGGCTTCGACCGAATTCTTGACACTGTTTTCCGCTCAAATCCCGACCTCACGCCTGACATGATTGTTCTGATTAACGACACCTCTTCCGAGAACATCGAGCAGATCCGAAACCAGCCTAGGTTCAAGGACTTGCAGTATGTTTCGGGCGATTTCAGTGAGGAAGAGACTTTGAAGCGCGCCCTCATTAGGGATGCCGAGCGTGTCCTTATTATCGCCGACCGTTCCAAAAATTATTCAACCATGGAAATGGACAGCCGCACTGTTCTTGCTGCCCTCACGATGAAGAATCTCAACCCCAAGCTTTATATCGCTGCCGAGCTTTTTGATTCAAAATTCAAGAATCATCTGGAAATGGCTCACTGTGACGAGATTATCCTTACGAACGAATACGAATACAGTCTTCTTGCAACGGCTTCGAGCGGCATGGGCTACTCAAACGTAATCCGCGAACTGATTGGTGACGACGCATATTCGGGCATTTTGATTGAGGACATTCCAGCTTCTTACATCGGAAAGACTTACGCTGATTTAAGGAGCTTCATTGCCACTGGCTCGGTTTTAATCGGGCTTTTGCAGAATACGGGCAATTTCTACATGCGCCGAAAGGATGCTCTGCGTGAGGCTCAGAAAAATCCAGATGTCAAAAAAGTCGTTGACAATCTCAGAAAAATCAAGACTCTCAAAAGCAACGATCCGATTCTTGTTCCATCAGACGATTTCGTGATTCAGCCGCATACAAAAGCAATTTTCGTAAAAGGAAAGAACTCTAGTTCGGAGGCGGAGGCATAAAATGGCAGAAAACTTGGATGTGTTTGAGGAAGTGTTGCCTAAGCTTTTGAAGATTCAGCTCTTCGCAGATTTTAAGAAAGATAATGAGAATGACATGAGAATTCTCAGGTTGGTTCATTCTGAGCTTAAGCTCCACACTTTTAAGGCCGGCGAGGAAATCATAAGAGAGGGCGAGCACGGCGAAAGCTTCTATATACTCACTTCTGGCAGCGTTCAGGTTTTCCGAAACACTATGGCTGGCGATCGGATTGCGCTTGCGAATCTCAGCGCGGACATGGGAATCTTCTTTGGTGAGGCGGCTTTAATCGGCACGGACAAACGCGGTGCTACGGTTGTCGCAACGACGGATTGCAAGACCTGTGAAATCACCGGCAAACGCTTCAAGGAGCTTTGTGAGAAAGAGCCTGTTTTGGGCTACCGGGTAATGCTCTCTCTTGCCAGAAGATTGACCGTCACGATAAAAAAAGCGAACAGCGACATGGAAACGCTTTACGATGCTCTGTTTGATGAGGTCGTGAGTTATATTTTAAATAATAAATAAAATATCTCTATTCTAAACGTTGCTTTTTTTGTATAATTTCTGAAATTCTTTGCATTTATTGGAGTTTGTATGAAAATAGCTCTGGTTGGATATGGAAAAATGGGGCACATGATTGAGTCTTGTGCCAAAGCGATGGGGCATGAGGTAGTTGCAACTGTTGATGTTGTTGCTCAGGATGCCACAAATCTTGTAAAGGCTGATGACGGCGAGGCTGTTGCCCTTGCAGTCACAACAAGCGGAGCTGAGGGCGTGATTGAATTCAGTCATCCTTCATCTGTGCTTGGCAATCTCAAAGCTCTTATTCCGCTGGGAATTCCTGTCGTATGCGGAACAACTGGCTGGGCAAAATCCGAGGCCGAAATCGAAAATCTTTGTGCCGCAACAAATGGTGCCTGCATGCGCTCATCAAATTTCTCAATCGGCGTAAATATGTTCTATAAAATCGTTGAGGAAGCTGCCCGCATCATGGCAGAATATTCTGATTATGATGTTGCTGTCTGGGAAGCTCACCACAATCAGAAAGCAGATTCTCCGTCCGGTACTGCTCTTGAAGTTGCCCGCCGAGTAATGTTGGGCAACAAGACAAAGACTGAGATGGTTTTCGACGCATTCCACGAAAAGCCAAAGGCAAATGAGCTTCATGTTTCTTCAACACGAATCGGCTCAGTTCCTGGCACTCACACTGTATTCTTTGATTCCCCTGCAGATTCAATCGAACTCACTCACAGGGCAAGGAGCCGCGCAGGTTTTGCAAAAGGCAGTGTCGTCGCTCTCGAAAAATTGTGTGAAAAAATCGGAAACGGCACTCTCGCACGAGGAAAGTTGTACAGCATGGAAGATTTGTTCTAATGAAATTACTTGAAGATAGAATCCTCTCAGACGGAGAGGTTATTGACGGGAAAATTCTTAAGGTCTCAAACTTTTTGAATCATCAGATTGACGTGGCTTTTTTGGACGAGCTTGCCAAAGAATGGAAGGCTCGCTTCGCTGATTCAAAAGTCACTAAAATCCTTACAATCGAATCAAGCGGAATCGCAATCGGAGCAAGCCTTGCGCGTGTTTTTGGCGTTCCGCTTGTTTTTGCAAAGAAGCATCAGTCAAGCAATGTTAATGAAGACGTGTATTCTTCAAAAGTCTACAGCTTCACTCACGAGCAGTATTACAATGTCGTCGTTTCCAAAAAATACATTTCTGCTGGCGAGAAAATCTTGCTTGCCGATGATTTCTTGGCAAATGGAAACGCGCTCAAAGGCCTGATTGAAATCTGCAAATCGGCTGGGGCTGAGGTCGTGGGTGCTGCCTGTGCAATCGAAAAAGGATTCCAGAACGGCGGCGACGAGCTTCGCAAGAGCGGTATTAAGGTCGAGAGCCTTGCGATTATCCAAAAAATGGATTCAAACGGAATCGAATTCCGTAAAGAATAGACACTCTAGGAGGAATGATAAAAAGTACATCCGTGTACTTTTTATCATTGCAGATTTTGCCGTTGGCAAAACTGCGATTTGATGCCTCCTGCATCACCGCTAACGCGGGGTTTTTATAGGAGTAAAAAATGAAAAGACTTGCAAAAATTGCATTGGCTGTGGTTGCAGCTGGGCTTATGCTCGCTGGCTGTAAAGAAAAGGATTCAAAATCAACTATCACAAAAGACAACATCATGGTTGGTTTTGTTTACATCGGTTCAATTACTGATCACGGTTACACAGAAGCTCAGGATCAGAGCCGTCTTGCCCTTGTCGATATGGGCATCAAGACTATGTACAAGGAAAATGTTCCTGAGAACTCTGACTGCGAAAAAGCAATTCGCGATTTGATTGATGCTGGTTGTAACGTAATCTATACAACTTCTTTTGGTTTCATGGATTCTACTCTTAACGTAGCAAAAGATTTCCCGAATGTTAAATTCGGTCACTGCTCTGGCTTCAAGACAGCTGAGAACGTATCAACATATTTCGGTAAAATGTATGAGGCTCGCTACTTGGCTGGTATCGTTGCTGGTCTCAAAACAAAATCAAACAAAATTGGCTATGTAGCAGCTTTCCCAATCTCTGAGTGTATCCGCGGTATCAACGGCTTTGCACGTGGTGTTCAGTCTGTAAACCCGGACGCTACAATCGACGTTGTTTGGACAAACACTTGGTTCGACCCAACAAAAGAAAAGCAGGGAGCATTGGAGCTTCTTAACCGTGGCTGCGACGTAATCGAGCAGCATCAGGACACAACAGCTCCACAGGTTGCCGCAGAAGAGAAGGGCGCATTTGCAATCGGTTACAACGTTCCTAGTCCAAGCGCAGCTCCAAAAGCATATCTTACAGCTCCGATTTTTCACTGGGAGACATTCGTAAAAGATGACGTTGAGCAGATTCTTGCTGGAACATGGAAGAGCCGAAGCTATTGGGAAGGCTTGAATGCCGGCATGGTTGAGCTTGCACCTCTTTCAGCACTCGTGGCTCCAGGAACTGCAGAAAAGGTTGACGCTGCCAAAACTGCAATTGAGAATGGTTCTCTCAAAATCTTTGAAGGCCCTATCCTTGATCAGAACGGCACAGAAAAAGTTCTGGCTGGCGCTGTTATGACCGACGATGAAGTATGGAACATGAACTGGTTCGTCAAAGGCGTAAACGGTGTAATTCCTCAGTAATTAACCTTCGGATATTGCAAAAAAAATGGCTCCTAGTCGGGATAATGACTGGGAGCCGTTTTTTTTCTATGCAAATTTCCTGACTCGTGTTAAAATAAGCTTATGAGTTACGATAGAAATCAAGACGGACTTAGAACTGATGGCTCAAAAGGCCATGTTCTTGTTGCGGATGATGCTCCGTTTATTACAAAGCAAATCTCAAAGATGCTCACCGAAGACGGATACGTTGTTGTTGATACCGTTCATAACGGTGAGGATGTCCTCAAGGTCTACAAGGAGAAATATCCTGATATTGATCTCGTCACGCTTGACATCACTATGCCAAAAATGGACGGAATCACCACCCTGGAGCAGCTTCTTGCCTTTGATAAGGACGCTCATGTTGTCATGATAACGGCCAATGACAATTCTTCTGTTGTAAAAAAGGCTCTCATGCTTGGCGCAAAGAATTTTATCGTAAAGCCGCTCAAGCCGGAGTCTGTTCTTCCGCGCTTACAGTCTTCTGCCCGGAAATAAATAAATCTTGTGTGCTTCTATAAAATCAAAATCTGTGCTAATCTTCTATAATAATGAATGAAATGAACGCACTGGAAGTACACAATCTTAATAAAACCTTCGGCTCCGTTTTTGCAAACAAAGACATTTCACTTGAATTGCGAAAAGGTGAAATCCTTGCTCTATTGGGCGAAAACGGCAGCGGCAAGAGCACATTCGTCAATCAGCTCGCTGGCATTTACGCTCCCGAAAGCGGAGAAATTTACATCGATGGCAAGAAATGCTCGTTCAAGTCACCGCAGGACGCAATTGCTGCGGGTGTGGGCATGGTTCATCAGCATTTTAAGCTCGTCGATGTCATGAGCGCGCTTGAAAACATCACTTTGGGCGAAAAATCAGGCGGCTTCTTTATCAAAAAACAAGAGCTTTACGAAAAAATCAACGAGATTCAAAAAAAGTTCGGCTTTTCAATCGATTTAAATCGCAAACTTTACGAAATGTCAGTCTCGGAAAAGCAGACTGTCGAAATTATCAAGATTTTGTATCAGGGCGCAAGAATTTTGATTCTTGACGAGCCAACGGCTGTTCTTACTCCGCAGGAAACAGAAAAACTTTTTGCCGTCCTTCGCCGAATGAAAGAAAATGGCTGCTCAATCATAATCATCACGCACAAGCTCAACGAAGTCATGGAAATTTCTGACCGTGTTGCCGTTATGCGAAAAGGCGAGAATGCGGGCTTTGTCGAAACCAGTTCTTGTACCGAAAAATCACTTGCCCGCCTCATGCTTGGCGGAAAATTCGAATACAAAGTAACGCGAGTGCCTGCTGGCCGAAGCCAGAATCCTGTGCTAATAGTCAAAAATCTTTCGAGCAAAAACGCTTACGGAAAGAAATCACTCGACAATATCAACTTTGAGCTTTATGGCGGAGAAATCTTGGGGGTGGCCGGTATTGTCGGTTCTGGTCAGAGGGAGCTTTGCGAAACTCTCACAGGTCTTTTGAAGGCTGAGAGTGGTGAGGCTAATTTCCAGAATCAGAATCTTCTTAAGCTTTCCCCAATCGAAATCAAAAAGCTTGGCGTTCGCATGAATTTCGTTCCCGAAGACAGGCTTGGTATGGGCTTGGCGGCTGGTTTGGACATCACCGAGAACGTAATGATGCGCTCTTATTCCGAAGAAACACATTTCTTCCTTGACCGAAAAAAAGGCAGCGAGCTTGCCACGGATATCGTTGACCGCTACGGAATCGCGACTCCTTCGATTCATAATCCGGTTCGCCAGCTTTCGGGCGGCAATATCCAGAAGGTCTTGCTTGGGCGAGAGCTTGAAATGCACCCAAAATTCCTCATCGTTGCATATCCGTTCCGTGGCCTTGATGTTGGGGCTACGAACAATATCATCAACATGCTCAACGAAGAAAAGAAAAAAGGCGTTGCAATCCTTCTGATTGGCGAGGACATTGACCAGCTGTGCGCGCTCTGTAACAGGCTCATGGTCATTCATGACGGAGCGATTAAAGGAATCGTTAATCCAGAGCAGACTTCCAAAGAAGACATCGGCTTGATGATGATGGGAAAATCACTTTCGGAAAAGACAGGGGGCGAAAATGCTTAGAATCGCAATGCAAAAATCGCTTACACAAAAGCAGAAAATCCTCGTGCGCACGGCGGCGGTCTTTTCCGCAATCGTTTGCTCGATGCTCGTGCTTGTTTTTATGGGGCTTAATCCGTTCAAAGTATATGCGAACATTTTTTCGGGATGTTTCGGTACTTTCTACCGCTTTAAGCAGGTCGTTTACAAAGCTGTTCCGCTCACAATCCTTTCACTTGGCTGTTGCGTGGCTTTCAAAATGAAATTCTGGAACATCGGTGCGGAAGGTCAGTTCTACATGGGCGCTTTTGCGGCGACTTGGGCTTTTATGCTCTTTCCGAACACATCTGCTGCTATTCTTCTTCCTGTGATGGCTGTCTTTGCAATCATTGCTGGCGGAATCTTTGCGCTTGTTCCTGCGGCTCTCAAAATCAAATGGGGAACGAGCGAAACTTTGGTCACGCTCATGCTCAACTATGTTGCACAAAAATGGGTGAGCTATCTCAAATATTCTTATCTTCCGTGGCGAGATCCTCATGGTGGCGGTTCTCCAAAAATCATAAACTTTTCGGATAATGCTGTTCTTCCAAATCTTTTGGGAATCCACATCGGCTGGCTGATTGCAGTTGTGCTTGTCGTGGCGATGTATTTCTTGTTGAAGAAAACTAAATTTGGCTATGAAGTTTCTGTCATCGGCGAAAGTTTTGACACGGCCCGCTATGCTGGAATCAATGTTTCGCGCACTATTGTGATTGCCGTCGTTCTTTCTGGCGGACTGTGCGCTCTTGCGGGCATGATTCAGGCAAGCGCAATCGAGCATTCGCTCACGGATAATATGTCGAACGGTATGGGCTTTACGGCGGTTATTACGACATGGCTCAGTCAGCTTGATCCTGTGATTTCGCTTGTGGTTTCATTTGTGTTCAGTGTTCTTTTGCAGGGTGGAAGTTATTTGCAGACTTCAATGGGTGTTCCTGCGAGCATGGGTGCGATTATTCAGACAATCATCATCTTCTTCGTTTTGGGAAGTGAATTCTTTGTGCGATACAGATTTGTTTTGAAGAAGAAAAAAGGAGAAGAAAAATGATTTTGGCTTTTGCTTTGTTTTTGCAGGTCGCAGTTCAGACTGGTACACATATTCTCTACGGTATTTTGGGGGGAATTCTTTTTGAGAAATCTGGTCAGACAAATCTTGGTACTGAAGGAATGATGCTTTTGGGAGCGGCTTTTGGTTATCTCGCTGGAAGCACGATAGGAAACCCCTTGATTGCAGTGATTGCGGCGGGCTTGGCGGGAAGTGCAGGCGCGCTCATTTATGCTTTCATCACAATTACGCTCCGCGGAAACCAGATTGTAACAGGCCTTGTCCTCACCACTTTTGGCACAGGCGTTGCAAGCTTCATGGGAAAGTACCTTGCGGCATCACCTTTAAAATCTTCTATTAAAAGTGCCTTTTCTGCAGTTTCGATTCCGCTCCTTTCAAAAATTCCTGTGTTCGGGAAAATGCTTTTTGAGCAGGGCGTTTATGTTTATATTTCGCTGATTTTTGCTTTTGTTCTTTGGGCTTATTACCGCTACACTCGCTGGGGCTTGAACATCCGCGCAATCGGAGAAAATCCGGCTGCGGCAGATGCTTCGGGAATCAATGTCACGCTTTACAAATACATTCATGTTCTCGCTGGTGGTTTTTTGTGCGGTTTGGGCGGGGCTTATCTTTCGCTTGCTTTCGTCGGACAGTGGCAGGAAAACATTACGGCTGGTGCGGGCTGGATTTCTGTGGCGTTCGTAATTTTCTGTACATGGAGTCCTTTAAAAGCAATTTTGTGCGCTTGGGCATTCGGAGCTTTAAGTTCTCTGGCATTGAAGTGTCAGTCAGTGCCGATCTTCGGTCACATTATCCCCGGTCAGCTTCTGGATATGATTCCGTACATTGCCACGGTGGTCGTGCTTGTTTTGATGGGATTACATTTCAAAAAGGAGAATCAGGGACCTGCCGCACTTGGAATCAGCTTTTTCCGTGAAGAAAGGTAATCTCCCTTCTGTTTTTCTTGGAAAATTAGAAAAGACTTATGCAAGAAGCTTTTTTAAGAGTATTACAACTGTCGAAAATTATAATAAAACTGATAGAGGTACTATAAAAATGAGCTTCAAAGCATTTGTTTCTTATTTTGTCGGGGTGATCGCAATGTTACTCGGCAGTAAATATTATATGCAGTCAAGGTCAGTGTTTTTGCTGATAATGCTGCTGCTTGGCGGATTTTGCATAAGCCAGATAATAAGTTTTGTAATCCACATGTATTGCAAGCTGAAAAATGATATGGCGCATCCGCCTGTTCCCGGTCCGAGTTACAAGCCTGAGGAATATGCTTCTGGGAATTTGGGTTCTCGTGTTATAAGAATTTCAGCAAGATAAAAAAAGGGCTGCCCTTTATGAAGTTTGGATGCTTCTGGGGCAGCCTTTTAAATTTAGTAGTTGTTCTTTTTGACTTCAAAGAAGCTCTGCGGGTGCATACAAACCGGACATGCTCCAGGAGCTTTTTTGCCAACTACGATGTGACCGCAGTTTGCACATTGCCAGATTACATCGCCGTCTTTGCTGAATACCTTTTCGCCTGTTACGTTGTCGAGCAATTTTCGGTATCGCTCCTCGTGCTCTTTTTCGATTGCACCGACCATTTCAAAGAGTTTGGCGATTCGCGGAAAGCCTTCTTCGGCAGCGGTCTTTGCGAATCCTGCGTACATGTCAGTCCATTCGTAGTTTTCGCCCTCGGCAGCGTCCTTTAAGTTGTCTGCTGTTGACGGAACATCACCGTCGTGGAGCAGTTTGAACCAAATTTTTGCGTGTTCTTTTTCGTTGCGTGCAGTCTCTTCAAAAATATCTGCAATCTGCTCGAATCCGTCTTTACGAGCTTTGCTTGCGTAGTAAGTATATTTGTTTCGTGCCTGAGATTCGCCTGCGAAAGCCGTCTGCAAGTTCTTTTCGGTCTGAGTTCCTTTGATATTTTCCATAATTTTTAGTACCTCCAGAAAATATGATTTTTTTATTTTAAGATATATTTACAAAAAGTCAAATTTAAAATTTTGTAGAATTCCCCTTTAGTCACATTGAGTAAATCCCAAATATTTTCTATAATTCTATCCAAATTCATCTTTTACGAATTCATATCCTATGGAGGAATTATGACAATCGCTGAAATGCTTAACCAGAGTATTATCCTTACTCTGCTTGGTATGTGTGTTGTTTTCAGCTTCCTCGTTATCATGATTGTATGTATGAACGGCCTTCGCTTGTTCGTTCATGCTGCAGGTCTTGATAAAGAAGAGCCGAAGGCAGATGTTCCGTCAGCAGCACCATCTGTTGACCAAAATGCAATCGTTGCCGCTATCGCAACTGCTTTGCACGAAAAAAAATAGTACCGGGCCGGTATAAAGGAGAACTTAAATGGCTAAGAAAATTGGTATTTCTGAACTTGTTTTGCGTGATGCTACACAGTCACTTCACGCTACTCGTATGACTTTGGCAGACATGTTGCCAATCGCTCCAAAAATTGACAAAATTGGTTACTGGGCAGCAGAGGCCTGGGGTGGAGCTACTTACGATTCATGTATCCGCTTCTTGAATGAAGATCCATGGGAGCGCCTCCGCAAATTGCACGCCGCAATGCCAAACACAAAAATCATGATGCTTCTTCGTGGTCAGAACCTCTTGGGTTACCGCCACTATGCAGACGACGTTGTTGATAAGTTCGTCGAGTACGCATCAAAGAACGGCGTAGATGTATTCCGAATTTTCGATGCTTGTAACGACCCACGCAACCTTGAGCGTGCTACAAAAGCAGCAAAAGCTACTGGAAAGCACGTTCAGATGGCTATTTCATACGCTACAACTCCATATCACACAAAAGAAATCTATGCTGACCTGGCAAAAACATACGCTGACTTCGGTGCAGATTCTATCTGTATCAAAGATATGTCAGGTTTGCTCAAACCATTCGAGGCTTATGATCTCGTAAAAGCAATCAAATCAAAGGTTGACCTCCCAGTTGAGATTCACTCTCACGCTACAACAGGTCTTTCAGTTGCTACATTGCTCAAGGCTGCTGAGGCTGGTGCAGACGTTCTCGACACTGCAATTTCTGCAATGGCTATGGGTACATCTCACTCACCAACAGAGACTGTAGTTGAGATGCTCAAAGGCACAGATTTCGACACAGGCCTCGACATCGGCGCACTCCTCGAAATCGCAGCTTACTTCCGCGACATCCGAAAGCACTATGCTTCTTTGGAATCAAAATTCCTCGGAGCAGACACTCGAATCCTCAAATCACAGGTTCCAGGCGGTATGCTTTCTAACCTCGAGTCACAGCTCAAACAGCAGGGTGCTTCAGACAAAATCGACCAGGTTTTGGCAGAGCTTCCACTCGTTCAGAAAGACGTTGGATACGTTCCACTCGTTACACCTACATCACAGATCGTTGGTACACAGGCTGTATTCAACGTACTCTTCGGTCGCTACGAGCGCATGACTGGTGAGTTCCGTGACCTTCTCGTTGGTAAATATGGTAAATTGCCGGCAGCTCCAAACGCTGATCTCGTTAAGAAAGCTCTCGAGCAGAACAAAATGGACGAGGCTATCACTTGCCGCCCAGCAGACAAAATCGCTCCTGAGTGGGACAAAATGGTTGAAGAGGCTAAGGCTAACGGCGGTAACGGCTCTGTAGAGGACGTACTCACATACGCTATGTTCCCAAAAGTAGCTACAAAATTCTTCGAGACTCGTGCAAATGGTCCTGTCGATGCAGAAAAAACATTCGGTCTCAAAGAAACTCCAAAAGCAGCTTCTGCTGGCGGTTCATACACAGTTACAGTTAACGGTCAGAGCTACTCAGTTCAGTCTAACGGTGACACAGTTACAGTCAACGGAACTCCATACAATGTTACATTCGGTGCAGCTAGTGCAGCTCCGGCCGCGGCAGCTCCAGTTTCAGTTGGTGGCGTAGACGTTAAGGCTCCAGTTGCTGGCACACTTCTCAAACAGTGCTTCGCAAACGGCACAAAAGTAACAAAAGGCCAGACAATCATCATCGTTGAGTCAATGAAGATGGAGCTTGAAGTTAAAGCTTCTGACGACGGTACAATCACATACACAGTTCCAACAGGAACACAGATTACAGCTGGTCAGACAATCGCTACTATCGGCGGTGTTGTTAAGGCAGCTCCAGCTCCAGCCGCAGCCCCTGCAGCAAGCGCAGCTCCGGCAGCCGCAGCTCCAGCTGGTGGAAAACCTGTTAACGCTCCTGTTGCTGGTACACTCCTCAAATATGCAGTTGCAGAGGGTGCTTCCGTTCAGGCTGACACAACAGTCGTAATCATCGAATCTATGAAGATGGAACTTGAAATCAAGGCTGGTGCAGCTGGTAAAATCCACTTCACAGCTCCAACTGGCTCACAGGTAACAGCAGGTCAGGCTGTTGCTTCTGTTCAGTAATAAGAGGATTGAATAGAAATGATTGATTTGAACAACAACTTTAAGAAAAAGGTCTTCGGCGTTACTCTTGCCATCATGGCAATTGCTTTCGTTGTAAGCACAGGCTCTAAAGTTCTCGCTCAGACAGCTTCTGATTCAAAAGAGGCAGCTCCTGTTGCTTCTGTAGAAGTTGAGTCTGGACACGGTCTTAACCGCGTAATCAAGGGAACTGAGAAATGGGGCGAAGAGCACAACATTGACCCGCTCAAATTCGTCCAGAATATCGGTAAATCAACTGGTATCTATCAGATTTTGAACCAGAAAAGAGAAGCTCCAAAGGCTGAGTTCAAGGCTCCTGTTGAAGAAGCTAAAGAAATCGACTGGGGTACAGCTCCTGGCTGGCAGTCACTCATCATGATCGCTGTCGGCTTCCTTATCGTTTATCTCGCTGTAGGTAAAGGATTTGAGCCGCTCCTTCTGATTCCAATCGGATTCGGTACAATTCTCGTAAACATCGTTGGTGCTAAAATGGGTGACTTGCCGGACGGTATGCTCGCAATCATCTATCACGCTGGTGTAGGCAACGAGTTCTTCCCGATGCTCATCTTCATGGGTATCGGTGCCATGACAGACTTCGGTCCGCTCATCGCTAACCCAAAAACAGCTATCCTCGGTGGTGCTGCTCAGTTTGGTGTATTCTTCACATTGTTCGGCGTTGCAGTTATGAACCTCTTCGGCCTCAACTACAACATCATGCAGGCTTGTGCCATCGGTATCATCGGTGGTGCAGACGGCCCGACATCAATCTACGTTTCTGGTAAACTTGCTCCTGAGTTGATGGGTGTTATTGCTGTTGCAGCTTATTCATACATGGCTTTGGTTCCAATGATTCAGCCTCCAATCATGAAGCTCCTTACTTCAAAGAAAGAGCGTCTTATCAAAATGCCAAACCCACGCGCTGTTCCAAAAATGGAGAAGGTTTTGTTCCCTCTCATGCTCCTCATTCTTACAATCCTCTTGTTGCCACCTGCAGCTCCACTTATCGGTATGCTCGCATTCGGTAACTTCGTAAAAGAATCTGGCGCAGCTCAGCGTCTTTCTAAGACAATGGAGAACGAGCTTATGAATATCGTTTCTATCGTTCTTTCATTGGGCGTTGGTTCACAGATGACTCCAGAGAAAATCATCAAAGGTGAGTCTGTTGGTATCATCGTTCTCGGTCTTATCGCATTCGCAGTTGCAACTGCAGGCGGTCTCATGATGGCAAAACTCATGAACGTATTCCTTCCAAAAGGAAAGAAAATCAATCCGCTCATCGGTTCAGCTGGTGTATCAGCAGTTCCAATGGCAGCCCGCGTTGCAAACAAGGTTGGTCAGAGCGAAGATCCTTCAAACTTCCTCTTGATGAACGCAATGGGCCCGAACGTATCAGGCGTTATCGGTACAGCAATGGCAGCCGGTGTATTTATCGCTACATACGGCGGGTTGCGATAGCACCCCACCATATAGCGGTATCCGCTAAATAAATAAACCACAGGTGTGCACGATTTTTGATTTGTGTGCATCTGTGGTTATTTTTTTATTTCTAAAAACTTACTTCTACTTCTTTAAATTTAGCTTAATCTATTGTACAATATAAATATGGCAAATGATAAGATAGCACTTTCACAGGATGAAGTTGATAAGCTTTTGGGGCTGGTATCATCAGCGGCTCCTGAACAAAAGGTTGGAAAAAAAGAATATAAGGTAGATTCTTTCCTCAGCGAGCAGCAGTTTTCTGAGCTTCGCGAAGTTTGCAAGAATGTCTATAAATATTTCAAACTTTCTCTTCGCAAGAAATTTGGTGAGCCAAAAATCCGTAAGCTCACAATTACGTCGCTGGAGCATCAGAACGTTAATGAATTTTTTGATTCACTTACTGACAATGATTTCATTTACGAGGCCAAATTCGGCAGGGCAAAGGCATATATCAAGCTGGATTCATTTTTGTTCGGTGCGCTTTCGGGCATGAAGATTGACACAAAGCACAAAATCAACGTGTTCCAGTCCGAAGTTCTCAAAGAATTTATCGCCTGCTTTTTGGTTGAGGGATTTGCCAGGCAGCTTGAAAAGAGTCCGAAAATCGAAATCAATTCCCTGATTGAAAAGAACAAAAAATCTTATCGAAAGGGCAAGACCGGCGTTTGTGTTGCAATCAACTGGAACGAGAACCTTCATTCATTTGGAATCGAAAAAATTTTCCTTTCAAAAGAGTTGATTGAAGCCATGCGGGCTGTTTCGTAATCCTTAACTTTTGTGATATAATTCCGATAATATAAGCGAAAATCTTTTTTTCTGTGGGGATAAAAAATGGCTCGTGGAAACGGTGGTATCGGAAAATCAATCTTTCTTCTTCTTTTGATCATAATTCTCGTTTTGGGCGGACTTTTGTGGTTTGACTACCTTGGTGTAATTCATGCCAAAAAAGTATTTGCGCCTGTTTATAAATTGTTCGGACTGGCACCTCAGACTTCTGTGACGGCGACAGCTTCAAAGCCGCTCACAGCTGATTTGGACGAAGACAGGCTTGCAAAACGAATCGAGGCTTTAGATATACGCACTCAGGAACTTGACAAGCGCGAGGGCGATATCAAGAAAATCGAGGAACAGAACGAGGCGATTGCAAAGGAACTTGAAGACCGAAAGAATTCTCAGGATGAGCGGGAGAAGACATTTAACAACCAGCTTAAAAAATATGACGACCGAAATATTAATATTGAAACGATTGCTTCATATCTGAACAGTATGCCTCCGAAAACAGCCGTCGAAGAACTTCTTTCTCATGACGATCAGGATATTATTGATATTCTCCGCAAGGCAGACGAAATGGCGGCTGCAAGCAAGCAGACTTCGCTTTCTTCTGTATGGCTCATGAACATGCCTGCTGACAGGGCTGCGACAATCCAGCGAAAAATGGCAAACAAGCCTGAAAGTTTGGACTAAATTTTCCTTAACATTTTCTCCCAAATTCCGATGATAGAAGGGTAGAAATCAAAAAGTTTGCGTGGGTGGCTAGTGGGCGCAGGCTTTCGGTTTTACGGGAGACAAAGCATGAATATACTTTCAATTTCTCAAGTACAGACCCAGGCTTCTCAGGCTGATTTCGCACAGGAGCTTTCACAGAGTCAGAGATCTTCTTCCAGCGAAAAAGCTTCTTTTGCGGATTTGCTTCGTGATGCAAGAAAGACCGACTCAGCTTCAGAATCTGTAAAAACTGAAAAGGCGGATGAAAAAGCTGTTGTTGAATCAGAGAACATCGTCAGGAACGACGAAAATGTTGATTCCTCAAAGATTTCTGATAAAAACGAAGAGAAACTTTCTGCTAAGAATGAGAAATCTGAAAAACTGACCCAGAAAAAAACTTCCGGTGAAGAAAAAACTGAGGAAAAGCTAAAAAATCTCGCTAAGTCAAATGAAGACGGACAAATCCTTGCTTCTCAGGGCATGAATCTTTCGGAAAATTACAGAATCCGTACAATTTCAGCAAAAAATGAAAATGATGCTTCAATAGAATCTGTTGCAGAACTTTCTGAAAATACAGAAATTGATGACAAAATGCTCGCATGGCTTGTCGCTTCGACGAAAGATGTTGAGAACGAGGAAATTTCAAATGAGGATTTTGCATCTTTGATTGATGCCGCCGTTGAATTCATTCCTGGTTCAGAATCTGATGAAGAAAAATTGATGAGCGCACAGAATCTTG
>Ga0310695_10004515_pt1 | contig 25511 bp, 15 predicted proteins | sample RumenRJG_04DNA_FD_203882 | JGI IMG/M metagenome (GOLD analysis project Ga0310695, IMG submission 203882) | Bovine rumen microbial communities from Lethbridge, Alberta, Canada - RJG_04 (v2) (version 2) | ecosystem: Host-associated > Mammals > Digestive system > Stomach > Rumen | place: Canada...
CCGCCATATGTGGCCGCGACGGAGCGCGGCCCTCCCAATGAATCAACCCCATTTGTTGCCGTTTCTATAGAAGTCCTAGAGGTCCTAGAATTCTAGAATCCTAGAAATCTAGGCTGCTTGCGGCGTTGGGCGCGAGACATTAGACGCGAGACGCGAGGAGCAGCCGCCCTGCCAACGCAAAAGCTCAAAAACAGCCTATTGCCTACTCCCCATTCCCTACTGCCTATTGCCTATTCCCTATTGCCTATTCCCTATTCCCTGCTCAAATCTTTGAAGCGCAGGAGCGCTTCGAGAAAATAGTAGTCGCCGTAGTCGAGCGGGACGTCGATTTCGCTTTTTCCCGGTTTGTGCCCGGTTCCGTGTTTCAAAAGCCAGTTTCCGTTTTCGCCGGGCTTTGCGAAATACCGCCCGGAGCAGAGCGACAGAAGCTGCTTCACTGCAAACGCCCTGTATACGGCGCCTTCGCTTTCAGGCAGGAAGCCCGAAAGCTCGAGAAGCGCGCCCGCCATAATGGACGCTGCGGAACTGTCGCGCTCCTCCCCCGGCGCGCCGTAGTCCCAGTACGGAACGCCGTCTTCCGGCATGGCGGGGCTGTTTATCGCGAAATCCGCGAGTTTGCGCGCGAAGTCGAGATAGCGCCTGTCGCGCGTTTCGCGGTACATCATCGTGTAGCCGTATATCGCCCAGCTCTGTCCGCGCGACCACGCCGTCTCGCAGCTCGCGCCCTGCCCGCGCTTGATTTCCTTCACGCGCTTCGTGGATATGTCGTAGTTGAGGACGTGGCGGACTCCCCCGTCGGCGCGGAACTGGTGCGCCATCGTGACATCGGCGTGCGAACGCGCGATTTCGTCGAACCGCCTGTCGCCGCAGGGAAGCTTCGCGGCGAGTTCGAGCAGTTCCAGGTTCATCATGTTGTCGGGAATCACCAGGAAGTTCTTTTCGTCGTTTATCGCGCCCCAGCTGCGGATGAGACCGAGCCTTTTGTTGAAACGCTCCGAGAGCGAAGACGCCGTTTCGGCCAGAAGCCTGTCGTACGCGTCCGTCTTCAGCAGCCGCCGCGCATTGCCGTACGAACAGTTCATTATGAAGCCGACATCGTGGTTGTCGTTCACCCTGGAGTTGGGCGCAAGGCGTTCCGTCCATGCGAGGGCGCGGTGTTTGAACGTTTCGTCGCCGGTCGCTTCGTAGAGAAGCCAGAGCGAGCCGGGGAAATGCCCAGACGTCCACCAGAAGACGCTGCGCATGTCGGGCCTGCCCGTTTTCGCGTCTATGCCGTGCGGAACGCGGATGTCCGATTTCACGCGGGCTTTGCGGACGACAGGGCCTTTCACGAGCTTCGAGGCTTCGGCGTCGAGGGCGCGGTAGCTTTCCGCCGCCGATGCGAATACGCCGGGCAGGGCTTTGCGCAGCGCCTGCTCGTCCGCCGTCTGCGCGCCTGCGGCGCACGCCCCGGCGATAAGCGCGGCGGCGCAGATGGAAGCCGTCCGTTTCATTTTCCGCCCTCCGTGTTTTCAATGCTGCGTTTTGCGGCTCTCCGCATGGCTGCGGCCTTTCCGGACAGCCGCTTCAGGAGAAGGTCGATTCTGAATGCGGCCTTGTAGCGCATCCAGTAGAGTTTGCGGAACCATGCCGCGCTCCACAGCCTGTTTGGCTTGCGCGGTATCTGCGACTGCTCTTTGCGCGTCCATGCGCAAGGTTCGCACGCCACGAGCACCCGTACGCCGAGCCTGGCGTAGGTGGACCAGGAATCGAGGACGTTCGCCATCGGGTCGTGCATTTCTTCGAGCATCGCGGCCGCCGCCGCATTGATTGCATAGCAGTGCGAACACCACGAATGCGCCACGTCGTCGGCGTCGCGCAGGTTGTACCAGCGGCCCTGCGGATTTGCAGGCCGCGGCAACCCTTTGTGGAGCAGCCACACGGTCGGAATGCGGGGATCGTTTTCCTTTTCGACCGCCGCGAGCGCGTCCTTCAGCCCCTGCGGGTCGAAATCCACGTCGTCTTCGAAAACCGCCGCGAGCCGGGCTTTTCCGGCGAAAGCGGTCTTCCAGCATTTTCTGTGGGACTGCGTGCAGGCTATGTCGCCGCCTTTGGCGCGATGGGCGTTTGCGATGTAGAATCTGAACGGAGGGCATAGGCGCTTCAAGTCGGCGGACGAAAGCTTCTGCGCGTCGACGCCCGGGACGCGCGTGAAAGAAAGCCCTGCGGATTCGAAAAGCCTGCGCGTGGCTTCGAGGCGCTCCGGCGCCCTGTCGAGGTTTATCAGGTAGTTTTCCATTTCTGATACCGGTTTTGTCTGGGGAAAATTCTTTTTACGGCGAGCCACGCGGCGGCGGCGATCGAAAACGCGGCGCCGGGGTGCGGAGTGCGGATGCCGAGTTTGTGCGGGAATTTCCCGCCGCAGTCGCGGCCGCACAGCTCTTTCATGAGTTCGCGGTACGTTTCGCGCATGGGCCGCGCCTTGGCGAGCCAGGCTTCGCGGACCGCGCGCGGATCCGGAACGTTGTCGCGCCAGTATTCTATGGCTTCCCCCACCGATTCCTGCGTCGGATCGGCGTATTTCACGAAATCGCCGGGATACATGCGGCTGCGCCCGCCCAGCGCCGGCGTGTCCACCACCGGCAGGCCGCACAGAAGGTATTCGCTCGATCCGAAGCATGCGCCTTCGCTTGCCGAAAGCGCGAGGCCGCAGTTCGCCATCGACAGGTACCGCGAAATCTCGAGGCCGCCGAAGCGCGGCACCCACAGCGCTTTTGCGTACCGTTTGCGGATGCCGTTCGCGTACTCCCTTTCGGCCTCCCGCACGGAGCATCCCAGGAAAAGCATCTTTTCCGCCATGTCCTCCGGTATCAGGCCGTGGCGTTTGAACGGCGTGAGCCTTGCGATGTAGGCGGCGTCGAAACCGCGCCCGCCCGGAAGCGGGCTGTAGCGGCGTTCGTCGAGAAACGCGTTGTGGCTCGCGAAGCGCGTTTCCACGCCGTGCGGGGACAGGGCTTCGCATTCTTTTTCGCTGTTGCACAGAACGACGATCCGCGCGTCGGGGACTTCCGAAAGGAACCGTTTCACGACGCCCGCGAGATGCGCGGCGGGCCCTGGGGTTTCGTGCTCGAATCCGATCTGGAGAAGGAACGCCGTTCCGGGATTCGCTTTTGCGAGGCCGGCGAAAGCCGCGGAGTTTGTTTCGAAATCTTTTTCGAACGTCACGACTGCCGGCGGGGCTGCGTTCAGCACGGCCGCGCGGCGGGTCTTGAAAAGCGGCGCTGTATCATTGGTGGTTTGCATTGTCAGCGGCGGAAATATCTTTGCATCCGGCGCGGAGCGCAAGCCGCTCCCCGCCTGCGGTGGTGGAATAATGGTGGGGCTGCCGGGAATCGAACCCGGAACCTACGGTTTAGGAAACCGTCGCTCTGTCCAGTTGAGCTACAACCCCTAAAGAGGCGACGCGCGGAAGTTTAGCAAACGCCGGGCGCGCTTTCCAGCGAAATCCGGACCCGTCCGGGGCGGATGCCGTCTTTGGCGGCATCGCCTGCATGGAAACCGCTCTCTCCGCCGCCGCCCCTTGACTGCGCCATAAGACGCGCGGCTTGCGGCTTGATGGTACGTCTCGCCCCGGCAGAGCGATGTGGCAAGGGCGCCCACGCCCTTGCAGCAAGGCCGAGGCGGCCTTGCCACACCGGCATTTGCACGCCCTGCCGGTTCAAGGGGCTTGGCCCCGCGCCGCGGTTTCCCCTCCGGCTCGCCGCTATCGGTCGTAAGCCGCTCTCTCGTCTCGCGTCTGGCGTCTCGCGTCTCTAGAATCCTAGATTTCTAGATTCCTAGAATCCCAGACCGCATCTCCGACTCAAACACTCAAACACCCAAAGACTCAAACACTTCAATCAGGGTTCTTGCTGATTCGCGGAGGCAAAAATGGTATAATGGCAGTCCCGCACCGCCATGAAGTTTGCGCCGGCCCGGGAAAACACAAGGAGAAAGATGGAAACAAACGAGAATGTCGCGCCCGAGAATCCGCTGGCGGATTTGGAGGCTGTGCTTGCATCCGTGAGAGCGGCGCAGGCGAAATTCGCCAAATATACCCAGGAGCAGGTCGATGCGATTTTCCGCGCTGCGGCGCTGGCGGCCAACAAGGCGAGAATACCGCTTGCGAAAATGGCCGTCGCCGAGACGGGAATGGGCGTCGTAGAGGACAAGGTCATCAAAAACAACTATGCGGCCGAGTATATCTACAACGCATACAAGAATGTCAAGACGTGCGGCGTGCTGGAGACGGACGAGGCGGCCGGCATCCAGAAGATCGCCGAGCCGATCGGAGTCGTCGGTGCGGTGATCCCGACGACGAACCCCACTTCCACGGCAATATTCAAGTGTCTCATCTCCCTCAAAACGCGCAACGGCATAGTCATAAGCCCGCATCCGCGCGCGAAGAAGTCCACGATCGAGGCGGCGAAGATTGTTCTGGAGGCGGCGGTCGCGGCAGGCGCGCCGGAAGGCATAATCGGCTGGGTGGAGGCGCCGTCGCTGCCGAAGACGAACTTCCTGATGAAAGAGGCCGACATCATCCTCGCCACCGGCGGCCCCGGCATGGTCAAGGCGGCGTATTCGTCCGGAACTCCGGCGCTCGGCGTGGGCGCGGGCAATACGCCTGCGATCATCGACGAGACGGCCGACCTCACGCTCGCCGTCAGCTCCATCGTCCATTCCAAGACGTTCGACAACGGCATGATCTGCGCGTCCGAGCAGAGCGTCATCGCAGAGGATTCCGTATACGACGAAGTCCGCGCGCTGCTCGTCAAGGCGGGCTGCCATCTGCTGGACAAGGCGCAGCTTGACGCCACGCGCAGGACGATTCTCATCAACGGCGCGCTGAACGCGAAGATCGTGGGGCAGAAAGCCGCGAAAATCGCGGAACTGGCCGGTTTCAAAGTGCCCGCCGACACGAAGGTGCTCGTGGGCGAAGTCGAAAGCGTGGAGCCGTCCGAGGAATTCGCGCACGAGAAGCTCTCCCCCGTGCTGGCGCTCTACCGCGCGAAGGACTGGGCCGACGCGCTGGACAAGGCGGAGCGTCTTGTCGCGGACGGCGGCTACGGCCACACGTCTTCGGTGTATCTCGACGAAGTCGGCGCCAAGGACAAGATCGCGGAATTCGCCGCGCGCATGAAGACATGCCGCATACTCGTAAACACGCCTTCGTCGCACGGCGGCATCGGCGACATCTACAATTTCGGCCTTGCGCCGTCGCTTACGCTCGGCTGCGGTTCGTGGGGCGGCAATTCCGTGAGCGAAAACGTCGGAGTGAAGCATCTTTTGAACATCAAGACCGTGGCAATGAGAAGAGAAAACATGTTGTGGTTCCGCGCGCCCGAAAAGGTGTACCAGAAGAAGGGCTGCCTGTCCGTCGCCCTCCGCGAACTCGGCGGGGAGCTCGGCAGGAAGAAGGCGTTCATCGTCACGGACTCCTTCCTTTACGCGAACGGCTACACCAAGGCGGTCGAGAAGTCGCTCGAAGAGCAGGGGATCATGTTCGCCACGTTCTCCAACGTCGCGCCGGACCCCACTCTCGCCTGCGCGAAGGAGGGCGCGAAGCTCATGGCCGGTTTCCAGCCCGACGTCATTATCGCAGTCGGCGGCGGCAGCGCCATGGACGCGGCCAAGATCATGTGGGTGCTTTATGAACATCCCGACGCGGATTTCCAGGACATGGCAATGCGCTTCATGGACATCCGCAAGCGCGTCTACACGTTCCCGAAGATGGGTGTGAAGGCGTATTTCGTCTGCGTGCCCACTTCCGCCGGAACCGGTTCGGAGGTGACTCCGTTCGCGGTCATAACGGACGAGCGGACCGGCGTGAAGTATCCGCTGGCCGACTACGCGCTCATGCCGGACATGGCCATCGTGGACGCGGACATGCAGATGTCGGCGCCGCCCGGCCTGACAGCGGCGTCGGGCATCGACGCGGTCAGCCACGCGCTCGAAGCGTACGCGTCCGTCATGGCGACGGACTACACTGACGGTCTTGCGATCCGCGCCCTCCAGGTCATATTCCGGAACCTTCCCGCGTGCTACGCCGCCGCCGTCTCGAAGACGCCCGATCCCGCCGCGCGCGAGAAGATGGCCAATGCCGCCACCATGGCCGGCATGGCTTTCGCAAACGCGTTCCTCGGCGTGATGCACTCCATGGCGCACAAGCTCGGCGCGTTCCACCACATCCCGCACGGCATCGCCAACGCGCTGATGATGGAGGAGGTGCTGCGCTTCAACGCCGATCCCGTGCCGCGCAAGATGGGCACGTTCTCCCAGTACGCCTATCCGCACACGCTCGAACGCTACCTTGAAATCGCCGACGCGCTCGGCATCGGCGGCAAGTCCAAGGGCGAGAAGTTCGACAATCTCGTCGCCGCGATACGCAAGCTCCAGAAGAGCATCGGCATCAAGCCGACGATCCGCGACTACGTGCCCGACGAAAAGGACTTCCTCGCCCGCCTCGACGACATGTCGGAACAGGCGTTCGACGACCAGTGCACCGGCGCGAATCCGCGCTATCCGCTGATCGCGGAAATCAGGCAGATGTATCTAAACGCATACTACGGCAGGCACGAGCCTGTGTGAAGGAAAAGGTTCCGGACGCCAGACTTCCGGCTTTGAAGCCGGGGGGCCGCGGGTCCGGAGCCGCATGCAATCCAAAGGAACGTAAAATGAAAAAGACTTCAACCAGGAAAACGGACAAGGGCGCAGGACGCAAGGGCGGCGTCCTGCTCGAGCGCGCCGACAAGGTCGTCCTGCGCGACAAGGACAGCGTGCTCAAGATATTCGGGCCGAGCTACAAGGTGTCGCTCATCCTGAACGAGGCGATGAACGAGGCGCGCGCCGCCGAGACCGGACTGCCCGTCGCCAAAGTTGTCGAGGTGATGAAACTCCGCGACCACTGGTGCATACGCCGCGAGTGGATCGAAGGCGAAACCCTCGCCGACGTGATGGCCAAGGACAGGAAGAACCTCCAGAAGTACATCCGCCAGTTCGTCGCGATACAGTGCGAAATCTTCAAGAAGACGTCGGAGCGCATGGGCAACCTCGCCGACAAGCTCGACAAGCAGATTTCCGCCTCCCCCCTCCCCAAGGAGACGCGCTACGACCTGCACATGAAGCTGCAGTCGTTCCCGCGCGGCAAGGCGCTCTGCCACGGCGATTTCAATCCGACAAACGTCATCATAACGCCGAAGGGCGAATGGCGCGTGATCGACTGGTCGCACGTGCGCCTCGGCGATCCTCTCGCCGACGTGGCGCGCACATATCTGCTGTTCTGGCTTTCCGGGCACGTCGCGGCGGCGGAGAAGTACATGTCGCTCGCCTGCGAAGCGCTCAAGGTGAAGCTTCAGGACGTGCAGAAGTGGCTTCCGGTCGTCGCGGCGGCCGAATCCAGCCGCGACCAGACGCCGAAGAACCGCGAATTGCTCGCACACTGGGCGAGTGTGGTGGATATCGAATAGCCTGCGCTCCGGCGCCGCCGGAGCCGTTCGGCAAAAGCAGACGTCCGCATCACGCGGGCGTCTGTTTTTGCAGGCTGTCCTTGCCGCCCGCCAGCGTCTGCGCGATATTCATGCAGAAACCGCGCGCGCGGTCGTAGGCGTTGAGGATGTCGAGGACGGAGAGTATCTTCCTCGGGGCGTCTCCGTCCGTCCCGGCCTCGACAAGCGCGAGCCTGCGCGATTCGCGCACGGCGTCGCGGATTTTGACGGAATGCGCGGAAGCGGCCGCTGTCGCCCGCCGGTTTTCCGGCGAGCCGTACGTTTTCAGAAGACCGGCCACGAACACCGCGAACGCGGCGAGGTCGTCGTGTATGCCGAGTATGCGCTTGCGGTCTCCCGCGGAGAGTTCCCCCCCGTCGCCGCGCAGGCGGCGCAGCGCCTTGACCGCGGCCGGGCCTTCGTCGGAGACGGATTCAAGCTCGTCCGCGATGCGCAGAATGGCGCGGGCGCGGGCGGCCGTGGCGGAAGATAGGCGCGTCGTCATGATTTCGCCGATGAAAACGGTTATTTCGCGCTGTATGCCGTCAAGGGCCTCTTCGCGCCGGAGTACGCGGTTTTCGCCGTCTTCGTCGCCTCTGCCTTCGAGAGACGGACGCACTCCCGCGAGCATTTCGACTATGCTTTCCGCCATGAACACGGTTTCCTCCAGCGCCTGTTCGCAGGCGATGACCGGACTTATCGCAACGCGCCTGTTCAGCGCGGACAGGTGCGGTTTTTCCTCCGGTCTGTCCGGAAGCATCCGTTCGAGCGCCCGGGCGAGCGCCCCGGCGAACGGGAATACGAGAATGCCGCGCAGCGTCGCGAATACGGTGTCTATGCAGGAGACTGCGAGCATCAGGCGCTCTTCGCCGAATATCGCGCGGCCCGCCGGCGCCAGCACGGGGAGGGCGAGCGGCAGGATCAGGATGGAGCCTGCAAGGTTCGTGAGCGTGTGCGCGAGCGCGGTGCGCTTGGCGCTGCGCGGACCGCCGATCGCCGCAAGCCAGCCTGTCGCGGTCGTGCCGACATTCGCGCCGAAGAGCGAGCATACCGTCGTTTCGTAGGTGATCAGCCCGCTCGAGGCGAGCGCCATGAATATGACTATGCTCGCGGCGGAGCTTTGGATCACCGCGGTGAACGCGGCGGACGCCGCCGCAACCGCAACCGCGCTCGCCAGTCCGTCCACCGAAAGCGAAGCGAGCGCGGCGGCGAGACGCGGCGATTCCTTCACGGGCGCCACGCCGTCTTTCATGAACGCCATGCCCGCGAACACGAGCCCCAGACCGGCTATCGCCATGCCTGCGTGCCTGAGCCGGCCGCGGCGGAAGGGGAAATACAGGGCGGTCCCCGCCGCTATAAGGGCGAGGCCGAGTATTTCCGGGCTCGGCGCGAACGCCATCAGCCACACGGTGAACGTGGTCCCGATGTTTGCGCCTATCAGGACGTTTATCGCCTGCGCGAGCGTCATCAGCCCGGAAGTGACGAATCCCACGAGCATTACGACTATTATCGAACTGGACTGCACTATGAGCGTGGACGCGACGCCCGTGGAGATTCCGGCCATGCGGCGTCCGGTGGCGAGCGTCATGAACTTGCGCAGGCCGTCTCCGCCGAGCGACTGCAGGCCTTCTGAAAGCCGTTTCATGCCCAGCAGGAAGCAGCCCAGCCCTCCGCCCACGGTGACGATTATGGAAACAAACGCATTCACAGGTTTAGAACGGAAGCGGGATGCCGAAAATGAAATGCGCCGCCGCCCAGTTCGCGGCGAGCGAGTAGATGTTCGCCGCGAAGTCGTCCGCGACTATTCCAAGCCCTCCCGGAAGCGCCTGGAGACGGTTCGCCGGCGGAGGTTTGACGATGTCGAAGACGCGTACCGTCGCGAACGTGCAGAGAATCAGCCATGGATGCTCCGCGAGCGGCAGGCCTATGACGGCGAGCGGATAGAGCATCCATTCGTCCGCGACTATGCGCCCGTCGTCCTTTACGCCGAGAACGCGTTCCGCGACGCCGCAGAACGGTATCGCCGCGACGGCGAGGGCGATGGCGGCCGCGGCCTGGATCCATATCCGTCCTGCAAACGCGCAGTTCAGCCACACGGCAAGCGCCACTCCGGGGATGGAACCGAACGTTCCCGGCGCGAATGGCGCCGCCATGCCGGAGCCGAATCCGGTGGCGACGGCGACCGCCGCTTTTTCAAAAACGTTTCCTCCGGGGAACAGTTTCATCGCCGGGCCGTTTCCTTGAATTGCGGGGGAAGCGCCGCGAGCATCGCGTCCACCACTTCCTGCAGCGTCATGTCGGTCGAGTCGATTTCCACCACTCCGTCCGCCTTGCGCAGCGGAGCGAATTTGCGGGTGGAATCCATCTTGTCGCGCGCGAGCAGCGACGCCTTCACTTCGTCGCGGGACTGGTTGGCTATGCCTTTTTCGGAATCTTCCTTCTGGCGGCGCGCGGCGCGGGCCTCGGGCGACGCGGTCAGGAAGAACCGCGCCGGGGAATCCGGGAACACCGCTGTCGTTATGTCCCGCCCTTCGACCACGAGATTGCCGAAGCGGACGAGTCCGCGCAGGAGGGCCGTTATCGAATCGCGCACTTCCTTGACCGCGGCGACTTTCGACGCATTGGCGTTGATTTCCGGGGTGCGGATGCGGTTGCCCGGCTCCTCCCCACCCACGAGAAACGCGATGCGTCCGCCGTCCGCCCGGCTTTCGATTTCTATCGAAGGCACCGCGGCGGCCACGGCCTGCGGCGAGGACGTGTCCGTTCCAAGCTCAAGGCACTGCCATGTCATTATCCTGTAAAGCGCCCCGGAATCCACATGGAGGAATCCCAGCGCTTCCCCGACGAGGCGCGAGGCGGAACTTTTGCCCGCGCCGGACGGGCCGTCTACGGCTATTACCAGCGTTTCCCGGTCGTTCATGGAGTCTCCTGCATTATCATCGCCGCCATATACACGGCATAGGAAATAAGCCATATCGCGCCGGCGAGCCTTCCCGCCCGGCCTTTGCGCAGAGCGAAAAGCGCGATCGATACGGACAGTGCGATCATCGCGGGCATGTCCCGCGAAAGGATGTACGGGGAGATTTTGGAGAAGGGCGAAATCGCGCCCGCCACGCCCACCACGGCAAGGGTGTTGAACAGGTTGGAGCCGATTATGTTGCCCAGCACCATGTCGTCTTCTCCGCGTCTTGCGGACACCACCGCGCTCGCCAGCTCCGGCAGCGAAGTGCCGACCGCGAGAATGGTAAGCCCGACAAGGAGTTCCGAAACGCCCATCGCCAGCGCAAGATCGACTGCGCCCCACACGAGGATGTGGGAAGATCCCGCGAGCAGCGCAAGCCCGCCGAGAAGCATCGCGACGCCCTTGGCGGCGGAGATCGTTTTCGCCGCAGGATCTTTTCCCTCCCCCGGCGCGGGCGCTCGGGAAGACGAGTTGAATTTGCAGTAGAGCGGCAGAAGGACGGCGAAGACGCCTATGCAGACGAAGGCGTCGGAGCGGCTGAACCCGTTGCCGAGCGACACTAGGCAGCACGACAGGACCGAAATCGCCACGAGTGCTGGGACTGCGAAAAAACGCACCGTGCGCGACACGCGCAGCGGCCTTATGAGAGCCGCCACGCCGAGGATTAGCGCGATGTTGCAGATGCACGATCCGTATGCGTTGCCGAGGGAAAGGTCGGACTTGCCGCCTATCCCGGAAAGCGCGGAAACGCACAGCTCGGGCGCGGAGGTGCCGAACCCGACCACCACCATGCCGGTCACGAACGGGGAAATGCCGAGCCGCGCCGCGGTCGCGGCGGATCCGTCGATGAATATCTCGGCGGAGACTTTCAGGAGCCACAGCCCGCCTGCGGTGAATATGCATGCAAGCCAGATTGGAATGTCGGGGTACATGGTCTTGAGACGCTTTCGGTGTTCCGTTCCGTTCTTCAGCCTGCTGCGAGCATTGCCTCTATCGCGCGCCGCGCCCGCGCGGCGGTTTCTTCCGGGACTGCTACGCGCGGCGACATGTCGCGCAGGCAGTCGCGCAGGCTTTCAAGCGTCGTTTTCTTCATGTTCGGGCATACGAGCGAATCGTCGGCTGGGATGAACGTCTTGCCGGGGTTTTCCCTGCGCAGGCGGTGGAGGATGCCGGTTTCGGTGCCCACGATTATCTCGCGTGCGGAGGAGGCGCGCGCGTAGGCGCACATTCCGCCGGTGGACAGGCATTCGTCGGCCGCCGCCCGCACGTCGGCGGGGCATTCGGGGTGGACGAGGACCGGCGCGCCGGGGTGCGCGGCGCGGACTTCCTCCACGCGCTTTGCGGAGAGCCGCGCGTGGGTCGGACAGTAGCCCGGCCAGAGGATGTATTCCGCGCCGAGTTTTTCCGCCACGTGCGACCCGAGGTGCCTGTCCGGCACGAAGATGATTTCCCGTCCGCGCGGGAGCGCCGCCATCACGCGCTCGGCGTTGCCGCTCGTGACGCAGATGTCGCATTCCGCCTTTACTTCCGCCGTGGAGTTTACATAGCATACGGCGAGCGCGCCGGGATGGCGCGCCTTGAATTCGCGCAGCTGCGCGCCGTCGATCATGTCCGCCATGGGGCATCCGGCGCCGGGGTCGGGTATGAGAACCGTTTTGCCGGGATTCAGGATGGCGGCCGTCTCCGCCATGAAGTATACGCCGCAGAATGCTATCACGGGGGCGTCGGAGGACGCCGCGCGGCGGGCGAGTTCCAGCGAGTCGCCGGTGAAATCGGCGGCGTCCTGCACTTCGGGGCGCTGGTAGTTGTGTGCGAGTATCACCGCGCCGCGCTCTTTCTTCAGCGCCGCGATTTCTTCCGCGATCGGGGTGTCGTTCATCTTTTGGTTTCTTTCGCAGGTTCCGCCTTCGCGGCCGCGCCCGGGGAGAGAATCGTTTCCTCGCACGACCACAGGGAGACTTTGACGCCGGTTTCGGACAGAAGCCGCAGCACGGCTTTCAGCCGGCGCTGCGGGAGCTGGGCGGCGATCACGACTGAATCTATGCGGTGCTCGCGCACGAGTTTCTTGGCCGCGGCGATCGTCCCGAGAACCGGTATGCCTGAAACGAGCCTTTTGCGCAGGACCGGGGCGTCGTCGATTATTCCGGCGATCACGCGGCGGTTGCGTCCGAACGACCGCACGAGTTCGCGGCGGAACGCGCGGAAGCGCAGTCCCGCCCCGTACACCAGGATGCGTTCGGCGGACGAATCGGAGCTGAGGCGCATGCATTCCACGGCGAAGAACGCGTCGCGCGCGATGGAGCGGAAAATCCTGAAGCCCGCCATCGGGAAGAACGACAGGCCGCAGAACAGGAACGAAACCGCCACCAAGTGCGGAACGAACCGCCCGGAGAAAATCACGATGGCCGCGGAGAATCCGGTTCCCAGGAGCACCGACACGAAAAGGCGCGCGAAGTCCGTGACCTGCGCGCGCGGCCAGACTATGCGGTACACGCCCGACACGGCGGAAGACAGGAACACGGGCATGATGAAAACCGGAAGTCCGCGGAACACCGCCTTTCCGAAAGGAATGTGGAGAAGCCTGTTGGCGGCGAACCACGCCGCGCTCATGCAGAGGATGTCGAAAAGGACGGAAAACGGCACGTCGAGCGTGGCTCGCAGGCGCATCCGGCGCGGACGGCGCGAAAACGCTATGTCGGTGAGCAGCCTGCCCGTGTCCCACAGTTCCACGCGCAACAGGTCGCGCACTATCACCACGAGCGCCACGATGAACGCCACGATGAAAAGGGCCGCGGCGCGGTCTTTGAGGAATATGCCGCCCATGGCCACGGCCACGAGAAAGAGCGCGAAGCCGTAGAGGACGCGCGCCGCCGCTTTCTGCGATCCGTGGAAACGGCGCAGTATGCGGTGGTGCAGGTGGTCGGCGTCCGCTTTCATGACGCTGTCGTCCGACGAGCCGTTTTCCTCGCGGTGGAGAAGCGCGCGCACCGAACGGCGCAGGATGGCGAGGAAGGTGTCGAATATCGGCACGCCCATTACGAGCATCGGCACGCAAAGCGAAACGAACAGCGATTCGCCCGTGCGCGTGACGAGCGGAAGCCCGCTTATGCAGTAGCCGATGAACATCGATCCGGAATCGCCGAGAAACACCGACGCCGGGTAGAAGTTGTAGCGCAGGAACCCGAGGCACGCCCCTGCGAGGGCGAAGTACGGAATCGACGCCCCCGACGGCGCGTTCGTGAACAGTATCACGCCGGACATTCCGAACGCCGCTATCACCGCCAGGCCGCTCGCCAGGCCGTCGAGTCCGTCTATCAGGTTGAACGCGTTTATCGCGCCGCACAGCCAGAATACCGTAATCGCCGCGTCGGCCGCGTGGAACCACCATGCGCCGCCGAATTGCGCGGGGGACAGATGGCACAGTCCGGACAGGACGGAAAAGTCGGCGAGCCACCATGAGAGCGCGGCGACGGCGACCTGTCCGCCGAGTTTCACGAGCGGCGGAAGCCCGAATTTGTCGTCCGCGTAGCCTATCGCCACGAGCGCGCCGGAAAGCCCGGCGAGGAGTCCCATGTCCGGCGCGTCGAGGCCTGGCGCGGACGGCCTTTCGCCCGGCAGCAGAAAATACAGCGCAAACGCCGCGGTGAAAGCGAAATACACGGCGATTCCGCCGCCGCGCGGTATCGGGGTCTTGTTTATCCGCCGGGGACCGGGCTGGTCGACCATGCCGAGCCTGCGGGAAAGGGCGCGGCCGAGCGGCGTAAGCGCCAGGGAAAAGGCGAATGCCGCCGCCAGCATACCCCAGTAGGGCGCGGCGGCCGCGATTGCCGACCAGAAGGACGAAAAAACGCCGCAGAGGGTTTCGGCGAAGGACTCGCTCATTTCGAGGCCCCCTTTTCAAGGTACGGGGCGAGCAGCGTCAGGAACCGCTCGAATTCGAGTTTTGCCGCGGGATCTTCCAGCGTGTCGAAACCCGACGGCGCGTAACCGGAAACGGTGACCATGACCCAGCCGTTTATCTCACCCGCGAAGGACCGGTCTGCCGTGTCGCGCCAGATTCTCGCCAGATGCGAAGATGTCCTGTATCCGCTGCGGTTGAAGAACGTGTAGGCGAACGTCTCCTTGGGCGACTGGCCTTTCTGGTGCGAAAGCACGTGGAACGGGATGCCGCGTACTTCGATGTCCCGCGGATCGGTAAGCAGGCCTCCGTGCGCCGGCAGACACAGCTCCGGACGGTGTATCGAGCCTTTCGACTCTCCCCCTGTCACGGCGGATACGGAGAACGTGAAATTGCCGAACGTGTATATCTTCTTGTCGACTTTGGTGTCGGCGGGAAGGATGTTCATTTCAGAAACCGAGCGCGGAAGCAGCGCCCCGCCGCATGCCGGACACCGCGGCTTCCCGTCCTGCATGCGCGTCTGCAGAATGCGCGACGCCATCTTGCCCGTCGCGTTGGCGCATTGCGGGTTCTGGCAGTAGAGCGGGAAGTCGGTCGATGCGCCGGGAAGCCGCCAGGGAAGCGAGAATTCCGTTATCGGCCTGTATTCCGGCGGCGGGGCGGCTTCAAGCGCCGCGAAAACGGATGTCACCGCGATCGCCGCCGCCACGGGAATCGCGCTGCGGAGCCGTCCGCACGGAGCCGGAGGCGTTGGCGCGGTTGCGGGTTCTTCCGCTTTTCCGGAGACGGCGGCGTCCTTTTCCCCCTCGCCAGGATCCGCCCGGCGCGAGAACCGGCGCGCGACGCGCGCAATGCCGTCGGATGCGGCGAGCAGGAGCGCGATCGCCACTATGAACGTGACGTATCCCGAATAGTCGTGGTAGAACCCAAGCGCGAAATCCCTGTCGTACCAGGTCCCTACAAGGCATATCGAAAAATTGCGCACCACGTTTCCGGCTACGGCTACGGGAACTGCGAGAATCACGAGAATCGCGCGTCTGGTCCATGTCGGCTGCGCGATCCAGCCGTATGCGGCGGCGAGCGTGACCAGGGCGAAGAGCGATCTCAGCCCGGAACAGCCTTCCACGATGTCCACGGTGATTTTGCCGGGAATGGCGAGAACCGTGCCCGTGCGCACGGTTTCGATTCCAAAGCCGTGCAGAAGCGTTTCCGCGGCTGACACGGCGAAAAGCCGCAGCGGAACGGACAGCACGCCGAGGAAGCTTCCAAGCGGCACCGTGAAAACGAGAAACAGCGCGGGACCCGCGACGAGCCGCGCCATCCGTCTTCCCCACAGCGCCCACGGCATGGCGATGCAAAGCCCTATGAATCCCGCCTGGGAGAATCGTATCTGCAGACCGCGCGTGCCCGTCCACAGAAGAAGGAGGCACGGAAGAATCGCGGCGAGGCCTGCGAAGGACGGCGCGCCTTCTTCAAACGCCGCGCGCAGGCTTGCGCGCCGCCTGAAAAGCATGTACAGGGAGAACAGCGGCACGTACCAGCCGTGGCTCATTTCCTCGAACGGCGACGCGAAAACATCCGCCATGTGTAAAAACAGCATGCGGCAACCGTACAGCACGGCGGCGCACGAAAGCGCGCCGCATGCCGCCGTCATGATTTTTCTTGCTTTTGCGTCCATTCCGGCGGTGATTTTACCATATTTTCCGGGCGGAATAAACGCAAAGACGCAGTCCGCGGTCTGCCGCCGGGACCGTCTTTCACAGCATTTCCGCCGCCCCGCGCGGCGGAATTATGATATGCTATCGCCAGGCGGCCGGAACCGCGCGCCCGGAGCCGGGTTTCATCTGTTGCGCGGTTCCGCGCGGTCTCTTGAATAAGGAAAACGGTTTTGCGGCGTTGCAATAGACATGGACAGGAAGATGTCCGGAGAATACCGTGGCAGGACTGAAAATCTACTATAGCGACAGGATCGAGGAACTCGCGTCGCATTTGAAGGAGCGTCTGGAGGCGGACTGCGCCGGCGGCGATCCGTTCGACTTCCCCCAGGTCGTCGTGCCTAATACGAACATCGCCAAGTGGCTCCGGATGCGCGTGTTCGCAAAGACGCCCGCTCTTTGCGCAGGCGTATCTTTCCCGTTCATGGAAGAGAGGCTTTCGGAACTGCTGTCGCGCAATCTTCCGTCCGGCAGGCCGTTCTCTCTTTTGCCGGACAACGCATACGCGAACGCGATCATGGCCGTGCTTCTGGACGCGGATCATCCTGAATTCGCGCAATTCGCGCCGTTCAGGGCGTATGTCTGCGGCGGGAACGGCGCACAGGCGTTGAGGCTCGATGCGCAGAGCGCCGCGCGTATGGCGTGGCAGCTGGCGACGGCGCTTGCGAATCTCATGGATGCATACGAGGTCCGGCGCCCCGAAATAGTTTCGAACTGGCTTGCGGGCCGGAACGCCGACGGCACGGGAACGCCCGCGCCGGGGAGCGCCGAGGCCGGCGAGGCGGCTCTTGCGCGCGCGCTGTGGGGGGCCGGCGGAGTGTTTCCCGCCGGAGGGGAGCGTATGTCCTTGCGCCAGCTTTACGACAGCGTGAAAGACTCTCCGCCCGCAGGTCCGTCCAAACGCATTTATTTCTTCGGACAGTCCACGCTGTCCCTTTTGCAGACGAGGATTCTCGTCTGGCTCGCCCGCACGCATGAAATCGTGTTCTACCACAACAATGTGTGTCTTGAATACTGGGGCGATATCGAAACGAAGGCGGAGCGCGTCAGGAAACTCGGCAAAGCCCAGGCGGACAACGAAGATATCGAAATCGAAAATCCGCTTTTGCGCCAGTGGGGCATAGCGGGGCGCGAGACGATGCGGCTTCTCGTGGAACTGGAGGAGGAAAACGACGGAAGCATCGATTTCGAGTGGACGTGCGTGGCGCCTCTCGCGCGCCCGCGCGCTCCCACGCTTCTGGGGACGATTCAGAATGCAATCTGCCGCCGCACGGGCGCTCCGGAGAAAATGCCGCAGGATGCGTCGCTCCAGATTGTCGGCGCTCCCGGCATCCGTCGCGAAGTGGAGCTTGTCTACAATGCGATTCTCGGAAGCGTCTGGAAGCCGGACGGCTCCGGCGGGCGCCCGTGGGGCGAATGCTCGTTTTCCGACATCGCGGTGCTTGTGCCTGACATGGCGAAATACCGTCCTGTCATCGAGTCGGTTTTCGACGCCCGCGGAGAAGTGCCGTACGGTCTTGTCGATACGTCCGCAAGCGAGGACAGCAAGTTTCTTGCAGGGTTTCTCGCGCTGGCAGCCCTTGCCCGCAAGGGGCTTTCGCGCGAGACGCTGTTCGCCGTATTGGACAATCCATGCGTCCAGGCAGCGCTCGGATTCACGCCCGGCGATGTGGCGGAATGGCGAAAGACCGCAGTGCAAATCGGCGCGTTCGACGGTTTTGAAACGCGCGCGGGCGAGTCGCTGTTCAACTGGGACTGGGCGCTTTCGCGTCTGCGGCTTGCGACGGTGCTTGACTGCGGATGCAGTGCGGCCGGCCGCGAAATTCCGCCGCCGGCCGGCTCCGGCGGCCTTGATCTGCGGTTTTCCGAAATCGTGGAACTGCTTTACAGAAGGGTGAAGGAGGTCTTCGGCCGGCCCGCCGCTGCGTCCTGCTGGGCGCGTGCGTTCAAGGGGTTGATGGACGACTTTCTGGCAGTGCCCGGGGAGAGTGTGCTGGAAGGCTCCGTCCGCAGGCAGATATTGCTTGTCCTCGAAAATCTCGACATCATCCCCGGCGAACTTGATTGCGAATTTGCCGTTGCCGCAGTGGAGCATTTCGTCGGCGGGATTTCCTGCCGCAAGGGCGGCTATCTCACGCATGGCGTCACGATCGCCGGGCTTCAGCCGATGCGTCCCGTGCCGTTCAGGCAGGTGTTCGTTCTCGGGCTGGGCGAAGGCGGATTCCCCGGACGCACCGGGGTGTGCAGTGTGCTGGACGTGCGCGGCACGGGCTGGCGGCTCGGCGACGTCACGCCTCCCAAAATGAACAGATATCTTTTCCTCGAAACGTTGATGTCCGTGCGCGACAGGCTTGTCATAACCTATCCCAACCGCGATATCGAAAAGGACGCGGAACTGTTTCCTTCCGGGCTTGTCCGCGAATTGGAGGACTTCGCCGGCGCCATTGTCGAAAGCGGCGCGTTCGAGGAGTTCAAGAACTATCCCCTTCTTGAACGCGGCGAAAAGAACATGTCGGATCTTCCGGATCCCGTCGGCGATGTCGTATGGTCGCCAGACGACTCCCAGGCCGGACTTCTGCCCACGTATTCGCGCGTCGCCCGCACCGCCGCCGCCTTGAGGAGAGGACTTTCACGCAGTCCTGACGCGGAAGCTGCGGATGCCGGTTGCGCCGGCGCGTCGGGCGGCGAAGCGGGCAAGCCCCCCGCGGCGGTCCGTCGCGAGGTGTCCGCCCGCGAACTCGCCGAATTTTTGAAGTCGCCGTTCAGCGCGGTGCTGCGCTATCGTTTTGGAATCGCAATTGAAGGATACCGCGACACGGAGCTCGACGCCGATTCGCCGCTTGGCATCCCGGACGGCCCTGTGAAATGGGATCTTGAAAGCGCATGGCTTGAAAACAAGGGCGATTCCAAAACGCCGTTTCGCGCGTTGCAGCTTTCCGGCTGCGTCCCTGCGGGTTTTCTCGGCGATTTTGCGGAAAAGAAGTTTGATGATGCTCTTGGCGGCACACGGAATGAATTGCTGGAATTTGTTTCGTCTTTCGGCGTCGGCGCGGACGGGACCGGGACATTCCGCCAGAATCTGCCTGCCACGATTGGGCGCGCAGAGAAGCCGCTAAATGTCCGTTATACGTGCGCCGTCCCGGATTGGCGCCAGGACGGCGCGGAGACGTCCATTCTCGTCACCGGCTTTCTCAAGGACCGGAACGTAAAACTTCCGCCCGAAAGAACGCTTGAGCCGTTCATCGGATTTTTGATGTACGCCGCCGGACGGAATCAAAACGAAGGTGTCTGCAAGCTGCGAATGGGCGTTGTTTCCGCGGGAACCGGCGTGACTGCCTGCTGGCGGTGGGAGGTGGCTCCGCATGAGGCTCGCGAATATCTGGACGGTCTGGCGGCGGCTTATCTGGAGTATCTGGAAACGCCGCGCACCGGCGGCGGGTATGTAGATTTCACTTGCAGGAAACTCGCAAAGTCGGTGTCGGAGGCGAAGCGCGGCATAGACGGTGCAATCGACTGGCAGGACGCGTTGGGGCGGCTGACGGCCGAGGAATTCGCGGCAGGCGGCGGAGGCTTCGACAAGAGCCTCGTCGTGGAACAGGCGGTTGAGAAATTCCGGCGCGCCCCCGATGCGTCCGAGCTTGAGAGAGTCTACGCGGAGCGCTATGAACTGCCGTTCTCCGGAATAAAGGATGAGCCGCGTGAATCCCCTGGCGAAGGAGGTGCGCAATGACTCCGGACAGAGATTTCATAGCGAAGCGTCTTGGCGGCGCTGATGCGGTGTGGAATAAACTCCAGTACGGACGCGACGGCATAATCGAGGCTTCCGCCGGCACCGGCAAGACGTATGCGCTCCAGAGTATCGTGTTGAAACTGGTGTCCGACGAGACATGCCCCGTGGACATCAAGAACATCCTGCTCGTCACCTATACCGAGAAAGCGGCCGGCGAATTGAAGGACCGCATCCGCGCCATTCTCCAGGAGGCGCACTGCCTGTCGCCGGATTTCAACGAAGCCACGATCTGCACAATCCATTCGTTCTGCCGCGAACTGCTCACCGCATACGCATTCGAGAACCGCGTGCCGATGGAAATGGATGTCGGCTGCGCCAATTCCGATTTCGTCCACCGCGCCGTTCGCGCCGCGCTGCTCGGCGCAACATTCAAAGCGCGCTACGCCGAAACGTACGCCGCATTCATGGAGGCCGGCGGATTCGATTCGGCAGACGCTCTTGCGGTGCAGGCCGAAAAGGAACTGGACGATTTCGCCGCAAGGGATGAACAGCCGCCGGAGCCGCCGCGCATGGACGATGCTGCGCTGAGGGAGTTGGCCGCCACCGCCGCATCTACCGCGTTTGATGCCGGAGAAGTTTCGATACACCGCTCCGACGAACCGAAGTTTCTGTCAGCGTGCAAGAATATTGCCGAGGCTGTCAAGGAACTTGATCCTGAGAATCCGTCCGGTTTTGTTCTGTCCGCCGTCGAATGCGCTAAATGTTGCGATAATCTGAATCCGCGCGTGACCGGATTGGGGAAGGGCGTAAGATTGCAGGACGTCCGTCCCGATCTCAAACGGTTCGCCGATGCCGTCAAGAACGTCGCAGCTGTTGTAAAAGGGCAGATGGCCGGCGACCTCGTCCGGATGGCGTGGCCGGAGTTCAAGCGCCTCAAGGCGGAGGCAGCGGCTTTGACGTTTGATGATCTTGTAATTCGCGCCGCACGTGTGATCGAAGAAGAGGCGAAGCGCGAAGATTCGGGCGCCCGCAGCGCGCTTTTGGAGTCGATACGCCGTCGCTACCGCATAGCGCTTGTCGATGAGTTTCAGGACACCGACAGGAAACAGTGGACGATCTTCCGCCGCATTTTCGGCGCAAAGGTCAACCGTCTCGAAGGCGGCGGCGTGCCTTCGCCGGCGCAGGGATTCCTTTTGGTCGTGGGCGATCCCAAGCAGGCCATATATGGCTTTCGCGGCGCGGACGTGGCTGCATATCTTTCGGCTAAGGACGAGATTTCATCGGACGAATCCGGCCAGCCGCAGCAGTCGCTCGACGCTACATACCGTTCTTCGCGTGAACTGGTCAAAGGGTTCAACGCCATTTTCGGCGAAGAATCTGGCTGGTTTGCCGATATGTCGGAAGACGGCTTTGACATCGAATATAAAAAAGTGGATTATCCGGAGGGTAATGCGCGGTTTGCGCAACTGGAAGATTTGTCCGGACGCCCTGCCGTGAATCTGCTGGAGTCTCTGCCGTACAGAATGCCCGACTTGCCGGACAATAGGGGCGGATACGGCAACACTGCGATGTGTCTTCCGGTGTTCATGGAGAATGCCGCGCGCGAGATGAAACGTCTGCACGGCCTGTCTGTCGCCTACAGGGTTTTCGATGGTAAGACCCGGTCTATGGCCGGACGCCGGTTCAATTACGGCGACATGTGCGTCCTTGTGCGCGGGCGAGGCGGAGCGAAGATCGCCAAAAGGGTTTTAGCGAAGCATGGCATTCCGTATGCCTACTACAAGGAACGCGGACTTTTCGCGACAGAGGAGGCCGAAGCTCTGCTTGCGTTGTTCGATTTTCTCTCCGCTCCGACGCGCGACGGGAATCTCGCTGCGCTTCTTCTCACCCCGCTTTTCGGCGTAGCGCCCGGCGATCTGGAATCCCATATTGCGCCCGGCGACAGGAAATTCACGGCTCTCGCCGACAAATGGCTGATGCTTGCGAAGAACCGCGACTGGAACAGGCTTTTCGAGAGCGTTATGGACGATACGCTCCTTGCGCGTCCTGCCGCCGGCGACTACGAGTATGACCGCCGCTGGGCTGCAGTCCGGCAGATTCTCGACAGGCTTCTTGCCGAAAAGGGACGCTCCGCCCTTGTCATAGACGAGTTCGCCGGGCTTCTCCGGTCCTGGCGCAAAAACGACATGAGCGCCGGCGAGGACGGTTCGCTCCGGCAGAAGGAAAGCGACGGCGACAGCGTCCAGATAATGACCATGCACTCCTCGAAGGGGCTTGAATTCGGCGTAGTGTTCGTGGCGGCCGGTTTGTCCTGCTGCCAAGCCGGTGACGTGAACGACGAGAAGCGTCTTCTCTATGTGGCTCTGACGCGGGCGGAACACAAGCTTTATCTTCCCTGGACGAAGTGGAGTCCCCACCTGCGCGCTGGGAATGATGAACACGGATTGGGCAGCAAGGACTCGTTCCTGCTCGGCGAAGGGTGCCTGTCGCGCGGAATCAGAACGCTTTTCAAAGAGCGCCGGGAAGTCATCGACTTTGGAAATTCGGCGGACGCCTTCGCCGGTAAAGCTCCGCAAGACGGGAACGATGCTTCGGGCGAGTCCAAATCCCGGCCCGCCGCTCCGCGGATCTACGATATGGGCTGTTTGAAAAACCGCACGATGCAATGGGATTCGTTCACAAGTCTGAATGGACATGGAAAACAGCGCGGGCTGGTTCCTGATGTGTCGGACGAGCCTGACGAAACGCGGATCCCAGCTGCGCCGGCGAAGTCGCTTCTTCCGCGCACCAATGTGTCCGGCACTGTATTCCACGAGATTATGGAGACGCTGTGCGGGAACGGCGACGCCGATGGCGAAACAGGCTTCGCCATTGGCAGGCGCACGCTGGACGAGGCTTTGTCCGATGAAAACTTCGCGGAAATCGTCCGCCGTGCAATGCGCAAGAACGCGCTTGGCAATCAGATTTCAAGCGGCGATTCCACAGAAATGACTTTGATGCGCATGGCGTGGAACGCGCTGAATACGGAAATTCCGTTTGGCGGGCGTTCGTTCTTCTTGAAAGATGTTCTGGCGGCGGACCGACGCGCGGAAGTCGGTTTTGCCATTGATGAGAGAACCGTGCTCGGCGAGGCTCTTCCGGCGCTTGGTGGCAGGCCGCGCGACGGCGTGTTCAACGGTTCGATCGACCTTCTGGTCCGTCCTGGCGGCGCCGGCTCTCAGGTCTGCATTATCGATTGGAAGACCAATTCGCTTGATGATTACGGTGAACAGAGCGTGACTGCGGCGATGGAAGCCGCAGGCTATCCTTTGCAGTTCAAACTTTATTCGCTCGCTGCAAGCCTGTGGCTTGGCGAGGGCGAGCTCGGGGGCGTTGCGTATCTGTTCGTCCGCGGCGGAGAAAACGCGGAGGGCCGTAGCGGCGTATACGCGCGTCCGGCCGATGCGGCTTTCATGGACGGCTGCCGCAGATCTGTTTTGGCGGCGCTCCCGCGTCCGGGCGCGGAAAACAAGTGAGGCGGCGTTATGGAATTTGCGGTTGATATCCACAGATTGGATTTGTTCGGCATCCCGGACGGAAACGCGCCCGGCGATGTCGCGCGTGTGCGGAAAATGCTTGCGCGTCTCGTTGAGGCGGAATCCCTGTCGCTTGCCGAACTTCAAACCGCGCGGGATATTGCGAAAATCTCCGGCGGCGTTTGCGCCGAAGCGTATGTTTTCCTCGCGGCGATGTTCGTCTCCCAGCGCGGAGGAAATACTTTTTTGCGGCCGGAAAAGGGCGCGGCGCTTCTTGAATCCGCCGGATATCTTGAAACGCCGGACGGCGGCGTGTACTCCAATGACGCTTTTTGCGCGGATGTCCGGGAAGTCTGGCCTGCCGCCGTCCGCGCGGCGGAGTCGCTTCCGCCTGGCGGAATCGTTCTTGACCGCCCGGACGCCGGCGGCCCTCGCTGGTTTTTCCAGCGGAACGCCGCCGCCGTGGATGCCGTTTCCGCCGCCCTGTCCGCGCGCGCCGGAGATTCCGCCTGCTCTCCCGGACTTCAGCCCGGGGAGCTGGAAGCCGCGACCGCATTTGACGGTTTCTCGCTGAACGGCGAACAGATCGATGCCGTGAAAACCGCGACATCGCGGATGTTCACCGTTGTCACCGGCGGGCCGGGAACCGGCAAGACTACTATCGTGTTCGCCATATTGCGCGCTCTTTTCAAACGTGGCCTTGCACCGGAGGATGTCGCGCTTGTCGCGCCAACTGCCCGCGCCGCCCGGCGCATGGTGGAAACGCTTGGCAGACAGTGTCTGAAAGCCAAAGGCCTCGATGATGCCGGCCGTGCGCAGATCGAAGCATTGAACGGCAGCACTATCCATTCTCTTTTGGGCGGATTCCCGCCGCGTTGGAAATATAATGCCGGAAACAGACTGCCGCTGAAACTCGTCGTGGCGGACGAGTCGTCGATGATAGACATCCACCTTATGCAGGCTCTTGCCGAGGCGCTGCCTTCCAACTGCCGCCTCGTTCTGATGGGCGACAAAAACCAGCTGCCTTCCGTGGATGCCGGCGCCGTACTGGGCGATATTGTCGGCGGGAAAGGACTGTCGTGCGTTGCGCGGCTTGGGAAATCCAACCGTTTTACCGGTGCGCTTGCGGAATGCGCGGCGGTGGTGAACAACGGCGACGCCGCCGGATTCGCCGCCTTGTCGCAGGAGGTCCGTCCGGGCGACGCATCATGGGTCGATGCGCTCGACAGCCCTGAAACGGAAAACAATTGCTACAGGTTTATGCTCCACGGGAAAGACAGGCGGGCCGTCTGCCATGCGGCGCTTGTCCGGTGGGCGGAGCATTTCGGGCTTCTTCCCGGCGGATCGCTTGTCCGGTTGGCGTCCGATCCGTCGTTGAAGGACGATCCGGCATTGACCGATGGCGTCAATTCGCCGAAAACGCGTGCGATTTTTGCGGCGTTGGATTGCTCCCGCATTTTGACAGTAGTGCGCGGCGGACCGTTCGGAGTGCAAGGGGTGAACGATCTTCTGGCGATGAAACGTTTTGGAGGGCGGATGCCGTCGAACCCTTTGGAAGCGGCCGGCGTGCCTGTGGTCGTGACGCGCAATACGCCGTCGCGCGATCTTTGGAACGGCGATGTGGGCGTGACCGTGGAAGGCCGCCGGGGAATGACGGTTTTGTTTCCGCGTGGCGACAAAGTCGTATGCTGCCCGGTTTCGCTTCTGCCGGATCACGAACTTGCGTATGCGATGACGGTGCACAAAAGCCAGGGGTCGGAGTTCGGGAACGTGATGATGGTTCTTCCGGGCGATCCCGGCCATCCGCTGCTCGACCGCCAGATATTGTATACCGGCATCACGCGCGCCAAGAAACGCGCAGTCGTTTTGGGAACGCAGCCGGCGCTGGACGCGGCTCTTGAAAAGAAGCTGGAGCGCGACACCGGAATTGCCGTTTGCCCCGCAGACGGCAATTCATCTTGATGCAGTGCCCCTCTTGTTCCTCTTGTTGTCGTACGCTTGTTGTTTCCCCATCCCCCGCCTCACCATCCCCCTTCCACCCCAAATCCCCCTCCTTGTTGTCGTCCGCTTGTTGTCTCCCCATCCCCTATCTCTCTCTCCCCCCTCCCCCCCAACTCCCCCTCCTTGTTGTCGTACGCTTGTTGTTTCCCCATCCCCCCCGCCTCACCATCCCCATCCCCTCCCTATCC
>Ga0310695_10004516_pt1 | contig 25510 bp, 20 predicted proteins | sample RumenRJG_04DNA_FD_203882 | JGI IMG/M metagenome (GOLD analysis project Ga0310695, IMG submission 203882) | Bovine rumen microbial communities from Lethbridge, Alberta, Canada - RJG_04 (v2) (version 2) | ecosystem: Host-associated > Mammals > Digestive system > Stomach > Rumen | place: Canada...
CCAGGTTAGGGAATGCCATGAGTCCGTTCATCAGGTCAGCGAAGTCCCAAACAACTCCGAGAGGCAGGAAAGGTCCGATAGCTACAGCAGCTACGTAGAGCCATCTGTAAGCTCTGATAGCACCCTTGTTGCCGTTTGTGAAGTAGTCGAAGCATCTCTCAGCGTAGTAGTCCCAGCCGAGGATAGTCGAGAATGCGAAGAGTGCGAGCGATGTAGCGAGGATTACGTATCCTACCATTGTCGGCCATGGGAATCCGTGACCAAATGCCCACATCGTTACTTCTACGCCCTCGAGACCCTGCTCGTTTGCGCCTGTCATGACTACGCAGAGACCTGTCATTGTGCAGATGACGATAGTGTCGAGGAATGTACCTGTCGAGGATACCATGCCCTGACGTACGCACTCCTTTGTCTGTGCAGCAGCAGCAGCGATAGGAGCGGAACCAAGGCCGGCCTCGTTCGAGAAGATACCTCTCGCAACACCCTTTTGCATTGCGAGTCTGAATGCAGCGCCTGCTCCGCCTGCGAGTGCAGCGTACTCAGCGTCAGCACCGAATGCTCCTGTGAAGATCTTTACGAGAGCTTCACCGAGGTGACCGATGTTGAAGAAGAATACCAGCAGAGCGGATACTACGTAGAGTACCATCATTGCAGGTACGACCCTCTCGGTTACCTGAGCGATCCTCTGGATACCGCCGACGATTACGGCGATAGTGGCCGCTGTGATGATGATCGTAGCGATGACCTTTACCCATGTAGCGTCCTGGCCGAATGCCGTGAAAGCGACTGATGTTGCGCCGGCTTCGTCAGCGACCTTGCTGATAGCGTTTACGATACCGTTTACCTGTGTGGATGTTCCGATACCGAGAGCTCCGGCCAGAGCACCGAAGAGAGCGAACATCTTGCCAAGCCATTTCCACTTAGGGCCCATGCCCTTTTCAATGTAGTAGAAAGGTCCGCCGAGGATCGAGCCGTCTTCCTTTACATGCCTGTACTTGACAGCGAGAACACCTTCTGCGTACTTTGTTGCGATTCCGAAGAATGCAGCAAACTCCATCCAGAAAAGAGCTCCAGGACCGCCGCCCATGATAGCTGTGGATACACCTACGATGTTTCCTGTACCTACTGTAGCAGCGAGGGCTGTTGTGAGAGCTCCGAAACTTGTAACATCACCCTCTGCGCCTTCCTCATTTGTAACGGCGTATCTGAGGGATAATCCGAGTCTTCTCTGAGGATGGAATTTGGTTCTGACGGACAGGAGAATACCGACAACGATGATGAGAACCATCATTACGGTACCCCAGACGAGACCGTCCAACCAGCTTATAAATTCACTAATACTCATAAGAAACCTCCTTGTTAAACCATCATTAAATGCTTATAAAACAAGAATTCCATAAATTATTTATCTGCGGGGCTGTGCTCTGAAAGTACCAACTATATATGACCCTGGGAGAGACGGAAGATCCGCCGCCCCAAGGAGTGTTTTTTGAGCGTTGGTGGTGGTGATAAAAGGGGCGGAAAAACCTGCCGCCTCTCTCAGGGCCATTTACAGATAAATACGCAAAAACAGACACATCAAAAGAGATGCGTCTTGCGGCTAAAAGAGAACGCTGCTATTTGTTTCCGTCCTTAAGGTGAATATAAGAGATATGTTTAAAAGATGTGCATAAAAGCACGCATAGGAGGTATATGGAAAGGTTTACAGAATGGATGTCGCAGCTCCTGAAATCAGTCAGGACGGTATCGTCGAGACTGTCAGCGGGCTGTCTTCCGCTCCTGCCCCTTTCAGACATAAAACGTGTCAGATCCGGAGAAGCAGAGCTGTTCGCGATGAGGTCAGACACAGCAGGCAAAGAAGGAGTACTCAGCTCATTCTGATACTCGCTGATCCCGCGGACCGCATCGTATGATTCATCGCATGCAGCAGAATAAACAGGCCACAGGATCATGCCGGCGGCTATGAGCAAAAGTATTATTCTGTTTAATGCATTGTGGATCTTTGCTGTCACATCGTCCCCTTTGCCCTGACTGATGTATCAATCCGGTTCTCTCAGATAATAACCTACACCGGCCTCTGTAAAAATGAATTCAGGCTCCGCAGGATGGTTTTCTATCTTCCTTCGTATATTTGCCATGTTCACACGCAGTATCCGATTATCATTTTTCAGGTTTGGTCCCCATATTTCGCGGAGTATCATGTCATAGGTGATGACCCGCCCGGCATATCTGCCAAGCAGCGCAACCAGCCGGAATTCTGTCTGAGTCAGTCCTACATCGCGGTCGTTCTTCAGCACCCGGTGTTTGTTGTAATCTATGGTAAGGCTTCCTATGTGCAGGACTCCGCTCTGCATGGCAAGTCCCGCGTCCATTGCCGTTCGTCTGTGCCGCAGCGCCGAGCGTATCCTTGCAAGGAGCTCCGAGGTGCCGAAAGGCTTGGTTATATAATCATCCGCTCCCAGATCAAGCGCTTCTACCTTGTCTTTTTCATGAGCTCTTGCGGAAAGCACTATAACGGGAATCGAAGACCACTCACGCAGAGACCTGAGCAGCTCCGTTCCGTCCATGTCAGGGAGCCCGAGATCAAGTATGACCAGATCCGGGCAATGGGATGATATTACCGTGAGCGCCTCCGCGCCCGAAGCTGTGACCAGTACGTCATAGTTGTTGGCCTTAAGTATCGTCTTAAGCAGATTGATGATGCTGCTGTCATCCTCTATGACTACTATTCTGTCTCTGACTTCCATAATGTCCTTACACCTGTCATTATCCCGGCAGATCCGTCTCTATGAATACTGCGTGCTGTCCAGCGGGAGTCCGAAATAAAAGCGTGAGCCTCCCTCTTCCCTGTTTTCCGCAGCTATCGTTCCGCCGTGAGCTTCTATGATAGACCGGCAGATCGAAAGCCCTATTCTCATGTTGTGCCCGGAGCCATCGCCGCGCTCTCCGACAGGAAGTGTTCCGTCAAAAAGATCCGGCATGAGATCTTCAGAAATTCCTGTGCCGTCATCTTCTACCATGAAGACCGCCCGCTCACCCTTCAGCGAGATCCGCAGATCGATATGAGAAGTGGTGTTGCCATGCAGCACTGCGTTTTCCATCAGGTTGAAGAGCACCTGCTCTATCAGGACCGCATCCATCGGTACAAGCAGAGCATCGTCCGGAACGGATACGCGGACAGGTACATCCGGATATCGCCGGTGGAATTTGTTCACGGCGCTGCTCGCGATCTCCTCCGCGAGCTCCGGCTCCTTCCTGATCTTCGCGACGTCACTGTTTATCTTTGTAACGGACAGGATGTTTTCAACAACACGGTTGAGCCATTCGGCCTCTTTCCGTATGTCCTCAAGAAGCGTCCTTGTCTGAAGCCTGTCGAGCTTTTCATCGTTATCCAGTATTGCGGACGCGTTCCCCATAATGGATGTGAGAGGCGTCCGGATATCATGAGATACAGAGCGAAGCAGGTTGCTGCGCATTTTTTCGGTTTCCATTTCCAGGCGGGTGATCTCCTGCTCCTTGATCCGGCTTGTCATGGTGCATACCGTAAGCGATACCGCCAGCATAGCCAGAAATGTCAGAGGATAGCCTGTAAGTGTAAAGTTCAGTTCAAAGTAAGGATATGTAAACGCGTAATTTACACCGATGACCGCCAGCAAGGATGCTGTTATCCCGTATGCATATCCATGGGTAAAGCGTGATACGCAAAGCACCGCCAGAACGAACAGCATCGGAACGTGCGTGTCGGTAGAGCTGAACTGATGCAGGATCACACAGATCATTGAGGCGACAGAAAGAATGCCCGCTGTAATCAGACAATCCTTCAGTACTTCAGATGATGCATGATCTTTTTTCATACAGTAACTATACTTTAATTGATTTCGTTTTTTGCGGTTTTTTCACATGCTTAACGAAATCTTAACAGGCTCCGGGGCATCCTTAAAAAAGGCAAAGCAAAAAACGGCCGAAGCCGCTTTTCACTTCACAGCAGAGTTTTCTGCCTTATGCTCCGAGGAACATCATTGCGTATTTCAGTGCAATACCGGATATCATCCCGATAAACGGATCCGAGAAGCTCGTGACGATGATCACGCAGCCGCCTACGATCGGATCTTCAGTGAGCGCCGCCTTGGCGTCTTCAGGGAAGACCGCGAAGGCTCCGAGTACGAACAGGAAGCCCGAAATAGTCTCGGCAGGAATATGCTTGGCCAGCTTTGTGATCGTTTTTGTCAGGAATATCGCCGCTACGATCGCGGACAGCATTATTCCGGCAAGAAGCGGATGCGGTGCTGCCGCGGTGCCGCTGATGATAGCCTCTACCGGGCCGCCTCCGAAGAACGCACTTGCCGAATCCGCCAGACCGGAATACACGGTGATGGCGTCTACGTTCGCTGAATCTCCGGCGATTCCCGCGGTAATGGTAGCATAAGCGATATTTCCTCCTATCTGGAGAGTGCAGACGGCGAGCACGCTGCGGATGATGTGCGCATTACAGGTCAGCTTCAGAGGTATGAGCCTTTCCTTGCTCATATCGACCTCAAGCGTATTGCCCTGAACTCCTGTCACTTTGACCCTGATAAGGTAAGCGATATCACTGACGATAACGGAGACCGCGATCGTCCAGATAAGATCGTTGGTAGCAAAGTAGACGATAAGCGCTGACGCCATGGATATGCCCGAAACAAATCTGTTCTGCTTTATCATGTCGAATCCCGCTTTTGCAAGCATGATGCCTACGCCCGCCAGCATGGCGTTCAGAATACACGGGCCGATGAAGTCCATGGTCTTTGTCAGCACGCCGCATAATCCCAGGACCGCCATTACGATACCACTGTAGAAGATTATGTTAAGTCTTTCATTCCGGTCATGACTTATGGTTCCTGCAAGCACAATGCTTTCGGCCTGAAGCGAGATCGGCGCTATCTGATGAGTCAGAAGCATTCCGAAACCGCCGACAATGAAGCCTAGTGCAGTAGGAAATGCGGCAAATCCATATGACAGTGAAAACATGGCCATCGGGATCGCGTTGAATACGACCGCAACAGCCGCAAAAATATCTTTAAGATACAATGCCATAATACTTCCCCCTTCCTAAATGCCTTTATTTGATAACTTGCCTTTGGTGTCTGTTACATGTCCGTTTCGCCTGTGATCACATCGGTATATTTCGGATTGTTCCTGTTCCTGATGATGAAGACGATCAGAACTATGATTATGACCAGGTCAAACACGGCCAGAAATACAGCTATCATAGGCAATCACCTCTTCCTTTTTCTTCTTTAAATGTTATATCTGACTATAGAATACTGAAGTTTTCCGCAAAACAAAAGGCTGCGCAGCGTTGACCGCCGAACAGCCTTATAAAGTTATTAGTTATACTTCTGCCCGGGACTGGCGCCATAATTCATTGCAGCGCGCACTCTCCTCAGGTGTTGCCTTACTGAGATCGACACCGTCCGCAACTGCATCAAGATCCTTTATATCCAGTCCCCTGAAGTCTTCCATGATCCTGTCCTTATCTGACAATACTTGTGCAGTGATACTATAATTACAATTTACTACTTTCAGAGACAAGACACAATGATTTACTGAAATCAAATCCGGATCGTCCAGATCCGATCCACCCATATGATAATCTCACTTTACAACATATATATAAATCTAAATACAACATCTTTGTCAGCAGTCAAAGAATCATTGAAATCCCTACGCTTCATGTGATACCTTGAATAGGCAGGAGGAAGAAGCCATACAGGACGATAAGGAAAAGCTGGAAAATTTAAGACCCAAGCACTCAAAGGCCGAGCTCTCAAACCCGAAGCATAAAATGGCGGAGAGCCCTAAGCCTAAGCACTCCAGGCCGAAAAGCCCTAAGCGCAAGATCCTCAGGGCTGTAGTCATGGCTGAGCTGATCGCAGTGGTACTGGCCTGTGGTTATATCTACAGGATCTGGTATCACGGTATTGAAGTGCAAGCTTTCGCGCAGGTCTGGTCTGCCGGTCTTGAAGGCTCATCCGCCAGCATGAGCGACGGAACACATAACGCCGCTAAAACATATCTGGAAAGCGTCGGCGAGGAAGTGTATGAGTACGTATGGACTGCTGCGGAGGTAAAATACCGTAAAGGCGCTGATGATTCATACAAGAGCGCCGGCACACTTGAAAAGGACAAGATGATAAGACGCACAGGCATCACCCACAACGGCTGGAGCCGCATAGTTGTTGACGATAAGGAGTATTACATTCCGGGAGACAAGGTTTCGACCGATATTCCTGACTCGCTTCCTATCGCGGACGGCATAAAGGGAGAGTATCAGAAGTATGCCCTTTCGCTTCTGCCGGAATTCGGATGGGACAGCTCGGAGCTGGTGCCGCTTATAAACCTGTGGAACAGGGAGTCCGGCTGGAACCCGAATTCTCACAACAAGAGAAGCGGAGCTCATGGGATCCCGCAGGCGCTACCTGGCTCAAAGATGGCTTCCGAAGGAAGCGACTATTACACCAATGCTGAGCCTCAGATAAGATGGGGCCTCAAATACATTGCCGGCAGGTATGGTTCTCCATCCGCGGCGTGGGCGCACTGGCAGTCACGCGGCTGGTATTAGAAAATCAATAGTACGGAGCGAAGTTAATTGAACACACAGAAAATCAGGATACTGCTTGCTGCCATAGATAAGGGCAGCCTCACCAAAGCCGGTCAGGCTCTGGGGTACACGCAGTCATACCTTACGCAGATAATGAAATCCTTTGAAGAGGAGGTGGGCTTTCCGCTTCTGGTCAAAACCAACCGCGGCGTCGAGCCGACCCGCGAGGCCACATTGCTGCTGCCCGCAATGAGGCGCATACTCGAAAGCGAGGAGCGGCTTGATCAGGAAATAGCGGAGCTGAACGGACTGCACAAGGGCACCATCAGGATCGGCACCTTTGTAAGTACTTCAGTGTACTGGGTGCCGCAGATAATAGAGTACTTTCAGAGCAACTATCCTCAGGTGGTTTTTCAGATCGAGGAACTCGGCCACGATGAAATGATAAACGGTCTCATTGACGGATCACTGGACATGACTCTCATGAGCTTTCCCGGCGACAAGGTCAACATCGATTTTATACCCGTACTTGAAGATCCAATGCTGCTCGCCTTGCCGCCCGGCCACGAGCTGAGCAGCTACGACTATGTGCCTGTCGAAAAGCTCAGGGATCGTCCTTTCATCATGACCTATGAAAGCTACGACAGAGATCCGCACAGGGTCTTCGAGGACGCGGGATTCATGCCTCCGGTAAGGTATTACTCGCGGGACGACTTCGCCGTGCTGTCGATGGTGCAGCGCGGGCTTGGGCTGGCGATACTGCCGGAGCTCACTATCAATGAGTTCCCGGGCGATTACGACACCCGGATGCTTGATCCCGAAGCTTACAGGACTCTCGGGATAGGCATAAGATCGCTGGAATACGCAGGGCCTCTGACGAAATTCGTGATCGGATACATAATGGAAAATATAAGGCGTTGATACGAGGCATTAACGTAAGGCATCAGCATAAGACATCAACGAAAAGATCCGGCATCGCTGCCGGATCTTTTTCTTGGTTTGAGTAAGGATAGTGTTTTTTAGCTGTTGTGGTTTTAAGCTTTTATGCTGTTATTAGTTTTCCTTAGGAGCGATCTTCTCTTCGAACTCATATGTGAGAACTCCGGATACTGCTAAGATTCCTGCTACTGCGATGATTCCTACCATTTTGTTGCCTCCTGTTATTATTTATCTGATGGCCGCTTTTCAGATCTCTGATCAGTGGCTCTCTCTTTCTGATAAAAAAATAACATTCTATAGGCTAAAAGTAAAATGGTTGTTTTGCATACCCGGTATTATAAAAGCTAATATCACTCTCCAAGTATTTCCATGAATTCCTCGCCTGTTATGGTCTCCTTGTCGTACAGGAATTCTGCAAGTTCATCGAGCTTGCCGCGGTTGTCGCTGAGGATCTTTTTAGCCTTCTCGTGCTGAGTCCTGACGAGCTCTACCACTTTTTCGTCTATCTTCGTCTGCGTTTCAGCGGAGCACGCGAGAGTCGTATCCCCTCCGAGGTACTGATTCTGGACAGCCTCCATCGCCACCATGTCGAATTCATCGCTCATGCCAAAGCGGGTGATCATGGCGCGGGCGAGCTTTGTCGCCTGCTCTATGTCGTTCGAAGCGCCGGTCGTGACCGAGCCGAATACGACCTCCTCGGCCGCGCGGCCTCCTGTCAGTGTGGCTATCTTGTTCTCGAGCTCTTCCTTGCTCATCAGGTAGTGGTCGCCCTCATCCACCTGCAGGGTGTATCCCAGCGCTCCCGATGTGCGCGGTATGATGGTGATCTTCTGCACCGGTGCCGAATGCGTCTGCATCGCTGCCACGAGTGCGTGGCCTATCTCATGGTAAGCCACTATCTTCTTTTCGTGATCGGTCAGTATGGAGTTCTTCTTCTGGTATCCGGCAATTACTACCTCTATGCTCTCTTCGAAGTCAGACTGCGAAGCTGCGCTGCGCCCGTCTCTGACTGCCCTGAGAGCCGCCTCATTTACGATATTGGCAAGTTCAGCGCCGGATGCTCCGGATGCCATGCGGGCCACTGCCGAGTAATCGATATTGTCTTCAGTCTTTATTTTTGAAGCGTGCACCTTAAGGATCGCTTCCCTGCCTTTGAGATCAGGCAGGTCAACAGGCACCCTGCGGTCGAAGCGGCCCGGTCTTGTGAGCGCCGGGTCGAGCGACTCAGGCCTGTTGGTGGCCGCGAGTATGATGACTCCGCTGTTGCCCTCGAATCCGTCCATCTCGGTGAGGAGCTGGTTGAGAGTCTGCTCCCTTTCGTCGTTGCCGCCGAAGCTGCCGCTGTTTCTCTTCTGTCCAATGGCGTCTATCTCATCGATGAAGACGATGCACGGCGCCTTCTCCTTGGCCTGTCTGAAGAGATCACGCACCTTTGAAGCTCCCATTCCGACGAACATCTCCACGAATTCAGAGCCCGACATGGAGAAGAAAGGAACATTGGCCTCGCCGGCGACCGCCTTGGCGAGCATTGTCTTTCCTGTTCCCGGAGGGCCTACGAGCAGCACGCCCTTCGGCATCAGCGCTCCTATATCCCTGTACTTTGAAGGATCGTGCAGGTATTCGACTATCTCCTGCAGATTGTCCTCTGCCTCGTCAACGCCTTCAACGTCATCGAACTTGATGCCGTCCGAAGACTTTACATAGACTCTGGCATTGCTCTTGCCCATGTTGAACATCATGGAGCCCGCACCGCCGGCCCTGTCCATCATCCTTTTACTGAGTATCTGGCCCAGCAGGTAGAAGATCAGCAGCGGGACTATCCAGCTGACGAAGAAGCTCGCTAGCGGCGACATCTGCCTGACTATCTTTGTCGTGAACTCCGCACCCGACTCGTGCAGTCTGTTGACAAGGTCGGGATCGTTCATCACGCCGGTACGGTATACGCTCTTGCCGTCCTTGCTGGTGAAGAGTATCTGGTTCTCCTCGATCTGGACCGACCCGATATTTTTCTCTTCGGTCATCGTCATGAATGTGCCGTAATCCACTTCCTTTATCTTCTGCTCCTCGGCAAGCATCGGAGCAACAAGGGCGTTGAAGGCAAACATGACCAGAAACATCACTACGTAGAAAACTATCAAAGGTTTTCTTGGTTTTTTTACTTCATTCATTTCTTCCTCCTGTCTGCAGACCCGTATGTGTTTTTCTGCACATCAGGTATCAGTTTTTCAGATCTCTCATTGAAAGCGCTATCTTCCCGCGTTTTTCATCCACCGACAGCACTTTTACATTCACTATATCACCGACTTTGACGACATCAAGCGGGTGTTTCACGAATCTGTCTGAGAGCTGTGATATGTGCACGAGCCCGTCCTGATGCACTCCTATATCTACGAAAGCGCCGAAGTCAACGATATTGCGGACAGTGCCTTTCAGCTCCATGCCCGGCACAAGGTCGGACATCTCAAGCACGTCGCTTCTGAGCACAGGAGCCTGCACATCCTCTCTCGGGTCTCTTCCCGGCTTCTCGAATTCCGCCGCGATATCCGCGAAGGTATATCTGCCGATGCCGAGCTTCTCCGCTATGTCTTTCCTTGCGGCGAGGCCCTTTACCTTTCCACCGGCTATGTCCTTTACGTCAAAGCCGCATTCCTTTAGGATGGCTCTTGCCGCGTCATAGCTCTCCGGATGCACCGAGGTTGCGTCGAGCGGCTCGCTGCCGTCGCTTATCCTCAGGAATCCGGCGCACTGTTCAAAGGCCTTAGGGCCGAGCTTAGGAACTTTCAGGAGCTCCTTCCTTGTGGCGAACCTTCCGTGCTCGTCTCTGTACGCCACGATGTTTGAAGCGACCTGTCTGCTCACTCCCGAAACGTAGCTCAGCAGTGACTGCGATGCGGTGTTGACATCCACGCCTACCATGTTGACGCACTTCTCGACTACGGCATCAAGCGCTTCCCCCAGACGCTTCTGGTTCATGTCGTGCTGATACTGGCCCACGCCTATCGCCTTAGGGTCGATCTTCACGAGCTCTGACAGAGGATCCTGCAGCCTGCGCGCTATCGAAGCCGAGCTCCTCTCTCCTACGTTGAGATCAGGATGCTCTTCGGTCGCCAGCTTGCTGGCGGAATATACCGACGCGCCGGCCTCATTGACTATCGCGTAGTGCAGCTTTCTGCCGCGCCTTGACTTTTCGTAGCCGCGGATGAAATCCGCTATTATCTTTTCGGACTCTCTCGAAGCGGTGCCGTTGCCCACTGAGATCACATCGACATCGTATCTGTCGCACAGGTCTTCGAGGACTTTTACGGACTCCGCCACTCTGTTCTGAGGAGCTGTCGGATATATCACGGCAGTCTTCAGTATTTTGCCGGTAGGATCACAAACCGCCAGCTTGCAGCCCGTACGGAAAGCCGGGTCCCAGCCCAGTACAGTCTTGCCCTTCAGCGGCGGCTGCATCAGAAGCTGCTCAAGATTAGAGCCGAACACCTTTATGGCTCCCTCTTCTGCCGTCTCTGTCAGTCCGTTCCGTATTTCCGTTTCGATGGAAGGAGCTATGAGCCTTTTGTACCCGTCTTCGACCGCTGCCTCAACGTACGGCCTGCATGCATCCGTTACCTTACGCAGCATCCTGCGCTTGAGATACGAGTCTATGTCTTCTTCAGGAGCGTCGACCGACACGGAGAGGATCTTCTCCTTCTCTCCGCGGTTTACCGCCAGCACTCTGTGTCCCGGTATCTTCGAGACCGGCTCGCTGTATTCGTAATAGTTTTCGTACACCGAGCGCTCTCCGGACTCCGCGAGCTTCTTTCCTTCCTGGCCGAGTCCGCAGCTTATGAAGCCCTTGTCGAGGGTCTTCTTTCTTATCCACGCCCTGATATCCGCGTCATCGGACATGTCGTCCGCGATTATATCCTCTGCCATCCTGAGCGCCGCGGCGGAGTCAGGCACTTCCTTCTCTTCCGAAACGTACTTCTCCGCTTCCATTGCAGGATCGCCCTCTGAATCCTTTGACATCAGGTAATCCGCAAGGCCCTGAAGACCTTTCTCCCTGGCGATCCCCGCGCGGGTCTTCCTCTTAGGCTTATACGGTCTGTAAAGATCCTCAAGCACCGCGGCTGTCTCAGCCGCCTCTATCTTCGTCCGCAGTTCATCTGTAAGCCTGCCCTGCTCGTCGATGGCCGCCAGCACTGTCTGCTTGCGGTCTTCAAGATTGCGGAGGTATTTCAGCCGCTCGTCAAAAGCCCTGAGCACCTCGTCGTCCATGGCTCCGGTCGCTTCCTTGCGGTAACGCGCTATAAAAGGTATCGTGCATCCGCTGTCAATAAGCTCTGCAGCGGCTTCGGCCTGGCTGAGTCTGATCCCAAGCTCAGCGGCTATCTTTTTCAAAATCATGTTTTCCAATCGTCATTTCCTCTTTTTGATTTTTTAACCTCTCAATGTTAAATCAAATGAGCCCGATTGTCGAGAGGGCTTTTGACGCAGCCGGCCGCATGCTCAGATCCAATTGAAGAAAAGGTGAACTCAGTCAACATCTATCATAAATACAATTGTCGCCGAGTTTATTTTAAAATTTTGTAAAGGGAGAGGATAAAGGCTTCAGAGAGGGAGAAATATGCCAAAAGACGGCTTGTTTACTATAGGTGAATTTTCAGAGATCACAGGGGTTGGTATCCATTCCCTGCGTTATTATGATGAACTCGGTGTTCTGAAACCTGAATATGTTGATCCTGTAAGCAACTACAGATACTATGGATTCCGGCAGCTCAGCAGGATACCTGCCATAAATCTCTGTAAAGACGCGGGAATCAGTCTGAGCAGTTTAGATTCGTATATCTCCGACGGCAATATCGATTACACCAGACTTATCGAAGAAAGCCGCCGCTCGCTTGAGCGCAGGATAAACGACTGCCGCCACAAGCAGCATGAGCTCGAGCAGACAGAGACGATCCTTTCCGTCGAGCGCGCTCTCAGAAGCTCTGATGAACTGAAGATATATCTCAGCGAGATCGAGGTGCAGACCATATCGCTTGACGATATGCCATACAGCACAGACAGCACTGATCTGTTCATGAAGATATCTTCCGAAGCCAAAAGGCGCGGCCGGCATATAGCCTCATCGTTCTGCGGACTCATACAGACACGCAGTAACGGCAGCACTTCGTTGCGGGCTTTTTTGCAGGCTGACAGCCAGGATGCCTCCGGCGGAAAAAATCATATCTCGTATATCCCGGCAGGTGAATATCTGATACGCCGCAGCGATTCCTTCGGGATAGATCGCGCGGACAGCTCTTTCACCGGATCCGATGACGCGGAAATGCCCGATACTGTTATTTCACTCGCATTTCTCTGCGATGCTCCCGAGCCGCTTTGCTGCACTGCGGCCCTGATATCCTGAAACAGGAAAACGGAAAAATCTAATAAAATATAAAAGAAATCCCCGGCCGCATATGCTGCCGGGGATTCTTCTATCTCATTATTCTCTTATCTGGGAGTTTTGAAGTTATGCTGCTTCGCCCTTCTTGATAGCGTCATGCAGGAAGAGGAACGATGTGAGGTAGCATACGCATACTACCATGATCGTCAGAGTCCTGAGGCTCATGCTCTTTACGATGAAGAACGCGAGGAATACTCCGACAGCTCCGCCGATAGCCTGTGTCCAGCAAGCTACAGGGTCATATCTGCCCTCCTGGATGAACTTAGGACCGTTTCCGAATGCCATCAGGTAAGCGCAGGATCCCATCATAGCAGGGAATGCGCAGCCTGTGTCGAGTCCGAGCAGTACGCAGAGAGCCATGCACGGTGCGTAAAGACCTACGCCGATGGACATGAGTCCGCCGAGGAAGAAGTTAGCTACGATAGCGATGATCAGCTTGACGCCGCGGAGGCCTGTAGCTGTTCCGATCTCACCGAAAGGTCCTACTCCGAGTACCTTGCAGAGCATTACTGTAGCGAGGATGAACATACCTACGAACAGAGCGTATCTGACCTTTTTACGGTTGAACTTGGATACGATGCCTGCAGCGAGGTAAGCACCTGCGATGGATGCCACGATCATGGATATGAGTGTGAGAAGATCCATGTCCGGAACGAAGTCGAAGAACAGGAAAGCCTCGATACAAACCGGAACTGTATCTCCTACGTTCAGAGTACCCGGGATGAGTACGTCATCAACAGACTTTGTCATCTTGAATGCTGTTGTCGAAGGAGCGAAAGAACCGATTCCGAGTGTGTCAAAGAAGTTGGCTACGACACCAATGATGATGGTCGAGACCAGGTTCTTCTTCTCCATGCCCTTAGCCCATGTCTCACTGAATGTAAGACCTGTAACAGGGTCCTTCTCAGTGCTGGAAGCCATCTGTTTCTGCTTTCTGAGCATCATCACAACGCAGAGGATAACGCCTGCCAGAGAAACGACCTTAAGAATAATCATTCCCATATAATAATACCTCCTTAGAAATAGTGCATGGTCTTAGTAAGACCTCTTTGAAGGAGAGTATAAAGTCTAGCATTCTCCTAGAGTCAACAGCTTGTGAATAAAGATTGAACGTTTCCTTAAAGGTTTTTAATTTTTTGATATCTGCTTTAAGAAATAATAAAAAAGCGAATTGACTCTATCACAATACTAGACATTACTCTATGTTATATTTAGCGTGCACGCTTGCACCGGGGAGATAACATGGATAAAAAAAGACTTCTTTCTTTCATAAAGGCCGCCGAGCTGGGCAGCATCTCAGCTGCGGCAGAAGAACTGGGGTATTCAACATCAGCTGTGAGTCAGTTGGTAGCTTCGCTCGAAAAGGAATTCGGGATGAGCCTTCTGGTAAGGACCACCCGGGGAGTATACCCTGCCGAGGAAGCAAAAGGGCTCATCCCGATCGTGGAAGAATTCCTTTCAGGAGAGCAGAAGATACTTGACTACATAGCCGGAGTAAAAGACATTTCTGAGGGGATCCTTACAATAGCCGCATACCCAAGCATCGCGACCACATGGCTGCCTGGGATCATGAGCGAGTTCAGGAATGATTACCCGGGCATAAACATAACCATCATGGAGGGCGTGCGTTCGGACATCTACCATCATCTTGACAACAATGAAGCTGAACTCGCCTTTCTGGCATATGCTGATCCGATGCCGTATGAGTGGATACCGCTCGCTGATGAGAGGCTGATCGCAGTCCTTCCTGAAAACCATCCGATGGCAGACAGGGCCTCATTCCCTATAAAGCAGATAGAAAATGAGGATTTCATACTGTCGTCATCCGGCCGCGAGACAGAGATCCTCGACATGCTGAAGAAGCACGGGGTGCGCCCTGAGATAAAATTTACCACCTATGACACACCTGTAAACATGGCCATGGTGCAGCAGGGTCTCGGAGTGAGCATAGTAAATGAGCTCAGCGCCAGGCGCTGGAACGAAAAGCTTGTAAAGATGCCTCTCGACCCGCCTGAAATGGTCACATTCGGCATAGCGTACCATTCTCTTGACAGGCTCACGCCTGCGGCGCGCAAATTCCTTGATTACTCTGTCAGAAACCTGACTAAAGAAGCAAGCCCCGAAGCATGAGCTCCGGGGCTTCTGTATTTCAGCTATTCAACTGTCACTGACTTCGCCAGGTTGCGCGGCTTGTCCACATCGAGACCTCTCGCAACGCTTATATAGTATCCGAGCAGCTGCAGTGGTATCACCGCAAGACTGCCTGCAAAATGCTCATCTGATTTCGGAACATAAATGGTAAAGTTGACCGAATCCTCCACGCTGTAGCGTCCCTCTGAAGTCACGCCGAGCAGATACGCTCCGCGCGCCCTGCATTCAGCCATGTTGCTGATCGTCTTCTCGAGGAGCTCTCCCTGTGTCAGCACGCCTATCACCAGTATGCCGTTTTCAACAAGGCTGATGGTGCCGTGCTTGAGCTCTCCCGCTGCATAGGCTTCGCTGTGTATGTAGCTTATTTCCTTCATCTTGAGGCTTCCCTCAAGACTTATCGCGTAGTCGAGCCCTCTTCCGAGGAAGAACACGTCACGCGCGTTGGCATACTTCGACGAGAACCACTGTATGCGTTCCTTACTCTCAAGCGCCTTCTCTATCTTTTCAGGCAGAGTCTGCAGCTCTTCGATATAGTACCTGCGCTCCCTTTCGCTGATCTTTCCTTTGGCCTCCGCGAGAGCGACGGCTATGGCATATATCGCCGCGAGCTGGGCACTGTACGCCTTTGTGGTAGCTACGGCGATCTCGGGACCGGCGAGAGTGTACAGCACATTCTCCGCCTCTCTCGCAATGGTGGAGCCTACCACGTTCACGATGCCGAGAGTGCGTATGCCTGCCTCCTTCGCTGCTCTGAGGGCTGCCAGTGAATCCGCGGTCTCTCCGGACTGCGAGATTATGATCACCAGCGCATCCCTGTCGATCAGCATCTTCTTATATCTGAATTCAGACGCGATCTCAGACTGCACCGGCACCTCGGCGAGGTCTTCTATCACGTACTTTCCCGCCATTCCGGCATGCCATGCCGAGCCGCACGCCACGACGCGTATCTCGCTTATGCTTTCAAGGACTTCCTGTGTGAGTCCCGCGGCGGAAAGATCTATCCTGTCATCGCGTATCACGCTGCTGAGAGTATCGCGCACAGCTTTCGGCTGCTCATGGATCTCCTTGATCATGAAGTGCTCGAATCCGCCCTTTTCGGCCGCCTCTGCATCCCAGGTGATATGCTTCTTTTCGACCGCGACTTCATCGCCGTTGAGGTCGAAGAAGTGCAGCTCGCCCGGAAGTATCCTCACGGTCTGCATGTCGTCTACATAATATATGTCGCGAGTATATCTGAGCAGGGCCGGTACATCGGACGCGAGGAATGATTCTCCGTCAGCGGTGCCGATCACCATGGGGCTGTCCTTTCTGGCTGCGTAGATCTCTCCCGGATAATCTTTGAACATCAGGGCAAGAGCGTACGAGCCCCTTACGCGCACCATCATCCTGTTTATAGCGTCGACAGGCCCTATCTTGTACTTTTTATAATAGTAATCGACCAGCTTTATGGCCACTTCCGTATCGGTGCTGCTGTAGAATGTGTAGCCGTGGCTCATGAGCTTGGCCTTCAGCTCCTCATAGTTCTCTATGATGCCGTTATGGACTCCCACCACATCGGATTCGACCGGTCCCGACGCGGAGCCTGCCGCGTTGCCGCTTACATGCGGATGCGCGTTCTTCTGCGAAGGCTCTCCGTGGGTTGCCCACCTCGTATGCCCTATTCCGCAGGTTCCCGGAAGCGCCCTGCCGTTGTCTATCTTCTCGGCCAGATTGCGGAGCTTGCCCGTTGCCTTGACTACCTCGGCAAGAGATTCGCCGTCACGGACGGCGAGCCCCGCTGAGTCGTATCCTCTGTATTCCAGCTTTGACAGTCCGCCAAGCAGCACCGGCGCCGCCTGCTGTCTGCCCGTAAAACCTACTATTCCACACATGTTTCAGCACTCCTTTTGCGGGCTGACGCCGCAGCCACAAATTCCCTGAAGAGCGGATGAGGCCTGTCAGGCCGGCTCTTGAATTCAGGATGGAACTGCACTCCAACGAAAAACGCCCTGTCGCTTATCTCTACAGTCTCCACGAGCCGCCCGTCAGGCGAGATCCCGCTCAGCGTGAGCCCCGCCTCCGTGAATCTGTCGCGGTATTCGTTGTTGAACTCATACCTGTGGCGGTGGCGTTCGCTTATGCGGTCTGTTCCGTAAAAGCCTGCGATCCTGGTCCCCTCGCCCAGAACGCACGGATACGCTCCCAGCCTGAGGGTGCCGCCCTTGTCTATATGCTCACTCTGGCCCGGTATGAAGTGGATAACCTTGTTTTCGCACTGCTCGTCGAATTCGCCCGAGTTGGCGTCAGCAAGGCCGAGCACGTTCCTCGCGTATTCTATGACAGCTATCTGCATCCCGAGACAAAGTCCCAGATAAGGAACATCTCGGGTCCTGGCGTACCCCGCCGCAGCTATCATCCCTTCTATGCCGCGGTTGCCGAAGCCGCCCGGAACGATGATCCCGTCCACGTCTCCGAGCTCGGCATCGAGGTCTCTGTCTTCGAGCCCTTCCGAGTCGATCCACTTTATATCCACATGAGCCCCATTGAAGCTCCCGGCGTGGCTGAGCGCCTCGAGCACGGAAAGGTAGGCGTCATGCAGTCCCGTGTATTTACCTACAAGGCCTATCGTTACCCTGTCGCTGCAGCTCTTGATCTTCTCAACCATGGCGGTCCACTCAGCCATGTCAGGCCCGGGTGCTTCTATTCCGAGCTCTCTGCATACTATGCCTGAGAAGCCCGAGCTTTCGAGCATGAGCGGCGCTTCATACAGTACCGGCAGCGTCATGTTCTCTATTATGCAGTCCTCGCGTACATTGCAGAACAGCGCTATCTTTCTGAACACATCCTCTTCGAGAGGCTCATCGCACCTCAGCACTATGATGCCGGGCTTTATGCCTGCGCCCTGCAGCTCCTTTACCGAGTGCTGCGTAGGCTTTGTCTTGTGCTCATCCGAGCCGCGCAGGAAAGGCACGAGCGTAACGTGTATAAAGAGGCTGTTCCGGCTGCCGGCCTCGAGCGATATCTGGCGCGCCGCCTCTATGAAAGGCTGCGACTCAATATCTCCTATGGTACCGCCTATCTCAGTTATGACAATGTCCGCGTCAGTCCTTTTGCCGACGCTGTAGACGAATTCCTTTATCTCATTGGTTATGTGGGGTATCACCTGCACAGTCGATCCGAGGTATTCGCCCCTGCGCTCCTTGTTGAGCACGTTCCAGTAGACCTTTCCGGTGGTAAGGTTCGAATACTTGTTGAGGTCTTCATCTATGAATCTCTCATAGTGCCCGAGATCGAGGTCCGTCTCGGCTCCGTCTTCGGTCACATAGACCTCTCCGTGCTGAAAAGGACTCATCGTTCCCGGATCCACATTGATGTACGGATCCATTTTCTGAGCCGCCACCTTCAGGCCCCTGGCCTTCAGTAGTCTTCCGAGAGAGGCCGCTGTGATGCCCTTGCCGAGCCCCGAGACCACTCCTCCTGTAACAAAAATGTACTTTTTGTCCATCGCGGTCACCTCTTTTACTTTCCGCTGTCACCGTAGTTTGAAAGGACTCTGGCCGACGGGTCGTTCACGTCGCAGCCCTCCCATTCCCTGTTAGGCATCCAGAAGTCGACTATCATCTCAGCCTGTCCCGGATAGTATTTCTCGAATATGTCGCGGTAAAGCAGCGATTCCTTTGTGAACGGAGCCGCGTACTCATAGCGCCTGCAGCCCTCTTCAAACTCCTCATCGGTATAGACCGTTTCGGCATACTCCTTAAGATCATCGACCATGGAATGGCCTACCGCGTCCGAAAAGGCCGCCTTCTCTCTCCAGAGTATCTCATCAGGGAGGTAATCCCCCTCAAACGCCTTTCTGAGAAGGTACTTGCCCTTTCCGTACTTATTCATCTTCATCTCCGGCGGTATCGACATCACGTACTTGACGAAGTCCAGGTCGCCGAAAGGCACTCTGCCCTCAAGGCTGTTGCCCGATATGCACCTGTCAGCTCTCAGCACGTCATACATGTGGAGCTCTCTCATGCGCTTGCATGACTCCTCCTGGAACGCTTCCGCAGACGGAGCAAAATCCGTGTATTTGTAGCCGAAGAGCTCGTCAGAAATCTCTCCGGTGAGTATCACCCTTATGTCGGTGGTCTCGTGTATCGCCTTGCACATCAGATACATGCCCATCGACGCCCTTATCGTGGTGATGTCGTATGTGCCAAGCAGGTATATGACTTCCTCCAGAGCGTCGAGAACATCCTGCCTGCTCATTATCACTTCGGTGTGATCGCTTTTTATATAGTCAGCGACAGTGCGCGCGTACTTGAGGTCTATAGGATCTATGTCCATTCCTACCGAAAACGTCTTTATGGGCTCGTCGCTCTCCCTTGCCGCTATGGCGCAGACAAGCGAGGAATCGAGTCCTCCGGACAGCAGGAATCCCACCCGGGCATCAGCTACCAGTCTTTTTCTCACACCCTCTATGAGCTTTTCTCTGATATTTCTGAAAACAGCATCAGAATCATCCGTAAGATACCCTTCGATCTCAGTTACATCATAATATCTGACAAACTCCCCCTTTTCCCAGAAATGTCCGGGCGGGAATGGCATTATCCTGCCGGTGATACCCGTGAGGCTCTTGGCCTCGCTGGCAAACACTATGTCTCCATCGGCATCATAGCCGTAGTAAAGCGGCCTGATCCCGATCGGATCCCTTGCTGCAATGTATTCACCTGTCTCTCCGTTGTATATGACGCACGCGAATTCGGCGTCGAGCATGCGGAACATATCCGTGCCGTATTCAAAGAAGAGAGGCAGTATTATTTCACAGTCGGAGCCCGATCTGAAACTGTATCCCTTTCCGATTAGCTCCCTCTTCATCTTCTCAAAGCCGTACAGCTCGCCGTTGCATACCACCTTCCATCCGTTCATTTCGAAAGGCTGCATACCCTCGGGAGTAAGGCCCATTATGGAAAGCCTGTGGAATCCCATAAGGCCCCTGCCGGCGGTCTCTATCCTGGTATCGTCAGGTCCTCTGTACTTAGTCCTGGCAAAAGCGGTCTCAAATTCTTCGCGGGTAATGCGGCTGCCCGTTGAAGCCATTATCGTACACATATCTTCCTCCTTTCCGGCAGAACTCTCAGTCCTACTTCTCACCGAACATCAGAAGTCCGTAATTCGGAAGCGGCCAGTATTTCTTTGAAGTGAGCATCTCCGCGGCGTCGCCGTCTTCTCTCAGCTTTTTCATGGCCGGGATAAGCTCATCGCGTATCGTTTCAGCATCCTTCAGATAATCGTCACCGCTCAGCCTGCCTAGCACAGCAGCCATGGACTGCACACCGGCGTATATCCGATCGGTCTTTTCAGACAGCTCTGAGATTATCTCCTTTTCGAATCTGCATTCGAGCTGAGGCAGAGCGCGCTTCTTTTCGTTCATGTTGGCCGCAAGCTCGGCCGAATAGGCCTCTACGGCCGGCGCTATCCTTTTCACCGCTATGGATCTCATGGTTCTGGCCTCGATGCATATGGTTTTGCAGTAATTCTCAAGTATTATCTCGCACCTGGACTCGAGCTCCGATCTGCTGAACACCTTCTGTCCGGTCAGCATCTTCACGTTCTTTTCATCGAGCAGATGAGGCACGCAGTCCGGAGTCGTTCTGTAGTTTGAAAGGCCTCTCTTCTCAGCCTCATCTATCCAGTCCTGATCGTATCCGTTGCCGTTGAAGATGATCCTCTTGTGGTCCCTCACAGTCTCTCTTATCAGGGAGTAGACCGTCTCGCTGAGATCCTCCGCTCCCTCGAGCCTGTCCGCGTAATATGCCAGCGCGTCAGCCACGGCGCTGTTGAGTATCACATTCGGGAAAGCGAGGCTGCTCATCGAACCCGGCATCCTGAATTCGAATTTGTTTCCGGTGAAAGCGAACGGCGACGTGCGGTTCCTGTCCGTGTTGTCTCTCCTGAAGCCCGGGATCACCCTGGTCCCCAGCTTCATCAGCACATCCCCGCTTTTTTCATACGGAATGTCCTTTTCGATCGATTCCAGCACCTCGGTGAGTTCATCTCCGAGGAATATGGAGACTACTGCCGGAGGAGCCTCGCTCGCCCCGAGTCTGTGATCATTTCCGGCAGAGGCGACAGATATCCTCAAAAGATCCTGATAATCATCCACGGCTTTGATCACCGCGCACAGAAACAGCAGGAACTGCGCGTTATCGTGCGGGGTGTCGCCGGGAGCCAGCAGGTTATCGCCTCTGTCAGTAGAGAGTGACCAGTTGTTGTGTTTTCCGCTTCCGTTGACTCCGTCAAAAGGCTTCTCATGCAGAAGGGCAGCAAAGCCGTGCCTCTCCGCAACCTTTTTGATCATCTCCATCACCAGCTGGTTCTGGTCGACGGTGACATTTACTTTTGTATATATGCAGGCGAGCTCATGCTGCGAAGGAGCTACCTCATTGTGCTCTGTCTTTGCGAACACTCCGAGCTTCCACAGCTCCCCGTTGAGCTCTTCCATGAACCTGGCGACTTCGGGCTTGATAGCTCCGAAGTAATGGTCGTCAAGTTCCTGTCCTTTAGGAGGCATGACGCCAAAGAGAGTCCTTCCCGCGAACCTGAGATCAGGTCTTTTGTCGTAGAGCTCGCGCGGCACAAGGAAGTACTCCTGCTCCGCGCCCGCTGAGGCATGGACTCTGCTTACCGAATCGTTCCCCAGAAGACGCAGCACTCTCAAAGCCTGCTGGTTGAGGGCATCCATCGACCTCAGAAGCGAGGTCTTCTCATCCATCGCCTCTCCACTGTACGAGCAGAAGGCAGTCGGGATGCACAGAGTGCGGTCTCTTATGAACGCGTACGATGTAGGGTCCCAGGCAGTGTAGCCCCTGGCCTCGAAGGTGGCTCTCAGGCCTCCCGACGGAAACGATGAAGCGTCAGGCTCGCCTTTAATGAGCTCCTTTCCCGAGAATTCCATTATCACTCTTCCGTCCGGAGAAGCCTGTATGAAGCTGTCATGCTTCTCGGCCGTTATCCCTGTGAGGGGCTGGAACCAGTGAGTGAAATGCGTGGCCCCGTTCGCGACGGCCCAGTCCTTCATCGCCTGCGCTACCGCGTTCGCTATCTCCTGATTCAGAGGATCGCCCCTGTTGATAGTATTTCGCATAGAGCGATACGCGTCCTCGGACAGCATTGCTCTCATCACTTTGTCATCGAATACCATAGATCCGAAACGGTCCAGTATACTGCTCATCACACCGATCCTCCTTTCAGGTATTTCAGCTTTCTACAGCCCGGATATATTTAATATGCTTCAAAAATAAACCCGCCGTTTTGAGAAATGAAATACATATATAATTAGCAAAATCATATTTTTTTCGTATGAAAAAAGAGCCTCTGAAAAGAAGCTCTGCGGTTATCGTCTTTCACCGGGCTGCAGCTTATTGCCCGGAAACCATATTCTTTACATAATCTATAAAGGTCTTCTCTATCGTAGGCAGCGGATGCCCCTTGCGCCATACGAAGAGATACTCCATCTTCCTGTTTCTGCCCGATATCTCCTTGAAGATAAGCGAGTCGTTCGGAACGTAGGCTGTTCTCGGATATATGCTGACGCCCACCATTCTGCCGGCAAGAGCAGCAGCATCGAGATAACTGTCCATCTCGCATACTATCTTAGGCTCGAGCCCCTCTTTTTCGAACCACTTGTATATGGTGTCGATGAAGGCTTTTCTGCTCGGCACTATGAGGTTCTCTCCCTCAAGGTCCTTCACGTCTATCTCATCGCCCTCCTTAAGGGCCAGCGGATGTGTTTTGCTTAAAAGGGCCGCTATCCTTTCTTCTCCCACACGAAAGCTGTGGAGAAGGGAGTGATCGCACGGCGAGGTGATCACGGCCAGGCTTATAAGCCCTGCGCGCATCTTCTCGAGAAGGTCGTCGCTGCTTCCGTCGAGTATCCTGAAGCGTATGTTCGGATACGATCTTATAAATCCCGCGAACCACTCCGCGGCTATGTCGGCAGCCATGCCTTCCACCAGCCCTATCGAAATGGTGCCGCGCATGCCCTCTCCCATGGAATGGACTTCTGACTGAGTCTTCTCAGCCAGACTGAGTATCTCCTTGGCCCTTCTGTAGAGAAGCTGCCCCGACTCCGTAAGGCCGAGACGCCTTTTGCCCCTTATGAAAAGCACGGTATCGAGCTCCTCCTCCAGGCTCTTTATCTGAGCGCTGAGAGGCGGCTGGCTCATGTGCAGCTTTTCAGCTGCCCTTGTTATATTCAGTTCTTCCGCTACCGTTACAAAGTAGCGCAGGCTTCTAAGATCCATCTCCTTATCCCCCGTTTTGATTACCCTTCCGGCCGGCTGTCACGATGTCTCCGGCATTACTCCTGCCACAGGAAAGGCATGAATATGCCCAGCTGCTTCTCCCAGTCCGCTTCGCAGTGCCTGCCGCCTATCTGGCAGTAAAGCTTTGCTGCGCCTCCCGCGGCGATCACCTTGTTTGCCGTTCCGCGGCATGTTTTGTATATCCAGCTCGATCTGTCCTCAGCATCCGGATCCTTTATTTTGCCATAGCCCTCCTGCGTGCCCCACGAGAGGTAGATGCGTGAATCGGGACTCAGCTGAGTCTCGTTCATCTCGTGCCACAGCTTTCCGCTGACGCTTCCTATAGACGGCGAAAGGCACGCGGCCTTTGAGATGTACTGGTTATATCTGACCAGAGCGAATGCCGCCATGAGGCCGCCCATGCTGGAGCCGCCTATCGCCGTGCATTCCCTGAACGGTATTGTCGGGAATGCGGAGTCGATGTACGGCTTGAGCTCGTATATGATGCCGCGCATCGTCGCGTCTCCAAGCGGCTCGATGTCCTTCAGCCAGCCGAAGCCCGTGCCGTAAGGCAGATACTCCGAAAGTCTCTCGTTGTGGCCGTGCGCGCACTCGACGCCGACTATGATCATCGGCTTGTCCCAGCTGCTGCAGTATTCATCAAGGCCCCACGACTTTCCGTATGTGGCGTCCTCATCCCTGAAAAGATTGTGTCCGTCAAAAAAGTAAAAAACCGGGAACGGCGGCTCGCCGTGATCCGGGATGCGTAAATGCAGGGGCCTGTTTGCCCCGAGTGAGTTGAAATAAAAATCCTGTTTTATGAGCATTTTCTCTGTCTGTTCCCTTTTACCTCTGATCTCCCAGCATTGCCAGCACCTGCTCCCTGCCGCGCAGGGCCGTGCCCGTGCCGACCGCCGTGGCGCAGATGGCTCCGCACGCGTTCGCGAAAGCCAGCGCGTCCTTAACACTGCTGCCGCGTAAAAGCTCGGATACGAATCCGGCCATGAAATTGTCTCCCGCGCCGGTGGCATCCACAACATCGATGCTGTGCGCAGGCAGCATTACCGACTCACTGCTGTTCTTCAGCAGGCAGCCCCTGCCGCCGAGCTTGATTATAACGTTTTTCACGCCCTTTTCGAGGAAGACATCAGCCATCCTTTCGGGATCGCTCTCTCCGGTGAAGAAGCGGGCTTCGTCCTCGTTTGGAGTTATGTAATCTATCATCTGAAGCGAATCCGATATCTCATCGAGCGTGAGCCTTCTGAAATTAGGTATCTTCGTATCTGCGAAGACCGGTATCCCTTTTGAGTGAGCTTCAGTCACCACTGCTCTTATGACATCTGGATCGTTGAAAGGCGCTCTGAAGAGAGACCCTATGACGACAGCTCCGGCGTCATTGAACCTTTCCGGATATCTTTCCGGATGGAAGTTGTAGCTGTGGGCCCTGTTGGTTATGGATCTGCGGTTTCCGTCTTCAGCCACGAATATGGTAGTTATCGGTGTTGGATTCTCCGATGTGCGCACTATACGGCCCGTATCGACCCCATGCTTCACCAGCTCTGTCTCTATAAGCTCGCCAGCCTGATCGTTTCCCAGAAAGCAGAGCAAAGCGCAGCTCATGCCGAGCTTTGAAGCGGCTATCGAGCCGTTGACACCTTCGCCGCCCGCGTTTATGGATCCGCTCTCGGCCCTGTATCCCGCCACTGAAACAGGTTCGGGATCAAAGCCCTTTATGACCGTGTCCAGTATGGCTGTTCCGATGAAAACTATATCAGGTCTGCTCATATACTTACCTTACACAAAGAAGAACGCGGCGCCTATCATGGCAAACACCGTCACCAGCTGAAGTCCCTCGAGCCAGTTGGATTCTCCGTCCGATGCAACGCGGTTGGCGATCAGCACCGAGCCCGTCACTGCGACCAGCTCGAACGGTGTGAATACTATGCTCATAGGTGTGAAGAACAGGCTGAGCAGAGTAAGCACAGGTGTGACGAAGAGTATGATCTGAAGGCTGGAGCCAAGCGCTATTTCTATCGCGGCGTTCATCTTGTTCTTGTACGCCATTATGATGGCCGATGAATGCTCCGCGGCGTTGCCGATTATAGGCACCAGAATGATTCCGACGAAGGTCTTGCT
>Ga0310695_10004519_pt1 | contig 25502 bp, 15 predicted proteins | sample RumenRJG_04DNA_FD_203882 | JGI IMG/M metagenome (GOLD analysis project Ga0310695, IMG submission 203882) | Bovine rumen microbial communities from Lethbridge, Alberta, Canada - RJG_04 (v2) (version 2) | ecosystem: Host-associated > Mammals > Digestive system > Stomach > Rumen | place: Canada...
CCGGGAAAAAAGTGTGATGCTTTTGTGCTTGGGCTTGGAAACTGTTCTGACAGTTTTTGTGCAGTAAATTCCTGTGATCATATACGAATTTCAAATTTTACGGCTGGACTTGACTGTGAACGCGCAATGCAGAATGCATATAAAATTGATGAAATGCTTCAGGAAAAACTTCAGTTTGCCGCAAGTTATGAATTTGGATACCTTACTTCGCAGATTAAAGATTGTGGCAGCGGATTAAAAATCAGTTTCAGGTGCTTTATTCCTTCAATTGTACTTTCGGGAGAATTGAAAAAGGTTTCTGAGCTTCTGGAAAAACAGCGTTTTTGTATAAAACCCGTTTTTAAATCTCATGATACTGCAAATTTTTCAAACTGCCTTTTTGATATTTATACATCTTCGTCGTTTGAAGGCACCGAACTTGATCAGATGGCGGCAATACAGTCGGTGGGAATGTTAATTTTTAAAACAGAACGCAAGATTCGGAAGAATTTTGCCGATAATAATCCTACAGTAGTCTTAAATTTTGTAAAGCAAAGCTATGCGCGTTCAATGTATGCAATGCTTCTTGATTATGAAGAAAGTGTTGATATAATCTGCGCAATAAAATGGGGTTTGCATACAGGAATTATAGAAGGCATACTTGAGAATGAACTGAATTCACTTTTTTACAGGATTAAAAGCGGACAGCTGGAATTCCTGTGTGATAATTTTCAGTTTACATTTGAAAGTGATATTGCGTCTGATATGAATCTTAAAATAAAAAGATTGAGGGCAACTGTAATTCAACAGGCTTTTGAAAAACTTTCTTTCAAAAGTTAGGAGTATTTCTGTTATGAAATCTTTGTCTCCGCGGGCAAAAAAAGTTTTTAAACTTCTTGCAATGGACGAAGCAAGAAAATCAGGCAGTTCGCAAATTCTTCCTGAACATGTAATTCTTGCAATTATTTCTCTGCACGATGGTGTTGGATACCGTGCACTTGAGCAGCTGGGTGCAAATATTCCCACATTAAAAGCTCTTCTTCTTGATTCTCTTGGAAGTGATCACGGAGATCCGGTAATACAGAATATTCCAAAGAGCAGACGGCTTCAGGTTATGGCTGACATTGCCGATATTGAATCTTCTGCGCTTCATAATGATTATATTGGAACCGAACATTATCTGCTTGCCTCAATCCGCGAAGAAAACAGCGTGCTTGCAAAATATTTTGCTTCAATTTCATACACTATTATGGATGTTCGATTTACGGTAATGGAGCTTCAGGGCGAAAATCTTTCTTCCATAAGACAGCAGAATGCAGAAAGTCTTGTTGATTCTGTTTTTAGAAGTCTTTTAAATGATGATGCCGGCGGCGGACTTTTTGGTGTGTTTGAAGAAAATGAAACATCGCGCAAAAAGGATAATGCCGATAAATCACGTAATTCTAAAAAGGAATCATTCCTTTCGGAATACAGCCGTGATCTTACAAAAATTGCGCGTGAAAACAAAGATGACCCGGTCGTTGGACGCGATAAGGAAATTCACCGCATAATTCAGATTCTTTCACGCAGAACAAAAAATAATCCTGTTCTTACGGGTGAGCCTGGCGTTGGAAAAACTGCAATTATCGAAGGGCTTGCACAGCATATTGCCGCTGGAAAAGTTCCTTCTGATTTACTTAAAAAACGCATACTTTCGCTTGACCTTGCAGCTATGGTTGCAGGTACAAAATATCGCGGCGAATTTGAAGAGCGAATGAAAAAAATGATGAACGAACTTCAGGAAAACAAAGACATCATTTTATTTATTGACGAACTTCATACAATTATTGGTGCTGGTGGTCCGGAAGGAACAATGGATGCTTCAAACATTATGAAGCCTGCATTAAGCCGTGGCGAAATTCAGATAATTGGTGCAACAACTACAAAGGAATATACTCGTCACATAGAAAAAGACCTTGCATTAGAGCGGCGTTTCCAGGTTGTAAAGGTAGAAGAGCCTGATGATAAGGAAACGGAAGCAATTCTTGAAGGAATCAAGGAAAAGTACGAGGCATATCATCATGTAATTTATGATGATGATGTTATTCCTGCAATTGTAAAGTTAAGCCGTCGTTATATTCCGGAAAAAGTTCTTCCAGATAAGGCTATTGATATTCTGGACGAAGCAGGTGCTGCAAAGAAAATTCAGGAAGAAGAACGCCCTAGTGAACTTGAAGAACTTGAAACAAATATAAGCAAACTTATAGAAGAAAAGAAAAATCTTGTTCAAAATCAGAATTACGAAAGTGCAGCCCTTGTTCGCGATAAAGTTTTAGATTTAAAGAGACGCCTTAGCTATTATACATCTCAATGGCAGAACAATTCTGTTTCAAATGCAAAGAGAATTACAGTTTCTGACATTGAACGTATTATAAGTGATATGACAGGAGTTCCTGTTGAACGACTTTCTTCTTCGGAAGCAGAACGCATAGTTCACATGGAAGATGAACTGCATAATTCTGTAATAGGTCAGGATACGGCAGTTAGTGTAATTTCCGGTGCAATTCGTCGTGCCAGAGCAGGTATTTCTTCTCCAAAGCATCCGGTTGGTTCGTTTATATTCTTAGGTCCTACCGGCGTTGGAAAAACTCAGCTTGCAAAAGCGCTTGCAAAATATCTTTTTGGCAGTGAAGAAGCTTTAATCCGTATTGATATGTCTGATTTTATGGAAAAGCATACTGCCAGCCGTCTGGTTGGTGCGCCTCCGGGATATGTTGGATATGAAGAAGGTGGCGTGTTAACAGAAAAAGTTCGCCGTCATCCGTATTCGGTTGTTTTGCTGGACGAAATTGAAAAGGCACATCCAGATATTTTTAATCTTCTGCTTCAGCTGCTTGAGGAAGGTGAACTTTCTGATAACCTTGGTCATACTGTAAATTTCCGTAACACTGTAATTATTATGACTAGTAATGCCGGCGCTCGTCAGATTACAAATGAGGGTAAAGTTGGCTTTGGACTTGGTCCAGATGGCGTACTTCCTTACGAAGATATAAAATCGGGAGCTATGAATGAATTAAAGAAACTTCTTAGCCCTGAATTATTAAATCGTATAGATGACGTTATTGTTTTTAATGCTTTGAGCAAAAAAGAAGTTTCAAAAATCCTTGAAATTCAACTTAACGAAATTGCCGGAAGAATTTCCGAAAAAAATCTTAAAATTAAGATTACTCCTAAGGCAAAGGAATATCTTGTAGAGAATGGCTACAATCCTGCAATGGGTGCACGTCCTATGAAGCGGCTTATTCGTAAAGAACTGGAAGATCCTCTTTCTATGGAGCTGCTTTCTAACCATGGAAAGGTTTTTGATACCGTAAACGTAGAATGCTCCGGTGGAAAAATAAAAGTTAAACTTGAAAAAACGGATGTTCCTGTACTTGTGCAAAAATAAAGTTATGGTAGAATAAAATTGTATGCAGATTTTGAAAAAAATTATTTCGCTTACGGTAATAATAACTTCATCATTTTTTCTGCTGAATGCGGCTGATATAAATGTCGGCTATTTAACAGGAACACGCTGCATACCGGTTGCCGCCTTAATTGAACGTGCCTCTTACCCCGAACTTAATTTTTTTAGTTTTCAGGATAGTTCTTCTCTTATAAACCAGTTCAACGAAGAGACTGTTGATGTAGGTTTCCTTCCCGTTATGGAAGCGTATGATGCATATTTAAAATCTGATGGAAAAATCATTATGTGTGCAATTACGCAAAATGGAAATGCAGCTGTAGTTTCACGAAAAAAAATAAAATCAATAAATAATCTTGAAAACTGCTATATTATGATTCCAAGGAAAATAGCAGGTACTTCTGAAAATTATATTTTTGATTATCTTTCCCATGAAATTTTTGTTTTTTCAAATATAGAAAATTCTGAAGAAATAATTATTTCTAAGCTTATTTCGGGTTCAGTTTCTTATGCTCTTTTGTGTGAACCTTATATAAGTCTTGCAAAAAAACGTTCAGCCGATTTTATGTCTTATGAAATCAGTAAAGACTATACTCATAATGCAATCAGACCAAATTATCCTGTTATGGTTATGGTTGTACGCAGGGAATTTGCATCTAAAAATCCGGAAATTCTTGCTTCTTTTATAAAACAGTATAGAAAAGCCTTTGAATGGACTTATGCTAACCGCTATAAAGTTTATCAGCTTATAGAAAAATATGGTTTTCAGGTCTCAAAATCTGAACTTGATGGCACTAACATTATTGATACATTTACCAGCATTCCTACAGTTCATGAAGGTAACGTAACAGTTGCAAAAGATATAACAGGAAACTTTTTTAAAGCGTGTCTTGTTGTAAATCCGACTTTCTTTGGCGGCAAAATTCCTAATGACGATTTTTATTACGGTACTTCTTTTAAAAATAACTAGTCAGTTCAGCTTAAATCATTTATAATAGTAGAATATTTCAGATTTGTGAAACACTTGCCGAAAAATTTAAGTTTTCTGCAGGCATAAATAAAATTAAATTATAATTGAGATGTAATATGAAAGAATTTTTACCTTATGAAGTAGTGCGCAATAATGCACTTAAACTTGCAAATAAAATTTATAAGGACGGTTTTATTCCGGATGTAATATACTGTTCGCTTCGTGGTGGTGCTTATATGGCAAACATCATAAGCGAATATTTTAAAATCCTTTCAAAAGTAAAAAAGTTTCATCCTGTACTTTATGCAGGTGTTGTTGCGCGTTCATATACAGATGTCGCACAACACACAAATGTTTTTATTGACGGCTGGACTTATCCGCCGGAAAATCTTCGCCCCGGCGATAAAATTCTTCTTGTAGATGATATTTTTGACTCTGGAAGAACAATCAATTCTCTTGTAGAAACTCTTATGAACAGCCGTGGAATTCCTAGAGAAGATATAAAAGTTGTTGTTCATGATTATAAATATTTTACTTATTATGATAAGCAGCTTCCTATTCAGCCTGATTATTATTGCCGCCGTTTTGATATTACAAAACCTGAAGAAAACCGCTGGATTCATTATATGAGCCATGAACTTGTTGGTCTTACAGAAAAAGAATTGGAAGAATATTATTTTAAGGATGATCCAGAACTTATTGATGTACTTAAGCCGTATCTTGGAGATTAGCTTTTAATGAAAAAGAAGTCTGTCTTAATACTGTCTGTTCTGTTTTTCTTTTTTTCGTGGAATGCGTTTTCACAGATAAATTTTCTAAGTCCTATTGAAGGCAGCTGGTCAAATAAACAGATGCTGGTGCTTGAACAGGCTTCTGAAGGTTACTATGTCTATTCGGTAGACGGAACTGACCCTGAAAAATTCGGCTTTGCCTACGATGGTCCAGTTCTTCTTGATGTTACAGGCGACGTTGTTCTTACGGTTACTCATATCTGCACAGATGGAAAAAGAGAAACAAAGACTATTAATTATTCTGTAGAACCTTTTGCGGCTACTTATTCAGAACATGCTGATTTTATTTCGTCGTTTTTCGATTCCGGTATCTTAAATTATAGTGCCGGAACAGAAATAAAAATTCCTGATAACCTTTTTTATACGCTTGGACTTCCTCCTGATGCGTATATTTCGGGAAGAACTATTTCTATTTCGCCAAAATCTGTGCTTGCCCGATATGTTCCATGTACAATCTGGGATAAAGCAAATTCAAAAAAATGGCGTTTTGTAATTAAGACTTTTCCGCAGACTGCTGGTGTTTATTCAAAAAAAGATGTTCCTTTCCAGGTTGAAAACTGGAATAAAATTATTTTTACAGACAGAAATAAGCTTTACAAAATAGATGACGGATACTGGTCTTTACCAGATGAAGACCTTATGCTTGATCGTAGCGTTTATCATACTATAAGCTGGCAGGATTTAAGCTATGAGATGGGAAATCCTGTTGAAACTATTGAACTTCCTCCTAAACCTAATTTAATAAAAGATGTTTTTGATGATGGCACCGTAATTTTTTCTTTAGATGGCGATCCGTCCTATAAAATGTCTGTTCGTTCGTACGAAGAAAAAGATTATGAAGAGCTTTTTGATGAAATTGGAGCAGATGTCTTCTTTGGAGACAGAACTTCCGGTTCAATCAGAATTGGTGTTTTTGTTAATTCTGTTCTTCAGGGAGAATTTGCTGATACATATAGCATTGATAAAAGGCCTCCGGCTATTCCTCAGATTACAACTACAGCTTCTTCTTTTTATTCAAGAAGCAAAGTTAATGTACTTGTTCAGGCAGAAGAAAACTGCGAGCTTTTTATAGCTTTAAGTGAACCTTTTTTTATCAAGGATTTTTCTTCAGACTATAATCCTGAAGCGTTTTCTGACATTCCTGCAGGAAATTTTAAAAAAGCAAAAAACAATTCTTTCAGACTTACATGGCAGCCAAAGAGTGAAGTCTGCGTTTATTACAAAATTAAGGCTTATTGCAAAAATGGTAAAAATGTCAGTGATGTTGGCGAATATAGTGTTATCATTGACCAGTACAATTATTTTATAGATGAATCAGCTTCTGCAGATTATGAAGACGGTACAGCGGCGCATCCTTTTACAAGTTTTGAGAAAACTCTTGAACTTATGAATAAAAGTCGTTCTGTTGCATTAAGAATAAAGGGTAGTGTAAATATTAGAGGCAGTAAAGCGCTGCTTTGTAATTGTGAAATTATAAATAATGGAGATGGAATTTTAAGATTTGCCCCAGAAAGTTCTCTTGTATTAAAAGGTTCTTCTCTTGTAATTAAACACTGCCGCTTGGAAAGTAATGAAGAAACTAAGTCTTCTATGTCGCAACCGCCTATGATTAAGCTTGAAAATTCTGTTCTAACGCTTAATGACTGTCAGGTAAGTGCTAATTTCCAAAAAAATGGAACTTTTTTGGATGCAGTTTCATCAATTATAAATGTATCTGACTGCATGATAAGCGTAAATGCTTCGTCATATTCTTCTTTCCTTTCGGGTTTTAAGTCAAGAATCAAGATCACAGAGTCTGTTGTAAATACATCTGCTGATACAAGTGTTGTTTTTTCTACTACAGGAGGAAATTTAAGTGCTTCGAACTGTTCGTTTAGAGTAACTGGAAAAAACGGCAGAATTGCAGAACTTTTTGGAACAAAAGCATCCTTTGAAAATAATAAATTTTTTGCAAACCTTACAAATTCCGTGCCGAATCTTACACCTGTTTATTCGGATTCAAAAACACAGTTTAAGGGTGTAAATAATGAACAGTTTGGTTTCTGATGCGCAGGATCTTTTTAAGCATTCCTCTATTATAGCAGGAATTGACGAGGCTGGCAGAGGTCCGCTGGCTGGTCCTGTATGCGCTGCGGCTGTAATACTTCCTTCTGATTTTCCCTTTGAAATTCTACGTGATTCAAAAAAACTTTCACAAAAAAAACGAGAGTTTGCAGAGGCAATAATAAAAGAAAAGGCGTGTTTTGGAATTGCTCTGGTAGATAATAAAAAAATTGATGAAATAAATATTCTTCAGGCAACTATGCTTGCAATGAGAACTGCATTTGAAGATTTACTTAAAAAGCTTCCTTCCTGGTGTAGTATTCGAAATATAAACTGCGATTTAGAAAATATTTGTGTAATTGTTGACGGGAACAAAAAGCCTCTGTCTTCTGAAAATTGTGTTTGTGTTCCTAAAGCAGATGCAAAATATTTCCAGGTGATGGCAGCATCTATTCTTGCAAAGACATGCCGCGACAGAATTATGATTGAAATGGATAAAAAATATCCTCAGTATGGATATGCCAGACATAAAGGGTATCCGACAAGTGAACACAGAAAAATATGCCGTCAGATAGGACCTTCTCCAATCCAACGGCTTACATTTAGTTACCAAAAGCCCTGAATTTTTATAAAAAGGCTTTTGTATATCTTTGCTTAAACTTTAGTTATTTTCTGAATCTGTTTTTTTGCTTACAACGTGAATTACTTTTCCAGTTCGTTTAATTCCGTCTGGCTTTCGTTCGTCAGATTTATCGCCGCGAACCTTGTAAACTTTTTTGCCTGTTCCGTATTTTTCATCTTTAGCGGCTTTCTTTTCGCGGGCAGCCTTCTGTCTTGCTTTTCTGTCTTTTTCAACAAAACTTAAGGATTTTTCCATTCCCTGAAGAAATTTCTGCATGTCATCAGCAAAGATTGCAATCTGATGACGATCAAAATCTGCGCCTTCCTTATTTTTGCTTTCTACTATCTGAAGAAATACATCACCTGTTCTGTTTTCTTTTACATTGAAAAAGTATGAACGGTTATCAAGGTAAACTTGAGTTGTAAAAAGTTCTCCACGAGCTCCCATTTTAATCTCCTTAAGATATTATTTATAAAAACAAAGGGAATCTGCGTAAAAAACCTTCCCTTGAAATTTATTTATTTGCAATACATTGATGCAGACAGCATTTGACTCTTTTTTCCTGCATCACAAAGCAGTCTATAAAAAATATCATAATCTTGTTTTTTATACAAGACAGGCTTTCTTTATTTTTCTGCTGCCTGAATCCATTTTATAAAGTCAAGACTTGAAACATCCTGTTCCGGCTTAAAATTCTTTCCGTCCGGCAAATCCATAATTTCGTTTTCTACAGTTCCCAAAACGGCGTCAAAATCTTTGTGATTAAGAGGCACATCTGGAATTGGCGAAACTGGATTTGAAAGTCTTAAAAAACGCGAAGAATATTTTGTTCTGAGCGAATCATTGCCTTTTTTGTTTACGAAAAGATTCCATATAAAACGTGCGCACAAAATACGGTTCAGGTTTGACGCCTTCGTTATGTCAGAAGAAGATTTTGCTGTGTTTGAAGCATCATATGACGAAGACAGGTAGCCGTATGCTTCAAGTTTTTTTATGATGTCGGAAGTTTTCATTTTTCTTCCGCCTGTTATAAACGTAAGCAGACTTGAATTTGATTCAGTAAATTCAATCATAGAATTAAGTGTAAGTTTTCCCTGAAGAGTTGCTGCATCAATTTTGTTTTGTGAATCTTTGTTGATTGTGTACATTTCCCAAATCTGGGTTTTAAATTCACTGTATGTTTCTATGATATATTTGTTTTCGTTCTGCTCAAAAATTACAAATGCGTTTCCTATTGTTGCCGCTGCTTCGTTGTATTTTTTCATACGGTAAAGAAGCTTTGCCTTGCCAAGTAAAAGCACGGCATTTTTTTCGTCAATTTTAAGGTTCTGTTCAATTTTGTTCAGACGTGCTTCATCATCTTTTTCTAGCATTACACCAAGAAGCTGTACATACGAATCACCTGCCTGTGCTTTTTTTGCAGTTGAATAAAAAGTCTTTGCCTTTGCCGTTTTTGAAGAAATCTGATAAAGAAGTCCTTCTACAGCACAAAGACGTGCTTTTATGGCAGGTTCTGTGTGTTTTTCCTGGCTGTATTGATTTATTTCTATAATGAGGTTGTTAACATCCTGTTCTGAATAGGTTCCTGTAAGCCAGTAATTTGCGTCAATTGAAGCATATTCTTCTTCAAAATTCTGAATAGACTGGTAAAATTGAAACTTCTGTGTTGAACTTACAAAAATATCTTCCTGAAGAGATGCACAGGAAGTAAGAATCATTGTAAAAATTGCACCGGCAATACATAAAATCTTTTTCATAACAACTCCATTTTAGTTTATTATATATGCATTTACTTTGTTGTCTGTTGTTACTGCAATGCAGTCTGGTTCTTTGTCTCCGTTTACATCAGCAAAAACAGGAATTCCGTAGCCTGCAACAGGGAAGCTATAGAGCATTTCAAGCTTTGATGTAAATCCGTAAATTCTGTTTCCGTTTCCACATACAAAGATATCTGTCGTTCCATCTTTATCGCAGTCTGTTACAGTCATATAGCTTGATTTTGAACTTAAATCAGGAAGTGAGATGGTTTCTACAGAACCGTCCATTGCAATGCGGTAAAGTTTTCCTGTTGAAGAGAATGCAAAAAGATATCCATCAGCAAATTGTACATTTGAATAAAAAATATCATCGATTTTTATAGGGAAAATACCTGCCGGGTAAGAGTCTGTATCAATTACATGAAGGTCACCTGATTGAGTAATTATTGCTACAAGAGTTTTTCCGTCGTCTGTAAATATGCATGGAGAGCCGTAGCAGATTCCGTCCATCATGTATGGTTCCTGTTCAGAAATTTCTGTAATTGAAGGATATACATAAAGGCCTCCTAAGAATCCTTTTTCATAAACTGCAATTTTACTTCCTGATACTGCCGGAGAAGCTTTTATGCTGTCTTCCAGATTTGTATTGTATGCAGTAAGTTTTGCATTGGCATCAATAGTGCAGAATTCTCCTTCATCTGAAATAAAGAGCAGAGAATCCTGGTAAAGTACAGGAGCACAATTGATTGTTTTTCCTGTCATAACAGGGAAGCCAGAGATGGTTTTGAGTTTCTTGTCCAGAAGGTAAATTGTTCCGTTTTTATTTACGGCCCAAAGTTCACCGTTGCTTGATTTAATTGTTTTTTCTGATGCAGGTACGAGCCATTCAATACTTCCAAGTTCAGCAGTATTTGCTTCGAGTGAAACAGGATTTAATGAATTTACAGTTTCTTTATTTTCAAGATAGAAAATAGTCTTGTGCTTTTCAGAATTAGAAATGCACATTACCGGCGAAATTGATTTTTCGTGTTCAATAGGGAAGCCAGGTATTTCGTTGGAAGAAGATGAATTGAAAGATGCTGCCTGAAACTGAAGCGTAACAGTGTTATTCTGAGTGCATAAATCAACTCGTCCAATATTGTAAAGCTTAAGTACATTCGAGAATGTTGAATTTGATTTAAGGAAGAAAGGAATACTTCTTTCAAGATTGTAGAAAAGACTTACTGTTGAAACAGGACTTTGTTTTGTAGAAACCATATTCCAGTTTTTGCTTGAAGAAAGCTTTGCATGATTTTTACTTGTGCTGCTTATAAGTACAAGGTTTTCTGGAGAAAGCGAGAAGTAAATGTAACCGTTTGAAACAAGATAATATGGCTTTGGCATAGAAACGCCGAAAAGTTCAAGAATTGCCTGGAAAAATCCTGGAATTTCTATACAAGGAAGTCTTATTCCGTCTACAAGGAGACTTGTGTTACTCTTTAGTATGATTGAAGAAAGAATATTGTCGAAAACATATTGTCTTTGAGCTTCGTCTTTTACTTTTATTGCAAATACAGGTTCCGCTTTTCCTTCAAGTCCAAATACAGCAAATTCATCGTCTGTCCAGGAGAATAAAAGTTCTTCAATGGAAAGATTGAACAGCATGGAGCTTGCAGTGTCAGCAGTTTTCCAGATTTTTTCGAATTTAACAGGATCAGGTACTATTGAATCAGCTGCCTGTTTAAGTTCATCAAGTGAACCTGCGTTTATAAATGTGTAGTATTGAATTGATTCAGGAAGTTCTGGAAGAAGTTCCGGTACAGTAGAGTCTTTTTGAATTATTTTTGCAAGAGGATGATTTTCAAAATCTCCATCAAGTGCAAAAGGAAAATCTGCATGAACGAGAATTTCTGAATCTGTAATTGAAAGATCTACTGTAGAAAGATCTTCAACGGAAAGCATGTCAGACAAAAGCTTAAGATATGAATTTTTTTCTGCTTCTTTTGAGGCTATAAGCGAAATTGCATTTCTGCTGTCTACTATGATTTTAAGCGGCTGCTTGCACGGCTTTTTCATAAGTTCAAGATTCTTTAGTGAATGTGTGTTTTCATTATCAAGTGCGGTTGAACTCTTAAATAATTCAAAATCCTGAGAGAAAATTATAAGGTTTTTATAGATTTTTGCGTAATATTTTGTTTCTTCTTTTTCGTAAACAAAATAGGAAAGACCGTTTGTTTCTACGTACGAAAGGTTTTCTACTTTGATTTTATTTGAGAACAAAGGAATAAGTCTTGAAATTCCAGAAAGTACTCCCATGTCTGCAACTGCAATAAAGCTTCCCTTATCATAAAGTGCAAAGTCAACTTTTCTTGCAAGCAGTTTATGAATAAAAAAGTTCTTCCTTAAGGAAGAATTTCGGAAATTATAAATACGTTCTCTTACCGGGCTTAGTGCTGGCGTTGAAATTACTATATCAGTTGCCTTTAAGTCTAAAAGCGGATTTACGGCATCCCAGACAGAGTCGGTTCTTACATATACCGAATAGCCGGACGGAATTGCGGCAACGCTCTTTTTTCTGTTTAAAGCACAGAATGTAAACCAGATTATAATAAGAATTAAAATTGATACTATAACTAAAAGTATTTTTCTTAAGATTTTGATAAAAGGGTTATTCTTTGTTTGCTCCATACACTAGATTTTATTTTAATTGTCTGTTTTGTTCAATTAAGGAGAATGTCTTATTTGTTAAAAGTTGAATTAATTTTTGAAACTGCAAAAAAAAGATCGTCTAAATCTGCAGCTGTTGTTACAGGTCCAAAACTGAATCTTACGGAATTTTCCCTTATTTCGGATGGAACCTGCATTGCTTCAAGTACAGGTCTGTTGTTCTTTTTTGAAGAGCAGGCACTTCCCGTAGAAATGCAAAAACCTTCTGCGTCGAGGGCTCGCAGCATAACGTTTCCTGGAATGTGGCTGAATGCAGCCTGTACTACATAAGGTGAATAAAGTTCTGGAGTTTCAAGCCTTGCAGACGGAACAATTGTACACCCTTTAAGTTCTGAAAGTTTTTTTACAAATTCATCTGAAATTTTTCTGAATGCTTTGTAATTTTCTGTTTCCTTTGTAAGAAAATATTTTTCCAGGCATTTTGAAAAGGCGAGGGCGCCGAAAACATTTTCTGTGCCGCTTCGTATTCCTTTTTCCTGTCCGCCGCCGCATAAAAACGGCTCAATTTTTTCTTTTGAGTAAAGAATACCAATTCCGCGCGGTCCGCATATTTTATGAGCACTAAAAGCGGCACTGTCTATTCCTTTGTATGATATGTCCAGAGGAATTTTTCCTGCTGCCTGTACGCAGTCTACATGGAACTTAGGGCGTCTTTTTCCTTCGCAATGCTCTGTGATTGCGTCTGCAATCTGGTATACCGGCTGTATCGCACCAGTTTCGTTGTTTACGGCCATTACGCAGACAATCATTGTGTCATTTGTAAGAAGTTTTGTTACTGCGTCAGGAGTGATTATTCCTCTTTTATCTGCAGGTATAAATACAACGTTCCAGCCTAAATGTTTGAGCGCGTTTGCCTGTTCTCGCATTGCCGGGTGTTCAATAGAACTTATGAGTACTGTTCCTTTTGATGGTTTTGTAAGTACGGAAAGCAGGGGAATATGATCACTTTCTGTTCCGCCTGAGGTAAAATAAATGTGTTCAGGCTTTACGTTCATTACGTTTGCTGCTGTGGCTCTAGCCTCTTCTAAAAGCTGTCTTGCAGCCTTACCGGTACTATGAGTGCTTGAAGGGTTTCCCCAGCATTTAAGAGTCTGCTGCAATGCTTCTTCGAGAATCTGGCTGTCTGAAGGGCTTGTTGCGGCCCAGTCAAAATAATGATTTGTTTTTTCCATAATCACAAAAATCTATTTTAAAACAGAAAGAATCTCTGAATCAGAAACTTCTTCTATAAAAGTCTGTTTAAGTCCTTTTTGTAAAATAAGTCGTACGGAACTTCCTGTATTTTTTTTATCCTTATGCATTAAAGATAAAAGCCGTTCTCCAAAACCGCCGCCCTTTGTTATTGCAGGAACAGCAGTTGTTTCCCAATTGTATTTTTCAAGTATTGAAAAAATTTCCTTTTTAAAGGCTTCAAGGCAATATTCTTTTTTTACTGAAAGTTCTACGGCTCTTCCTATTCCCCATGCAACTGCGGCTCCGTGAGTTTCTGCGCCAAGTCCTGCAACAGATTCCAGTGCATGTGCAAATGTATGACCAAGATTCAAAAATGCGCGTTCACCTTTTTCTGTAAAATCCTTTTCTACAATGGCAGCTTTTGCCCTTACGCATTTGAATATGATTTTTTCAAGTATTTCCATGTCTCGTTTGTTAATACGCTCAGATTCATTTTTAAAGAGTTCGTACATTTCTTCATCAAAAAGAAGTGCAGTCTTAAATGCTTCTGCAAGTCCCGAATTATACTGGTTTTCTGGAAGTGTCGAAATAAATTCCGGAAAATAATAAAGTTTTTCTGCAGGAAAGAAAGTTCCTATAATGTTCTTGCAGTTATCAAAATCGCATCCAGATTTTCCGCCTACCGAAGCGTCAACCATTGCGAGAAGAGTTGTTGGTACAAACTGAACTGCAGCACCGCGTTTGAATATTGAAGCAGCAAATGCTGTTGTATCGCAAATTACTCCGCCGCCAATACCTACAAATACGTCTTTGCGTGTAAAGCCAGCTTTTACAGCTTCAGAAACTATTTTAAGAACGCTTTCGATTGTTTTGTATGGTTCTCCTGAACCAAGAATTAACAGACAGTCTTTTCCGCAGATTCCGTCATTAAATTTATGTATAAATGGCTTCATAACTTCAAGACTTGCAACTGTCGCATCTGTTACAAAAAAGCGGCGTCTTGAATCAGCCTTGTCCTGTACATTTTCTTCTGTAGGATTAAAAAGTTTTATAAGGTCTGGAGCACCTTCAAAAAAATTGATTTCTGATTTTTGTGTGCCTGCGTAAATTGCAGGATAAGCAATGTTGAATATTTCGTTTTTCATTGCCAGCTATTCTACTGACTTTTTTAGTTCTGCTCAATAATAAAAAATACGTTACATGGGGTGAAATTTACCCTGCAGGCGAAGATTATAACTAATAGGTTTTATCCATTGCCTTAAGTTCGCTTATGTTTTTTTCAAGTCTTGCAATTTCGCGGTTCAGCATTTTTTCGTAATTTAAGTTTCCGTTTTTAATGCGTTCCCTTTCGTCTTCCCAGTTTTGCTTTGCCGTTATATAAAGAAAATTGAATGAAGAAGCGTTTGCCTTTTCGCACCAGATTTTTGATTCTTTCCAGTAATAAAGCCCGGCTTTATAGCAGGAAAGGGCTTTTTCCATATTGCGGAGATATTCATCTTTCCATGGAGCGTCGTAAAAATAAATGCATTTTTTGTCGTAAGTTCGGCCAAGTCTTAAATGCTGTTCAATTAGTTTAAGATTGATATGCATCTGGAACAGATATCTGTATTTTTCCCATTGTTTTTCTGTTTCAACCTTAAAATCAACATAAAGAGGATTGCAGAAATCAGCTTTTACAGCCTTTTCGAGCCAGTAAATATTTTCCATGCAGTCATCAGGGTACTGCTGGTAGTGAACGTGAAAAAGTTTATACCAGTCTTCCTTGTATTTTACCATGTAGGCATGGGAATCCTGAGGAACAAAATACATAAAAATGAGGGCAAAAAATATAAAGATAAAAGTTTTTTTCACTTTTAGAATATCGGAAGAAAAAAAATGGAATTTAACAGAAAATTTCTTTTACTTTTGAGTAAATTTCGTCAGAAATTTCATCAATTAATTTAGATGCATCGATCCGCACAATTTTCATTCCGGTTTCTGCAGAAGTTTTTTCGTAATCTTCAATGACGCTGTTGTAAAGTTCTGCTGTTTTTTTCTGAAAGTCCAGCTTTTCGTAAATTTCTTTTCTTTCGTTTCTGGAATTAACTCTTGCAAGTGAAATTTCTGGATTTATTTCAAAATAAAAAAGAAGCTGAGGTAACGGAAATTTTGAATTTAAAAACAAAGGAAATTCTTTTCCGCAGGAAACAGACTGATAGGCAAGACTTGAAAAAAGATAACGGTCGCTTACTACAATTTTGCCGTTTTCTGTAAGTTCCTTTACGCCGCCTTTACCGTATATGTGTTCGCACCTGTCTGCCGCAAATAAAAATGCATTTGTTTTTTCGTCTACAGAAAATTCGCCCGCAAGCATTTGCCTAAGAAACTTGCCGGTAGGAAGTGAAGTTGGTTCTGCCGTGGCTATGAATTTTGAAGGATTTTTTTCTACAAGTTTTTTAATTTGGGTTGAAGTTCCGGCTCCGTCAATGCCTTCAAATACAATAAAGTTTTTTAAAATCATAATGCCATTATATACATCAATCAGATTTTCTACTATATAAACATTGAAAAATTTGATATAATTATGCGACTAAAATGGGCGGTTTATATATTCAGCGCATAAAAAAATACGTTTTTATTTCTCTTGTTGTGGTTTCGGTTTTAATCTCCGTTCCAGTGCGCAATAAGCTTGTAAAATTTGCAGGTTTGTATATAAATTCGCTTTCAAATCAGATAAAACAAAAAACAGGACTTCAGCTTTCCTATACATCCTTATCTCCGTCTTTGCTTTCTAACTTTTCCATGCGCGGAATTTCTTTTGTAGACGAAAACGGCCGCAATGTACTTTCAATAAGGCGAATAAAAATTGACTATAAAATTTTTTCACTTTTGCGCGGTGATATTCAAAACGGCATAAAGAATTTTTTGATTGACGGAATTGATATTGATGCTGATCGTTTTCTGGAAATTTGCTCAAGAATTGAAATTGAAGGAACAGAAAAAAAACTTCCGTCTTCAGAAGGTATTGCTTCGGACGAAGAATTTTCACTTTCAGATTTTGTTTCTAAACTTCCGCAGAGTATACGCCTTAAAAATATAAATTTGAATTATAATTCATCATCCAGTGATATTTCAGTTTTGCTTAAGGATGTCTCTTTTTTTAATAATCCAAAAAAACATATTGTAAATTACCAGATTAATTCGCGCCTTATTGCTTCTTTTTTAGCAATTAATAAAAGTTTCAGCTGTCGCCTTAATGTAAGCGGAAATATACTTGATAACTTAAAATCATCTTCAATGAATTTGAATCTGCTTGATTTTACGGACGGCGACATGATGTTGCACCGCATAAATTTTCATGCCGTTTATGATTCAAATCACGTTTATTTAAATACTGTGCAGCCTGTCAGTCCTGTTTCGCTGGATGCTGTATATGACATAGCTTCAAAAGATTTAGCCGTAACTTTACTTGCCGACGGACTTAAACCTTATTCTCTTGGAACAATTCATTCAAAACAGCAGATGCTTGAAAGTACAAAAGAGTTTTCAATTACAACAACTACGCATTTTACTTCAAATCTTGGGAGCAGAACTTTTTCTTTTGATTCAGACGGAAAATTTTATCTGCCGGAATCTATATTTCCACAGGGAGCTTTAATTACCTATAACATAAATGGTGATGAAAAACATCTTTCCTTAAATAATTTTATGGCAGAAGGTCCGGGCATAAGTTCGTCGGCTAAGTTTTCATATAAGTTTGATAAATCTCAGCTTTCAGGCTATTTTCAGCTTCCGTATTTTGTCCTTAAAAACGGCAATGTTGTTTCTACTGAGTTTTATTTTGATCCTCTGGAAAAAGGATTTCTTGCCTTTTCTCCGCAGGTTTTTCTTGGGCAGAAAATGCTTACCGCTCTTCAGCTTACTTTTCTTCCGCAAACGGATTCTTACGACTTTGTTTTTGAAATGTATGATTATGAACATTCTGAAGACGGCTCAACAGGAAAAATTACAATAGACGGAAGTTATCTTATTTCTTCCAGATATCTTCAGACCAGTATTTCGTTAAACAGCGTATTTTTGGACAGTATTGTACGAATAGGCGCTGAAACTTACGGCGATTTTGTAAAGAATTTTTATGACGGAAACAAGGATTTTCTTTCGCAGATTATGGCCACGACTGACATGTATTTTTCTACGGATTTAAAAACCTTTAGTTATAATGTTCCGGTTGCGGTTTTTGTTAATACAAAAAAAGAAAATCAGGTTCTTATGCTTGCAATGAACGGAAACGAGCAGTCTACGGTGGTAGATCAGCTTTCTGTTGTTTCTGGAAATTATGCACTGGAAGCATCCTGTACGCTGGACAGAAACCTTGATTCATCAGATAAATTCTTTACGGCAGATATAAGCATGGGGTCTGTACCTTATCATTTTGCAGGAACTATTATGCCCGAAGTCGTTACAGTTTCTGGAGATTATGGCTTTGATTTTGAAATACGAAAAACTGGAGATGATTTTGCAGGTCACGCCGTTTTTGAAAACCTTCCGCTTTCACTCGGAAAAAAATCGCTTGTTTTTTCTACAGAATCTACTTTTTCGTCTGACAAGCAGAAAGGGCCTTCCGTTCAGGTTTCACGCTTTGAAGTTGAATTTGCAGATGCCTCTGTTTCTGTAGTGCCGCGTCTTGTTTTTTCAGGAAATATATCCCGCTACGGAGCGCAGCTGCCAGCCATTACTTATACAGATTTTTATTCTGCATTGCAGGGATCAGCAGATGTTGTTTTAAATATTAATGATTCAGTTTTTGATTCGGCAGCCTTTATGCTTAAACTAAAAAATCCTTTAAATGATGAATCGGTTTCTGTAGATGCTTCTGTTTCGAATCCGGATATGCTTCCTTTTGATTTTGATACATTTGTAAAAAACTTCTATATTAATTCTCAAGTGCAGCTGAACAGATTCAGCTTAAACCGTTATACGGTCCAAAAAAGCGACGACAACTATGTAACGGGAAATCTTTTTGTAGCCGGAACTATCGAAAATCCTTATGCGGCTCTTAATCTGGAAGAAGCTTCTGTATTGATTGCAAGTACTTATCTTGGGGCAAAAGGCGTTGTAGTGCTGGAAGATAAGTCTATAGATGTTGATGAATTTAACGTAAATTACGGGAACCTTAAAATTCACGATACAAAAGCTCATTTTTCTCTTGAAAATCTGGAAGGTTCTGCAACCTCGTACATGGAAAATCAGATTGCAGATCAGGTTCTTAATGTGCCGCTTAAAATTGAAGTTTCAAATTCCATCAAGACAGCCGGAACTTTCCTGCCAGATTCATTTACGGCAACTCTTTCTTCTGACAATGTTTCCGGCGGATTTATAAAAAAGCCGTTTGGTTTTTCAATTTCGCTTATGCGTTCAGGCGGAAACTATACAGTATTTTCTTCGGACAACGTAGGCTTGTATGGCTCTTACCTGTCTACAGGAGAAACAGATTTTACATGGAACAACAAGGAATTTATTAATGCAAATCTTTTAGGAATTTTGCGCCACGGCGAAATGAGTCTTAGTATTTCTGATTTGAATGTCGATTTAAAAAAAATTTTTGCTTATATAAATCTTGATTCACTTGTATCAGTAGAAAACGGAATTCTTGATGGTTCTGTGAACTTTACAGGCTCTGTTGATGATCCTGATATAAATGGTCAGCTTTCGGTAAAAAATCCTCAGGCTCGTGTTCCTATAATTTTCCCCGAAAAGGTATATACCGATATGACATATATTGATATTGTCCATAATGATATATATATTCGGGAAGCGTTGTATGCAGTAAAGCGCGGTTCGCAGAGGCTTAAAATTGACTGTTCAATGTACCTTAATAAATGGGCTTTAGACCGTCTGGAAGCAAATTTTGTTACTGCAAAAAAAGAAGTTGTTCCGGCAACTTTTTCTACAAATGAATTTACTGTAAGTGGTGAAGTAGGGTGTGCGCTTAATCTTGCATTCGAAAAAAATACACTTAATGTAACAGGACAGCTTAATGGCGATAAAGTTGAACTTACGTCAAATTTGTCCAGAGTTTCGGGGCATAAAAAAATATTTTCAGAAGATATGTTCAGAAATCTTAAGGTTGCCTGCGACCTTAGCGCGGTGCTTGGAAATCATTCTACGCTCAATTTTAATCCATGGATGCGTTGTGTTCTTGTTCCTGGTTCTTCGTTTAGAATCCGAAGTGACGGCGAAGAATATTTCCTTGAAGGAGAAATAGACGTTAAGTCCGGTGATATAACATATCTTGGCCGAAATTTCTATATAAAAAGCGGAAGAGTTAAATTTAATACCCTTGATATTATGAATCCTCTGGTTTCGCTGCGTGCAGAAACAAGGGAAAAGGACAGCAATAACCAGAATGTAAGTATTATTTGTACTATAGATAATCAATATTTGCAGTCACTAAATCCGCGTTTTTCTTCAATTCCGGCTAAGTCCGAGGTTGAAATTCAGGCATTGCTCGGACAGATTGCTATAGGCGGTAATGAAAAGGCTTCGGGGCTTTTGTATTCTGCAGGAGACTTTTTTATGCAGTCTACTGTTTTGCGTCAGTTTGAAAATAAGTTGCGAGACTTGTTGAATTTTGATATATTTTCTGTCAGAGCTAATGTTATTCAGAATACGTTGAACCTTGGGCTTTCGGGAGAAATGCAGAAAGATTCTGTTTCTGTCGGTAACCTTTTGGATAATTCAACTGTTTATATTGGTAAGTACCTGGGAAGTAACCTTTATGTAGACGCTATGGTTCGTGCTTCTTTTGAGGATGAATTTGGTGGCAAGACTTCTGCAGGACAGCTTGTGTTCCGGCCTGAAATTGGTCTGGAGCTGGAGTCTCCGTTTGTTAATATCAGATGGAATATGGCTCCGAATTTATATGGATTAAAAAATAATCAATTTGTACCTTCCACGTCTGTTACGCTTTCATGGAAATTTACATTTTGACAGGTTATGATTTCAGAGGATTATGATGCGCCGCAGGATTTTTTCTTTATTGTTTGTTTTTTCTTTATTTGTTTCTTTTGGTTTTTCACAGGAAAGCGAAGAATGGTATTGGAATCAGCCTATAGATAAAATTGATTTTGAAGGCTTAAAATCTGTAAAAAAATCGGAACTTACGGGAATTACAAGTTCATTTATTGGTCAGTCTTTTACGGCAGATACTCTTGAAGAAATCTTAAACCGTTTTTATGCACTTGAGCTTTTTGAAGAAATAACACCTGTTGTAAATCATTCTTCAAAATCAGATGGAGTTGCACTTGTATTTACTGTAGAAGAGTGTCCGGTAATAAAATCTATAAATTTCAGCGGAAATTCTCAGCTTAGAAACGGAGAACTTCGTGATCAGATTAAGTCAAAAACCAGTGATGTTTATATAGAATCAAAAATCCTTCTTGATGAACGTGCTTTGCGCAGTTATTACCTTAAACAGGGATACACAAATTCTTCTGTAACTCATACAATTAAAAATACAGAAAAGGGCGTTATTGTTACTTTTGTAATTGATGAAGGTCAGAACACTGTAATTAAATCAATTCAGTTCTGGGGAAATACAATTGCTTCTGCAAAAAAACTTAAGAGCAAGCTTGAACTTAAGGAAGTTGGAATTATAAAGAAAGGAGCTTATCAGGCTTCTACTCTTGAACGTGATAAACAGGCTGTAGTTTCTTATTACCGGGAACAAGGTTATGTTGATGCTCAGGTTACTTATGTAAAAATTGATTCTGAGCTTAACGAAAAAAAATCACGAAACGAACTTACCCTTACATTTATGATTCAAGAAGGTTCGCGTTATACATTTGGCGGTCTTACACTTTCCGGTAACGAGGTTTTCAGCGATAAGGAACTTCTTACCGTTAAAAAACTTAAGCCAGGTGATGTTTACAACGAAGTAAAATTTCAGGAAATGATTTCAGCTGTTTCCTTAAAATATTATGAAAATGGTTATATGTCTAATTCTTACGAGCCGCAGCCTGAAAAAGATTCTGAACGGCATGAAATTAAATATAACCTTGCGATCAAAGAAGGTCCTAGAAGCCATGTAGAAAATATCATCATAAAAGGAAATACAAAAACAAAGGAACATGTAATACGCCGCGAAATTCCAATTGAGCCGGGAGATACTTTTTCCCGTGATAAAATCATAAACGGTTTGCGTTCTTTGATGAATCTTCAGTACTTTTCTAATGTTGTGCCAGAGCCGCAGCAGGGATCGGAAGCAAATCTTGTAGATATAGTATGGACGGTTGAAGAGCAGTCTACTACAACTTTAAATTTTGGTTTTACATTTACAGGTGGAAGTGAACCGGAATCTATTCCTGTTTCGCTGTTTGCCCGCATTCAGAATACAAACTTCCTTGGCGAGGGACGTACGATTATGGCCGGTGTAAACCTGTCGCAGGCTGAACAGTCTATAGAACTTGGTTATTCACAGAACTGGATAGGCGATCTTCCGCTTTCCTGGTCAGAAAATCTTACTTTCGCACGTAAAAATAATTACGGGCTCAAAAATCACTTAAGTCAGAACCTTGGCTTAAATCAGAGTTATTATTACATGGGCTTTGAAGACTATTCTGCTTCGCTTGGAACTGCTTTTGCCCGACGCTGGTCTCCTAATTATGCAATTCTTACCCTTGGTTTTGGTTTGAACAATACACTTTCAACTAACCTTTACGATGAAAATATTCATGCTCCTGTAGATGCTGGTGTCGCTACAACTGCAAATCGTATTGCATGGACAAATGCCATCTGGACAAGTTTTGCCGTAGATAACCGCGATATTGCTTATGAACCGTCTAAGGGCTGGTTTGGAAAAGAAAAACTTTCGTGGTTTGGACTTATTCCTGGGGTCGAAAAGGAATTCTTTGTTCGTTCTGATACAACTCTTGAAGGTTATTTTACATTCTTTAATATTCCTCTTTCTGAAAAGTTTGTGTTTAAGCTTACACTTGCAGATATTACGTCGCTTTCTATGCTGTTCCCTGTTGTCGGAACAATTACCGATTCAAACCGCGTTTATATAGACGGTATGTTAAACGGTCGAGGCTGGAATAAACTTGCCAGAACTTTAAAAGGTGAAATGTTCCTGTCAAATAAGCTTGAACTTCGTATGCCGATTTTCCCGAATATTCTTGGTGTAGACTTTTTCTGGGATGCGGCAGCTATAAAACCTAAGGCAGAGGATTTCTGGAATCTTTCTCTAAATGATTTTTATTTCAGTTTTGGTCCTGGAATCCGTTTCCTTTTGCCTCAGTTCCCGTTACATCTGTGTTTTGCATGGAAATATCAGATTATCGATGGTGTTCACCAGTGGGCTGATGAAAAATTCCAGTTTGTATTGTCTTTCAACTTAACAAATAAATAAAACAGAAGGTAAAGAAATGAAAAGCAAAATCAAAATTTACGCTGCAATTTTAACTGTGTTTATACTTGGTGCCGTTCCGGCATTTTCACAGCAGATTACAAAATTTGGTGTTGTTGATACATCAAAGGTTTACAATGCATATTTTAGAAAATCTGCTCCTGTGAGAAACTACGAAAAAAAACGCGAAGAATTTCAGAAGGAAATTAACCGCCAGACTGATGAAATCAGAAAGCTTCAGCAGAAAAAGCTTGATTACGTAAATGCCGGTAACGATGCGGCTGCCGTACGAACAGAAGCTGAAATTACAAAGAAAAAAGATTATCTTTCTGAATATACAAGCGCAAAAAATGTTGAGCTTGAAAGTCTTAGAAAATCTTTGCAGAATTCAGATGAATTTTATAAAAAACTTTACAGTACACTTTCTAAAATAGCAGAAAGCGGCGGTTACAGTATGATTTTGAGCCTTCAGGAAGCAAATGCAATCTTATGGTACAGTTCATCTGTTGATATAACAAATCAGGTAATTTCAGAACTCGGTTTAAATTAATCTTATGGCAGAGACGGAAGAAAAAGTAACTCCATTGATGCTTCAATACAGAAGCGTTAAGTCAAACTATAAAAACGAAGTTTTGTTTTTTAGACTTGGTGATTTTTATGAAATGTTTGATGATGATGCTGTTGAAGTGTCCCGTCTTTTAAATTTAACTCTTACTCATCGCGGTCCGTCTAAAATGTGTGGTATTCCGTACCATGCATCTAAAATTTATATTGCACGACTTTTGCGGCTCGGAAAAAAAATTGTAATTTGCGAGCAGGTTGGCGAACTTCCGGCACCCGGAAAAGGAATTGCAGAACGTAAGGTTACAGAAATAATTACGCCCGGTACAGCCGTAGAATCGGAATATCTTGATGGTTTTAAGGCAAATTATCTTGCAGCGCTTTCTGTTTCAAAAGCAAGGGCTGGTTTTGCTTTTATTGATGTTACAACGTCTTCTTTCTGTGCAACGTCATGGCCCGCATCAAAAATGGTCGAAAATTTTGCAAAGGAATTAAACCGTGCTAATCCGCGGGAGATTCTTCTTCCTCTTTCCCTCAAAAAAAATGAATCTGTCCAGGCTGTTATAAATGCAAATACAGGAATTTCAGTTTCTTATTATCCTGACTGGGATTTTTCTGCTGAATTTTCCTATAAAAAACTTACATCTCAGTTTAAAACTGCAAATTTAAAAGCTTTTGCCTTGGAAGAAGATTCTCCAGAAGTTGTTCCGGCTGGCTTTCTCCTTGATTACATAGAAAAAACTACAGGTGCAAATATTCCGCACGTAAATTCAATTCAAGTATATGCCGATTCTGAATTTCTTGTTATGGATGATTCTTCCCGCCGTAATCTTGAAATTACAGAAAATATTCATGACGGTACTACCTCGTATTCGGTGCTTGATTGTGTTTCTTTTACAAAAACTGCAATGGGAAGCAGACTGCTAAGAAAGTGGCTTTTATTCCCTCTTACAAATTTGCGCCAGATAGAAGACCGTCAGAACAGGATTTCAATATTTTTTAATAACAGGGCTTTACTTGAAAGTGTAAAAACAGATTTATCGCAGGTGCTGGATGTTGAACGTCTTGCCGGAAGAATTGCTATGGAACGGGCTCATGCAAAAGACCTTCAGGCTTTGAATTTGAGCCTTAAAATGTGGTCAAAAGTTAAGGCATACCTTAATCAGTATGATTTTTCTTTTGTTTCTTCTGATGATTCTGAGCAGATTTGTTCAATGATTGACAGTGCAATTCTGGAAAATCCTGCAACTTCGCTTACTGAAGGTGGCATAATTAAGCCTTTGTGGTCAGAAGAACTGGATCACTGGCGCGGAATACATGATAATTTTAATCAGATTCTTTCTGATTATGAGGCAGAGGAAAAAGCAAAAACCGGCATTACAACCCTAAAAATTAAATATACAAATGCTTTCGGCTATTTTATAGAAGTCTCAAAAGGGAAGCTTTCTTCTGTTCCTCCTCATTTTATAATGCGTCGCGCACTTGTAAACGGCGACCGTTATACTACAGAGCGTCTTCAGGAACTTGAACAGCAGCTGAATGAATCTTCAACAAAAATCCTTGAACTTGAGCGTGATTTATTTCTTGAGGTTCGTGCAAGTCTTCAAAAATATATTCCGTATCTTCTTCAGATTGCAGATGAAATTGCAAATACCGATGTTGCCTGTTCGTTTGCGCAGGCTGCCATAGAGCATAACTGGGTGCGTCCTCAAATGGAAGATTCAACTGTAATGGAAATTAAGGACGGTCGGCATCCTGTTGTTGAAAAACATCTTCCGTCTGGTGAATTTATTCCTAATGATACAGAATTAACTGCCGAACCGGAAGGTAAATCTTTTGCACTTATAACAGGTCCTAATATGGCCGGTAAAAGTACTTATCTGCGTCAGAATGCTATAATTACACTTCTGGCACAAACCGGCTCTTATATTCCTGCTTCTAAAGCAAGACTTGGTATTGTTGACCGCATTTTCTGCCGGGTCGGTGCATCGGATAATCTTGCAAAAGGTGAATCAACTTTTCTTGTTGAAATGACCGAAACTGCCAATATTCTTCATTCGGCAACATCAAAAT
>Ga0310695_10004520_pt1 | contig 25491 bp, 21 predicted proteins | sample RumenRJG_04DNA_FD_203882 | JGI IMG/M metagenome (GOLD analysis project Ga0310695, IMG submission 203882) | Bovine rumen microbial communities from Lethbridge, Alberta, Canada - RJG_04 (v2) (version 2) | ecosystem: Host-associated > Mammals > Digestive system > Stomach > Rumen | place: Canada...
GACGATGCGGTACATCGTCTCGGGGTCATAGTTCTTGAACGTGCTCCATCGCAGGTCTTCGTAGGGGACGTTGCGGTCAGTCTCAGGATTGTGCCACGACCCATAGCCGATAGTCGGCTCAGACACCGCCACACCCATAGCGTTGGCATTGGCTTCCTTGGTGCGCTGTGCATCGTCAAGCATCTTCATAAAGAACAGATAGGTCATCTGCTCGAGAATGGTGATTGAATTGGTAATGCCACCGGTCCAAAAGGTGTCCCAAATACTGTCTATTCTATTCTTGATCTCTCCTGTAATCATTGTCCTTGTGGTTTATGTGTCCCACAAAGATACAACAATTTTTGAATACGATTCCACGAACACTTAACCAAACAAATAAAAAAGGGGCATAACCCCTTTTGTCCTTAATCCTGTTTGTGCCTGTTACAACTGAAAGTCCTTTTTTACCCGTTGGACTGTACTGATGCTTTTTTCACTTAGTTTGGCGGTGATCCTGATGGAATAGCCCTTTTTTAGGTAAGTGATTATATCACTGTATTCCTCGGCTTTCTGTTCTATTGATTTGACTGACCCTTTCTTTCTGCCAACCCTGCTCGGTTCCGATACGAGGAGCGTATGAATCCTGTTAGCCTTGCAGTAGTTATTATCTTCGAAAAGGACTAAAAAAAGGACTAAAATTTTCAAGAAAGATAAAGAAATGATAAGAAAACCACTTTTCTAAACAATAGTTAATCAACTGATTATAAGAATAGTTAAGAAGAAATAAGAAATGGAATTACCTGACTCATAATCAGGGAGTCCTTGGTTCAAGCCCAAGTGGGACCACAAGCAGTAACGCCAAGTGAATCGTGATTGATCCGCTTGGCGTTTCTGTTTTTGGGGAATTGGGGCGATCAGTTGGCGTAGAGCATGTTCAGGATGGAGTTGAACTGGGTCTCGCTCTTGAGGCCGTCGTTCTTGAAGAGCATGATCTTGTCCATGACGCGGTCCAGATAGTCGATGCTCTCGTTTTTCTCCTTCTTGTTATAGATCTTCCAGTACTTGGTGCCCTTGAGGGCTTTCTCAAATTTCTTGTACTCGTTGGAGGCCGATGAGAGGTATTTCCAGTGACCGTCGGCCAGTTGCTTCTTGAACTTCTCCATGAATTCCTTGAGGTCCTTGGTGTACTCGCCGTACTTCTCCACTATTTCCCTTTTCTTCATGACGTCCTTGGTTTCCATGCCCTCAAAACTCTCGAGCGCCTCCTCGACGTCACTCTTGTTGTAGGGGTTGTAGAGGACGTCGGCGATTTCCTGGTCATAGACCAGTTCGTCGCGGGTGGTGAACTTGTCCTTGCGCAACTTGATCTCGTTCTTGACTTCCTTCTCGAGTGCCTTCTTCTGGGTCTCGAGATCCTTGATTTGGGTCTTGAGTGTGTCAATCCGCTCTTCAAGGCTCTGGATGGTTGTTTCCTTGTCCTTGATGTTCTTCTCGTGCTCCTCGATTTCTCTCTCGAGTTGCTGCACGTTTTGCGTTGAGGTCTGTGCCATGGCGGGTGTCACGGCTGCCATCATCATTGCGGTCATTGCGATGACCAGGAGTTTGGACTTCTTCATAGTGTTGTGATGTTGTAGATATGTGATTTTGAGTTTTGGTCGTGATGAATTCTTTGGCGGCAAAGGTAGTGAAAAGTTTTGAGTTGCGGTTTCTCTTTGGGCGATTTTTGGGACTCTTGTCATTAAAATGGACTATGCTGGGTTGCGGGGCTGGACGATGACCCCTATATAAAACGAAAGTGCACTTTTTCACAAAAGCACACCATCTTCATAACCAAAATTCAAGTATATATGTTCTTGTTGTTTGTTGCCTATAGTAATCAGTAAGTGATATAATTCATGTTATCTTAAAAATGACTATCACTTTTAACAGTGCAAAGATAATATGTTTTTTAGATACGAACCAAACTTTTTGAGGTTTTTTTGAATAAAAATTCTCTATTTTTATGTGTAAAAAACAATAACCGACTGGATAGCAGTCGGTTATATGAAATATTACATTATCTTGACATCTGTATGCAATAATCATTTTTCACGGAAAAACAGGTTGATGGGCGTTCCGTGCATGTTCCAGTGCTCGCGTATCTTGTTCTCCAAGTAGCGCTTGTAGGGGTCCTTGACCCACTGCGGCAGGTTGCAGAAGAAGATGAAAGTGGGCACATGCGCTCCCTTGAGCATGGTGATGTACTTGATCTTGATGTACTTGCCCTTGACGGCAGGGGGCGGATAGGCCTGGATGTCGGCCTGGAGCAGGTTGTTGAGTTGCGAGGTGGGAATGGTGATGCGGCGGTTGTTGTTGACGTCGATGGCCGTCTGCAGCACCTTGTGGATGCGTTGCTTGGTGAGCGCCGAGCCGAAGATGATGGGGAAGTCGGTGAACGGCGCGAAGCGCTCGCGGATGGTTGCCTCAAAGTGGTCGATGGACTGCTGTGTCTTGTTCTGGGCCACATCCCACTTGTTGACGAGTACGACGAGGCCCTTGCGGTTCTTCTGGATGATGGAGAAGATGTTCACGTCCTGTGCCTCGATGCCTCGCGTGGCGTCGATGAGCAGGATGCACACGTCGCTGTTCTCGATGGCGCGGATGGAGCGCAGCACCGAGTAGTACTCGATGTCCTCGTTGACCTTGTTCTTCTTGCGGATGCCTGCAGTGTCAACCAGGTAGAAGTCAAAGCCGAACTTGTTGTAGTGGGAGTAGATGCTGTCGCGGGTGGTGCCGGCGATGTCGGTGACGATGTTGCGGCTCTCGTCCATGAGCGAGTTGACGAGCGATGACTTGCCGGCGTTGGGCCTGCCGACGATGGCAAATCGGGGCAGGTCGTCGTCGATGCTTTCCTCGGCCTTGGCGGGCATCTTCTTGACAACCTCGTCGAGCAGGTCGCCCGTGCCGTTGCCGTTGGCGGCCGATATGGAGAAGGGCTGTCCCAGTCCCAGGGCATAGAATTCGGCCTCGGCATACATCGACTGGTTGTTGTCGTCCTTGTTGGCGACGACGATGACGGGCTTGGAGGTGCGGCGCAGGATGTCGGCGACGTGGTCGTCGAGGTCGGTGATACCGTTCTTGATGTCCACGACAAAGAGGATGACGTCGGCCTCGTCGATGGCCAGATGCACCTGCTTGTTGATTTCTTCCTCAAAGATGTCCTCGCTGTTGACCACCCAGCCGCCGGTGTCGACGACCGACATTTCCATGCCGTTCCACTCCATCTTGCCGTACTGGCGGTCACGCGTGGTGCCGCTGGTGTCGTTAACGATGGCGGCACGGGTCTGAGTCAGGCGGTTGAACAGTGTTGACTTGCCCACGTTGGGCCTTCCCACGATTGCTACTAGTCGTCCCATATGTTTAGTTTCTTGTTGTTAGTTTTTTAGTTTTACTCGATATAGCCGAATGCGCGCAGTTTGTTCTCCTGGTTGCGCCAGTCCTTCTCGACCTTGACATAGAGTTCCAGGAATACTTTTTTCTCAAAGAAGGTCTCAATGTCCTTGCGTGCGAGCATGCCCACGCGCTTGAGCATCTTGCCCTGGTGGCCGATGATGATCCCCTTCTGGCTATCGCGCTCGACATAGATGACTGCCATGATGTGGATGGCGTTGTCGCTCTCGTCAAACTTCTCGACGATGACCTGGGTGGCATAGGGGACCTCCTTGTCATAGGTGAGCAGGATTTTTTCCCTCACGATCTCGGTGACAAAGAAGCGGCTGCTGCGGTCGGTCAAGGCGTCCTTGCCGAAGTAGGGCGGACTCTCGGGCAGCAACTCGACAATGCGCTTCATGATGTTATCGACGTTGAAGTTCTCGAGAGCGCTGGTGGGGAAAACCTCGGCGCTGGGCAGCAGTTGCTTCCACTGGTCGATGATGCGCACCAGGTCGTCGTTCCCCTTCAGGAGGTCGATCTTGTTGATGACCAGCAGGATGGGGATCTTCTCCTTGGCAACTTTGTCCAGGAAGTCCTGGTTCTTGGTGGGTGTCTCGATGACGTCGGTGACGTAGAGTAGCACGTCGGCATCGACGAGGGCACCGGTGGAGTATTCCAGCATGCTCTGCTGGAGGCGGAACTTGGGCTTGAGCACGCCGGGCGTGTCGCTGAAGACGATCTGGTAATCCTCACCGTTGACGATGCCCATGATGCGGTGGCGTGTCGTCTGTGCCTTGCTCGTGATGATGGACAGGCGTTCGCCCACCAGGCGGTTGCTCAGTGTCGATTTACCCACGTTGGGGTTGCCCACGATGTTGACAAATCCTGCTCGATGCATTTTTGTGTTCGGTTTCTAGTTTGTTGTCCTTTCTAATTCAAGAAGCATCGCTACTCGGGTTGATGCTGTCGTGAGTAGTGATGCTTCATTGGTAAGGTTGATGTCACTCTCAACTGCCGGTGTGTGGCCTTGCGGTGCGGCCTCGGCACCCCGTGGGGACCGTGGCACGCCGTGCCCGACCATTACAGCGACCAGATGAGATAGAGGGCGCCCCAGGTGAATCCTGCGCCAAATGCGGTGAGAACCATCTTGTCCCCCTTCTTGAGGAGGTGCTTGTTCTCGTCGAGGCACAGGGGGATACTGGCTGCGCTGGTGTTGCCGCGCTGCTGGATGTTAACCAGCACCTTTTTCTCGTTGATGCCCAGTCTGTCGCCGACAGCCTCGATGATGCGCAGGTTGGCCTGGTGAGGCACAAACCACTGGATGCTGTCGTTGGTCAGCCCATTGCGCTTCATGATGTCCTGGCTGGAGGTGAGCATATCGATGACGGCGTGGCGATAGACCGCACGTCCCTCTTGATAGACATAGTGGAAGTCGGCGTCCACCGTCTCGTGGCTGGTGGGCAGCGCCGAGCCGCCGGCCTTGTAAACAAGGTGCTCCAGTCCAGAACCGTCAACGTGGAAAATGCCGTCCATGACGCCGATGTTCTCCTCGGTGGGCTCGACAAGCACTGCTGCTGCCGCGTCGCCAAACAGCGGACACGTGGCGCGGTCCTTGTAGTTGGTCATGCTCGACATCTTCTCGGCAGACACGACGATGACCTTCTTGTAAATGCCCGAACGGATGTAGGCCGTGGCGTCATAGAGTCCGATGAGGAATCCGGCGCAGGCAGCCTGGATGTCATAGGCATAACAATTCTTCTCAATTCCCACACCATGGGCGATAACCGATGCCGTTGACGGGAAGCGGTAATCGGGGTTGGAGGTGGGGCAGATGAGCAGGTCGATGTCGTTGCGGTCGGTACCGGTCTCCTCGAGCAACTTGTTGACGGCCTGGATGCCCATGTAGGACGATCCGACCGGCTTCTTGAGGATGCGGCGTTCCTTGACACCTACACGCGTGGTGATCCACTCATCGTTGGTGTCCACCATCTGTGAAAGCATTTCATTATCCAGCACATCGTCGGGTAGATAGGATGCGATGCCTGTAATCTTTGCGTTCAGCATGCTGTAAAGCGTATCAAAAATTTAGCCTGATGTTTAAATTCAATATCCCAAATGAGGATGAAAGCCGTTTTTTGGATTCAGCCCATTCAGGATATATCGGTTTGCTTGAATCACGCGCGTTACCTTGCCTGTCGGCAGGTGATGCGGGCGGGATTTAGGCTTCCTCCTTGCCCATCACGTTCTTGCCACGGTAGTAACCGCACTCGGGGCAAACGGTGTGATAAACATGCCATGCACCACAGTTGCTGCACTGAGCGATGGTCGGAGCCACAGCCACGTCGTGGGTGCGGCGCTTAGCGGTACGAGTCTTAGACTGTCTTCTTTTAGGATGTGCCATTTTCTTGTTATTTTAAAAGTTATTGTTCTTTCAGTTTTTTAAGCGCCTCCCATCGAGGGTCGGTGCCGGTTGTTTCACTCCAGTGGTCATCATCGCCGGGGACGGCCTCGACGCGATGACTGTCGAGCATGTCGAGCATGTCGGGATTGCAATCGTCCTCGTTCTCATGACAATGCGTCATCGGTATAGCGAGCAAAACCGTGTCTCGCACCAGTGGTGCGGTGTCCAGTTCCCGCCAATCCGATGGCACAACCAAGAGCCCGTCATTGCTGTCGTCAAACTCGGTGCCCGTTTGCTCCACGTTCAGGCAGTAGTCTTCTTCCACCGGCAAATCCAGATCATCGAGGCATCGGTCACAGGGAATTGTCACTGTGCCGCGGCACGAGATCTCCAGGCGGTAGGCTTCCTCGCTCTTGCGGGTCACCTGCAGGGTGACGTCCACATCGGCGCGTCTCACCTCGGTCTGCTCTTGTCCGTCAAAAAACGACTCGTCCACATGGCACTCAACACAGTGCGTGCCAAATGCTAAAGTCTTGATTTTCAACTTTAAAGCATCTACCATCTCCTGATTTTTTTCGTTAAAGCGCCACAAAGGTATAACATTTCCCGCTAATATTCAACGATTTTCCTATTTTTTTTGAAATTGTGGCCATTTGGAAGTTCAAATCAGTGAACATGTCTTGCCGCAAATACACGCAAAGTCGCGAAGGCTCTATGAGTAGAGTCTAAAGAAACTATTCGTCGTTTGTCAGGAGCAGGTCGATGATCGCGGTGATATCGCCAATGGAGATGCTGCCGTTGCCGTCCACGTCGGCAGCGGGGCTCTCATTGGGGCCTCCTTGCAGCAGAATGTCGATCAAGGTTGTGACATCGACGATGGTGATGCGGCCGTCGCCGTCGATATCGCCAGGGATGAATTCGGGCTGGAGGCCGCTGATGCTGCTGAATTGCTGCCAGACGGGCGCGGCCTGGTAGAGCGCCACGGAACGCTCCGGAACATAGAGCGTGGCCGTGCCGTAGATGTCTTCAAAGGCGCTGGCGTCGGCTACCGTTGGCGGTGTCGTTGCCTGGCAGGTCAGGCTGCTGATTTCGGTGCAGTCATAGAAGGCATTGCTGCCGATGTGGGCCACCGAGGGCGGAATGACCACAGTATTCAGCCCCCAGCAGTAGCCGAAGGTGTATTCCTGGATGGCGGTGATGGAGTTGGGCAGGGTGATGCTCGTCAACCGCGTGCACCCGTACAATGAACTTGTTCCCAGGTACCTTAATGAGGCAGGCAGTGCGATGCTGGCCAGCCTGCGACAGTGGAAGAAGGCATAGTCATCGATGGTGTCCACCGCTGTGGGAATGTTGATGGTCGATAGGGCTGAGCACCAGGCGAATGCGTCATGACCGATGCGGGTAATGGTGCTGGGCAGCGCGACGCTCTCGAGTGCCGTGCAATTGTTGAACGCGTCGCTGCCGATGGCGGTGATACCCGTCGGAATCGTGAGGCTTGCCAGCGCCTTGCATTCACGGAACATGCCGTTGCCGACGACCGTCAGCGAGGCGGGAATCTCGACCGCCGTGAGCGCCGTGCAGGAGCGGAAGGCGTCGATGCCTATCTGCTGCAATCCGCCAGAGAGGGTCAGGCTGGACAGGGAGGAGCAGCCGCAGAATGCCTCATCGCCGATGCTGGTGACCGCATCGGGCAGGTCGATTGCGGCAAGTCCTGAGCAACCATAGAAAGCGCGTTGGCCAATCGACGTGACCGTCGATGGAACTTGAGCCGACTGGCAACCCTGCACCAGCGTGCCTGTGCTGCTGTGGATGATGGCATTGCAGCCGTTGCGCGAGTCATATACCGTGTTGCCCTCGTCCACCACAATAGAAGCCAGGTTATAGCATTCCTCATAGATGCTGGTGCCCAATCGAGCCACCGATTGCGGGATGAAAGCCGAGGTCAGCCCCTCGCACAGGGCAAACGCCCCGTCGCCGATGCTGGTGACCGAGCCGGGGATGTCGAGAGTGCTCAGCGACAGGCACCTGCGGAAGGCCCTGCTGCCGATTGTGTTCACCGCCGGCGGAATGGTCATGCTCGTGAGACCCGTGCAGTTGTTAAATGCCTCGTCGCCGATGACCGTGACCGCGCCAGGCAGGTCGATGCTTGTCAACCCCCAGCACGAGGTGAAGGCATTCCTGCCGATCGACGTGATGGTGGCGGGCAGTTGCACATTTTGGAGAAACGACCGGCTGTAGAAGGCGCTGTCGCCGATGGCTGTGACCGTGTAGGCCATGCCGTCATCTCCCGTGACCGTCGCGGGAATGACGTACTCATGTATTTCAAAACTGTCCTCACTGCCGACAACGGCAACCGTGTTGCCAGTCGTGACGGCATAGGTGAGGCCATCGATGGTGAATCTGTCCTGGGCGCCCAGCGATAATGAGCAGGCCAGCAGGGAGGCGGTAAGAACCGCCTTGAGACCGATGTGGGAGATACTATTCATGTGACAAGAGATTGTTGTGGCACGAAACTAAGCCATTATTGCCCGTCGTTGCCGTTGTTGAAGATCAGGTCATAGATGATGCGGGTGCCGCCCAGGTGGGACTGGATGTAATTGCCGGCAGCCCTGCCGCACTGCATCCTCAAGGGCTCGTTCTCGAGCATCGGGTCCATTGCGGCCGAGAACTCGTCGGCATTGTGGATGCTCATGGCGCCGTCACACGCGATGAGGTCGGTCGCCTCCTGGAACTTGTGGTGCTTGGGACCGAAGATGATGGGAATGCCATAGACCGCCGCCTCGTTGATATTGTGGATGCTGACGCCGAAGCCGCCGCCCACATAGGCCGTCTGCCCATAGCGGTAGAGCGACGACAACAGGCCGAAACTGTCGATGATCAGGCACTCGGCCTGCTCGATGTTCTGCGGCGTCGCCTCGCTGTAGAAACGGGCAGGACGCGAAATCTTGGACATGAGCACGTGCAGCCGGTGACGGTCAAACTCGTGAGGCGCGATGATGAGTTTCATCTCGTGATGGGTGTTGAAGTAGGGGATGACGATATCCTCGTCGGGAGGCCATGAACTGCCCATGACGAGCGTGAACTTGGCGTTCTCGACAAATTTCTCGACCAGCGGGAACTCCTTGGCTGCGGCGCGCACGTCGGCCACGCGGTCAAATCGGGTGTCGCCCGCCACCACCACATTGTCGATGCCGATGCCGGCCAGCAGTTCGCGGGACTGCTCGTTCTGGACAAACAGCGTGTCAAAGCACTTGAGCATCTTGCGGAACATGCCGCCCCAGGGCCTGAAGAAAATCTGCTTGGGACGGAAGATGGCCGAGATGATATAGGTGGGCACTCCTCGCCGCTTGAGGGCCTGCAGGTAGTTGCCCCAGAACTCGTACTTGACAAATATCGCCATCGAGGGCTTCACCAGGTCAAGGAAACGCTTGACATTTCCCGCCAGGTCAAACGGCAGATAAACGACGGCATCGACCATGCTGAAGTTCTTGCGTACCTCATATCCCGACGGCGAGAAGAACGTGAGCAGGATGCGGGCATCGGGCTGGTTGCCCTTGATCATTTCGATGAGCGGCCGGCCCTGCTCAAACTCGCCGAGCGACGACGCGTGGATCCAGATGTAGCCTCCGGCAGGGTCGAGTTTGCGGTGCAGGGTGCGGAAACAGCGGCGCTGCCCGCGGATGAGAAGTTTTGCCTTGCGGTTGCGAGTGGCCGCTATTTTCACGGCATTGCGGTAGGTGGCTACACCCAGGTTGTAGATGGGATCCATTGTGATGTATTAAGTGGTTTGTTGATGGCGCGATCAGTAGTAGAGGTGTTGCAAGTGCCCATTCTTGAGGTGCTTGCTGTCATGACGGCGTTTCCACAGGTCGCTGTCGATGAAGAATCGGCAACTGGCCTGTTGCCAGAAGCCTGTGACCTTGTCGGTGGCATGAAATACCAGTGACACATTCAAGTCCACAAAACGGTTCCTCACGATGTGCGCGGTGAGGTCGGTGCGGCTATAGGTCTTGTAGAGATAATAAGGATCGCCCAGGTTGAGCAGGTGGCCATACCTGGGGTAGAGGGGCATGAGCCCCTTGCCAGTGTAGAAGGTCTCGTCGAGTTGCAGCCAGCGCCATTGCACCGTGGCGGTGGCGACAAAGCCGGCGGGACGGCGCCAGCGTTCCTCCCCGCGGTCACGCTCCATAGTGATGATGGCTCCAGCCGACACCCTCAACGAGTCGAGTGGCGTGTGGCGAGAGAAATCGAGTGATGCCATGGGGTTGATCACGAGGTCGTCGTTGACGTGCTGTGAACCGTCATTGTCGCGTGACTTGGCCAGGTGGCTGTATTGCAGGTGACCGCCCAGGCGCAGCGGCCCGGCCACCCTCCAGTCGGCATTGAGCATGGCGGTGAAGGCCTCACGTTGTCTGTCGGTCTGCATCTGCCTCCAGTCGAACGCCACTTCGGCATATCCTGCGGGCTTTGTCAGTTGGGCCATGAGTCCGAACAGGTTGGGCCGGCAGTAGGCCAGCGAGTCGCTCCACAGGTAGCGCGGCATGCGTTCCACCATGAGGGACCGTGGCATGATGCCCGCAGTCACGTGCCAGCCGTTGCTGTTGTTGTAGCGGTAATACAAGGTGGGCAACACCTTGTAGCCGCCCAGGTTCTCAATCATGGGCTGATACCACACGGCGCCCCCCTTGAGCACGTGCTCGCCGTTGAGCATCGAGATGCCCAACTCGGGAGCCAGGCGGGTGAAGGCGATGGTCTGGTCGGATGTGAAATCGTCGTTGCCGCCCTCGCGGTTCTCAAACAACACGCTGGCGTCAACGCTCCATTCCACCTCTTGGGCTGCAAGGGGTGGAATGGTGAGCAGTAGGGTCAATATGGCAGCGAGGCAATTACGCATCGGCAGGCAGTTGGATGTTCTCGATGCCGGCGTTGAGGCGCGCCAGCGTCTCGTCGCGGCCCAGCAGGCTCGTGATGTCAAACATGTGCGGTCCGCGGCACTCGCCGACGACGGTCAGGCGGAAGGCGTTCATCACGTTGCCCTTGTGGTAACCGTTCTTGTCGATCCAGTCCATGACGAGTGCCTCACAGGCCTGAGCGTCCTGCATGTCGGCCGTGCCGAGCAGGGCGGCTAACTGGCGCATCAAGTCGGGCATCTCGGGCTTCCAGCGCTTGCGGATGTCCTTCTCGCTGTAACTGGTGGGGCGGACAAAGAAGAATGATGCCTGGTCCCACAGGTCGCCCACAAAGTTGGCGCGGCTCTTGACCAGTGCCACCACTCTGGTGATATACTCGTCGCTGTAGCCTGCCAGGTTGACGCCATGCTGTTCCAGCACGGGCTTGAACATCTGTGCGAGGGCATTGTCATCCATGTTCATGAGATACTCGTGGTTGAACCACTTGCCCTTCTCGTAGTCAAACTTGGCGCCCTTGCGGGAACAATGGTCGATGCTGAATTCCTTGATGAGGTCCTCCATCGAGAAGATCTCGCGGTCATCGCCGGGGTTCCATCCCAGCAGGGCCAAGAAGTTGACCACGGCCTGGGGCAGGTAGCCTGCCTCACGGTAGCCGCTCGAGCGCTCACCGCTCTTGGGGTCGTTCCAGTCGAGCGGGAACACGGGGAATCCCAGGCGGTCGCCGTCGCGCTTGCTGAGTTTACCCTTGCCGTCGGGCTTGAGCAACAGGGGCAGGTGGACAAATGCGGGCATCGTGTCTTCCCAGCCGAAGGCCTGATAGAGCAGCACGTGAAGCGGTGCGCTGGGCAGCCACTCCTCGCCACGGATGACGTGGGACACCTCCATCAGGTGGTCATCGACGATATTGGCCAGGTGATAGGTGGGCAGGTCGTCGGCGCTCTTGTACAGCACCTTGTCGTCGAGAATCGAGGAGTTGATGGTCACGTCGCCACGCAGCAGGTCGTGAACCACGACGTCCTGGTCGGGCTCGATGCGGAAACGCACCACCCACTTCTCGCCCTTGTCCATGAGGTCCTTGACCTCCTGGGCGGGCAGTGACAGCGAGTTGCGCATCATGCCGCGGGTGCGGGCGTCATACTGGAAATTCTTGATTTCCTGACGCTTGGCCTCGAGTTCCTCGGGCGTGTCAAAGGCATAGTAGGCGCGGCCGGCATCCACCAGTTGCTGCATGTACTTGCGGTACAGGTCGCGGCGCTCACTCTGCTTGTAGGGGCCGTAGTTGCCGCCCTCGCGCACGCCCTCGTCGATGCCGATGCCCAGCCACTGCAGGGCCTCGTTGATGTATTCCTCGGCTCCGGGCACAAAGCGGGTGCTGTCGGTATCCTCGATGCGCAGGATCATGTCGCCCCCGTGCTGGCGGGCAAACAGGTAGTTATACAGTGCTGTGCGCACGCCGCCAATGTGCAGCGGGCCTGTGGGTGAAGGCGCAAAGCGCACTCTTACTCTTCGTTCCATGATGATTCTATAATATATATTATTAATGTGTTGATTACAGCAATAAATCGGCAATCTGGCCAAGGGATTGGTGGTCGGTCTGGTCGATGTGACACGGGGTGGCGGTAGCATAATCCCGGCGCAGCCAGTACATGTCGGTGCGGTCGTCATGCTCATCGACCATCTCATACTCCCCAGTCATCCAGTAGTAATCGCCGCCCATGGGGTGAGTGCGTTTCTCCCACTCGTTGACCCAGCGGCCCAGGTCGCTGATGGTGACTTTCAAGCCCTTGAGTGGATGATCGGCGGTGATGGGCGGGATGTTGATGTTGAGGCAGACGCCCTGGGGCAACCCTCCAGCCTCCAGGACGCGCTGCAGCACCTGCTCCACCAGGGGGATGCAAGCGTCGGTGTCGGCATCGCGGGTGAAGACACCGTAGGAGAATGCCACCGAGGGCACACCGTGCATGATGCCCTCATAGACGCAGGCCATCGTGCCGCTGTACAGCGAACTGATGCCCATGTTGTAGCCGTGGTTGATGCCGGCAATCACCAGGTCTGGTTGACGGTCGGCCATGAGTTGGCTGATGGCCAGTTTCACGCAGTCGGCAGGTGTGCCGCTGATCTCATAGGCCGTGTAGCCCTCGCGCTTCTCGACAAGATGGGCGCGCACGGGATTGTCCAGGGTGATGGCGCTTGACTTGCCGCTCTGGTGCGCGGCAGGTGCTGCTACAAACACATCGCCATAGCGCTGTGCCACCTGGATGAGCGTGCGGATGCCGTTGTAGTGGAAACCGTCGTCATTGCTGATGAGGATGAGTGGTCTGTTGTGGTCCATTGAGCCTGATTTGATGAATTTAGGTGCAAAGTTACAACTTTTTTATGGAGTTTTGCTAGAAATGAGTTAACTTTGCCCTATCATAAACAAATCTAATCAAAATCAAGAAAAATATGAGACTGATTATCGAACCGGATTACGAGAACGTGTCAAAATGGGCTGCCCGCTTTGTGGCCAAACGCATTAACGACTTCAAACCATCACCCGAGAAGCCTTTTAAACTGGGCTGTCCCACGGGTAGTTCTCCCCTGGGAATGTATCGGGAACTCATTGCCATGAACAAGGCCGGCAAGGTTTCCTTCCAGAACGTCATCACGTTTAACATGGATGAGTATTGCAACCTGCCCGAGGAACACCCCGAGAGTTACCACTCCTTCATGTGGAATAACTTCTTCTCCCACATCGACATCAAGCCCGAGAATGTGAATATCCTCAACGGCAATGCTCCCGACCTGGTGAAGGAGTGTGCTGACTATGAGGCGCGCATCCAGGCCGCCGGTGGCATCGACCTGTTCATGGGCGGTGTGGGCCCCGATGGGCACATCGCCTTTAATGAGCCTGGATCGTCATTGACTTCCCGCACGCGCCAGAAGACCCTCACCCAGGATACCATCATCGCCAACAGCCGCTTCTTTGACGGTGACTTGAACAAGGTGCCCAAGACGGCACTGACCGTGGGTGTCGGCACCGTGATGGATGCCCGCGAGGTAATGATCATTGTCAACGGCCATGCCAAGGCACGTGCCCTGCAGCAGGCCATGGAGGGTGGCGTTTCCCACATGTGCACCCTGAGCGCCCTGCAGATGCACCCCCATGCAGTCATTATCGCCGACGAGATGGCCGTGGATGAACTCAAGGTGAGCACCTACCGCTACTTCAAGGACATCGAGGCCAGTAACCTTGACCCCGATTCTCTCCTGTAAAAAACCAGTGAGGTGAAAAACTCCGAGATCTCCGAGTCCTCTGAGATCTCCAAGTGAGATATCAAGAGAGCCAGGATTTTTTCCTGGCTCTCTTGATGATAATAAAAGCTGCTCGAGCCTAACGGCGGGAACAGCTTCAAACTTTTCTTGTTGTAAAGTCTTGCTTACTCGGCGGGAGCAGCCTCAACGGGAGCAGCAGCCTCGGTAGCAGCGCTATCAACAACGGCAGCAGCGCTGTCAACAACAGCAGCAGCAGTGTCAACGGTCTCCTCAACAACGGCGGTGGTGTCAACAGCCTCCTCAGCGGTGGCCTCGGTGTTGTTGGACTGGCATGAAATCATGCTAACGCTAGCGATAACAGCAAGAGCTAAAACTAACTTCTTCATTTTCTTTTGTGTAATTTAAATAATAAAACAATTAATTTTCGGTTGTTAAAATCGCTGCAAAATTATAACAAAAATTTCACCTGCAAACTTTTTTTGTCTTTTTTTTATTGACGTTTTTGAACGGCTCCCGAAATTGCCGAGTTTTGAGTTTTGTTAATCGTTGATATTCAGTTAGATAAAGTAACGGATGGCAGTGTTCTGTCATCCGTTAAATTTTGTTAACTCCAGGTCTGGGCTAGTGCTGAACCATGGATTCCGGCTCCGAAGTCAGTTGCTGTAGAGGTAGCGTTTGATGCTCCGTTTGGGCGTTTTCTCAAACTCTGTTGCGATCAACTGGATTTTGGCGATGCGCTCATAGGGCGCCACGAGTTTGTTCAACTCGGTGCGGATGTCTTCCATGAGGCCAGGCAGTTTGTCTCGAGTGACGCCCAGTTGGTCCATGGCGTCATAGTCGGGATAAACCAGGGCCACCAGTTTGCCCTCTCGCATGACGACAAGGCTCTCGCTCACGTAGAGCATATTGTTCAGTTTAGCCTCGATCTCCTCGGGATATATGTTCTGTCCACTGGAACTCAAGAGCATGGTCTTTAACCTGCCCCTTATAAATAATGTGCCATCGGCATTCAGGGTACCCATGTCGCCCGTGTGTAGCCATCCGTCGTCGTGCAGCACCTTGTCGGTAGCATCACTGTTGTGGAAGTAGCCCTTCATGACGTTCTCGCCGCGCACGCAGATTTCGCCAGGGATGTTCTCGGGGTCGTCGCTCAGAATCTTGCACTCCATGATGCCAGGCAGGATGCGGCCAGCGCTGTGGGGAACAAATTCGCGCCAGGGCGTGTGGCTCACGAGTGGTCCGCACTCTGTCATGCCATAGCCCACGGTGAACGGGAACTTGATCTTGTAGAGGAAGTCCTCGACCTCGGCATTGAAGGGCGCGCCACCGACGATGACCTCTTCAAACGCACCGCCGAAGGCCTCGATCAACTTGTTGCGTATCTGGGCATAGATGCGCTTGTCCAGGTAGGGGACAGCCAGCGCCCAGCGCAAGGCGCCCTTGCTGATCATGGGCACGATCATCTTGCTGTAGATCTTCTCCAGCACCAGGGGCACGGTGAAGACGACATTGGGCTTGACCTCGGCCATGGCCTTGACCAGAATCTTGGGCGAGGGAATGCGGCCCAGCAGCGTGATGTGGCTACCGACGGCAAGCGGCGTGAGCATGTCGAACGCGCAGCCGAAGGCGTGAGCCAGCGGCAAGAAAGCCAAGTCCCTTGACCCCTTGAAGTGCAGACCCGAGTTGATGCCATAGACCATGTTGCCCGCCAGGTTGTTGGCCGTGAGCATGACGCCCTTGGAAAAGCCTGTGGTGCCCGAGGTGTAGTTGATCTCGACCAACGCGTCGTTGGGCACCTCGGCATAGTGGATGTCGTTGCGGTAGAAGCCTTCGTGGTATTTTTCCTTGAAGGCGGCCTCCAGGCCGTCCTTGGCCTTGCTGACGATGTCGCTATCCTCTTTCTCGGCAATGAGCGACATGTTCTCGAGGATGAAGGCGGCGCGCACGCGCGGCATCTTGTCAAACTCGAGGTTCTCCCAGATGTTCTTGCTGATAAAGAGCATTGTGGCCTCGCTGTGGTTGATGATATGCTGGGCGTCGGCGGGGTTGAATTCCTGCAAGATGGGCACGATCACGGCGCCATAGGTGATGGTTGCCATGAACACGGTGACCCAGTTGGGGATGTTCTTGCCGATGAGGGCGATGCGGTCGCCCTTCTTGATGCCGCACATGTCAAACAAGAGATGCAACTCGGCGATGTTGCGGGCAAAGTCGCCATAGGTGAGGCGCTCGCCGGTATTGTAATCTGTTAGTACGGGCAGTTCCCAGTTGTCGATGAAACTGCGCTCATAAATCTTGATTAGGTTTTCCTTGAGCATAACGATACGGGTTTATTGTCTGCAAAGGTAATCAAATTAATCCAATTCCACCTATTAAAAAATGAAAATCGACCAAGAATGTAACTGATGTGACCAAAAGAGACAAAGGCCAGACCCATGATGAGGGCCAGGCCTTTGCTATGATTCAGACGTATTGAGACGTCACTGGTGCGGGCATATTCTTTTCTGGAATATCAGATGTCGGGAAACTTGAGGGCTGCAATCTGCATCATGCGGGAGATGTCAAAGTAGAAGCCCTCGGCGCTCTTGCCGGCCACGGGCTGCACCTTGATGTAGTCGATGCCTCCGTCCAGGGTCTCGTGGTCGGTGGCGACAAAGCCCAGGAAGTTGATGATGTTGTACTCGTGCTCGGGGGCGATGACGACCCAGGGCTCTTCCTTGGTGCCCTTGCCGCTCGACATGATGGCGGCGATGAGGCGGTCAAGGCGGTACTGGCACACGGCAGCACGCGCGTGTTTCTTCTTCTCCTTGAGGACGTAGATGTAGAAGTTCATCTGGTTCATGTCAAACATGTTGTCGTTGAGTGACAACTCGGCATACTTCTCGATGCTGTCACACTCGGCACGCGAGTGGGGCTGCTTGTAGTAGAGTTGCTCGACAACGTTGCAGTAGATGCTCTCGCGGAACGGGTTGTAGTCCTCCTGGAAGGTGTAGCCGTAGTAGAAATTCCTCCATGCCTCGATCGAGAGCGTGGTGTCGTTGCTGGTGTAGGCCTTCATCAACTTGGGGTAGTAATAGGCGTTCTTGGGGTTGGAAATGACCTCCTTGACGTGGTCAAAATCCACCTTCTTGATGGCAAACTTGCTGGGCTGGTTGCGCTCGGGAATCTGCTGGGCCTGTTGCGCGCTGGCCATGAGGGTGGCTGCAAGCGTCAGGGTGATGGTTGTGATGATGTATCTGAATCGTTTCATTGTTTTATTGTGATATTCATTTAATGACAATGCCCATGATGGAGATGCACACGATGGAGATGGCGACGATGGCGGGCAGGCACTTGGCGGCGAAGTAGCGCCAGAACAGACTCGAGGGCGAGAGCATCCAGCGGCCGGCCGGCGTGCGGCTGTAGGCCAGTTGGCCCATGGCTGCTCCCAGGATGACGCCCAGCACGAGGATGCGCGGGGCAAGCAGGATGCCGAGCATGCCGCCTGCCATGGCCGTGAATCCCACATACAGGTTGCTGGAACTGTGCCCGTCGGGCTCACCGCTGGGCGAGAGGTAGAACAGCCCGACGGTGATGAGCGTGGCGATGCCCCAGAAGATGAAGGTCACCGTGGGCACCGCGATGTAGTAACTCAGGTGCATGAGCACGAGTCCTGCATAGGCTGGCACGGCGGCGACCCATCGGGGCCGTAACACCAGCACCAGTGCGGCCACGAGGCATATCGCGCCCAGGACGAGTAAAAGTTTCATTGCCATGAACTGTAGTGATTGATATTAGCCTGTTTTACGTTACTTCTATATTAATAAACACGTCGAGTGGGGCGTTTATTGCCCTGTAGCCCCGATTATTTGCTTTGCTCCTGGGCTGTGTCGCCGTGGGGCGGTGGCGTGGCGCTGTCGTCGGCCTCAGGTTCATGGGCCGGTTCGGCGGTCTTGATGTCGCTGGGATAGGAGACGCGCATGTGGTAGGCCGTGCGCAACCGCTCGACGAATAGCCTCTTGATGGTCTCCACGTCGCGGAAACTGATGGGCGCCTCACGCAACAGACCCTCGGCGACCTGGCCGTCAATGACCTTGCCCACCATGGCCGCGATGGCTTCCTCGCTGTGGTCGGTAAGGCTCTTGGTAGCGGCTTCACAGGCGTCGGCCATCATCAGGATGGCGGCTTCCTTGGTCTGGGGATTGGGTCCAGGATAGGTGAATGGGGTGGGGTCCACCTCCTCGTCGGGGTGGGCCTCCTTGGCCTTGTAGTAGAAGTACCGGGTGACGCCCTTGCCGTGGTGCTGGGCAATGAGGTCCTTGATGACCTTGGGCAGGTCGGCATCCTCGGCAATCTTGAGGCCATTGGCGACATGGTCGATGACAATCTTGGCGCTGTCCTCGGGTCTGACGAGGTGGTCATGTGGATTCTCGCCGATCTGGTTCTCGGTAAAGAAGGCAGGATTCTTGGTCTTGCCGATGTCGTGGTAGAGGGCTCCAGCGCGCACGAGTTGCATGTTGGCATCGATGAGCAGCGCGGCCTCACCGCCCAGGTTGGCCACTTGCAGCGAGTGCTGGAAGGTGCCGGGGCAGTTGGTGGACAACTGCCGCAGCAGCGGGTTGTTGATGTCGGCCAACTCGAGCAGGGTCATCGATGACGTGAAGCCGAAGATTTTTTCCACGATGGGAATGATCAGGAAGGCAAACGACAGGATGACACAATTGATGAGGAAGTAGCCGAAGTAGTACTTGTCAATCTTGGTGTAGTCGCCCTCGGCAATCAGCGTCATGGCGATGTAGGTGATGCAGTAGGCCAGGAAAATGATGGCCGCGCAGCGCACGAGTTGGGTGCGCTTGGTCAATTCCTTGACCGAGACGATGGCGATGATTCCCGCCAGGAACTGCATGATGATGAATTCGGCCTGGTGACTGCTGGCAATGAGTGAGCAGATGAGGACGGTGACGATGTGGACAAAGAATGAGGTGTGGTCGTCAAAGAAGGATGACACGATGATGGGCACCAGTCCGAATGGTATCACATAGAGAAGGCCATACTTGAACTTGACGAGCAGGAACACCGCGATGACAAACACGGTGATGAACGAGATGAGGAAAACCATCTGCCGCCTCCTGGAGAACACCTGGTTGCGCAGCAGTTTCATGAAATAGAAGAATGCCAGCATCAGCGTGGCTGCGATGAGAATCTGGCCCAGGAGAGTCCATGTCTGGTCCACATTGCGCTGCTTGTAGCGCTTGTTGATCTCGTCCTGGTAACTCTTGATGGCGGCGGCCTTCTTGGGCGTGACAATCTCGCCGCGGGTGATGATGGCCTCATTGGCCTGGACGGTGCCAGGCGAGCGCAGGGCGTTGCGCAGGTCTTCACCCATCCATTTCTCGTTCTCTTCCTCGTCAACCATCATGTTGGGCTTGAGGTAATTGCTGATTTCCACGTCCTTGAGGGCCTCTTGGATGGCCTGGTTGTCCTTGAGCGAGTCGGTGAGCCAGGCATAGGCCTGGCGAACGGTCTTCATGTTGGTGGCATCGACAACCTGCAGTTCATTGTTGCCCACCATGAATCGCAGTTGCTTGCCGGCGCGTATGTCGTTGGCCGCCTCGTTGTCAACGATGCCGTCGCTATATAACGTGAGCATAGCCTCGAGCAGGGCCTGGCTGCCGGGACGGCCCCTCAGCACTCTGGACAGCAGAGCACACTGTTGCTCGCCCCGCTTGTGGTCCATGGTGTAGATCTTGGAGAAATTCTGGTTCACGCTGTCGGTGATGCGCTTGCGGGTGGCCTCGTCGAGTTCGATATCGAACTGGAAGTTGGCCTCGAGCCTGGAGTGCAGCCAGGGCTTGCCGACCTCAAAACTGTAGGTGCGGGTGGTCTCCTGACTGAAGAACAGTGCTGCGGCGATGAGGATGACCGACAGCAGCAACAGCAGCAGGATGATGATGTTATTGTTCTTCTGTGACTTGTTCATCTTGGTTGACTTGTTATGGATTGACTCCCGGCCCGGAGGCCGTGGCCATTGTTATCTGGTGATGTCTGTTGTTCAATTCATTCGAGAGGCGCTGTTGATGCCCTTGACCTTCTTAATCTCGCGGCACAGGTTGGTGACCACCGCGGCGTCGCCGATGAGCACGTCGAGGTCGCAACTGAACACACCCTGGTCGGCCGTGACGTTCATCTTCTTCATGTTGATGGACATGTTGGTGGAGATGATGTTGACAATCGACTGGAGAATGCCTTTCTGGTCAATGCCCTCGATGTGGATGGTGGCCAGGAAACGGTCGCCATGATCTTCCCACTGGGTCTGTACCAGCCGGGAACCGTAACTGGCCTTGAGGCGGGCCATTGTGGGGCAGTCCATCTTGTGGACAACCACCTCGCCGTCATCGTTGATGAATCCCACGGCGTCGTCTCCGGGGATGGGATGGCAGCAGGGAGCAATGTGGTAGTTGCTCTTGCCGTCCCTAGTGGTGAGCCTGTAGATGGCCTTGGTGTTGATGGCCTCCTGGGGCTTGTCGGTCGTTTTGGCGGGCTGCTCTTTTCCCTTGAAGGGGTTGCGGCGCAGCCAGTTGAAACGTCCGCCATGTTCCTTCTTGTTGAGGATTTCATCATTGAGTTTGATCTCCTTGTTGCCGATCATGAAGAAGAGTTCTTCCTTGTTGGCGACAAACTGGCGGGAGATGATCTGGGAGAGGACCTCGTTGCTGAATTCTATCTTGTGGTCGGCGAGGAACTGCATGAATTGTTTCTCACCCTCGTCGATGATGAGTCGTCGCTGGTGCTTCAAGGCCGAGCGCAGTCGGGTCTTGCCCTTGGCGGTGACGAGCATCCGTTCCCATTCTGGCCTGGGCTTCTGGGAATTGCTGGTGATGATTTCGACCTGGTCGCCGCTGGCGAGTTTGTAGGACAGGGGCACGAGTTTGTGGTTGACCTTGCCGGCTAGGCAATGGGTGCCCAGGTCGGTGTGCAGTGTGAATGCCAGGTCGAGTACCGAAGCGCCCTTGGGCAGCGTCATGGTCTCGCCCTTGGGGGTGAAGACGACAATCTCGCTGGCAAACAGGTTGAGTTTGATGGTGTCCAGGAAGTCGATGGCGTTGGGCTCGGGGTCCTTGAGGATGTCGGTGACGGTGCTGAGCCATGACTTGAGTTCGACTTCCTCCTCGCCCTCGCCGATCTTGTATTTCCAGTGGGCGGCAAACCCGCGCTCGGCGATGTCATCCATCTGCCGGCTGCGAATCTGCACCTCCACCCAGTTGCCGTCGGGTCCCATGACGGTCACGTGCAGGGCGCGGTACTTGTTCACCTTGGGCGTGGTGAGCCAGTCGCGCACGCGGTCGGGGTGCTTGGCATAGACCTCGGTGATCTCGTTATAGATGCTCCAGCAGGTGGGCTTCTCGGCACTCTCGTCGTCGCATTCAAACACGATGCGCGCCGCATACAGGTCATAGACCTCTTCAAAGGGGATGTGCTTGGTCTGCATCTTGTTCCAGATGGAATAGCACGACTTGACCCTGACGGTAAACGTGTATTTCAGGCCCATGTTGTCGAGCCGTTCCCTGATGGGCGCGGCAAAGCGGGTGAACAACTCGTTGCGGGCCTCCTCGCTGGCGGCAATCTGGCTCTTGATGCGGTCATACTCGGCCGGATGGTTGTACTTGAAACTCAAGTCCTCGAGTTCGGTCTTGATGGCATACAGGCCCAGGCGATGGGCCAGCGGAGCGTAGATGTAAAGTGTCTCGCCGGCAATCTTGTACTGCTTGTTGGCGGGCATGGACGAGAGGGTGCGCATGTTGTGCAGGCGGTCGGCCATCTTGATGAGCACCACGCGGATGTCCTCGCTCATGGTGAGCAACAGTTTGCGGAAGTTCTCGGCCTGCAAGGATGCCTTGTCGCCGAAGATGCCACCCGAGATCTTGGTCAAGCCGTCCACGATGCGCGCAATCTTCTTGCCAAACTGGGCCTCGATGTCCTCGACGGTGTAGTCGGTGTCCTCGACCACGTCATGAAGCAGGGCGGCGCTGATGCTTGTCGATCCCAGCCCGATTTCCTGGCTCACAATGGTAGCCACGGCGAGGGGATGCATGATGTAGGGCTCACCCGAGCGGCGACGGATGCCCTGATGGGCATCGCGGGCAAACTTGAAGGCCTTGTCAATAATCTCCACTTTCTTGCGGTGATTGCTTGACAAATAGCCGTTTAGCAGGTTCTGGTAAGCCTGCTCGATCATCTGGTTTTCCATCTCGGGTGTTATGTTACTGTTCTGCATCATGACTCACAAGCGTTTGATTCAACTCACAAAGGTAATAAAACTTTGGGGTTTGCAGGATGGAGTAGGAAGTTTTTTGTCGCACATTTCATCCCTGGCCCTGGCTGGGAGGACGCACTCCAGGAGTGGGGGCGGTGACGTTGAAGCGCCGTTGCCACGTGGCATCCTCGGTGCTCAGCGTGACGGTGCCGTTGCCGATAATGATCTCGTTGACGGGTGAGCAGCCTTGCGGCAGGCGTAGGATGGCCCGCACGCGCCCATTCTGGTCACATATCTGGATGCCCATCCTGGTGGCGACCCACAGGTTGCCACCACCGTCAAAGGTGATGCTTCTCACCTCCAGTGACTCGGAGGGGTCGTCGTTGTGCAGCCAGTAGAAGGGCTCGCCACAGGTCAGTTTGCTATCTTGCAGGATGAATTGCCACACGTAGTTCTCGTTCTCGCCCTGGGACCATGCCACGGTGGTCAAGTCGGGATAGATGACGCGCGTCACGGGCACCTTGTCCACACCGCCGCTGATCCGAGTCCAGCCGTTGTCGTCCTCGACAAGCAGGGCTTGCAAGAAGTCGTTCTGCGTCTTGCCCACGGTGGGCTCGGGGCGGCCCCAGTCACGCCACATCCACTCCATCACTTGCGGGAAAATCTGCGTCGCCCGCTTCACGTTGTGGCCACCGTCGCTCCAGTCACACTGCATGTCATAGCCGGCAAACTGCAGGGCGCTGGCCAGCATCTGATTGCCCTCATACCAGTGTCCGAACAGGGGATTCCACACGTCGTTGCTGCCGTCCTGAAGATACACGCGCAAGGGAAGGGGCTCGGTCTTGCGGACCAGTGCCTGCAGGTCGTTGCCACCGCGCATCGCCACAAAAGTGCCCACGCCGGTAAACACCTTGCCGAAAAGGTCTGGCCGATGCCATGCCGCGTTAAATGCCGCGATGCCGCCGCTACTCAAGCCGGAGATCATCCTGTCTGCTGGGCGTCGCGACAGGCGGATGGGCTTGCCGCGAGGGGTCTTCATCTGTTCAACGGCTGGCAGAACCTCCTCCTCGAGAAAGCGGGCAAAACAGTCGCTCGTGGAGTCGAACTCATAACAGCGGTTGTAGCGCAGCACGGTGCCGTCGCTGGCCTTGACCACCCCTGGCTGCAGAAACACGCCGATGGTCACCGGCATCTTGCCAGCGGCAATGAGCGAGTCGATGACCTCGGGGGCGTCCAGCAGCACGCCGTCGAGGCCCAGGTAGAGGGCTGCCGGGCGCTTGCCGTCATACTGGTCGGGAATATAGACCTGGAAGGTGTGGACCGTCCCGCCATAATAATGCGACTTGTCGAGCACGCCATCGATGAGCACATGGCCCGCAGCGATTCTCATGGCCAGCATGGCCAGTACTTGCAGTAGTAAAAGTCGTCTAGATGTCATAGTTGTTAAGCATCGTTTGATTGGTGCAAACTTACTAATAATATGCCACACTGGCAAAGTGTAGTATCCTAAAAATCGCAAGACGCGCTCCCCTCGACATTGAAGGAAGCGCATCGTGTGCTATTGTGATTTTGTTTTACTGTCTTGATAAGTTAGAGCACCCTGCAGGCGCCCACGTAGCGGCGGCTGTAGTAGGACTCGGTGTTCTTGCTCTCGGTCACACCGCTGCTGCAGGCCGAGTGGATGAAGTGGAAGGTGTTGTCGTCGTTAACCTTGGTGACAATGCCCACGTGGCCCACGCCACCACGACCTGAACGGCCCTGGAAGAATACCAGGTCGCCCGGCTGGAGGTCGCTCTTCTTCACACGCACACCATCAAAAATCTGGCCGCGCGACGAGCGGTCGAGTTCGATGCCGAAACGCTTGAACACGTAACTGGTAAATCCCGAGCAGTCAAAGCCACGGGGAGACATGGCACCATAGCGATAGGGGGTGCCACGGAAGCGGTATGCGTAGTTGATGACTTGGTCAACGATGTTGTTGCGGCTGTTTTGTTCTAACTGTTCGAGAACGGTGCCTTGTCTGCGCTTGCTCAACTGCTGCGACTGAGCAGGAATGCAGGTAAAGATGATAGCAATAAGAATGAATAATGCCGATAAACTTATTTTACTTTTAATAAAACTCATAAATTGTTTTTTTAGAGGGCTGGAAAATCCGCTCATCGGCGGCTTTTTCGTTAAGGGTGTCGAGAACGATAACGGCACCGTGCGCCCTGGTTTGCAATGCAAAGGTAAGCCAATGTGCTTTCCCGACCAAACTATTTAAACACTTGTAAACATTTGGCAAAAATGGCGGTTTTAACAAAATGTTCCACGAAAATTCCCTAGGAATAGGCGCTCGGGGCAACCCGCAATGTTTAATATTTGGAAATTAAAAATGAAAAAGTTTACACTTTTTAACATTAAATGGCATCCTATAAGATTTGTTTTTTGAATTTTTGCTACCCAAATGGATTGTTGATGGCGATGAAAAGGCTCGCATGATTGCAAAATGCAACGCAACGAGCCTGTTTTATTGAAAATGTGATGAAAGCCTGCTAAATGCGGGTTTATGGAAAGGGGCTCCCGTGGAACAATTATGAAAAAAAAGGAGCAGCGCCCGCTAGCCGCGTGTCAGTTGGAAATCACGTAGCCGCCACCCGAGGGCATGACATGATACTGACGCATGCCCACGTGGGTATTGATGGCCACACCGCGCAGGGGACCACCCGCTCCAGTAAGGGGATTATAGCACGAGCCGCACTTGGGGCAGACGGCCTCAAAATTCTCGGGGTTGATCGAGAGGGTGATGTCGTGGTTGGACTCGACGGGGCAGCACAGGTCATAGGCTAGCGGACCGTCGAGGCCCATGATGAGGAGCACGCCGCCAAAGCCGGTAAAGGTGTTGGCATTATAGGGAAAATTGGCGGGCAGTCTCTTCTCGCGGTTGAAGATGCGGTAGTCGCCCATGCCGCCCACGCCATAGGTATTCCACAGGGCGAAGTCGCCCAGGTCGATGCGTACGATAAAACTGGGAACCGCCTTGTTGTCGATTCGGTCGCAACCGCTACCCAGGGTCACTGTCATCAGCAGCGCAAATAGGCCTAAAACTCGATTGATTTTCATCTTTTATTGCATTTATTACGCCTATTAAACGTAAAAAAAGGGCATTTGATTGTAAAAGTTCACAGAAATCTGTAATTTTGCGTCGATAAAACCATTATCAGGCATGGATCCATTGTTCTCAATTATAACCGTCACATGGAATGCCGCCAGTGTCATCGCGCCCACCATCAGGAGCGTGCAGCGGCAGACTAGCAGCGACT
>Ga0310695_10004521_pt1 | contig 25483 bp, 18 predicted proteins | sample RumenRJG_04DNA_FD_203882 | JGI IMG/M metagenome (GOLD analysis project Ga0310695, IMG submission 203882) | Bovine rumen microbial communities from Lethbridge, Alberta, Canada - RJG_04 (v2) (version 2) | ecosystem: Host-associated > Mammals > Digestive system > Stomach > Rumen | place: Canada...
GCATTATACCATGAACCGGCAGAGTTATCATGTCCCGGCTTTATATGAAAAGATGCTGCAGACTGCGGCAGTAAACCCGGAGATATTCAAAGGAATTGAATATCTGATGAAGACAATCTCTGAAGATGGCATCATCCCAGAGGATTTTAAGAAGCTGTATGAGACGTTTAAGAAGGCGGTGAAGTTCAATGGCTAAGGTGGCCGATCGGCTTGACACAATTGAAGAAAAGATCATGAGCGGCCTTAAGGATTTCCAAAAGGCCACCGTTGAGCGCATTGATTATCTATACCAACATAAACAGCGCCGTGTACTCGTATCAGATGAAGTTGGTCTTGGAAAGACACTGATTGCCAGAGGCACTGTAGCGAAGCTGGCAAAACTGCGCCGTGAGGAAGGTGATGACCTGGTCAAGGTTGTCTATATCTGCTCCAATGCAGCGATTGCTGATCAGAATCTGCGTAAGCTCCGAGTTACACATGAATTGAAAACGGAAAGTACATCTTCTTCTCGTTTATCAATGCAGCATCTCAATATATTTAAACAGGAAAATGATTCTGATTTGCTGGACCGCTATATTCAACTGATCCCGCTCACTCCGGAAACTTCATTTCGGATGACAGCTGGCGCCGGTACCGTGTCCGAGCGGGCACTTATGTTTGCCCATTTGAAAAGATTGCCTGAACTGCGCAGCTATCTTTATGAACTTGAAGTGGCCATGATGGATTGGGCAGCATCTTCCTGGAATTCGTGGTGCAGAGACTGGTATGAGGAAGAGGCTGTTTCCTGTAACGATTTGTCAGATGGCAGATATTTCGAGTATATGCAGTATCACCTCCATAAAGAACTTTCTGCCATCTGGCGGGATGATCTGACATTTATGGATGGGCTCATCGCACTATGCCGGGCAATTCGAAGAAATAAAGGGGAACGTGTTGGCAATAATGCGATTATCGGACAGCTGCGGGTGATATTTGCAAAGATCAGTCTGGAAAAGCTGGAACCAGATTTAGTGATAATGGATGAATTTCAGAGATTCAAATATCTTCTGAATTCAGATCCTGAATCTGAGACTGGAATGCTGGCGAACAAGTTCTTCCATGCAAGGGATGTGCGCATGCTGCTTCTATCCGCCACACCCTACAAGATGTATTCCACGCCGGAAGAAATTGATGAGACTCGTCTTGACGAGCATTATACGGAGTTTCTTTCCGTGATGAATTTCCTCAATGAGGATCTGGACGCGGAAAACCATTTTTTGACTGTCTGGCGTGATTATTCTATACGACTCAAAGAGCTGACAATCGGAGATACGACAATCCTTTCTGCAAAGGATGCAGCCGAAGATGCTATGTACCAGACTGTCTGCCGAACTGAAAGAATCTCCGCTTCAGAAAATGCGGACATTATTGACGACACTGACGTTGCTATTCCATTAGAGGTTTTGGAGCAGGATATCCGGTCTTATGTACAAGCCCAGCAACTTCTGGATGAGATTGGAGCAAACTATCATGTTCCAGTGGATTATATCAAATCAACACCCTACCTCATGTCCTTCATGCGCGATTACCAGCTGAAGCGCAATGTTGAGAAATATTTTAAAGCACATCCGGAAGAAATCAGAAAGATCAAGAAAGACTCTTTCTGGCTGAAAAGAATACAACTGGATCGGTACGATCGTATTCCCAACAACAATGCCCGCCTTGAACGTGTCATGGACAAAGTGCTGCAAAGGGGCGTGGAAAAGTTGCTCTGGATGCCGCCATCAAAACCATATTATGAGATGGAAGGCGTCTATAAAAATACGGCATTCTCATCAAAAACCTTGATTTTTTCAGCCTGGGAGATGGTCCCACGTATGTTAGCCAGTCTGATCTCCTATGAGGCAGAAAGACGAACAGTCGGGAAACTGGCCAGAGATTATCAGGATCGGGATGTCCACTATTTCTATAGCGGTGAAAAAAGATATCCATCTGCAAGAATGAATTTCTCAGTTCGAAATGGACTGCCGGGAGCAATGACCTTATTCTGCCTTTTGTATCCTTCCCGCTTTCTTACGGAGTGTTATAATCCCATTGCCTGCATGAATGCAGATATGAGTATCAAGGCCATAAAAAAACAGGTCCGAAGCAAGATTAACGAAAAGCTGCAGGAAATGCCTTCTAACAGAAGGGGAAATCAGGATGCACGCTGGTATTATATGGCGCCGCTTATGATGGATGGTGCAAAATATTCTTACACCTGGCTGGAAAGCGGTGATCAGCTTGCGGACTATGATGATGGTGATGAGAGAGCCAAGAGAAAAAAGGGCTTTAAGACGCATTTGAATGCATTGCTTGAACTCTTCCATGAGACTCAGCGGGAGAAGTTTGAGAATCTTGGCAGGCAGCCTGATGATCTTGCAGATGTGCTCACGGATATGGCAATCGCATCTCCGGCAATATGTATCAATCGGACATACCAGAACTATCTGAGCAAAGGCGAAAGCCTGCCTTCTTATATGCCTAGCCAGCTGGCAAGGATTTTTATTAATAGAATGAATACACCTGAGGCCACTGCTGTTGTGGAGCTTGCCTGCGGCAGAAAATCAGATGATGCACATTGGCAGAATCTACTGACTTATTGTCGACAGGGAAATCTCCAGGCCGTCTTTGATGAGTACGCTCATCTGGTATCTAACGGTATTGATCGTGATGGGGCATTAATCTTTCAGATGCATCGGCAGATGATCGAAGCCATGGATATCCGGACAACCTTATACAATGTGGATACCTATACGAGTTTTCAAAAACGGGTTTCCGGGCAGAAAGAGAAGCCTACAAATATCCGTACACATTTTGCGGTAGCATTTACCAAAGGTGAAGGAAAAGAAACAGATACAGATCGTAAGAAAACAATCCGTAACGCTTTTAATTCACCTTTCCGCCCCTTTGTGCTAGCTACGACTTCGATCGGACAAGAGGGACTGGACTTTCATAACTATTGCAGAAGGATTGTTCACTGGAACCTTCCTTCCAATCCGATTGATCTGGAGCAGAGAGAAGGCAGAATCAACCGTTTCGAGTGCCTTGCAATCCGGCAAAATGTCGCGAAACGATATGGTAAAATTATTTTTAGCTCAGATGTATGGAAAGAAATGTTTGAAAAAGCAGCCATCGCTGAGAAGACCGACGGTTCATCAGATCTTATTCCCTTCTGGGGATTACGCAAGCCGGAAGACCCCGATGAAATGATTAAGATTGAAAGAATTGTTCCCATGTATCCCTATAGCAGAGATGGCCTTGCTTATGAACGGCTTATCAAGATCCTGTCACTTTACAGGTTGACATTAGGCCAGGCCAGGCAGGAAGAGTTGCTGGAATATCTGTTTAAGAACTGCGATGATCCGGACAAACTAAAAGAACTATTTATCAACTTGAGTCCTTTTTACAAGGGGAAATAGGGACGGTCCTTTTGTTTCTGTCCCCCTGTTTACATCACGCCGTTTGGAGCGGAACAGGCTTCCTAAGACAAATGCAGCATACTTGACAGATTCGAATATTCGGACTATACTCTGATTTATCTACAGCGCGTGCCATGTTTCAGTTCAACTGGCACGCGCAGATTAATCCCTTGGCATTCATAAATATTAGATATATTCGAAAAAGGGAATTTCGTTGGCCGAGGGAAGGTTGCTGTTTTTTGAGCTTTGGGGTAAGATGGAGGCAGTGAAATGGGAGACAGAATAAAGTATCACCCCGGATTTGTGGGAGGACTGGGGGTCCTGCTATGGGATTATCGTGAGATGATTGATATTATACCGGAGAAATGGCTGAGCACAGAAGGCATCCGGATGGATGTATTGATCATAAAGAAAGATCCTGTAGTAACTTTAAAGAATGATATGTGCCGTATCTTCAGAGGGCATAATATCCTGGAATATAAGAGTCCGGAAGATGAATTATCCATCGATGCATTTGCAAAAGTTATGGCATATGCTTATCTGTATAAATCTCTCGGAGATCAAGTAGATGCGATTCCTCTGACTGAATTGACCATAACAATTTATCGCCATAACTATCCGCGGGAACTATTCAGGAAGCTTATTGAGGCCGATATGCAGGTGGTCAGGAAAACTGCAGGAATCTACTATGTTCGGGGAGCTTCTGTTTTTCCCGTACAGGTGATTGTCGGAAGAGAACTGGAACCCAGGGAATATGCCATGTTCAGAGTGTTGACACCTGAAGCATCGCGTCAGGATCTGACTGATTTTAATGAAATTGCATTTCTGAGAAGGGATGCGTTATATAAAAGATATGTCGACAGTATTTTCCAGGTTAGCGTTTCTGCAAACAGGCAGTTGTATGACCAGATGACCAGGGAGGATAAGAAAATGTGTGAAGCCTTAAAGGATTTACTCAAAGAAGATTTTGCAGAAGCCGAAGCAAGAGCCGAGGCAAGAGGAGCGGCAAGAGGAAAAGCTATAGGTGAAGCTCAGGGTGAAATAAAAGGAATGATCAAGCTTTATCATGAAGAGATGGGCTTGGCTCCTCAGGAGATCATTATTAAGATCATGGAGCGCTTCTCCCTTGATGAGGAGACTGCAAGAACTTTCGTTGAAAGTACACTTGGGTTACAACCGGCATGAAACGCAGGGAGAATAGAAATCAAAAGGACACAGTGATATAGGTTCCCTTACCGGGTTCACTGTTTTTTCCTGCACAATGTTCCCAGTCTCAGACAACATCTGCCCTGATCTGTTTGTAGATTACCTGCCTACTGTATTTTGGTGCAAAGACTATGTGATACTTGCATTCCTATTTTATGTGGGATAAATTTTTTTCTTTCCGGACTAAGTTTTCTTCTTCGTGCCATAAAAATATCCTCCTGGATTTGAATTGATTTTATCATTAATCCAAGAGGATATATATCCGTATGTAGTTTACACAGAATTATTTACAGTCTCTTTACGAATCCTTTGCTCACAGAATTATACCTCTTACCGGGGATCCTTTATAAACTCATTTTAATCTATTTATTAACCATACATTCAGTCTAGCGTAGTTTTGCTATTATATAAGTCCTTGTAAATTTTCACAAGCTGTTTTCCGGTAGTTTTTAAATCTCTGTTATGTGCTATTTCAAATCCTTTATTCAGCATATCGGTATTATCAGTGTTAAACGTATCATTTAGTAGGCTGATTAATTCATTAGTAAGGTTATCTCCATTTAATGAAGCATTAAATTTTCGGCACGAATCATCTGTGAGCCAATCATTGAATACAGGTATATTACGTACAATTATAGGTACTTTACTTGATAGTGCCTCAAGTATAGCAAGACACTCTGTTTCAGCTTTAGTCAGCATCAGAAATGCATCAGAATTTCGGTATAATTTTGAAAGAACGTCATGTTCAATATAACCGGTAAATATTATATTTTTCAATTTCCTTGCCCGCCGAATCGCTTTGCTGATTTTAGTAGGAATTAATAACGAATTAGTATGACCAGCCCAAATAAATTTCCAATTACTATATTTTTCATTTTTTTCCGCGCAAGCAGCCAGTTTAATAAACTCTTCTATCCCTTTCCTTTCAAGATACAGACCGACAGCAAGAATGATTTTATCAGTTTCACAGATAACAGCTTTAGTGTTTTAATTCTTTTTAAAACATTAATAATTTCTTTTCGTTCCTTGTATGATTTTGTTTTTCCAAATAATTCATTATCCACACCATTTGAAACAACTTTTATAGGCACTGTTATTCCATAATGCTCGCTAAGCAAAAGTTCTTTAACATAGTTTGTAGGTGAGATTAATAAATCAGCATAGTTATAGTAATACTTAAGCCATTTCCGAAATAATGTTTTATTCTGGCTTGAATATGTTCCTCGAAAAGAATTTTCAAAATCTTCAACGATTGTGTGTGTTGTTATAATTACAGGAATCCCTTTTTTATGACATTTTCTTGCCAGAAAAAAAGAATTCAATGCAAATGTGTTAATATGCACAATATTATAATAATCATGTTTGTCAGTCGTGAAAGTTATATCATTCTGCAAATATAAGGATTTTTTTTGTAAGGATAAGACTTTTCCTACCCCTGACTCTGCTATTAGCTTTTTCCCTTCAGAGAATAGCAGGACTCTATAAATGTCTTCATTCTTTGATTTTGCTAACCAATAAGATTTGATACGATACCTATCATTCATTGAAAACTGGAAGACTATTATCAGCAACGCTATAACTATAAGTGCTATTATAATATTCTTATGCGTAATTCCCGAACGGTCGAGAAGTATTGTCTTATAACTATAAAGAGTAAAGATAACTGCCACAAAAGAACTACACATAATCAGGACATTAGTCCCATTATTCTGCATCAACTTATCTATATATGTAGAATTCCATAGTTGTAGATTATTCTTATTATCCTTGTTTGATTTTTCTTCGAGGTAAGATGCATAACCTCTCAATATAGCAACTTGTCTGTATAGGTCTGCTATATAGCTCAAGATTAGTATGAAAAGTATCGGTACTGATAAAATAATAATATCGATAATACTCTTATCAAGGTTTTGAGGCATCAATTTAGGTAGAACGCCAAGGACAGCGATTGCCGTTGTGATAACAAAGGGGTATTTTCCTTCTATGCGATTAATATTATCATTGATTTCTTTTATATTAGATTCGATACTTACAGGTTTTTCTTTAGAATTTTTCATTTTCGTATTCCTTGATTGAGTGTGTGAATAAATCTTTGTAAGTAGGATTTTCTGTAATAAGATATACGTCAGACTGCCAAGAAGTTACGAATTTTTGGCGGTCTAGCGGATATTTACTATATAGCTTATATATAACTGCATGTCAACAGCGGGCGGATTTCTCCGCCCGCTGTTGGCAGATTTTTTATTCTGGAAGACGATCTTCGTACATGATTGCAAGTTCTCTGTAGACCTGTCCCTAGTTTCGTATTGGCATGCTCCATTTTTTCGTGGCTTCGAAGGTTGCCAGATACAGGGCTTTCACTTTCAAGAGTGTCTGTCCACCGGGGAAGACACTCCGCTGGCGGTTCAGCTTGAGGGAAGTGGCATTCAGGCTCTCTACTGCGTTCGTCGTATAGATTAAGGTTTTGACATTAGCTGAAAACTTGATCGGGGTAATGACATCCCAGTCATGTTCCCAGCGTTTCATGGCATTCGGATATTTCTTTGATCATTTTTCACTGATACAGTCACGGTTAATTCTGCCCTGTTCCTTAGTCGGGGCATTACAGATTGTTTTCAGATCTTTAGCAAAGGATTTACGGTCTTTATCTGCCACATACTTCAGAGTGTTCTGTTCCTGGTGGACGATGCAGCGCTGGTATTCGGTTTTCGGGAAGGCTGTCTGGATTGCTTCACGGATCCCGGTCTGTCCGTCAGCACAGTTGACCAGGATATCCTTGATGCCGCGATTTTTGTGACCGTTTAAGACAGGAAGCCAGTACTTGGAACTTTCATTCTCGCCGATTTCGATCGTCAGTACTTCTTTCTTTCCCTCGCAGTTGATTCCCAGGATGATATAAGTAGCCGGTTTTTTGATGATTCCGTTATCACGGACCGAGTAGCTGCCTGTTAAAATTCTCGATTGAGTTTTTAGAATAAATAATCTTCCGGATTTCAGGCGGATACGTGAAGTATGTGGAAAGCTGGGAAAGTCGGTTTCCGTGCCCCAAAATATCTATTCACCTCCCTATGCACATTTCTTATATATAACTTTATACATTAAATGCTTGTAAAATATATTTATTTTGCAATCTTGTTAAAAATCATATTCTCCTCGTTCAAATGCCATCTCATCTAACAAGTCTTCTTGGGCATATTCTTTAAGAAATTCCAAATAACGAGGATATGTATTAAGTTCATGATTTATGTCATCAAGATCAGAATCAGTTAAGTATTCTAAGGAATCTTCGAAGGCATATTCTATTGGCCTGTCACTATCTATTTCTTCTAAGAAATAGTCAAATCGTTCGTAATCGAATGTTCCGGCAGGAATATGATCCATATAATAATTAACTGCTTTTTCAATATGAACATAGGCTGAATCAGAGAATGCGCAGGCATATATAAACTGCGGAGAAAGACTTGTTATATCTATTGTTTCATCATTTTCAGATATCCTGTCACTTGCTCTGATAGAGGCCTTCAAATCCAACCCTAAATGGAAATAGCAATGAATCAATTCAGGATCATCTAAGCGATTAAAGAAGTAACTTTTTACATTAAATTCATCCACAGTTTTTGGAATATTTTCTTCATCTCCACAAAACAGGAAATCAAGATCTTCATCAGTGATATCCTCTCGTGACAGATAATGGAAATTTGACGCATATTCAAAAGCACGATCAAGATTAAGGTTGTGTTTTTCGGCAAGATTGAACGCTGCCTCTCCCTGTATAAGATCACAATTGTATAAAGCGCAGAGATCTTGAAGCTTAATTATTTTTTCAAAAGCATCAGTTTTGATTCCAAACACAGAATCCATATCCATTTTCATTATCTTTTCCTTTGCTAGACTATCAATGTTATGTTCACTGAGATTACACCAATAATAAGGCATTTGTCTCGGCAGATTCTCTCTCTCATAAAATGCTTTCTTGGGGGGAAGGCCAAAAGTGTTTTTAAATGCTTTTCCAAACGAATTTTGATTGTCAAATCCTGATATATCCAGCAGTTCCTCTATGTTAAAGGTTTTTTGTTGGCGGAGAACGGAATAAGCATAATCCAGTTTTCGTGATTTGATATAAGGTATAAGTCCTTCACCGGTGAAGAACTGAAAAATGGCATTTAAATCTCTCTCGCTGCCATAGAACTCGATTTGTTTTGCACTGCTTCCCAAAATGGTCCTGGCATCTTTATACGGTTTTTCCATAACAGAGTCTTCGATACTATTAATTAAAGAATCAAAACGTTGTAATACAGACATTTGGCTCCTCCTTCTTATATTTTGATACTGGAAGCAATACACTTATTGATTATTGAAAAACAGTTTTTTCCTGAGTGCCGACTATCACTGGGTGTTGAAGGCATCACATATCTATACTTTTCGTGAAAAACCAATTTTGGATGTTTTTTACTAGATAAGTAGCGAAAACCCATTTTTTCCAACTCAGCTATTTCCGATGCTTTTGAAGGGATTTCATTTTTGAAAATCCGTTTCAATTTTTCCAGCATCTGGGTGGCTGTTCCAACCTTTGTATTTGCTTGAAGAAGAGAGTCAATAATATCTTTGGCTCTGGAATTCTCTGCACATTTCTTTTGAAGCTGCTCTAAAACTGAAATCAGAAAGTCATGTTGCTCGCCGGGATATAGATCTGAGATGCCAGTACATAAAAGGGTACTGTTTTGTAGTTGAATCTTTTTTTGCGTTAGGATATCAAGTTGATACTGAAGATAGTAGATTTGTTGCTTTAGATTTTTGATTTCATCTCTTTGATCTGTAATCATTACTTCACTATACATATTAGCATCTCCCTTCATGTGATAGCTATATTCTATAGTGAAGGGTGTAAAAAATATCGTCCATTTATGATCAAAAAAAGAATATTCAGAACTTTCAATGCAAAAAGGATGGATTTGGTTTGAGTATTCTAACTATGATAGAGCATATTATAGTTTGGTTTTTTGTTATGTTTGTGCATTGTGGATTTTTGGTTTATGATAATTTGCAGAGACAGCTGCATATTTTGAAGAAAGAGGAAACTATGGGTATTTTAACTAACTTCTTTTTTATTATTTTTTGAATTAGTCCAGAAAATGCCCCAAGAAGATTTCCCCTTTTTTCTGGATAGGTGAGATTCGGAATCATGGAGGAACAGGATCAAGATGAACATAGATGATGGACTATATCTCGGAGTAGATGGTTGCAGGGGCGGATGGATAGCCTGTATCCTGGATCACAGAGAGCTTCTCTTGAAACGATTTGACTCCTTGGAGGCGCTTGCTGACTGCTACCCGGAATTCGATGCTTTTCTGATCGACATGGCCATTGGACTTCGCAGCAGTGCAAATCAGCTCCGTCCGGATGACCTGGCGCGCAAGGAATTGGAATTTCGTGCCTCTACCATTTTTCCTGTGCCCTGCCGTCAGGCGGTTTATGAAGAATCCGAAGAGGAGCAGAAGCAGGCAAACATCCGGGTACTTGGGAAAAGCCTGGCAAAGCAGTCGATCAGTATCATCCCGAAGATTCGGGAGCTGGATGAATTCCTGGAGGAGCATCCGGAGTACAGGAACAGAATCCTGGAAAGTCATCCGGAACTTGCTTTTGCCAGGTTGCGCGGTAGGGTGGTGAGAACCAGGAAGAAGGAATTTACCGGTTTCATGGAGCGGCTAAATATCCTGGACAGATACCTTCCGGGCAAAACCTTAACTGGATTTAGGGAAAAGGCCAAAGAATTCAGTTGCAATCCGGATGATCTGCTGGATGCGGTCTGCCTTGCTGTGACTGCCGCCCTCAGTGCGCATGGTATGTGCGAAACAATTCCGGAGAATCCGGAGTTCGATGATAAAGGATTGTATATGAAGATGACGATTCCAAGAGCAGACATAGAAAAGCCTTGGGAGCCGCGTAAAGTGGCAGTCGTGACCGGCGGAGCGAGCGGAATCGGCAAATGCATTGCTGATGAATTCCGCAAGCAGGGTGTCAGGGTTTATGTGATCGACAAGGCTGAGGGAGATCATTACGTGGGTGATATCTCTGATAAGGCAGTCCTGGAGGATTTTGCAAAGACAGTGATCCGGGAGTGCGGCTGTATTGATTACCTGATCAATAATGCTCTGCCGCTGATGAAAGGCATTGACGAATGCAGTTACGAGGAGTTCCAGTACGCCCTGACGGTTGGAGTAACTGCACCTTTCTACCTGTCCAAGTTATTCGCACCTCATTTCCGCAAAGGTGCCTGTATAATCAATATCTCCTCCTCCCGTGACCGGATGAGCCAGCCTCAGACAGAGAGCTACACGGCGGCCAAGGGCGGAATCGCTGCACTGACACACGCCCTGGCGGTAAGTTTTTCCGGGAAGGTGCGGGTAAATTCCATCTCTCCGGGCTGGATCGATACAGCATACCGCGTATATGAGGGACCGGATGCACTGCAGCAGCCTGCCGGCCGTGTTGGGAATCCCATGGACATCGCCAATATGGTTCTGTTCCTTTGCTCTGATAAAGCAGGATTTATAACCGGAGAAAATATCTGTATTGATGGTGGAATGACGAAGTTGATGATCTACCACGATGATCACGGTTGGACCTATACGCCTGAAGGTTGAAGAAAAGAAATAACGTTTAGTCTACCTCATGTCTTATCTGCCATGGCAGCTCTACAGGTATTTATAAAATGATTGATATTACATTTGATTTCAGAACCGATTCAAAAGGCAGGGATCCCGATACTTACAGCCCTACCCTGAATGCATACCATAGAGCCCTTTGGAGCAAGGAACTTCCCAATGGTGAAGTCATGGATCTTCAATCGAAGGGTGCTCCTTTTGTACTATCCTGGAAAGACTTCTATTTCACCAGCGATACGATTATTGTAGAAATGCGTTCCCTGAAGAATCAGAGGATAATCGATCAGGCACGTGAGAAAGTTGAAGACTTTGAAGGAGTATATGAGCACCTTTTGTGTAGATCTTATAGCATAGGCAGTATGATTATTTTCCCGGTGCATGTAAACAGCATGAACCAGAGAAGAGGAATGAACATACTTATAGCAGACCGCTGGGATCTGACTCTTGAATGTATCCGCAGGTATTATGCCGGAGAGGAGAGTCCGCTTACCAAAGTGATCGAACAAGATAAGGCATTTTACGATCTGTTTCTAGACTTTAAGGGATATGTTGATTTTTTCTTTCTGCAGGACTGCGTGTCAGATGATTATTCTTCCGTGAATATTTGGATGGGAGACGCATTATTCAGAAAGAGCGGACTGCCTGAGACAGTGGAAGAGTATTTCAGATTTCTCCTTAAGCAACATATTTTCCTGGACAAGAGAAATCGAAGAATCCAGGAGTATTGCATAAAGAATGATATACTTTAATGGATGCTTATCCATGTCAGTCGGTCAAAGGGACGGTCCTTTTGTGTCTGTCCCCCTGTACACATCATGCTATTTGGATTGGAACATCGTGCCATTCATCTGGAAGGGCTGCGCTGGTGAAGCGGAAGATCCAGGCATCTGCTGCGACGAAGTTCTCTTACATTTAAGATGAACATGATAGGTTATATAAGGGAGAAAGTTATGTTGGTAAATAGATTGGTGGTTCAAAAATTGAAAAATGATGGATCGATAGTTCAGTAGTATACTCCTGAAAATAGTTTTTTTCGTTTTGATTTTAACTATGAGGGTGAAGATACTGCGAACAATTCCGATATTTTTCCTGTTGAGCCTTCTCCGTGTTTAAAGATGATAACTATACCGGTTGGAAGGGAAACTAAATATTTTTTGAATCATCATAATAATACTCTCTATTTCTCTGAGATATATGTTGTTCCTGAGGGAATGATGATAGCAGTCATTTTGCCTAATGGATATAAGCCCATATCAATGGGGTTTTCTGAATGTGCCCATATACCAAATGGAGCCCCTTTTTATACTGTTGAGTCACCAGGTTATATCTTTATTAATCATTTACCGGCAGAAGATATATTTGTTCTTTATTTTAATGTGGTTAGAAATGCGGCTTTCAAATTTTCGATTACAGCAATATTTGACGGTGAAAAAAAGGAGGAGTTTCTTTCAAATGAGTGCATGGATGAGTTTTATGATTATACTCTCCGTTATACAAAGATGGACGGAAAGACTATAACTCCGAAAGATTTGCAATCCTTTAATCAATGTTTTGCTAGAGGTGCAGATTTAAACCTCATTGCTGAGAGCATGAATAGGTTAATGGAAAAGGGGACTTCGAAAGATGAGAAAAAGTCTGCTGCTAAAAGAATATCAGAGAAGTTTTCGAATTCTATGAGTACTGGAGGTGATATAGCAACATTACTTGAGTATTATGCAAATCATAAGGAAGGGATTAATAGGGTTATTTCAGCTCTTTTGATGTGTTTGCAATTTGGATTTGGAAATTAATGAGACAGTTATAAATCCCCAGCAGGAGCTGGGAAGACTAAGAGATGTCAGATGTGATGCTTGCAGCAAAAAATCCTCTCTGCAAAACTTATATTGGTTTTACATACTTAGCAAAGACTTCAAGTATGTGGGTATCAGGAGTTTGAACCTCCTGGCAATGGAAACAGCAGAATCATCTAGGTTCCTGAATGCAAGCACAATCAGCATGTCTGAGGCGTTAGTCATGCTTCGCCTGTGACTGGCAAAACGAAAAGTATCGTTTGTTACATAACTGCAGTCAGGGTGCGTACACCGCCATCTGTGCTGGTTCAGAAGAAGGATCAGCTCATATCCTGAAGCACAGCATGCGAGATCTTGCGCCGCTTGATGTCGCGGGAATACATTTTAAACCCGCAGCATGGGCAGAAATGCGCCTCCAGCTTTGTCTACCGACCGTCCCCACTAAAGCCCCCTATTAAGTCACCCTACCAAAAACAGCCCCACTAAACTTTGGAGACCCATAATAATCCCCGAACAGCTAATTGCGTCGGGGACTATTCTCTTTATTATAATAAATACGAAAAAAATATTTTCCTATTTTATTATTTATACATGTGGATTTAGACATAATTGGAGAAATACGAAAAAAATTATTGCAAATATTATAGTTCTGTTATAATGTGATATATATGGAATATTAACTTGATTTGCTAAAAGCTAGGTGACGCTATGGAATTAACAAGTGTGAAAATTGAAGGATTTAGAAATATCGAAAGTGATCAGATTAGATTTGGGGATAATATTACATCTCTTGTTTCGGTTAATAGTTTTGGGAAATCCAATTTATTGGCGGCTATAGATTTTGCTATCGACTTTATTAATGCAAGTCCGAGACGCAAGAATCAACTGATGCAGCATACTTCTGGAATTCCACTCAATAGAAAGATTGATTCAAAAGATTTTTTGGCCGAGTTTGTTTTTCTGACAGATTTTGACGATAAGCAATGCTATGTAAAGTATGGCTTTTCTTTTACTTGGGTTAAAAATCAAGGGGGAAAGAAGATAAGTGGCGAGTGGCTTTCTATAAAAGAAGTAGGAAAATCTAAAAAATCAGAAAGGCTTATAAATCGAGCGGAAAAACCATTGTTTAAATCATCGCCAACAGGACGTTGTAGTAAGGTTGTTAATGTAAATGATAATGAACTGATTATCAATAAATTAATTGGTGTTGATAAATTATACTATCTTAATATTGTTGAGCAGATAAACCATATTAAAATACATGTTGACCGACATCTGGATGCATCAGATCTATATTCACAAAGAATCCGAATTATTGATCCATCAGATGCAGATGATCAGGAGACGTTTGATTTTCATGGGGTAACAGATATTCCACGCTTAGTATATAGACTGAAATCGAAAAATCCAGATTACTATGACATTTTAGTAGATACATTTATGCAGTTGTTCCCAAATATAATAAGTGTCACTTTGCATGAAATAGATACGGCGATTGATGATAGTCTTTTTCAAAAAGACATTCCTTTTACAATAGATAATAAGGTTTATTCTATATTTGTAACAGATAGAAATCTAAATCAGCCATTAGATTTTAAAACAATGTCGGATGGCGCAAAAAGAGTTTTTCTGATGTTGACTTTTACTATAATAGCAAATATTAAGAACTATCATTTGATAGCATTTGAAGAGCCAGAAAATTCAATTCATCCCAGTTTATTACAGAGCTATTTAAGTGTTCTTAGTCAACTTGTAGGAAACTGTAAAATAATCGTAACTAGCCATTCTCCATATATTCTCCAGTATGTGAACACTAGTGACATATATATTGGGAAGCCTAATGAAATGGGGCTTGCTTCTTTTGCAAAAATTGATGAAAAACGAGTCAATGCCTTGTTAAAGGATGCTACTGATAGTGGTGAATCTGTCGGCAATTATATCTTTGATCTTCTATCAGGCGGCGAAGATGATACTGACATTTTATTAAGCTACTTGGAGAAGTAAAAATGGCAAAGAAAAATCCAGCAGAAAAAAAGTTATTAGTCATCATTTTTATTGAAGGGGATACAGAAGAAGACTTCTATAAAAAACTTATACAGATAATACGTGAGAAACATGGTGGTGGATTATCTTGCAATATAGAGGTAAAAAATCTCAAGGGTATAGGTAACTATCAGGATAAAGCGAGGCGAAAATTCACTAAAAAAATTAAAATAGATTACCCTGAAGACCAATATAGATATTATATATTCTTGTGTTATGATACGGATGTTTTTGAATACGCACCAAAGCCCCCTGTTGACTGGAAAAAAGTGATAGATACACTGAAAAATCTGGGGGCAGAAGAAGTTAAAGAAGTCAAAGCTATTCGCTCAATAGAGGATTGGTTTCTGTACGATATTGAAGGGCTAAGAACATATCTAAGAATACCGAAAAAAAAGAAACTTCCTGAGTTTCGAGGTCAAAAAGGAATAGAACAACTTTTTAAAATTGCTAACAAAACATACATTAAAGGAAGAAAATGTGAAGGACTTGTCGAAAAATTAGATTTCAATAAGATATTACCGAAAATTAAGAATGAAATCTCTTCCTTATGCAAAGCATTAGGTGTAGATATTTAAAGTTACTTTAAGGAAATGAAAAGGGACGGTCCTTTTGTGTCTGTCCCCCTGTCTCATCGCAATAAACACAAGCTGCCAGCTGCCCCGGGAGTATCATGGAGCAGCTCTTGAGTGTCCTGTGGAAGGGATGGAGATGTCTTGATGCCATAATTATTTGACACTATTGGTTATTATGCCTATAATAAATTTGTTTATGAATAAAATTCCTGAATCACATTTATACCAATCCTGAAACTGGATTTACTATATACACCTATAACGACAAGGATATGTATTTGACATGAAGGAAGAGCAGCAAATCACGCGCATAGAAACGGACAGATAGATCGTTTTTATGCGCGCTTTTATTATTGTATTTCAGTTATTGATCATATATGGGACGTTTACTTATACAGAAGGAGCAGACAAATGGTAAGAGCAGAGTTGGTTTATAATCCATATCTTCTGGAAACGGAGGTGCTGTTTGATGGAAATCCTCCCCGAATTAACAGCCTGGTGGAAAAGTATAAGGGTGAAAAGCTGCAGACATGGATTGCTAAAGTCCCGTCTGTATTTTATGACGAAATGAACGGTTACTATTTCGAACTGTACTTTTCCGGAACAGAACTGGACTTTGAAGAACTCAAAAAATCTTTTGCACAGGCGGGAGTAGGAAAGGATCTGGTTCCTCTCTTTCATAAGGGAGAGCTGGCTGACAGGCGTCAGAAATTACTCTCGGTTGAAGACTTATTGAAATGGCTCGAGAATAATCCGAACAGAAAATTTGATTTCAACGAATTTCATGACACGCATAGGGATCTCTTTAACGAGATGTATCCCTATGTGGTGATTGGAGGTACGGTAAACCCTGACAGTCTTTTTGAAGGACTCAATATATCTGTCGACAATGTGGAATCTGTTGACGAACTGAGAAAAACAGATCTTCACAGCACGCCAATTCTGTTCTATTTGGATCGCAAATCATCTGCTTCATTACAATATAATCTCCTGTCGCTGATGAAGAGAAAAGATGTCAAGCAGGAACAGCTGTTTTTTATGATCAGCCCTGCAATCAGAACGCAAGTCACAAGAACCATCCAGGATCTCGGCGTCAAGGAGCCTCAGATTGTGACTGCTGCGAATGATGAAAAGATTTACAGGTATATAGAGCTTTTCCCGATCTCAGAATATATCTATGACGCTGTAAACGTGTTTCAGAAAGAGACTCGTGCACTCAGGGAAGTTCTGGAAGAAGAAAACCGTCAAAGTGAGATCATGAACAAAGATATTCATGAGAAGATCAAAGAGCTGGATGACACATTGAGCAGACTGAAAACAGCCTATGATTTGTTTGCCGGCAAAGAGAATCTGGATATTCCGCAGGAACTTGTCACAGCTAGATCCGGCCTTGTTGCAACTATCAATGAGTGGAAGAAAAGAAAAACGAAGATTACTAGAATAGATGAAGCGGCTGCCCTTGCTTATGAATTTGAGGCGGAAGTGAATCGCCTCTTTGAGAATTACAAACAGGATATCGAGCAGATTTATTCCAGGATAAGCGTTATGCTTCTCGGCCGTTGTGATTCCTGTTATAAAGATGCGAATTATAAAGAAGATTTTGTCACGGATGATGCCGTGCTTTCTCCGCTTTCTGAATATACTATTCCGGACATTGCGTCTGAACTGATGAAAATCAAAGAGGAACAGTATGTCACACCAAAAGAAGATTTTCTTGGAATTGGAAAACTCTTTAAAACAACACAGGAGAGCACTTCTCAGGAGCCGGTTTTGGAAACCACTTTCTACTGTGAAAACTGGCGTTCCTATGCTGTAGACATTGTGGATCCGATTGCAGAGCAGATGGTTCAGGAAGCATATGCGGGTTTACGTGAATATTATGAGCAGCTTTCTGCCTTATATATCAAACGAATTGAATCATTAATCCAGGAAGTCAGTTCGGAAAAAGAACAGGTGTCATTACAGCTGTCAGCGGATGAACGTTTGCTGCAGGCGGACAATGACTGGCATACTGCTTTCTGCGATAAGCTTCGCGCCATAGAGAGGGCTTGATCATGAATGAATTACAGACACAGACTACCGGAGAAGTGATTACTCAGGAAATGACAATGGAGAACCGTCTTGCAATTATCGAGGACGGTATCCGGAAAAAATATCTCACCAGACTTAGTGAAATGCAGATCGTTCCTGCAGCAAATCTGCTGCCCCTGGAGGAAGACCTGATTCAGAATATTCGACTTTACCACGTGACAGAGATGGTCTATGAGAAGGGTGAACCTGTAACGGATAAGTTTACAACGGTATTCAATACACTGTCCACTTATAATGCCATGGCGTTTATCATCATGGATTCCGATGGAAAGAAGACAGATTTTTACGTTGGAGTCCGAAACATGGAAGAGAACGATTCTTTAAAACGTTCCACCGTTACACTCGGTGATACATTAAAGAACACCCTGATCGGCCATTTCCCCGGGATGAAAATAGAGGGCAGGGACCGCATTGCAATTGCTGAGTTATCAAACAAGATTACCAGGCAGCAGAACGTTGCCTCTGTTAGTGTAGTCGGAAACAGCAAATCTACTGCAGAACGGACGAATGACCAGTTTGTCCAAGGCATCGAGAAACTTGCTCTGGCTATGAGCGGCAGACAGTATATCGGCATTATCCTGGCAGAAAACCAGTCTCCCCAAATGGTACAGATGCTGCGGAAGGAATACCAGGAACTCTATACCAAACTGTCACCTCTGCAGAAGGTACAATTCTCTGAAAGCATTTCTCAGACTGCTTCCCGGAGCAAATCCTTTGCTGAAATGGACGGCAAGCAGAGGGCAGCACTTGTGGGCGGAGTCCTGACTTCGTTGGCTGGTGTAATAGGCGGCGCGGTTGCCGGCAGTGCAGTTGGAGGAGTCGGCCTTGCCGGCGGTGCAATGGTCGGCGGACAGATTGCCGGCCAGCTGAGCGGTTTTCTCAATACGCTTGCCCCTACAGAACAGCAGAGTGAAGCCTACAGTTCTTCTACCTCTACCACAACCGAAAACAAAGCAATCACCGATATGTTGCAGCTGCTCGATGATTCCCTTAAGCGCACTAGGGAATTTGACAGCTACGGTATGTGGAATGTTGCGGCATATTTCCTGTCTGATGATATGTCAGCGGCAGAGATTGCGGCAAGCAATTACCGTTCTCTTATGAACGGCGAAAACTCCGGCAGGGAAGTCTCTGCAATCAATTCCTGGCGTAGTAATAATTCAGGAAATAATGGCAATTACTTTGATCTAACCATGCACCTTTCCAGGTTCCGGCATCCACAGTTCTTTTACGGCAATAATGGCGAATATAGCGTCCTGACAGATGCGACGACTACCATTACAGGTAAAGAACTTGGCATACATATGGAACTTCCCAGGGCAACCGTTTCCGGTCTGCCGGTCATTGAGCATGCGGAATTTGGAAAAGAAGTGACCACATACCATTTATTTAAAAAGGATGAAGGGAACCGTCCCGAAGACAGGATGACATTGGGCAGGGTATTTGATCTTGGACAGATTACAAATAAAATTGTCGAGCTGGATAACAAGAGCCTGAACATGCATACCTTCATTACCGGTTCAACAGGTTCTGGAAAGAGTAATACAGTATACCAGATGCTGGCGGAGCTTCATCAGGACAGGATTCCCTTCCTTGTGGTAGAACCTGCAAAAGGTGAATATAAAGATGTGTTTGGTCATTGGCCGGATGTGAATGTTTACTCCACAAATCCTAATGTGGCTGAATTGATTAATATCAATCCGTTTAAATTTCCTGAATCGATCCATGTTCTGGAGCATGTAGACGGCCTTGTGGAAATATTCAGCGTTTGCTGGCCGATGTATGATGCAATGCCTGCATTCTTTAAGGATGCGATATTAAGTTCTTATGAAGCGGTTGGATGGGATCTTGGTTCTTCTACTTTTGAGGAAGGAGAACCTGAATATCCTGATTTTGAAATTCTTGTCGATCAGCTGAATGAATTGATTGAGGGCTCGGATTATGCCTCAGATATTAAATCAAATTACCGCGGGGCGTTGATTACTCGTGTTAAATCGCTGACTGTAGGTTTAAACAAGTTCATTTTTACAGCAGAACAGACACCCTATTCAAAGCTGTTTGATGAGAACTGTATACTGGATATCAGCCGGATTAAATCAACAGAAACAAAAGCTCTGATTATGGGACTCATGGTTTATATCTTGAATGAATATCGTGTTGATCAAAAGACCGAGAATAACAACGGATTAAAGCATGTTACAGTATTGGAAGAAGCCCATAACCTTTTGAAAAACACAGCAGGAGGCGGAGAATCTGCTCTGATAGGTAAATCAGTCGAGATGTTGACGCAGACAATTGCAGAAATCCGTACTTATGGCGAAGGGTTTATCATTGTTGACCAGTCTCCTTCCTCTGTAGATATTGCTGCAATTAAGAATACCAATACAAAAGTCGTCCTTCGTACTCCAGAGGCAAATGATCGGGAAGCTGTTGGACGTTCTATTGGACTGACTCCTGACCAAGTCAACGAGATAGCAAAACTTCCCAGTGGTGTAGCGGCTGTGTATCAAAATGACTGGGTGGCACCGGTTCTTACCATGATTGATAAGGCGAAAGTGACTGAGAAACCTTATATACCGGAAAAAAGGACTACAATCCGTACTATCAGTTCTGCAAGGATCCTGATTCTCCATATGCTGATGCAGCCTTGGATTGGGAAAGGCAAGATTGCTGAGCAGGATCTTCGAGACTCTCTGAAAGTACTTACTGTTTCAAGACAAACCCGGAAACAGATTTCAGATTTGATTGATAATTATTCACTTTGCAATGGTTTGTTGACATGGAAGACAAAGGATTTGCCGATTCTCCAGAGTCTGGTTCAGGATATATTAGGCCTAAAGGATAAAGACTTTGAAAAAATAGAGAATTCTGAGACTTTGCGTAAACTTGTTGAGAGCAAATTAAAGAAGTGTACACAGAAAGAGATTAATGATATCTGCTATATTCTGGCTTCGAAAGAGTGAGGTGTGCCATGACAATAGATATGTTTGAATCTTTATCACTGGATAAGGCTTCGTTTGATCTCAAAGGAAGAATGACTGAGCTCAGAAGCGGTTTTAGTAATAGTCTGGAAGCAAAATATGATGCATACATGGACATGCCGGATAGTGTGGACGGCAATATTTCTCATTGGGCAGATGTTGATCTAAGTCTGATAGATGGAGCGGCATTAGGTGCATTGAGAACCACTTTCATGGATTCTGTTACACAGATGTATAACGGCATCGATTTGGCAAATGGAAAAACTGGTTTAGGTATTAAAGATATTAGCCAATGGAAAATACACAAGGATTATCAGTACCAGAATACAAAACAGCATGCGGGTTATGCGGCAGAAGTGATTGGAACAACGAAAGAGAACATGATTGCCAAACTCCAGGGCAGTGATTTGAAAACATATCGCGCCGATGATCGTCCCGATTTATTTAAAAGAAATGATCAATACGTTGATAAGATTCGCGTGGATGCTTCTGGTAATATTGTAGACAGGATTCAGGTAAAGTTTGTCGGAGATAGCGCTGAGAGCTGCCTTCAGAAAATGACATCCAGGAAATATGACAAATATTTCAATGATGGTCAAATAAATAAAATGGAAGTTCCCAAAGACTACTATGACGGAATGAAAAAGCTCATCCCTGAAAAGATAGAAGGACTCGAGAAGCAGTTGGCAAGAGTAACAGAAAAAGGTGATGTAGAAGCAATAAAGGCCAAAGAAGCACAAATTGAGCGTTTTAAAAAGATAGATCAGATGCTGGAAAAGAGCAGTGTAACATCGACAGAAGCAAAAGAAGCAGTTTTGCACCCTAAAAGATATGCCACTAAATTGTTTTTGAAAGACACTTTTGCGGAATGCAACAAGGCTGGATTGGAACAGGCAGCAATTGTAGCTTCAATTACCGCAGCAGTATCTACTGTCGATAATGTCACCAAGGTGATGGATGGTGAGATTACCGCCCAGGAGGCTTTTATCGATGTTGCAAAAGATACTGGAGCAGCAGGCGGCATTGCATACGGAACGGCTTTTATCAGTACAGCAGTTTCACACACTATGTCCGCTTCCAGTCAGCAGCTAATTCATTCACTTGGAAAAGCCGGAGTTCCGGCTGCAGTAATTTCTTTTGGAGTTCAATCATATGACTCAGTGATTGACTATGCAGAAGGCGTAATAGACGGAAAACAGCTGGCATATGATTTGGGTGAAAGTGCTGCTCAGGTCGGGGGAAGTATAGCAGGAGCTGCTGTTGCGGGAGCTGCTTTAGGCTCAGTAGTTCCCGGCGCAGGTACAGTAGTAGGATTCGGTGTTGGAATGGTCGGAGGCATGGTTGGCTGTGCTGTGGCGTCCGAAGCGTATGCATCTGCTGTGGAATTTGGAGGTGAACATGCGGATGTCCTTGCTGAAAAAGCCCAGGAGATGGCAAGTCGAACAGTTGATATTGCCAGGGAAGTGGTCCCGGACAAAGTAGGAAATGTCGTGACTTCGCTGAATGAGTATGCAACGGCAAATAATTTGCCGTTTAGAGTGTAGGGAAGCCTTCTGTGAGCCGTTTTGCATGAGACTCAGCTCTGAGGCAGAATGTTCCGTTAAGGCTTATTTGCACTGGCTTGTTCTCCATAAACCGGAAAACTTTGCAAATGGACGTGCAATGAGGAACTTATTTGAATCGTCGATTGCAAGCCAGGCAAACAGGCTTGCTGATCTCACAGACATTTCAGATGAGGAATTGAATGAGCTTGCCGTAGAAGATCTTCCTGAATGGGTTAGGGACGGTCCTTTTGTTTCTGTCCCCCTGTACACATCATGAAATTTGGATCGGAACAGCACGTCATTCACCTGGAATACTTGCTCTGATGATGAGGAAGATTCGGGCATCTGCTGCGACGAAGCTCTCTTACACTGAAGATGAACATGATTGAAGAACTATTCAGCTATGTTAAAAAGAAATACGGGGTAGAGCCGGATTATCCCTTTTCCACAGCACCCGACTACCCTGTTCTTCGCCATGAAGACAACCGCAAGTGGTTTGCGATCATCATGGATGTGCCCGGGGATAAGCTGGGCCTGGAGGATACAGACCGGGTCGATGTCATCAACGTGAAAATGGGCGATCCCATGCTTGCAGATATGCTCATACAGCAGCCCGGATATTTTCGCGGCTACCACATCAGTCGGGGAAACTGGATCTCCATCCTGCTTGACGGAACGGTTGCCCTCGAAGAAATCTGCAGGTGGATTGACGAAAGCTATGCAGTCACCGCCTCCAAAGAGAAGAAACAGAAGATCCGTCCGCCCAAAGAATGGATCATACCTGCAAATCCCAAATATTACGACATTGAGCACGCCTTTGACGGGACAAAGGAGATCAACTGGAAACAGGGCAGAGGAATCAGGCCAGGTGATACGGTATTTATGTATGCAGCAGCTCCCGTTTCCGCCATCCTTTATAAATGCAGGGTCACAGAGACGGATATTCCGTGTGATTACAGACGAGGGGTTCTGACAATAACTGCCCTCATGAAAATACGGCTGCTGAAACGTTATAAACCATCCAGCTTTACTTTTGAGAAGCTCAAGGATGAATACGGCATTTTTGCAGTCCGCGGTCCCCGCGGCATCCCGAATTCATTGAGCCAGGCATTAAAAAAGTAAAAAATTTGATCAATGGCCAACTGGAGAAAGCAAAGCTGTTGTAATTGCGAAGGAGTTATCCGGCAAAATGACGATCAAGGAATCTTTCATATTATAGAAGCGCCAGGAGACTGATCAATGCACAGAAAAAAGCTTTTGGGATTATTTTTTTTCATTATATGTCTGGCAGCTGCCATCAATGCATGTGCCGCTGCCAATACCCCTGCCGGTGCGGAAAATGCTTCTGAAATCGCTTCAGCCATGGCAGAAAATGTTTCTGCCGGGGCGTCTGCCGCATCAGAGAATGTTTTTGTCGGGGCGTCTGCTGCATCAGAGAATGCCTCTGGCGGGGCGCCTGCCGCATCAGAGAATGCCCCTGTAGAGACGAAGATGATCCGTATTATCGGGACCAGTGACCTTCACGGCAAATTTGTTCCGTGGGATTATGCCCTGAACCAGGAAAGCCTTTCCGGCAGTTTGGCACAGCTTTCCACGGCTATTCAGGAATATCGCACGGAGAACACCCTGCTTATGGACGCCGGTGATACCATTCAGGATAATTCAGCAGAGATTTTTCTCTCCGGTGATGACGTTCATCCGATGGTCCAGGCTATTAACGCCTTAAACTATGATGTCTGGGTCACGGGAAACCATGATTACAACTATGGCATGGAGATCACGAAGAAGACGATTGCAGACCTGGACTGCAAGGTTCTCACCGGCAATGTCTATGATAAAAAAGGGGAGCGCATTGCAGACGGCTGTACTGTTCTGACGGTGGACGGAGTCCGGGTCGCCGTGATCGGAATGGTGACTCCGAATATTGCCCGATGGGATGCCGCCAACCTGCAGGGCTGCAAAGTGACCGACCCTTTGGAGGAGACAAGGGCGATTATTGATGAGATTCAGGGAAGCTATGATGTGCTGGTCGGTGTTTTTCATATGGGTATCGACAATGAATATGAGGTGCCGGATTCCGGTGTTGCTGACATTCTAAAGCAGTGCCCGGAATTTGACGTAATGATATCCGCCCATACACACAAAAGGATTGCCGGCCAGGACATCCATGGCACTCTGGTCGTCCAGAACAAGGATATGGGACAGACCATGTCTGTCATAGACCTGATACTGGAAAAAGACGTAGATGGCTGGAAGTTGACAGATAAGAGCTCCGGGTGCATCGATATCGCGGCTTACCAGCCGGATCCTGTGATCATGGATTTACTGGAAAAATATGATACACAGGCTAAAATAGATGCAGAGACGGTGATCGGGAAACTGGAAGGCGGTCCTCTGGTGCCGGGGAACGGAAACGATGGAAATGCTGCAGATACTGCTGTGCCGGAAAACGTGAGCAGTACAATTCCCGTGGCCAGGATTCGGGACACCCCGCTGATGGATCTGGTAAACCGTGTCCAGATGTATTACGCAGATGCAGCTGTCTCTGCGGCGCCCTTGTCTTTTGCGGAGGCCAACCTGTATCCGGGAAACATCCGCAAATGTGATGTGTCTATGATCTACAAGTTTAACAACACACTTTACAAGGTTCACATGAACGGCGGACAGCTGAAGAAATACATGGAAAGATCCGCGGTATTTTTTAACACTTTTCATCCCGGGGATTCGGTGATCTCCATTAACTCCGATATGCCCGACTATCTCTATCATATGTTCGAGGGCGTGAATTATGAGATCAACATTTCCAGAGAACCCGGAAACCGGGTCGAAAACCTGACCTGGCCGGACGGGACCCCGGTACAGGAAGACGATGAATTTGACCTGGCGATCAACAACTACAGCGCTGTTTCCGAGCTGCTCGCGCCGGGTGTCATCTATGAGGAAGGTGAGCTGCCGGGACTTGTGGATATTGACATTCGCGGTGACATTGGAGGCCTGCGTGAGCTGATCCGCGATTACATTGTAAATGTGAAGGGCGGTACGATCAAACCAGAGGTCAACGAAAACTGGAGGATCACGGGAATCGGCAAAGTCAATGTGAGGCACTGATAAGGGGACGGTCCTTTTGTGTCTGTCCCCCTGACTCGTG
>Ga0310695_10004522_pt1 | contig 25475 bp, 15 predicted proteins | sample RumenRJG_04DNA_FD_203882 | JGI IMG/M metagenome (GOLD analysis project Ga0310695, IMG submission 203882) | Bovine rumen microbial communities from Lethbridge, Alberta, Canada - RJG_04 (v2) (version 2) | ecosystem: Host-associated > Mammals > Digestive system > Stomach > Rumen | place: Canada...
CGGCTACTTCACGGAGCCGACGGGCGGCGTGAAGGTCTATGACGAAAACTACGAATTCGCGCTTGCCGACACCTCCATTCTGACGGACGAGAACATTGCCCTCTACGCCCAGTGGAAGCCTGTCGCCCGCAAGCTCGAAGGCGGCATCACGCGCCTCGTCTATCGCGGCGTCCTGACCAACTTCGGCGATTGGTCGAGCGGTCTCAAGAAGACCATGCACGTCAAGGTCTATGATTCCGCGTCGGCGACGACGCCGCTCTGGGCTGGCGATGCTGCAGACGTGCCGATCAACCCCGACGGCTCGTTCGAGGCGGTGTTCGGCAACGACGACCTCGCGCTCGCCTTCGCGTCCAACGACGTCACGCACGTGGAGCTGACGGTGGGCGATTCGCTTTCGCCGCTTGCGCCGCGCCGCGCGTTCGCCTCCGTCGCGAGCGTGAACCGCGCTCTCATTGCGGAAGGGGCGGCGAGCGACATCAAGGTCGGGACGCTCGGCGCGAAATCCTTCCTCGTGGAGAAGGTCTCCACCGGGTCGCTCGAAGCGTCCGGGACGGTTCGCGTCGAAGGAAGCGTCTCCGTCGAAGTGAAGCCGTTCGACATCGAGCGCGGACGCGAGACGACGATCTGGCGCGGCGCGGGCGTGACGGCGTGGGGCAACTCCTCGCGCGTGGCGACGAAGAACGACGTCGTGGCCGGGCAGCTCCTCTGGACATCGGACCGCGAGGGCGTGGCGGTGATCCACTGCTCGGGTCCGACGCGCTCGACGCTGCGCATCCCCGCGACGATCCAGTTCGTCCGCCCAGGCGACGAAGTCCGCGCCCCGACGTATGACAGCGGCGAAGTCGGCGTCACGGTTTGGGAGTATAAGAAGTGATTCAGAGGAGGAAACGACTTATGAAACAGACAGAGACTTCTTTCGTCCGTTCCGTGCGGTCGCGCAGGAGCGCGACCCTCCCGGCACTCGTCGTCGCGGCGCTGAGCGCAGCCGCAGCGATGGCGGACAGCGCGACGGACAGCGCGATCCGCATGGAGGAGACGGGCATCGCCGTCTTCGGCCACGCGGACTTCGAGGCTCCCACGGCGGCGTATCCGACGGCGGCGTCGGGCACGATTGCCGACGGGGCGAACTCGTCCGCGAGCGCGACCTCTTCGTCCATGACGTGGTCGCTCTCGGCGTGGTCGGTCGGCCGCACGATCTCCGAGCAGCCGCCCGACGCGAAGGTGGGCGAGTTCCTCACCCGCTTCCCGCGCGAGGCGTCCGAGATCGACTGGGATGCGACGTTCGCGGCGATCCGCGCGTCGCAGGCGGCTTCGGACGGCTACGTCCAGATCATCGGCGGCACGACGAACCTCAACGAGACGCTCCTCGTCACCCGCTCCGGTGCGATGGAGATCCCGTTCGTTCTCACCAACGGCGAGAGGGTCAGCAGCCTCTACACCTTCTCCGCCGCGACTTCGACGCGTCCCTACCGCCTCTTTGCGACGCGCCGCGACGAGGGCAACAGCGCGCCGTTCGTCGACCTTTCGGGCTGCTTCGTCCGCTTCTTCGGCGACCCGGCGGTCATCACGCCGCGCTACCAGGTGACGGGCTCCGGCGGCGCCGCCACCTCGAACGTCGTCTGGGGCATCGACTACGACCCCGCCACGTCGCACATGCTCACGGCGCGCTACATCGTCGACGAGGCGAGCGGCGCGATCGACTGCCCCAAGGGCCAGTTCGTCCTGGCCTACTACGACACGGAGACGAAGGAGCACCTCGTCGCCTCCATCGTCGTCGAGATCACGCCGCCGGCCGTGAACACGCTCCAGGCGACGGTCGGCTCCGAGCTCCGGCCCGTGGGGGGCGGCTGGAACGTCGCCGGCCTGCAGGGCGTCGTCAACGGCGGCGCCGAATCGGACCAGAACGATCCCTACGCGCCGTATGTCGAGCGGTTCGCCGCGCCGACCGGACAGGAACTTTCGAACAAGTACCACGGCAAGATCTACGCGATCGCGCCGACCGACAAGACGACGAGCGGCGCCATGAACATGGCGATGCCGTGGAAGGCCGACATCTACTGGAAGACGGCCGACCCGATGGGCGTGATGTGGACGTTCGAGAACGACTGGTACCTCATCTCCTGGCCGGCCGACACCTACCGGCTCGTCATCGCCGACGACCCCTCGAAGCCCGGCCTCAAGTGGGCGATCCCGACGAACTACACCGCGCAGGTGCTCGGCTACAAGGCGCCCGATTCGCTGGTCGTGAAAATGGACTCCTCGTCCGGCGAGGTGACCGTGGGCGGCGAAGGCAAGTTCCTCTTGAAGATCATGACGGCGGAGCAGGACGTGCCGTGGTATCTTCCGATGAAGTCGTGCAACCGCACCAACCCCGATGTCCTCGCCTCCAGCAACGCCGGGGCGATCGTCGCGGACTGGCCGATCGGCTTCGAGGCGACGATGTTCACGGACGCCGGGGCCGGCACGGCCGAGGGCGCGGCACGGCTCATGGACGCCTCGCTTCCCGGCTACATCTACCAGGCCGCCTCGGCGGGGCGGAACTGGAACCCGCGCCTCTACCACGAACCGTCTCCGGACGGGGTCGGCGACCTGAGCGACGACGTGATGGACGCCGCCGGCGGCGCGGGCGGCTCGTCCACCGACGACGACCCCTTCGAGAACCTCGAATCGGCGATCTACGGCGTCAACGAAAGCCTGAACCCCGTCGAGGTGTGGTGGCGCGGCACGATCCGGCTTGAAGGCATGGAGGCGCCGATCACCTATCCCGGCCTCGTCGAGCGCTACCGCTTCACCTGGGAGGAGACGCTCCGCAGCGGTCTGCTCCCCGACATCGTGCTTTCCTCCAAGCTCGGTTCGGCGGACCCGACGATGACGGCCTTCGGCGGCCGTTCGCTCCTGTTCTTCGCGAAGGACGCCTACGCCAGCATGAGAAGCTCCGTGCCGCTCATCGGCGTCACGAATGTCGTCGGTTTCCAGGTCTATTCCTCCGACTACGCGCTTGACATGGCGACCGGCCGCGTCGCGACGGTTACGTTGGAAGGCTCCACGTTCGCCATCTCCCTCACGGAGACCACCGGCACGAACTTCGTGTTCACGAGCGAACTCAACGGCGTTCCGCAGGATACGGTCTCGATCGTGCGCGACGGCTGGTCGGAAGTCGGCTTTGTGCTGCCCGCCTGGTGGTCCGGCAAGAAGGCGACGCTCTCCCTCGGCGCGGCCGGCGGGGTGCGCTCCGCGAGCGGCTTCGAGCTCGACGACTTCGCGATCTGGTGCCAGGACGCGGCCGGGAACACGGATGACGCCGTCCGCTTCCTCTTCGCCGAAACAGACCTCGAACCCACGCCCGGCGACAACGCCGAGCGCACCGCGGCGGACGGCTCCGGCCACGGCTACCAGCTCGTCACGCACGGCTTCTCCGTGGCGGGACGCGGCAGCCCGCGTCCGTTCGACGGCACCCTCGGCTCCGCCGCGGGCGTGGCGCCGGCCATCTACTACCAGAACGACCGCGACGGCATCGGCTGGAACCCGAACGAGGAGCATGCGTTCCTCCAGCTGAACGGCAACTACGTCGTCTGGGCGATGCGCAACGACCTCAACGTCGCCGACTCCTCCGAGCCAATCGTCCTCGTGCAGTTCGAGAAGAACGGCAAGGGCGCGATGCAGGCGTACCGCGTCGTCACGACGTCCCCCGCCTATCCCGACTTCAGCAACACGGTCGTGGCCGGCAGCCGCATGATTCCCCCGGGCCCGGTCGGCGCGCGCGAAGGATCCGAGACGACCTACAACGCCTATTCGTCGCTCTACGCGTTCGACGACGCCAACGTCGTCTATGTGGACCGCAAGGGCGCGGCATGGGCGAGGCGCGACGGATCGGCGATGGCCCTCTACGCCTATCCGATGGCGGACGGCTTCTACTGCCCGTCGCTCGGCGACAACCAGCTCGAGGTCAACACCGCCGTCGGCTGGATGAACTGCGTCGATATCCCAAACCCGTCGGCCGAGAATCTCAAGAACGTCGAGACGGCCATTCCGTGGAACTGGTTCTCCGTCTGGCCGGCGACGAACGGCGTGCCGACGATGAAGGTCGCGCAGGTCCTCACGAAGGCGACGCAGGGCCTTCCCGAAGTCTGGAACGCCGCCTCGATGGCGATCGCGTATCCGAATCCCGCCGCGTCGGCCGACACGAACGCCGCCACCGTGGTCGATCTCATCGACCCGACCGTCGCGCAGTGCGCGCCGCTCTCGATCGACGGCGACTTCACCGGCGAATACGGCTTCACGCTCGGCTCGTCCGGAACGTGCTTCCTCCGCAAGGGCAAATACTACTTCACGGGCCTGCCGCCGTCGATCTCCGACCGCTTCTACATCGACACGAACGCGGACGTCTCGCGGAGGATGAACCTGATCGGCCAGCTCGTCGAAAAGGAGTCCGGCGGATCCTACCTCGAGCTCAACGTCCTCACCGACGCCGAGCGCGAGGCGCTGAAGGACATCTGCCCCATCACGTCCGACAAGAAGGCCGAGTGGGACGCGGCCGTCGACCAGCTCGCGACGTCGGCCGTCGTCCCCTCCGTGCGCGCGTCAACCGAGCCGTACACGGTCAAGTGCAAGAGCTACTTCAACTACATCTTCCCCTCCGAGAAGGCGAAAGACAAATGGATCAAGCTCACCGAGACGAACTCCGTCCCGGTGCTGGATGGCGACGGCACCCACTTCGCCGTCACGAGCACGAACGGCGCCCTCTACGTGGACGCGCTCACGACGCCGGTCGCGAAAATGGTGATCACGAGCAACGAGTGGAAGCGCCTGCACCAGCCCACGAAGCAGGCGGCGGCCAAGATGTACTACGACATGTCCGGCATGTCCGCCATCCTCGGCGACTGGGAGGACGAGCGCGACTACGCCATTGCCGGGAACAAGATCCCCTGGATCGACGCCCAGTACGTGCAGGGATACTTCGAGTGGGAGTCGGTCGAATCCGTGCCATCGACCATCTACTCCCCGCAGGACCGCTACGCGCTCGTCGCCAACGGCTCCGGCGCCGGCTGGGTCACGCTCATCGAGAACGACAACCCGGACTCCTCGGTCGTGAACCCCGGACTCCCCGTCTCGATGCACGTCATCCGCGTCGAGCCGAAACTCTACCTCGACGGCATCGCGGTCCTGACAGACCCGCTCAACAAGCTTTCCGAAAAGTTGACGCTCCTCTACCGCACGCCGCTCGGCGAAGCCGCGAACGACTACGAGTTCGAGTGGAAGTACGCGACGCCAAACGCCGACGGGACGCTTGAGACCGACAAGCTGTCGGCCGCGTGGAACAACCGGACGGCGCCTTCCGTAATAGCGGGATACACGTCGCTGCAGCTCGGCGAGACGACATCCGTGCAGGACTTCGTGAACACCTACTACTCCCTGCGCTACCGCGCCAAGGAGGGGACGCTCGCCTACGACACCGTCGGCCCCGACTGGTCCGGCTGGACCGACGAGCAGCTCGCCGAGGGCTGGGTGCAGCGCGTCCTCAATTCCGTCACGCCGTTCGCGCAGCGCGTCGAGGACTTCTACGACAACCCGAGCGACATCGCCTTCACGATGCTCGAGCAGATCGGCGGCCCCTACCAGGGCGACGTCGCGCTCAACAACGACAACCTCAAGGAGGTCGGCCTCCTCGAGCTCTACCAGACGATCTTCAACAAGGCCGAGTCCATCCTCGTCGCGTCGGGCGGCGAGAACATCGACCTCTCGAAACAGCTCATCCTGGCGACGACGCGCATGGGCGAGTTCTACTCGCTCCTCGGCGCCGAGGCGTATTCGGACGCGAAGAACCCGCTCATCGGATCGTGGACCGGAGAGCCGACCGCCGCCGGCGTCTTCTGCTTCGCCAACCAGGTCCCGACGCTCCTCGACGAGGAACTCGCGCTCCTCCGCGGCCGCACGTCGGCGACGCAGTTCCCGAAGCTCACGGCGGCTCCCTACTTCAACCGCCTGCTCTGGAACTTCTCCAAGGGCATGACCGAAGGCGAAGTCGCCTACGTCAACAACTACGGCATCCGCGCGCGGGACGGCGTGATGGACGTCAACTGCGCCGCCGCGCAGTATCCGCAGGGCCACGGCGACGCCTGGGGCCACTACCTCTCGGCGCTGACCGGCTACTACCGGCTCCTCAGGAACCCCTACGTCGATTGGACCGCGTCCATGACCGAGATGCTCATGGACCAGACGACGATCAACGTCGATTACCAGGACGAGGCCAAGTTCGCCGATGCAGCCGTGAAGCTCGCCCAGGTGGGACTCGACGCGATGTCCCTCACCGCCCGCAAGGCGTACAAGGAGAACGGCGGCGACCTCCGGAGCGGCTACTTCGACGCCGACAAGAAGGAGGCCTTCGGCTACGGCGAGTGGGCGACGCGCACCGGCATGGGCGCGGCCTACAACTGGATGGTCGCCAACGCCATCACGCCGACGACCAACGAGGCGGCGCAGGCCTTCGTCGACCTGGGCCTCAAGCGCATCGACCGCGAGCAGAACGGCGCCCAGATGAAGGCGCTCTGCCGCACGGTCGAGACGCTCCAGACGACGCTCGGCGGCTTCGATGGCGGCCTCAACCCGCTCGGGCTTTCCGAGAACGCGATTCCGTTCGACATCGACCCCGACGCGCTCGCAGAGAAGAACTCCCACTTCGAGCAGATCCTCGGGCGCGCCGAGAAGGCGCTCGCCAACTGCAAGACCGTCCTCGACTGGGCGAACTTCTACGGCAGCCGCCTCGCGCAGCTCCAGGAGAACGAGACCACGGCGATCGACAACGCGGCCGGGCAGGAGCTCGCCTACCAGAACCAGCTCATCTCCATCTACGGCACGCCGTTCGCGGGCGACATCGGGCCGGGCGGCACCTATCCGCAGGGCTACGACGGACCGGACCTCTACAACTACAACTACATGGACCTGTCCGTCTTCGGCCTCGAAGGCGGGCTCCAGACGGTCTTCACCAACTCCTACCCGCTCTACGAGGCCGGACTCTCCGGCTACTGGAAGATGAAGATGCAGACGGGCTACGAGACGGACGAGGAAATGGCGGTCACCGTCAACTACATCGTCAACGACGGCGGCATCCGCATGAAACCCGCCACCGTCACCGGCGTGCGCGCGACGGAAGGCACGATCCAGGCCGCCTACCGCGACTACATCAGCGCCTACCAGAGGCTCCAGGCCGCGATGTCCGACTACGAAGTCAAGGTCGTGATCCTGCAGGAGACGTTCAAGGCGACCGTCGAGGCGAGGGTCCGCCTTGCGGCGACGATGGGCATCATGGGGGTCTCCATGGGCTACAAGTACAGCGGCATCCGGGAGCACATCGAGCACTACGTCGACCTGCTGGACACGGATTTCAACTTCCTGCTCATGGCCAACGAGGACCAGCTGGCGGCGGTCCCCCACGTCTTCGGCGCGGGCATGACGGCCATCACCGACCCGAGTTCGATCGCGCAGACGGCCAAGCTGCCCGCGCTCATGTCCGAGGCGACCGTGACCTACTCGCAACTGCGCGCGGCGAAGGAAATCGCCTACAATGCCAGGAGGGTCGGCGAAGCCATCGACGGCATCAGCGACATGATGGGACAGGCGTGGGACCTGGCGGACACCATGCGCGAGACGAAGATGAACCTGGAGACCGCGGCCAACGACATCAACGAGGCGGCCTCGGCGATCCAGGGGGCGCTCGCGGATCTCACCAGCGCGGAGACGGTCTACCGCGCCGAAATCTACCGCGGCCAGATGCTCCAGGAGGAGCGCGAACTGTGGCGCCAGCAGGTCTCCAACCGCGCCACGCAGCAGCGCTACCTCGACATGTTCAACCGCATCCAGCGCAACAACGCCCTCGTCAAGTACTCGACGGCGTTCGACACCGCCCAGCGCTACGTCTTCGAGCTCGCGAAGGTGTACGACTACGAGACGGGCCTCCTCTCCTCCGACGCGCAGAGCGGCAAGCAGTTCCTCGCGGACATCATCGCCACGCGCTCGCTCGGCAGCGAAGGGCTCGCCACCTCCTCCGGCACGACAGACGGCGGCCTCTGGGACGTCGTCACGCGCATGAAGGCCAACTGGGACGTCCTCAAGGGCCGCCTCGGCGTCAACAATCCGGACAAGCCCGAGAAGTGGTTCTCGTTGCGCTACGAGCTCTTCCGCATCAAGCCCGACGCCTCCGGCGACGAGGCGTGGCGGCGCGAACTGCGCAAATACTGGGTGGACGACATCTTCGCGGAGTCCGACTTCGTGCGCCACTGCCAGCCGCTGCAGGGCGAGAACCCGACCGCGACGAAGGAGCCGGGCCTCGTCATCCCGTTCCCGACCTCGATCAACAACGCGGAGAACTTCTTCGGCAAGACCCTGCAGGGCGGCGAATCGCAGTTCTCGAGCGCCGACTACGCCACCAAGATCGCCGCCGTCGGCGTCGATTTCGTCGGCTACGACAGGCTCACGACCCAGACGACGTCCGGCCTCGCGACCGAACCGAACATCTACCTCGTCCCGATCGGCACCGACTACATGCGCGCTCCGGCGGGCATGACGAGGAAGGTGCTCGGCTGGACCGTGGTCGATCAGGTGATGCCGCTCCCGTACACCATCGGCTCGGCGCAGCTCGACGACGAAGCGTGGATCGCGACGATGAGCGGCCTCGACGGCACGAGCGATTCCGCCGCGACCATCCGGCGCCACTCGACCCTGCGCGCCGGCAGCGACTTCACCTCGACCCGCCTCGTCGGCCGCTCGGTGTGGAACGACAAGTGGATGCTCGTCATCCCCGCCTCCTCGCTCAACGCCGACCGGGACCGCGCCCTCGAAACCTTCATCAACGGCGTCGGCGACATCAAGCTTGGCATCAAGGCGTATTCGAGGCAAGGAAACTAGTTCGCGGCCTTGCAGGGCGTGGGGGGGTCTCCGCCCCGCCACGCCCGCAGCGGCCTTGTGGCCCGCGCTCCGCGCGGGCGCGAAACACGGAAATCACGGATCAAACGACTCGAGACATGGCAAAACAAAAAGAACCTTTGCGTTCTTGGCGTCGTCTTTGCGTCCTTTGCGTTTTGGCGTCGGCGCTCCCGGCCAGAGCGGAGAACGCCTACACCAACCACGCGGGGAATGTCGTCTCGGGCGTTGTCGTCGCGCTGGACGCGCGAACGACGACGATTTCGAACGAGGTCGAAGTCGCGGCGCTGCCGCTCTCGATCTTCCCCACGAACGAACAGCGGCGCATCGCGGCGGACTTCGTCCTGGGCGCGGGCGGCGCCGGCCAAATCGAATTGTTGCGCGTACCGGTCGAGGTGAAGCGGGCGGTCTCCGGAGCGCAGAAGGCGATCGCGCGTTCGCGCAAGCGCGCGGAGAAGGGCCTTTGCACGCAGGAGGAGAGCGACGCCTTCTGCGCCCAGTCCGCGGCCGCGCTCAGAAGCTACCTGGACAAGCAGGTGGAATCCGGTGTAATCACCCCGGCCGAGCGAAAGGCCCTCGGGCATTGACCAAGGCGGCGCAACTTTTCAACCTTTCAACCTTTCAACCATTCAATCCTTCAACAGGAGAACAAACCATGCCCCTCGAAGTCAACAGCCAGAATCTTCTCCAGAACGCGCAGTTCCAGCAGTTCTTGCAATTCGCCGAGACCGCGATCGCGGCAGGCAAGCAGAAGGCGATCGCCCGCGTCGAAACGTCGGAAGTCGGCGGGATCGCCAACCGCACCATCAAGCCCGGGAAGGGCGACTGGGTCGGCATCGGGGTGGGGCGTCTCAGCAGCCTGAAAAAGGCCAACAACACCACCCGCGACGCCTTCCGGCAGGCGGTCGCCGACATGTTCGGCGGAGAAAACCACATCCCCGACAGCGTGAAGGATGCCATGAAGCTGAAGGACTACGGCAAGGGCAAGCCCCTCACCGCGCGGCGAATCATGGCGGTCAAGGAGGCAATCGTCCAGGCGCTGGAAACGAGCGCGGGAAAGGAACTCTCGCCGAAGGATGCGAACAGGGCCTTGACCAATGCGTTTTTGGGCGACGAGCCGATTTCGCAGTCCGGAATGCCCTTGGAATTCGCCGTGGCAATGCGGAAAATGATCAATGGTCTCCATGAGCGGTATTTCGGCGGCCCGCCCGCCCAGGAGCCGACTCTGCGGGACTTCGTTGGCCGCTTTTTCATGACGACGATCGAAAGCATGCGTGTCGCCGCCAACAAGGCGGACCGCCGCATTACCTTGGATGAACTGATGGCTGCGGCCAAGCCAATCTACGAGAGCTACGCCGTGGAGAAGATGCTCGCCGATGCCATGCCGGACATCCTCGGGGAGATGGGAATGGAAGACTCCAAGGAGTTTCTGAATGTCCACTCGTTCATCAAGCGCAATCCGGACGTACTCAAGGAATTGATCAACTGCAAATCGCGCGACGAGGTCAAAGCCTGCATCGAGCGCAACAAGGACGCGCTGAAAGCGAACATGCAGCTTGTCGCGGAAACCAGGACATTCAAGGAACAGTATTTCTCCATGGTTGACGACTCCCTCGAGAAGGCCGTTGGAATGAAGTGGGGGATCGCGGACAGGGAAAAATCGACGATCAATTTCAAGAACCATCTGTTCCTGACTTCGATTCTCAATAACGAGTGCGAAGACGAGAAGCGACCGGGCTTCAACTTGGCCGATGAATTCAAAAAACGGGTGGACAAGTTGGTGGCGGATTACGCGGAACGTTTCCAAGAGGCGGAACAGTGCGCCAGGAATGGCGAAATCTCCGACGACCTTGCCAAGCACTGGAAGGAAGAGACGCTGACGTTCGCGAATCCGAAAACGTTCTTTCCCGGGAAAATCGTGGCCGCGGCGAAAAATCTCGACGGCCAGGAGCTGCTCAGGGCGCTCGATCCGTCCAACGACTCCGCGACAGCTCTCAAGGCCGTCTCGGACTTTGCCAGGAAGCTCGAAGCCGAGGGCGTAAAAATCGTCGGCGGGGAAAAAGAATGGCAGGATGCGGGCGTTGATGGGCGCGAACCGATCAAGCAACGTGTGATAGAAGTCCTTGTCGAAAAGAATCCGGGTCTCAAGGACGCGCTCCTGTCTCGCCGTTCGGAGCTGCGGTCCTGTTATCGCCAGCTGGTTCCCGAAAAGAAGGATCAGGCGGGATACAACTTGGCCGAGCTCCTTTTCGAGCGCAACAATTTCGAATATCTCGGCTTTCCGCATGAGGATTTCAAGGTCGATAAGTAAGGATTCAACAGCGTTAAGGAGAAAAAGCAATGGAACTGAAGGAACTGATGTCCGCTTTTGCGGAAACACTTGGAATCGAGGGGATCGAAGTCAAGGACGGCGTCTGCTCCATGACGATCGACGATATCCCGATGGAATTCACGGAATCGCCGGGCGGAGAGGCCGTGGTGGGGGCCGCCGTCATCGGCGAACCGCCGCCGGACAAGCGCGAAGCCTTCTACGAGATGCTTCTGAAGGCGAATACGCAGCTGTACGGGACGCAGGGCATCGCCCTGGGGATGTCGCCGGACACCGGCGAGATCATCCTGATCGGCGGTCTTCCGTTCAAGGGGCTGGAGCTGAAGGAATTCTGCAAGGACTTGGACGAGTTCATCAACAAGGCCGAGGAATGGCGCGAGACGGTTGAGAACTTCCGCCCCGCCGCGGAGGAAGCAGCCGTCCGTGACGAGGAGGCGGCCCGGTTCTCCAAGTTCGGCGCGAACGGCCCCGGTTTCATGAGCGTCTAGGCGGTGAATGGTTGAAAAGTTGAAAGGTTGAAAGGTTGAAAAATTCGGTTTTGTTTGTCATTTTGTTCGCTTCCTTCGCTCTGGGGGAGGAATCCCAACCATTCAACGATTCAACTATTCAACCTTTCAACTCTTACACGAACCACGCCGGTAACGCCGTTTCGGGCATCGTCGTCGCGCTCGACCTGAGCACGACGACGATCTCGAACGCGATGGAGACCGCGGCGCTGCCGCTCTCGATCTTTCCCACGAACGAGCAGCGTCGCATCGCGGCGGACTTCGTCCTGGGCGCGGGCGGCGCCGGCTCCATCGAATTGCTGCGCGTGCCGGCCGAAGTGAAGCGGGCGGTATCCGGGGCGAAGAAGGCGATGGCCCGCTCGCGCAAGCGCGCGGAGAAGGGTCTTTGCACGCAGGAGGAGAGCGACGTCTTCTGCGCGGAGTCCGAGGCCGCGCTCGCGAGCTATCTCGACAAGCAGGTCGAAGAGGGCGCGATCACCCCGGCGGAGCGAACGGCGCTCGGATGGTGACATTGTGTAACCTTTCGTCTTGCGGCGTGTAAAGATTTGAGACATCCAACCACGGAGACAAAACGATGAGCGGACCTTCGATCGGCAACTGGAACAAGTTCGACGCGAACGTGTTCAAAAGCATCTCGGGCGTTCCCGACGAGAACACGCAACGGCTCAAGGAGGCCGGCAAAGGGGGCGCGCTGGGTTCGCGCGTCGCGGACGTGAAGGCGGGACATCTCCACGCCAGCACGGTCAAGAAGTTCTTCCTCGGCCTTCTCACGTTCGGCATCTACAACATCTGCCACGGCATCAGCGCCAAGAACCAGCGCGCGACGACCGCCGCGCTGAAGGAGGGCGTGAGCAACGTGCACGGCGCGCTCAGCTTCCTCTCGACCGCCGTCCAGCGCGACATCCAAAAGCGCGGCTTCGGCAGCAACATGGACAATTTCGGCATGGGCTTCGCGCAGAAGGCCCCGGAACTCGATGCCCATTCCCCGGAGGACCGGGACTTTCTCGCGAAGGCCAACTGCAGGCTCGTCGTCGTTCCGGAGAACTCCGACCCGGTTTTCACGAACGGGGAGTTCGTCCGCACGAAGATGGGCGGCGTCGAGGTGGACATCGGCCTTTGCGGCGGCGGGCGGGCGAAGGTCCGCATCAAGGACGGGGACGGGAAGGGCAAGGACTCCGTCATCGACCTGCCGAACGTGGAGGAGGCGCTCTACGCGCTCGAGAAGGACATCGTGCGCGACACGGACGTCTTCGGCGGCGACATGGTCGAGAAGATGCTCACGCGCTACGACAAGCGACTCGAACTGGAAAAGACGGCCAACGGGGCGAACATCATCGGAACGCCGGTCCGCCAGACCATCAAGAACCGCCAGACGGAGCTGAGCCTCGTCATCCTCACGACGCGCTACGGGATGTCGCCCGAGCGCTTCAACTACCTCGACCGCGACATGGCCAAGCAGCTGGCCATCCAGGCGACGAAGGGCAACATCGCGGGCGGGCCGGAACTCGACGCACACTACGACAAGATCGTCTCGCAGCGCCACCTCGTGGACTGCGACATGAATTCGCTCTACGCCAAACTGGACGAGGCCGGCGACGCCATCGACGACAAAATCCACCTCGCCCCCGCGGAGCCGCAGGCCAAGCCGGGCGAGGGCCGCCCGACCGAGGCGCAGAAGGGCGTCCACGACTTCGCGGCGGACCTGATACTCGGCGAGGACCTGTCGGAATACGACAAGGACATCGGCAAGTCCGGCTATCTCGACGGTACGCGCCTGCGGAACATCTTCGCGAAGCACCACGACACGATCAAGTCCCTGCTGGACGCACGCGCGGAGAAGCCGGACGAGACGCCCGCCGCCCTGAAGAGCCTCGACCCGGCGATGCAGAATGCGGTCGTGAAGCTGCTCGACTCGCTGGCCGGACAGAAGGCGAAGGACATCAACTGCGTCGGCAAGGACAACGATTTCTTCCTGAAATGGATCGTCTCGGATTTCGACCGGGAGATCGAGCGGGAGAAAAACAAATCCGGCCAGCTCGAGGTGGACGACCTCTCGAAGAAGGTCCAGTTCGAGAAGGCCGGAATCGGCACGTCCCCCGACGATGCGTTCTCGCTCGAGACCAGGCTGAAAAACAAAGAAGTCCCGGACTACGAGATCCTGTTCGCCAAGGAGGAGCTCGAGGAGAAGGAGAAGGCGTTCGACTACCGCCGCCACGGCCGGGCCAACTTCTTCGCCCAGCTCGACATCGAGCTCGGGAAGAGCATCGACGAGGCGATGAAGGGCACGGTGCAGACCGAGGTGAAGCGGATGATCCAGAACGTCTTCCCCGAGGAGAACCCGGCCGCGAACGACGTCGATTCGTCGCTGGACACGATCGTGGCGGACCGCGCGAGCGACCCGCAGATGAAGCTTCTCAAGCAGACGCTCGACGTCTATTTCGAGAAGATGGGCGTGCCCGACAAGCGCAACATGATGGCGCGCCTCGTGCGCAACACGGTCAACGGCGCGGCGGACGGCGTCCGCTTCGGCGAGCTTCTGAAGGGCGCGGGGCCGATCCTGCAGAAGATGCTGCAGGGTCTCGATCCCAAGGCTTTCACCGACTCGAACTTCCGCCTGGCGCTCGACGACATGCGCTCCAACCTCGCGCCGATCCCCGAAAAGGCGGTGAAGGCGCAGTTCGCCGAGATGATCGCCCGCTCGAACGGCGAGATCGAGTCCATCACCGTGAAGAACTCGCTCGGCGCGGCGTCCGTCGGGCAGACGTTCCTCTGCTCCGTCAAGCTGCGCGGCGAGGACGAGAGCCGCGAATGCGTGATCAAGATGCTGCGTCCCGACGCGAACCTGCGCGCCCTGCGCGAGGCCGAGGTCTTCCGCGAGGTCGCGAAGGGCATCGAGGGCATGTCCAGGACCTTCGAGGGCAAGCTCGCCGGAATCATGAAGGAACTCGACCTCACGATCGAGGCCGAGAACGTCAAGAAGGGCCTCGACGTCTACGACGCCGGCACGCACAAGGTGAACAAGACGTTCAACAACGTCTCGTCCATGCGCCTGAGCGACATTCCGGGAACCGCGCCGACCAAGGGGCTGATGGTGCTCGAACGCGCCCCCGGCGTTCCGATGGACAAGTTCCTCAAGCGGACGGACGAGTCCATCGACGTGGACAAGGCCACCGCGCTGAACGAAATGGACAACCGCGCCGCCGAAGACGCTGTCGTCAGCATGCTCGACGGCGCCGAGAAGCTGACCCGGACCTACGAGGACACGCTCGCGAAGCACGATGCGCTCTCGAACCTCACGACGATCTGGATCCGCGAAGGTCTCTTCACGAAGACGGGCTTCTACCACGGCGACCTGCACGCCGGCAACATCATGGTCCCGACGGCCGAGGACGTCAGGAACAACGTCCCGAACGGCGTGACGATGATCGACTTCGGCAACACGACCACGCTGACGAACGCCGAGCAGAAGAACGTGATCCGCATCATCGCCGGCGCCGCCGGCAACGATCCGGCGCTCTTCCTGAAGGGGTTGGAGGAGATGCTCTCCGCCGACGGCAAGCAGAAGCTGGCGGCCAACCGCGAGGCGGTCCAGGGCATCGTGACGTCGATCCTCGCGAAGGGCACGGGCAACGACGCCGGAAAGCGCATGACCGCCGTGTTCAAGCTGCTCCAGACCAAGTTCTCCATCGAAGTCCCGCCGGCGATCAGCGGCTTCCAGTCCAGCCAGGAGCGCCTTACCGTCGCGATGGAGTCGATGCTGCGCACGATGACGAGCGCCGAGACGGCCCGCATCGACGTGATCCTCGCCGCCGCGAAGAAGGAGGGCGTCGAAGTCCCCGTCTTCGGCAAGGACGTCCCGATGGCGCAGGTCTTCGAGCAGAAGCGGGCCGCCGCCGTCGCCTACATCGAGAAGAAGCTTTCGGAAGACGTCACCGACGACGTGCGCGAGCGGCTCACCGACCTCAAGGCGAAACTCGACGAGGCCGACACGCACCGGCCGATGTCCATGATGCAGTGCATGGTCGCCGTGATCAAGCAGAACATCCTCCCGTCGCTCAAGGCGATCGGCGCCGGTTCCGCCCGCACGGTGACCGCGAACCTCACGAACGACGGCGTCATCGGCAACAACAACGGCAACGCCGGAGAAGCCAAGGAGCGCCGCTTCGCCGAATTCTGGCCGTGACGTCGTTGCCGGACGAGGAGACGAAAGGAATCAAACCGTCCAACCGCCAAATCGACCGATCAAAGAACGATGAGCTACGCATTCGAACAACTCCGGACGCTCGCCGAGGAGCGGCTGCCCGAGGCGTTCGCGCCGGAGGGCGACGCCGCCTTCGCGCTCGCGCTCGACGGCTTCGCGCTCCGCTTCGCGTCCGTCCCGGGCGAGCCCGCCATAGCGGTCGTCCGCGCCAGGGTCGTCGACCTCGCGGACGTCCCGCGCGCCGGCGACTTCGCCAAGGCCGCCCTCGCCGCCAACTTCTTCTGGGGCGGCACGCGCGGCGCCACGCTCTCCGTCGGCGCCGACAGCGCCCTCTACGCAACGGAGCGCCGTCCGCTCGACGAGCTCGCGGACGCCGACGGCCTCGCGCGGTGCATCGACGACTTCTCCGGCCTTGTCGCCGACTGGCGGGAAAGGAGCGCGCTCTATGAATGAGTCGCAACCAAAATCTCTCACGGTCGCCGAGCTCGAGGCGGCGGAGCAGGCGACGGGCGGCGAGAGCCTGCGGGAGCAGTTCGAGGACGTGCTCGCGGAGTTCGGCGAGACGGTCAAGCTGCCGCTCGCGCTCGGCGAGGACGGCACCGCGACGTTCACGGTGGACGACGAGATCGTCGTGAGCCTCCAGTATCTCGACGAGTCGGACGTCGTGATCTCCTTCGCGCCCGTCGGCGCCTTCGGCGGCGCGGATGCGCCCGACACCGGCGAAAAGGCGCTGGAGCTGCTGCGCCTCGGCGAGCTGGGCGGCCCGACCGAGGGCTTCGCGCTCGCGCTCGACGAGGACGCCGACCTCGTGCTCGCGATGGACCGCCGCGGCGCGCTCGAGCTTGCGGCCGCCGATTCGTTCGCGGCCTGGATGGAGGCGCTCGTTTGCGCCGTCCGCGCCGTCCGCGAGCGCTTCGCGGAGAAGTTCCCGATCAAGGAGGAGGCCTAGCCATGCCACCGCCCCGCGTCGGCGACCTCCCGCGTTCGATGTCGATGTCGCTGCCGACATCGCCGATCCGCCTGGAGAATCTTCAGCAACCGAACCCGTCGGTCAACGCCGGCCCGTCGGGGCCGGGGTCGGTCAATCCGCAACCGCCGCAGGTCGTCCAGCCCGATCCGGCGATCAACGAGGTCGTCCGGAACGGCGAGGGCCCCGACCTGCAGCCCGGCAACGGCCAGGGCGCGCATTTCGCCGCCAACCATGCGGTCGGCCCGGGCCGCGACTGGGACCTCAACAGCGCCGAGGGGATGCTCGACACGGCGCAGAAGGCCGTCGCGAACATCAAGACGACGATCGCCGGCCGGCAGGGCCTCGACGATTTCGACAAGGCGGTCACCGACACCGTCGCGCGGACCGTCGCGGCGCATCCGGAGAACGTCGGGGCCGTCGAGGCGCTCGCGACGGCGCTGACGGAGTTCAAGACGCTCATCCGCGAGGTCCAGTCCGCGCGCGCCGCGCTCACGGCCGCCGTGAAGGACGGCTCCGGCGTCAAGGACCCGCGCGAAGCCCTCGCCGGGATCCTCAAGACGCTGCGGGTCTTCCGCTACGACATGCAGGTCCAGCTCGCCCGCTACGGCCACGAAGCCGGGCGGATGGACGTCTACGAATCGGCGCTGCGCGAAATCCAGCACGCCTTCACGTTCAAGGTGGGCAGCAAGGTCGGGGAGGACTTCCCCAAGCTCGCCCGCCTCGAACACCGGCTCGCCGACAAGTTCGCCGAAATCCGGGACAAGCTCCGCGCCATGGATCCCGCGGTCCGGCCGACCATGCCGAAGGGGATCTGGATCGGCGACGTCGCCGGGAAGGCGCTGGAGCTCTCGCACCTCACGAACGACCGGATCCGCGACTTCCAGGACGCGGACGGCGCGACCTGCGTCCTGCGCGAAATCGTCGGCCCGATCGCCGAAAAGGGCGGCTCGCGCAAGGTCGAGTTCAACGTCGGCGTCGGCGCCCTGATCGGGCTGGGCTTCTCCAGCGCGCTCACCGCCGGCGTCCGCGCCGGTGCGCGCTTCCGCGTCGTCGGCGAGATCAGCTGCGGCGGCCCGGGGCGGGAGATCAAGGCCACGTTCCGCATTGCCGGCGGCCTCGAGGCCAAGGGCGGCATCCAGGCGGGCAAGGACTCCGAGTTCCTGCCCGGCGCCGGCGCCAAGGCGGAGGGCTCCGCCGGCGCGGAGGTCTCGCACTTCACCACGCGATCCTACCAGACGCTCGACGACTTCCTTCTGGACGCCAGCCGCAACAAGCTCGCCACCTCGCGCACGGTCGGCGGCGCGATCTGGGGCGGCATCAAGTCGGTCGGGCGCGCCATCGGCTCGCTCGGCACGAAGTTCTTCCGCTGGCTTGGCCGCAAGAGCGGCGAGGTCAAGCAGAGCGTCGGGCAGTATCTGCAGACGCTCAAGGCGCGCGGCGTGGCCGGCGCCCTCGACCGGCTCCTCTCCGGGCGCGCCAACCCGGTGATCGTGGCCGAGCGCAAAGGCTGGACGCTCCGCGGCCAGGCCCAGGCGAAGGTGGGCGCCAACTTCAGCGGCCTCGTGGACGTCTCCCTGCAGGGAAGCGCGTCCGCCGAACGCGACTTCAAGGTCCGCTCGCTCGCCTTCACGTCCGTCGCGCGCGCCGCCGTCGCGGCGAAGGACGACGCCGCGCTCCACGCGCTGATGCGCCCCGACCCCGCCACCGGTGCGCGGAGCCCCGTGGAGGAGTTCGTCGCCTCGACCCCGGAGGGGGTCTACAATGCCCTCGAGGAGCAGTTCGAGCAGGCGGTTGCGGAGGGCAAGGAGGTCGAGGAGCGGAGCTCCGGCGCCTTCCGGTTCACCGACAAGGCCGGCTTCTCGCGCGTCGCCAACCGGATCCGCTCGCTGCTCCTCGCGACCGAGCTCGCCGCGCGCCGGGGCCGCCTCCCGCGCGAGGCGGCCGACCGCCTGCTCGCGCGCTACGCCAACCCTTCCGTCAAGTTCCCGCCCGACATCTTCCGCACCTACTTCATGGAGGGCGCCGGCGCCTCCAAGCCCGCGAAGATCCGCGTCACCGCCTCCGCGAAGCTCAAGATCGGGCTCTTCAAGGACTGGAGCGACGGCCTCACGGACGGCATCACGAACGACATCGGCAAGGCCGTCGCCAACGGCGCCGTGAACGCGATGCGCAAGGAGGTCGGTCTCGACACCACCGTCCAGTACCAGTATTCCTCCGAAAAGCCGGCCAACCCGGGCGAGGACCCGCGCCCGTGGGAGAACGTCAAGCGGACGAAGCACGAGCTGCTCGTCTCCGCCTCCGCCCCGGCCCGGATCGTCATCGACGCCATCACCCGCACCTACATCAACAAGGGCGAGCGGATCGAGAACCAGTCCGAGAACATCGCCAAGGACATCGCGAAGGACACCGCGAAGGACATCGGCAAGGACACCGCAAAGACGGCCATGATGTCCGTGCTGCCGGGGCTGGTGCTCGCCAGCGTCAAGGAAACCGCCATCGCCGGCGTGAAGAAGTGGCTCTCCGACCCCGAGAACGTGGCGAAGCTCGTCGAATTCGCGATCGAGCACGCGGCGGACGCCTTCAACTTCGTCCTCGGCGCCGTCGAATGGGTCGTCAACCATCCCGAGGCGACGCTCCAGATCGCGGCCAGCATCCAGGGAACGAGCAGCCTCGGCGAGGCCGAGCGCTACAAGAAGATCGCCTGGTCCTACGTGGACGGCGAGTTCGAGTCGCTCACGGTCTCCAGCGAGACGCAGAACAAGATCGGCGTCAACGTCGATCCTGTCGGCGTGGGGCTGGGCCTGGGCTTCGACCTGTCCTACTCCGTCACGGAGAACGTCAAGGAGCGCGACATCACGCCGCGCCCGACGCTCACGATGCTCCTGGCGAAGGGCGAAGAGTTCCTCTTCGGCGAAACGGGCCTCGAGCCGGCCGGCAGCGGCGAGGCCTTCAAGAACTGGCTCTCCCGCAACGCGATGGGCGTCCGGCACATGGTGACGAACCTGATGTCCGAAGCGAACCGCCTCAAGACGCTCGACCTCTACGCCAAGGCCCTGGTGGCCTCCAGCGCCGACACCGTGCTGCAGCAGCGCCTGCAGGAGGCCTGGCGCGGCGTGCAGGCCCTCCCCGCCGACGCCACGCTCGACGCCCAGGTCGCCGCCGCGCACAAGCTGATCTCGGCGATGGTCCTCGCCTTCCGCGCCCCCGCCGCTCTAGCCCTCGCCGCCTAGCCCTCACGAGGTCTGCCCGCGGAATCTCGCCGCGATCCGCAAATGTTCTCCTATTTATGGATTCTCCGACCGTATTTAAAATTTTGCTTGACCCGAGGAGGGGCGGCGTGTAGAATCGGCGGCATTCCTGCGGTTCACAGGCCCCGTTCCGCCCGTCCTCGCACACCCGAGCCGGTCGCCCGTATCCGCAATCGCCCGAATCGTTCGCCCATCCGACCTTCGCCCATCCGACCATGCCCTTCTTCTACCAGCCCGCTCTCTTCGGCCCCGGAGGGCTCGGCAGCCCCGCGAGCCCCGAAGAGGAGGCCGACGAGACCGCCACCGCCCTTCTCCTGATGGCGTGCGCGGGGACGGCCGGCCTGCTCGCCCTGGGCGGAGGAATCGCGGCCCTTGTCTGCCTCGCGTGCGCCGAGGAGCTGCATCGCCGATACCAGATCCTCACGCGAAAGGGCTACTACGGCTGCGAACGCCGCCGCGAGGAGGCACACAGGCGGTTCGAGGAGGGAATCGCCGCCCTGAAGGACGATCCCGCCCACTGGGCGGCGAACTACAACCGCGTCTTCAAGGACTACATCGCCGAACTGCGCCGCATCGACGCCGACTTCGAGCGGGAGACCGGGCGGAGCCCCTTCCGCCTCGCGATGCAGAACGCCCGACGGCGGACGAAGGCGTCGCGTTGCTGGAAAGAGAATCTAGGCGAAGACGGGCCTTTCCCGGGCGGATTCCGCCGGAGCCGGAACCTGCGCTGGACCGGGACGCCGTGGGCCTCGCCGAAGGCGCGGGCCTCGCGCCGGAAAAGGCGCGAACGGCGAATGGCCCTCTGGCGCGAATGGGCCCGGAGGTTCGCGGAGGCGGTGCGGCTCGGAAGGAACCCGCCGCCCTCCCCCGCGGAGCGCCGCGTCGGCGGAGGCGCGCCAATCCGGCGGCTCTGCGAGCGGTCGTCGAGCCCTCCCCCCACGCCCGAGGCGCTCCTCGCCCAATACGAAAAGGCGAAGGGGCGCGGCCCCGTGGAGGAGAAGCTCCGGCTCGGGTCGATGATGCTCGACATCGAGGCGGCGGTCGACAGCTCGCTCGTGCGCGATCCGAGCGGCGAAATCGTCGGGCGCAACGCCGGCGTGCGCGGCTGGATCGCCGAGCGCTGCCCGGCGCTCCTCCGGCACTACGCCTCGCTGATGGGCTACCGGCGACTCGCGGACGAGTTCCGCAAGGTCCACGGCCTGCGCGACCCGCACCCCGCCACGCGACTGCTCGAGAAGGACTTTCCCGCCGAGGCGTTCGTCCCGGCGATCCGCGAGGCGATGCGCGCAAGCCACGCCGCCGCGCAGCGGCGGCTCGCCTCGCCCGCCGCAAGGACGGCGAAGGGCTTCGCCGAGGCGCTGTCGCGGGCCCGAAGGCGGGGCGTCGTCCCGCGAAGACGAACGGGGTAGAGTCCGTCCGTCTCCGCCCGAACGCGGACCAGACACAGGCACGACGCCAGAGCCCGGCTCCGGCGCGAAACCCTCGCGTGCGCGAGCCCGCACGAATTTTCTTGCACAGCGCGCCCGCGTGCGCTAGAATGTCCCCATTCCCGACCCGTTTAGGTAGTCTTTCACACCCTTTTCCCCTCCCATGCCACTCATCGAAACCACCGTCATCCCGGGCGCCTCGGTCTACGGCGTCCAGCAGGTGTCCTACACCGTGGCCGGCGCCGCGGGCAAGGACTACGCCGCCGCGCTCACCGCCGCCACCCTCCGGGAGTCCGCCGCCATCGAGGCGTCGGCGGCCTCCTACTCCGCTGTCGTCAAGGAGCGCGCCCGCAAGGTCGACGAGCTCGGCCAGGTGATGGCCTATCTCGCCGAGGCCTTCGCGAATCTCAAGGTCAAGGACACCACGTCCGACGACATGGCAACCGTGAACAACGGGGCCTGGGTCAACGGGACGGCCTCGAAATACGGCATCACGCTCGTTTTCTTTCCGAACACGGCGATGATGACCCGCAAGAACATCATGAAGGGCCAGAACGAGGTCCAGTACGCCATCGACACGGAGGACAACAACCTGCAGCAGGACATGGTCGCCCTACAGGGGCTCCTCTCCAAGCGCGACAACGCCTTCTCCTCCGCCTCCCGCATCGTCCGGAAGGCCGACGACGCGGCCTCCTCCGTCATCCACAACATCGTGTAGCCGCTTCGCTCACGCTCACAAACAGAAAGGAGCATCGCCATGGCCACCATCACCGAAGTCAATGTCGCCCAGAACCTCACCGCGCTGTGGGGCATCAACGCCTACGAATACAGCATTTCCGGAAAACAGGTCGACTTCCAGGACCTGATGGTCGCCGTGAGCGAAAAGCGCGCCGTCTCGGTCGAGGGCGAGGTGCAACCGCTCACGACGCGCGTCCGCACCCGCAACAAGGAGCTGGAGATCCTCGGCTCCCTCCTCGCGAAGTTCACGCAGACGCAGTCGAGCTACGACAGCAACGCCACCGGCAGCTCGATGAAGCCCGTGCAAGGCATCACGGAGGAGGAGATCCCCCTCGGCAGCGAAGCCTACCGCAAGAAGGGCGGAACGCCCGGCTCCACCCTGGGCTGGTGGAACAGCGACTGGTCGAAGGCCTCCGTCGAGGGCATGATCTCGATGCTCAAGACCATGATCGACTCGCGCAACAACGAGTCCCAGACGGACATGAGCCGCCTGCAGTCCCTCGTCGACCGCCGCGACGAGTCCTACTCCACCGCCACCAACCTGATGACCGCGGTCAGCGACACCCGCTCGAATCTCATCCGCAACCTGTAGCCGCCATGCCCATCGAATCCATCCAGATCGCGACGAACCGCTACGCCCCCGCCGGGAGCGAACAGGTTCTGATGTACGACACCGGCGTGAGCGGCCCGCTCACGCTCGGGCAGCTCGTGCAGGCCGTGTGCATCCGCACCGCCGCGGCCCTCGAGGCGCAGAGCGTCAACAAGATGAACACGATGACCGCCGGCTCCGTCAAGCTGGACGACGCCGCCGGCTGGCTCACGAAGATCGCGCAGGGGACGGCGGACTGGCCCGCCGCGAAGGCCTTCCTCGTCGGCACGATGGGGATCGCCGAGAGCGAGCTCCCGCCCGACCTCTCCTCCTACGACCGCCGGATGCAGGCCTCGAACGCGCTGAAGGCCAGAATGGACCAGCTCACGCAGTCGCAGCAGGAGGAGATGATCGACCTGCAGACGATTGTCAACCGCCGCGACGTCGCCTTCTCCACCTCGTCCAACGTCGTCCGCGCCCTCGGCACGTCCTCCATGGACAACGCGCAGAACTTCTAGCCCTCCTCTCGTCACTCGTCACTCGTCACTCGTCACTTTAAGCCCGGAGAACAGCCATGCCCATCAACACCGTCGAATTCGATCTCTCCATGGTCAACCCCGAAACCGGAGAATACCGCACCGCCCGCGCCTACACCGTCGACGGCGTCCTCGGCGTGGACAACCAGCCCCGCCTGCTTTCCATCGGGCAGCTCGTGATGGCGATCTGCCTGCAGCGCGCCACCGCGCTCGAGGCCTCCATCATCGAGCTGATGGAGACGATGAACCAGACTTCGGTGCAACTGGAACTGATGACGCAGATCGAGACCGACATCCTCGACGGTGGCGCCAACATGGCCAACATCAACACGAGCCACGTGACCTACGAGGGAAGGAACTACAACTTCCGCGACTTCCTCGTGGATGTGGTGCGCATGGACGCCGCGTCGGTCCCGACGGGTTTCGTCTCCGCGGCCGACTCCGACTTCATCACGGCCCTCGAGGCAAAGATGGACGAGATGAACAGCTTCTCGCAGAAGACGATGATCGAGCTGCAGTCGCTCACCTCCAAGCGCGACCAGTCCTACGATATGATCTCCAACATCCTCAAGAGCCTCAACACGGTCCAGGTCGGCATCGTGAACAACTACTAGCGCGCTCCGCCGCGTTCGAAGCAGCTCCTCGTTCGAAGGCCCGCTCCGCCCGCCGTTCCAGGTTCGCAGGTTCCCGTCGACCTTTTCAACCCTTTCAACCCTTTCAACTTTCCCCCTCGCATGCCAACGCCGGTCGAACGCTTCCTTGCCGCCGTCGGATACCCTGAAAAGGCGCCCGACGGCGCGACGTCGTTCCCGCTGCTGGTGGACGGCGGCGAGGTGCTCGTGCGGGCCGAGGCCGGCCGCCTGGTTCTTTCGCGCACGCTTGCGTGCGACGAAGGGGACCTTCCCCGCCTCGCATCGTTCGCACCCGGCCGGATGCTGCGCGAAGAGGCGATCCTCGCCGCCGAACCCACGCCGGGCGGCGCCGCGCTGCTCTGGCGCGAACTGCCGGCGGACGCCTCCGCCGGCGCGATGCAGCTCGCCTTCGAATCCTTCTGCGACTCCTGCGACTGGTGGCTGGAGCGCATCGACGAGTTCTCCGCCCCCGAGCCGGAGATTCCACCGCTGATGATCCGCCCCTAGCCCGAAGCCCCCTTTCTCACGCCCAATCCGTTTCCCGATGAAACGAACCCTCTCCCCCCTTCCCGCCCTCGCCCTCGTCGTCGCGCTGTTCGGCTGCGCCACCGACCCGCCGCGCGGAGACCCGGATCTCGAACTGGATCTCGAAATGGATCTCGAACGGCCGATCGCGGACGAGGAGCCGTCGATCGAGCTCGTCACGCGGAGCGTCGACGAGGATGATTCCCACGCGGAGTCCGCGGACGCAAAAACTCACGCAGAGAACGCAGAGAGCGCGGACGCAAAAACTCACGCAGAGAACGCAGAGAGCGCGGACGCAAAAACTCACGCAGAGAACGCAGAGAACGCAGAGAGCGCGGACGCAAAAACTCACGCAGAGAACGCAGAGAGCGCGGAGACCGGCTCCGGCGACACGAAGGGGAAGTCTGCCGCGGCGATCGCGGAGGCCAGCGACGATCTGATCGACGCGCCGGGCGGCGCGGAGGCGAAAGCCAGCGCGGAGAGCCCGGAGGGCGATTCCCGCTCGACGTCCGCGGATTCCGGGAAGGCGGCCGCTACGCCGATCACCGCGGCCCCGGCCGACGAGGGACTTCTCAAGCGCTACGAGGCGAACATCGAGGAGCTGCTCCAGGACATCGTCCGTTCGGAATGGTTCCACAAGTGGTTCCGGGAGCATTTCGACGAGTTCAAGGACACCCTGTCCGGCCTCGTTGACAAGGCGACCGGCGGCCCGTCCACCGCGGCGGCCCCGGCGCAGCCCGCCGCCGCGCCCGAGATCCCCTGGAAGACCGAGACCTACTCGCTCGTCGCGCGGTCGATGGACCTGCGGCAGGTGCTGGAGACGTTCGGCGTGGCGCAGGGGATCTCGACGATCCTCTC